>WNGP01001351.1_pt1 | contig 20147 bp, 17 predicted proteins | sample 5407671 | NCBI WGS metagenome assembly WNGP01 (sample SAMN13153381, study PRJNA577476) | soil metagenome | isolation source: 40 cm soil or saprolite under Garry oak tree replicate 2 | place: USA:California | collected 2016-06-15 | reverse complement strand
ATTGGCATCCTGCGCGACATGCGCGCCTATGAGAAAGTGGTGCGCGACCTGCAAGAATCCAAGGCCGAGTTGCAGGAGAAGATACTCGACCTGGAGCAGTTTGAAGAAGTGGTGGTGGGCCGCGAACTCAAGATGATCGCGTTGGAGAAAGAGATCGAGAACTTAAAACGCGAGCTCAACAAGTATCAAGGACCTCTCTCATGAACAGTGTACCCCAGGAACTCATCGCTGCTCCAGTCCAGCGCACCATCCAGTTGGAGCAGCTCCAGGAGGACTACCAGCGCTTGCTACAAGAGAAGCGCGCCCTGGAGATGCTCGTGCAGAAGGATGAGGAGCGCCGGCACGCCTTCATCCATATCCTGAGTGACTTGAACACCCTCAACCGCAAGCTGACCGATCAACGCAAGGCCATGATCCATATCCTGGCCGATTATGAACAGGATCGCAGCCGCCTGGCCGGGCAAACCGAGCGGCTGGATAATTCGCGCCGGGCGCTGATGCATCTCCTGCAAGATTCGCACCAGGCGAATCTGCGTCTAGAGCATAGCCGTAAAGCCATGATTCACATCATGAGCGATCTGAAGGAGACGACGGAAGCGGTACAGCATCGTGAGCAAGAACTGCGCGAAAAGCAAGAACAATTGGTGCAAGCAGGCAAGCTTGCCACGCTGGGAGAGTTGACGACAGGTGTGGCGCACGAACTGAATAACCCGCTCAACAACATCGGCCTGTTCATCGGCAATGCGATTGATCTGATCGAACTCGGGGTTGTAGATGCCGATCCTGACCAGATTTTACACGAACTGAACAGCGCGATGCAGCAAGTGCGCAAGGCAACTGAAATTATCTCCCACCTGCGCACCTTTGGACGCGCTGCCTCGGTGAGCTATGAGCCGGTGGTCATCGAGCAGGTAATGGAGCGTGCGCTCTCGTTGATGGCCGAACAACTGCGCCTGCGGCAGATCGAGGTGCAGGTACACTTTCCGGCGGACGAAGTTATCGTGATAGGTAACGCCATCCAACTGGAACAGGTCTTCATCAATCTGCTCACCAATGCACGCGATGCTCTGACAGGCGTGCCGCGCAAAGTGATCAGCATCACCTGTGAAGTACATGCGGACGTGGTGGAATTACGGGTGCGTGATACAGGTCCGGGCATCCCGGAAGGACTCGAGCAACGCATTTTTGATCCGTTCTTCACCACTAAAAAGGTAGGTACCGGGACAGGTCTTGGTCTTTCCATCACCTATGGTATTATCAAGGACCATCAAGGAATCATCTCGGTCGATAGTCGTCCAGGAGAGGGGGCACTCTTCGTGATCCATCTTCCATTGATCCGCCAGGAAGGAACCAGAGGGGACGATATATGATGAACGCGCCACAGTCATATATTCTGGTTGTCGATGACGACACAGCGCTGTTACAAGCGCTCCCCCAGGCCTTGTCCTTGCGCCTTCCCGAAATTCAGGTGAAGACCACCGACTCGGCGGTAGAGGCTCTTGAACTGGTACAGCACTATGATTACGATGCCATCGTAAGCGATATCAAGATGCCAGGCATGGATGGGTTAGTACTACTCACCCGCATCAAGGAACTACGCCCTGAGACGCCGGCGCTACTGATCACCGGGCGTGGAGAACGCGACCTGGCGATCCAGGCACTACGTGGAGGAGCCTACGACTTTATACAGAAGCCGATTGATCGTGATTACATTGTGACTGCTTTACAGCGAGCTATACAGACGTATCGCCTGCGTCGCCAGGTACGGGAGCAAGAACTGGCCTTAGAACGTTATGCCCAATCGCTCGAAGCCCTGGTGCAGGAGCGAACTCGCGAGCTAGTCGAGGCCAACGCGGCAAAAGACGTATTTCTTGGCATGGCGTCGCACGAACTGAAAACGCCCCTAACCAGTTTGAAGGGCATGATCCAGTTACTTAAGCGGAAGCATGAACGGGCTGAGGCGCCTCTCCAGGTACAATTGGCGACCATGGAGCGCTCGGTCAATCGCATGGAAACCCTGGTGAATGATTTACTCAGCACCTCCTTGCTGGAAACCGGTATGTTCGCATTACATCCCAGGCGCTACAAACTCACTGCACTATGCCAGCATATCCTGAATGAATACATCGCGGGCACAAATCTGGTCGTCACCTTGAACGCTCCTCCAGAGCCGTTGGAGGTGGAGGTTGACCTGGAACGGATTGGCCAGGTTCTGCTCAACCTGCTGTCCAATGCAAGCAAATACTCGCCACCAGGAGCACCCATTACCATTACGATGGAATCGGCAGGAGATAAGTGTATCGTTGCAGTACAAGATCAGGGCCTGGGGATTCCAGCCGAGCAATTGCCCCATATTTTCGAGCGTTTTTACCGGGCCCCAGGCATTGAGAGACAGAAGGGATCGAGTGACGGATTAGGGTTGGGGCTGTATATCGCACGCAAAATTGTCGAGCGACACGGGGGACACATCGAGGTCCAGAGTAAACCTGGAAGCGGGAGTACTTTTTCTGTTATCCTTCCCCTGGCAGTCAATATAGGCACGAGTAGCCAGGCTCAGGAGGATACGGCCTCTGCGCCATCTCCAAAGGGCTGATGAAGCCGTCTAGAGACAGGAAGCGAGCACAAGCCCGTGGCACTCTTTCCAGGTCACATTAGCAACCTCTGAATCGCTTCTAGAAGCGCATATATATCAAACGGTTTCCTCATAAACATAATCTGGCGCCGTTTAATCTCGTTTTGGGGCACGTTAGCACTAATCATGATGGTAGGAATCCGCTCAAACCCCTCGGTCGTGTGTAGCCGGTCATACAGTTCGATGCCGTGCATGGTAGGCAGCCGGTAATCCAGAATCAGCAGGTGTGGCTTAATGTCTCTCACAAAAGCTAACGCCTGAGGTCCATCGGTAACCCCGAAGACCCGGTGAATAGTTTCTTGTGTGATCATCTGAACGAGTAATTCAGCTATCGCAGCATCATCCTCGACTAGAAGAATGGTTTTTTGGGCGGCTTGTGCGTTTTCAACATTTTGATCTTGGTGGCTAGGCATCACGATAACCCATTATGCTTCTACTGATCTCTAGAGGTAGATGCTAGTGGGTGCTTCCTCTCCCTCGGCTTGCATATCATTCTGTTTAGGACACCATTTCTCATATTCTTCGAATGCACCGTCCTGAAGGACAAAGGGGGCCGACAAGGTTCTTCTTATATTCCTACCTTCCTCACCCTTGCTCTTGACCTTGAGCCGGTAGATGGCGAGATCGTGATCGCTTGTTCCGGTGTACCCAATACGTTGTGCAATGCCACAGATCACATTGGGTTCATCTGACCAGGCAACCGGGAGACGATTGCATGAAGAACGAAAAGTGGCGCAACGAATCGCCAACGCAGGAATATACACCTGGTGTGCCTGCTCTTCCTTTCTGTATTTCATACTTGTATACCTCCAAAACAGCGCTAAGTTTCTCTTCTATTACTTATTCACGAGGATGAGCGCTAAAAAGGCTACTGTACAATAAGAGCGCAGGCTCTGTGAGAGGAGGGCAGAGCTGATCATTTTACTGATCACAATAATGATCAGTAAGACGATGCTATTACTCGCCTCCAAGACCGTAAGAACCGCTGAAACTGCCTTGAAGGAAGGATTTTGGTGATGTAAAACCCTTGACATCTGCTCACCTTCATGGTATTTTGTACTACATAGTCCACAAACAACAGAGGAGTGGCGCAGGAGCAGGCCATGGGACGACCGAGCGATGCCAGGCAGCGGCTGATTGCGGCTGCAAACAAGGTGATTTACGCGCACAGCTACGAAGCGGTGACCGTGGATGAGCTGTGCGTGGCTGCGGGCGTGACCAAAAGCAGTTTTTATCATTTCTTCTCGTCCAAGCAAGAGCTTGTACTCGTAGCCTTGGAGAGCCAATGGCAGTGGTTTGAAGAGACGCTGCTGAGACCAGCCTTCTCCGATCACCTCCCTCCGCAGGAGCGGATGGGGCGATTCTTTGACCTGATGCTGGAGAAGCAGCAGGTGCAGAAGCAGACCAGCGGTCATATATACGGGTGCCCCATCGGCAATCTGACGCTGGAGATGAGCACGCAGGATGAAGTGATTCGCACGCGGGTGGAGCGGTTTTTTCGGGAATGGCTCAGCTATTTTGAACGGATGTTGTGTGAGGCGAAAGAGCAAGGGATTGTGCCAGCGCCCCTCGATACAGCGGTCACTGCACAGGCGTTGCTCGCGTACTTTGAGGGCGTGCTGCTGCTGGCCAAAGGTCGCAATGATCCCGCTTTGATTGCTACCTTGCGTATGGGGACACTCGCTTTGATGCAGTATCAGGGCGAGCGCCCAAGTTAGACGTATTTTTTTGCTTTTGTTATGGACTGAATGGTACACAATGGCTCGGACGATTTTCCCAAGAGTATGAAGAGACACATTTGATTACGCCAGTAGTTATTGCTGGTAAAAAAGAGAGCAAAGAAAGGAAACGACCATGATCGCGCTAAGCAATTCAATTCACCTGTATGCCCGACCTGACACGAAGGAGCAATTGTTGGAATTCTTTACCAGCATGCTCGGTTTGCAAGCCGTCGAGAGTTCGGATGCGGTGGGTTCGCCGGAACCAATTTATGCCTTCGCATTTTCGAACGGTGCGAGTCTGAGCGTGGAGTTTACAGAGGATGCGCTCTCTGATCAGCTGGCGCAACGGGGGGCGTGGCTTGAGTTGAGGACGGATGATGCGGTGGGGCTGCAACAGAAGGTGCAGGCTTTCGGACTCCGCAGAGTGGTTCACCCGTATACTCCGTTCTTCTATATCCAGGCGCCAGGAGGGCAGGTGTTCAGGATTGTCTCCAGCAAAGAAAGGTGAGGCGTTCGATAGAGTAGATCAGAAAAGCACTGCGTGCCTATCTAGCTCCAGACGCAATTGACCGTGTAACAGCATTGGCATACAATGTGACCACACGACTATAATTATGAAGCTACCAGGACGAAAGTGGCAGCTCCTTTCGATGTCATAGTAAGTAGGATGGAGGTAAGTACGATGATCCCCAGCGATGACTTTACTCCACATGGCTACCTGGATAATCCCTACCACAGCTGGAAGCTCAACCCTAGTGGCGTGCTGCGCTCTCTTCCCCCGCTTGGTATGGGCTGGCACGTGCCCAACCTGGGGAGTTACGTACTGAACCAGTTCCAGTATACTGCCCATCTCACGATTGGACTCAACATCAACGACCTGGTACTCATCACGCCCGAAGATTTCCGCCGGCATAAATGCACGATCAACAGCCAGCTCCATACCAAAACTCGCTTCGAATATACCTGCCATGTGCCACAGTATGAGCTAACGCTCACCGCACGCTATTTCCTGGTAAACGAACACGAGCTTGGCTGCGTCCTGACGCTGTCAACGACCTTTCCCGCACCCATGCCGATCACCTGTTATCTTATTCACCTGCATACGCATAATCCACATACCAGTCGTTTGTGGGAACATGGGCTCTATGCGCTACAGGATCGCGAACAAGGCTATGGCATGCTGGGCCTTGCCAGTGAGGGTGATGTCTTTGTGCATGGGGCACGCGTAATGAGTGACAGCATGCTTGCATGGGAAGAAATGGGGTTTGCTGTGACGCTGGACGACATTTCGGCATGGGCACATGGCGTGCGCATTCCCCGACCAGAGATCACGCAGCGCCAACCCGGTACCGGCTGGCAGCTACGCTCCCTGGCCTTACCCTGTAAGCTCACGCTCGGTGGAACAGCGCCATCTATCAGTTCTCTGCACATTGTACTGGCGCGCGGCGTCTCACAGGATCAGGCGCTGCAGCGCTGGCAACAGGGGATCGAGGCGATCCCCGAAGCCGAAAGCAAACATCACGAGGACGATCAGGCATTCTGGCAGCAGGCTCCGCAGCTTTCTGGTGATTGGCCAGAAAGCTGGCGTCGTGGCCTGGTGTACGACTTCGAGACGCTGCGCATGGTCATGCGCCCCTCCGTGGGCCTCATTCCTCACGTTTTCGATGGGATGCAATTGCAGGCACCACGCCTGGTCCTGGCCGAAGCGGCGATGGATACGCTCTTCCTCAGCTATGCTCATCCTGAACTCGCTGCCGAAGTCATCCTGGGGCATTTCGAGTCGGCCCCGCATCCGAACTTGTCCTGTATGCGCGAGGACGGCAGTTACAATATGGTCGCCGACGACGGGCAAATCTGTGGGACCGCACCCGAGTGGGGTTTCCCCCTTTGGTGTTGCGATAAAATATTTGCTAGGACAGGCAATTTACGCTGGCTGCGCCGCCTCTACCCGAGAGCGGCGGCCTATCTCCACTGGTGGCTGGACCATCGCCGCGATGCCGAAGGCTGGTTAGTCTATGCGTGTTCCTGGGAGAGCGGGCAGGATGTTTCAAGCCGTTTTGGGCCACAGCAGACCGGTGGCACTATCATCCAGCATGTGCGTCCCGTGGATTTGCAAGCCAGCATGGCCCAGGGCGCGGCGATACTCACTCGCTGGGCGAACATCCTCGACTCGACCGGGAAGGAAGAGCAGCAGGGGGCACTTTTGTCGACAGATTACGCAGCAGAAGCCGCATTCTGGCAGAGTGTTGTCAATGAGTATACCGTGAAGACCCGGCTGATGTGGCGTGACGGCTGGTTCCGCGATTATGACTCGGTGGCCGGTGAGTGGTCAGCACAGCAGGACGCCATGCACCTTGCCCCGGTGTTCTGTGGCATCGCAGGTTGGGAGCACGTGGAACAGTTACGAGCATATCTCGCGCAGCCACCTTCTCACAGCTATGGCTGGGCCCCGCTCTCATGGCCACCTGTCGTCATGACATTGGTAGGTGCAGCCTCCGCTGCGCAGATGCCTCTCGCTGCTGCAGAGCTGGCGTACCACTTCATTGACGCCTCTTACCGTAGTACGGACAGCAGGGAGTTGGACGAGCAGGGAGGGATCCCGGGTGTCACCCGCGAGTATCGCCGGACGGTTACAGCGGGTAAATGGGGAGCCATCGACTATGTCAATGTAGGAATCGAAGGGTACGGATGGGGAGCTCTGAGCATCCACCTGCTTATGTACTATCTGCTAGGGCTTCGTGAGGAAGAGGCGGATAAGATCAGCATTGCGCCTACGCTGCCTCAAGCTTTGCGGCGTAAAGGGGCCACCTATCGCGTCGCGCCAGTGCCATGGGGGAACTATTTGCTAGAGATCGAATGCACGGTACGAGATGCTAAAAGCTACGCCCTTCAGATGCGCTGCTCGCGGAGGGAGATAAAGAAAGCGGAAGAGGCTATTGAGAATGAGGAACTGCAACAACCTGGAACAGTGCAGAGATGTGAATGGGAAGGAAAATGGGGAGAGGGACGTACAATTCTGCTCCCCCAGCTCATGACCGCCTCTTAACAAATATGGCAAATAGCATTTCCTCATCCCCTCTACACGATCAAGGCCGCTGCACATCAAACGTGACCGTTAAGACATCACCGGCATTCACCTTCTGAATAAACGGCTCATACACTGCTGAGGCCAACAGCAGTAGATCCGGTGTTGGCTTTGGTAGTCCCTCTCCCTCGAATTGCCCGTCCTCACGAAAACGTAATGTTCTTTCGACATCTCTGGGTGGGAAATCGAGATGTGCTTTGATCGTCACACTATCGCCAGCCTTCAGCATACGGTACACCTCCTGCTGATACAGCGTTTCCAAAATGGACGTGAATTCTCCACCGGTTACTGGCACTGCATGTTCATATATTTTAAAGACACGTTGCCCTAGCTCGTCACTTTCAACCAGGGCGGCAAACTTGAAGACTGTTTCGAACACATCATACTCCTGTCTTTTCACCAATACGCACCCGCGTATATAACACTATTCTTTCCCTTGATTTTGATACATTTCAATCAATTCGTCCACTGTCGTCGCATCCTCTGGCTTCTTGTCGTTCTCTCTAAATGCGACGAGTCTTGGAAATCGCAGCGCATAACCTGGTTCTTCTCCTACTTTTCCAGCGGTATGAATGGGAGACCGAGTGATCTCATCTGCTAAAACCTCGATGACAATTTCTGGTTCGACCCACACGCTTGGTTCAATAAGCGATGCCACGCGAGCGGGCTTGTGATCCACAACCAGTCCTTGTGTGCGCTGTCTGATGCTTTGCCATTCTTCATCGGATAAACCGGTGCCGATTTTTGAGACGGTCACAAACATGTCCCGCTTCTTATCATACACACCGACAAGGAGTGCGCCAACCCCAAACGCCGCGCGCTTACCTTTCCCGAAAATGTACCCCAGGATGACACAATCGATGGTGTCATGCAGCGCTCCGGCTGAGTGTCTCTTTAATTTCACCCAATTGAAATTCCTCGCGCCTGCCACGTAGGGACTTTCCAGCTTTTTTACCACGACGCCCTCCAGACCCTTGCTGATTGCTTCTTGAAATATGAGCGAGAGCGTTGTTGCATCCCTCACTGTCTGATTAGCTGTGAGCCTCAGAATGTCACCCGGGTTAACAGTTTCTTCAAGAATTTTCAAGCGTTCAACCAGCGGCTTGTCCAGAAGCGACATGCCGTCTTTGTACAAGATGTCAAACACAAAGGCTTTCAATGGCATCTGTTTTGCCATTGTTTCGATATGATATTTTCGCCGCCTCCTGGTTGTTTCCTGAAATGGCAGGAATTCGTCCGATTCTGGATTGTAGGCAAGCGTTTCTGCATCAAGAATGACGCTGTCTGCTCGCACTTGCTCGAGCGTTCCTGCAAGAAGTTCCGGAAACATCTGCGACATATCTTCTAAGTTGCGCGAGAAGATGGAAACAGCATTGCCATCTTTATGTATCTGCGTGCGAAATCCATCGTATTTATATTGCACATCCACCGCCCCCATTTTCTCAATGATCGTCTCAGCATCGGGCAAGCGTTCAGGGACTTCCGAGCGGATCGGTTTCCCAACATGCACATCTAATTGTTGGACTGCTCGTTGTGCATCTTCCCGCGTGGGATACTGCCATAATGTCCTGGCGATGAGTCCGAGATCCGATGTTTTATTATAAGCATTCTCCAAAAGATTGCGATATCGTTTATCGTCAAATTTTACCGTTGCCAGCGCGTCGAGTATAGTCGAATCGCCAATCCCAAGCCGCAGATTCCCCAATAGAATTCTCACTAAATATTTCGCGGACAAACTATCAACCTGTTTGAGCAAATCTGTGAGCAGCGAAATCCGTTTTTCAATCGTTCCCTTCCCTGCTGTCTGCGCAATCGCTTTTAAACCCTGAACCACATCATCTACACTTAAAACGCTAGACGTAATGCCTGATTCCTTACTGAATTGCTCTGCGACGAGTCCCATATCTCCAAGCGTAGAGAAGAGTGCTAAGACGTTCTCCTGAGTTATCTTATATGCGATTGCGATTGCTCTGGCAACCGTTTTCTCAGCCATGCCCATCTCGAGCGCTACAAAAAACGGCGCGATCCTTCCCTGAACAAGGTAGCAGACTTTTTCTATTTCATCTGGCCTTTCAATCGAACGAAGCAGCTCTGCTAAAGTCGCGATCAAAGCAAGCCGGGAGCTAGTTTTTTCCAGCTTTTCAAAATAGCGCGCAAGAGTTGCAAATTCCATATGGTTCACCTCAGTAGCATTCACTGCTACTAGGATACCATACCTAGGTAAACCAGACCAACCGCTTGGATCGACGTAAATGCCAACGCCGGCACGACGCTGCGTCGTGCTGGTCACGAGTACTTTAAACGCACACACTCATGAAACTGACTGGTACTTTTGGACTGCTGCTGCGCTTGTTCTTAATAGCGGCGGGTCATCACAATCGCGCTCATATCATCGGGTTTTGCTCGTATAGTGACCTGGCGTTCTTCACGTGAACGCAGGAGTGCGTGTTCTACGAGGAGGCGTGCCACAGAATTCCGGGGTGCCTTTCTCAAAATCTCTTCAATCTCGACATCCGTGAGGTTATCGTGGATACCATCTGTACAGAGAAGAATACGGTCACCAATGGAGATAGGAACCTGGTCGATATGGATATTTGGAGGGAGAGGACCACCCAATGCCTGGGTAATACCACCACGCAGGCGGAAGTAGCTAAACTCGGCATCGGAGAGTTCGCCTGCGTGTTTCGCCTGGTCGATACGGTGCGCATCAGCCTCTTCGACCATCTGGTTTTCCACCAGTCTACCTAGCAGACCGTCATCATTGGTCAAGCGTTTGAGGGATTCATGCTCTCGCAGTAAGTACACCCTGCTGTCACCAACATGAGCATAGACCATCGTATACTCATTTTTCCCGTTTTGCCGGCAGATCCCAGCAATAGCCACGGTAGTGGCAAGATCGTCTGTGCCGGCTTCTCTCATCCCGTCGGTGCGTATCACTTCGTCGGCATGTTCAATCAGGTGTTGCAACAGTGTATGAAAATCGACCTTTGCACAATCTTCGAGGTAACGTTGTACATTGCGCCCTCCGTAGATTTGCCGCAGAGCTCCTCTCCACCCTTGGAGAGTCGCACGTTTGGCCGTCTGTGCCGCGATTTCTCCGGCTGCGCTTCCTCCCACCCCATCGAAAACCGCTACTATACCGGTGTGCGGCTCTATGAGAAAGCTGTCCTCGTTTCGTTGGGGGTGTCGTTCACAGGGAATACTATAACCGACAATCTTGAAAGGTAGATGTTCTTCGGAGAAGACGCCATTTAGCAGCGGTGACCGCAGGGACCTCAACCTCATGCTTTCGTGTGAGTGCTCCTCGAGAGTACCCTTACGATGGTTAAGCCGGCTTGTTTTATTTTGCGACATCGATGTCGATTGCTCCTTGCGACCAGTTATTCTCAAGTTCATATTAATTGCTCTATATATATTGCGATAGTAACGCATCCTGCAAGCTCATCTGTCCGGGTTGTATCTGTTACTTCCCCTGGTCAGGTGTGATATGTATGTGAGAGCAAGTATAGCAGAAATGTACAGAAAAAGAAAAGAGAAAGATATAGGAAACTACCAAATCTTTATAATTCGAGGCTTGAAATCTCTTCTGTCCTCCTGTCCCTGGACACTTACCCCTCATTTGAGATAGACTATTCACGGGTGATGAAGTGATGACCAATCAATACAAAGAACAAATCAAAAGCATGGTACTGGACGAGCAGACGTTTGTGCGCTTGACTATGAGAGGCCAGGTTCGAGATGCCACTAACCCCTGGCGGCAGGTAGTCGTGCGCCCTGTACTCATCAAAAGCCGGCGTCACCTGCAGTTCTCCTATTTCAATCAGAAGCAGGATATCACTAAGAATTACCGTGGGTCTGAAGCCAGGGAAAAACTTGATGAAATTCTGAAGCTACCTTTCAATAGCATCTCAGTGCAGTCAACCAAGGAAGATGTGCGTGTCCAGGTTACCAAGCAGGGAAAAGCTATGCTACGCCGTGCTGTGACGACCAACCGCGAGCCGGACCTGGCGCATGATGTCGACAAAAACCTGGTCTTACCTGCTGGTAAGCCCGACGAGTTTTTGCGGGCGACCGGCATCATGGATGAGCAGGGACGCGTTCGACCCAGCATGCAGGGAAAGTTTTCCCAGGTCAACGAGTTTCTGAAGCTGCTCGATCATACAGGTGAACTGGAGCGTTTTGAGAATACGCCTGTCAACATTCTTGATTGCGGCTGTGGGTCAGCTTATCTGGCTTTTGCTGCGTACCACTACCTGAACAACGTTCGTGGTATTCCAGCTCGCCTCGTGGGCATTGACATCAATGAGAAATTGATGGAGAAGGATAATCTACAGAGCAAGCAATTAGGCTTTTCGCATGCATGTTTCCAAAAATCAGCTATAATTGATTATGTGCCGGAGGTACCCCCAGACATTGTACTTGCCTTGCATGCCTGTGATACTGCAACTGACGAAGCCATTTTCCAGGGTATTGTGTCGCAGGCACGCCTGATCCTGTGTGCCCCGTGCTGTCATCACCAGTTGAACCAGCAGTTGCACGCCGTACAACCGTTCACTCCCATCTTTCATGATGGTATTCTCGAGCAGCGTATGGCCGGTATTCTCACGGACACCTTTCGGGCGCTTGCCCTGCGTATCATGGGATACAAAACCGACGTTGTCGAGTTCGTGTCCTCCGAACATACCGACAAAAACCTGATGATCCGCGCGGTGAGGAGGGCACAACCAGGTAAGGCCAAATATATTCAGGAGTATCTCGAACTGAAAAAATTCTGGAATGTCACCCCGTACATCGAAACACTGCTCGGTGACCGCTTTACAAAGCTTTTAGCCTGACGCGTAGGGACGCTTGCGTCGCCCCCGGTCATCTCTTCCCACCTGCAATTTAACCATCACATCAAGCGATCAATCCTCCGATTCTCAAAAAATTCTCGAACATGATGCGCGTATGTTCGCGAAAAATCGGGTAGAGCCTGGATCTATCGCTTACAAACTTATCTGCCGCCTCTACCCCGAGCGCGGTGACGATTTCCTGCCTGTATTCTGGATAGTGAAGCCAGACATCGAGCATGCCGGGGGTCAGTTCGATGTGGTATTGTATCCCATAAGCCCGGGGACCAAAACGAAAGGCCTGGTTATGTATAATTGTGCCGGTTGCCAGTTGAACGGCGCTTCTGGGGAGATCAAACGTGTCTTCGTGCCAGTGAATCACTTGCTGGTAGCCGGGCAAGCCCTGGAAGAGAGGGTCGTTTTTCCCCTCTCCGGTCAACTCTATACGTGAGAAGCCGATCTCGGCCATGTGATGCCGGGTAACGGATGCCCCCAGTGCGTGTGCCAGTAACTGGCCTCCTAGGCAAAGTCCAAGGTAAGGGATATCCCCCTCAACCGCCTTGCAAATCGCAGCCTCAACTGCTGGCAGGTAAGGATACTTATCGTTAGCGCCAACATGCTGCGGCCCGCCCATGGCAATGAAGGCATCGTACCCTGTAGGATCAGGCACAGGTGCCTCTTCGACCTTGACAACTTCACATAAGATGTCATGTTCTTGCATGATCTCGCCCAGGTAGCCCGGTGGATCATCCCAGATAAACTGGAGAGCCAGCACTCGCCTCATCCTTGGATATCCTTTCGCTCAGCAGGGAAGTAATACGTCTCATACGTATGGTACATAAGAAAAAACAACCATGCAATGGACTAAGAAGCTATAGTTTTTGCGCATTCTACGTGATGTGTAAGCGTGATGCACTCTGGCCGGCCCTCACTAGACAAACCAAAACTTGGGGGCAGGTGCGCGCACCTGCCCCCAAGTTTTGGTTTGTCGCGACCCGTTAGAAGATCGATTCGCCCGTGTCCGAATCGAAGAGGTGAATATTGTCGGTATCGACATGCAGGTCGACAGTCCCGCCCGTATGTGCGCTAGAGTGCGGATCGAGACGTGCAACCAACGGTTTCCCTGCGACAGTCATATGCACCAGTAGCTCGCTGCCCAGGTGCTCTACAACGTCGACAGGCGCCGTTATCGTGGAGCCATCCCGAGCCTCTGGAGGTAGCAACGCCTCATCTGCCAGGTGTTCAGGGCGTGTGCCAAAGGTTAGATTCCTGCCTGCGGTTTCCCTTGCCCGTCCCGCGTAGAGCGGCGGTACATCGACCTGACCTACACCATCGATATCGATTCTGGTCTTATCTCCGTCGCTGGCAACTTTCGCTCCATTGAAGAAATTCATCGCCGGAGAGCCGATGAAGCCTGCGACAAAAAGATTGGAGGGATGATCGTAAAGCTCCTGCGGTGGACCAATCTGCTGGATGTAGCCCGCGTTCAGCACAGCGATTCGATCACCCATCGTCATCGCCTCGGTCTGGTCATGTGTCACATAGACGAAGGTCGTTTGGACGCGCTGGTGGATCTTGATGATCTCCGAACGTGTTTGCACACGCAGTTTCGCATCCAGGTTCGAGAGAGGTTCGTCCAGCAGGAACACCTGCGCTTCACGCACGATGGCACGCCCAAGTGCGACACGCTGGCGTTGACCTCCCGAGAGTTCTTTCGGCTTGCGCTGGAGATATTGCCCCAGCCCGAGGATGTCCGCCGCCTCCTCGACACGCTTCTTTACTTGTTCTCTGGGAACGTGGCGGAGTTTGAGACCAAAAGCCATGTTGTCGAAGACCGTCATGTGGGGATAGAGGGCGTAGTTCTGGAAAACCATGGCGATGTCGCGGTCTTTTGGGTCAACGCCATTGACAATCCTTTCACCGATGTACAGTTCCCCCTCGGTGATTTCCTCCAGCCCGGCTATCATACGCAGACAGGTACTCTTGCCACAACCGGAGGGACCAACCAGGACCAGGAACTCCTTGTCCTTGACATCCAGGTTGATGTCGTGCACTACTTCGACTTTGCCGAAGCGTTTGTACACGTGGTCAAATAGGACACGAGCCATTACAAATACTCCTTTTCGCTCTCGTAACAGGCCTGTCGCTCTACATTCCTGTTACATCCAATTACACTGAGCTATCGCTTGGTGCCCACATTGCACCTGCCACCATAGGCAGATGGGAGTCAAAGGGGCTTCTTCACGTTCTATAGGTTGAATTTCCAGCAGTTGGACATCCAACAAATAAACGCTGATCAGAGTATATCATAAAATAGTAAATAAGTGCGTTTTGGAAAGGATTATTTAACCGTTTGCCCGTTACAGTGAATCTCCACACTCCAACTCTGACCGGCGGCCAGGAGCAAGGGCCAGAGGAGTGTGAGACAACTGCCCTGGTGGTTGCGCTCAAAGCCAGCCTCAGAGCCAGTCACCGTCTCGATGGAAAAACGCCAGAGCGTTGCGGCCTCACTTAGTGAAAAGCCTATATCCTGCTGAAGCCAGCGGTTGCCAACATGGAAATTGCGTACCTCGAACACCTCGCCTGTACTGTCAAAGTGATCGTTGTCTAATTGGAGGCCATCAACACGGTAATAGGCCTGGTCGTTACCACCGCCGCCAAGTAGATTGAAATTCCACTCACTGGCAAAGCGTGTTTGCAGGCGTGTTCGCCCCCTATTTTCGATCGTATAGCGCACTGTTAGTTTCTCTGCACCGGCGGGTATGAAAAGAGTCTTGCTCAGACGCGCCGCCAGCGGCCTCGATGCGCCCTGTCGCCGCACAAACCCAGCACGTGTCAGCGTGACAGTAATACCGCGCTCGTCCTGCTGTATCTCGGTCTCGTAAGGTAGTTCCACAAAGTTGCCCATTTCCTCGAAGTCTAACCGGGCAAAGTCTGATAGGCTAACACTTGGAGCAAGAAAATGGTCAATCAAGCTATGACGACGATAGCGATCGATGACAATGTATTGATCGAGGTCGGGTTCCTTCGTTCTCGTTGTCGTATGAGGTGAGGCAGGTTGCGCGCGTCCTCTCTTACCTGCCTGGCGTGCCATCTTCTGGGCTGCTTCCCGCTGGCGACGTTCCACTTCGTGGTTGCGCAGCGTCTGGTGATATCCTTCATCATAGCGTGCCATCACCGAAAGCAGATTATGCATGCTGCGCCGCATATCCCATTCAAACAGTGTGCCGCCGCGCTGCGGATCTAAATAAAGGTTCTGCTGATTGCTTTCAATAATCAATTCATTCTGGCTGTCCCGGTCGAAATCGGTGAACTCGTAGTGCTGCCAGGGCCCTGTGCCAAAGCGTAGCCGGTCAGCAGCGTTCTCGGCCTTGATGAGGTGGTGGTAGATAGCTGAACGTACGTGAACCATATAAATACCACCAAAGAGGCCGTGCCAATAAGTATCGTTGGCCTGTGCCTTCCACAACTGCACCACTCCAGCTTCTTCTGTCGCACTGGCAGCATAGACAGCATCGTGGACGTGCAACATTTTCTTGTGCTGGTTGTTAGCCTCTGGATAGCGCACTAAAAAGTTACGCCAGAAGCCACCGCGCATGAATTGAAGAATATTGTCACGATGCTCTTGCTCTAATTGATGCAAAAGATTCCCAAACACATAGGACTTCTGTGGCGGCAAGGCCCACTCGGTCATCTCGATGTACGATGAAGTTGGTAGGTAGATGCGACCTAGCGCTGGATAGTTGTGTGCATACTCTCCCAGCGGCGTTGTATGCAGCCAGCCGCTGTTCTTTTCTAGCGCGCTGAAAAATTCATCTACCCAACCACTCCGCTTTGCAGACCCCCAACAGTATTTCCTTGTACCGGGCCAGGTCCCGAACTTCTCACCATCATCGCCCATCACGGCGATGCGTTTCCCATCAGGTGTTACCAGGGAACGCAGGGCTTCAATAGTTTCGTCGACAGGACGCCAGGGGACCGTGTAGCGTAGTTCTTTGCTAGTGGCATAGACCTTCAACACTCTGCTCTGATCTTCGGTTGCATAATAGCCGTACAGGTCCTTGTCTTCCAGCCCCACGTTTTTAAAATGCACATCGTCGAGAACGGTCCACTCGATGCCTGCCTCAAGTATCGGGCGTGGTAGACCCGGTTCCCAGACGCGTTCGGCCATCCACATCCCTCTCGCCCTCACCCCGAAATCACGGGAAAGACGCTCTGTAAGACGGCGAATCTGCGCGATTTTGTCTACATCAGGAATGGACGGGAGAATCGGTTCATAGTAGCCGCCGCTGACAATCTCCACCTGCTGGCGTCGAACCAAAGCCGCAATTCGTTGCAGGAACTCTGGATGCGCCTCATCGATCCAGTCCAGCAGTGAACCCGTGTAGTGCAGACCGAGGCGCACTTTAGGATGTCGCTCGAGCGCCTCGATCATCGGCAGATACGATTCCTCGTAGACCTGCTGCATAACCCAGGGGAAATTACCGACCGGCTGGTGATTGTGGAATACCAATCCAAGGTGGATACTACTTGTTCGTTCGCTCATCGCGCACCTTACTCGAAAAATTAATAGGGGCCTTATTCCACTATAGTCTATAAGGCCCTAGAGGGTCAAGAAGTGCCAGCATTATAAGCAGAACCACTAGAAATTTCCCTGGAAACAAGCTATACTCTATACAGTAGGTGTGTACTCTTTCCCTCGTACTCCGATTTCCTCTAGACAACCGTAGCGTTACTTCCCACAGGAGGGCTATTATGCTCGGAAAAGCACACACGTACCGGCTCCTCGCATCGCCGGTCATCCTCGCCGTCTTCCTTCTCTTTATTTCGGCCCCTGTAGCGCTCGCTGCTTCTCATGTTCAACGGCTCTCACTAGTTGGGCCCAAGCAGTATTACCTGGCCCTTGGTGATTCACTCGCCTTTGGCTATCAGCCCAATCTGAACTACGATGATGGTTATGCTGACGACTTCTTCAGCAACCTGCAAAGCCACGGAGACCAGAAGCTAGCGAATCTGGGCTGTCCTGGTGAGACAAGTAGCACCCTCATCCAGGGAGGCTGCCCCTACCCGTTTTTGCGTAAATATTTTTACCTCGGCCCGCAACTCAGTGCAGCCATAAACTACTTGCACAGGCATGTTGGCCAGGTAAGCCCCGTCACCCTCGATATCGGCGCGAATGACCTGCTGCCTGATATCAATGCAAGCAACTGTACGGTCAGTTCAAGCTTCGATTCTGACCTGGCAAAGGTCGACCAGAATCTGACGGGAACCATTTTGCCGCAGTTGACGACCGCGCTAACAGTGAATGGACAGTTAACAGGCGACCTGGTGCTGATGAACTACTACGACCCGTACCAGAATATCTGCCCAAATTCAGTGCCGTATGTCCAGACGTTAAACCAGCATCTTCAGACTGACGTGAACGCGTTTGGCGCCACTATCGTCGATGTCTTTAGCGCCTTTGGCGGTGCAGGCGTACCAAACAAGAACATCTGCACCTATACCTGGGTGTGCAGTATCTTCAAAGATATTCATGCCACGGACACAGGCTATAGCGTCATTGCCTCTACCTTCGAAAGTGGCACAGGTTATTAGGTGCCTCTCTCAGAAGTGCATGGAGGATTGGCATCACGACATTAGAGGAACAAAGAGTACCCACCATGCCAATCCTCCATACATCTTCGAGCATCCGAAGCTTTGATATATCTACATAAACTCTTGTGTTATTGTGTTATGCATCGATCTTGTAGCCCACGCCGCGCACCGTCTTAATTAATGGATGCGAGAAGCCCTGGTCGATCTTGTCACGCAGGTAGTGGATGTAGATATCCACGACATTCGAGAGCGCCTCCAGGTCATAGCGCCAGACCGCGTCAACGATTTGCGTGCGCGTGAGCACCTGGCCAGGATGGCGCATCAAGTACTCCAGCAGGGCAAACTCTTTGGCCGTCAACTCGATGACGCGCCCGGCGCGTCGTGCCTCGTGCCGCACAAGATCAAGCGTCAGATCGCCGACACTGATTTGGAGGGTCTCATCAAAGCGACGGTCACGGCGGCGCAAGAGCGCGTTGATACGCGCCAGTAATTCCTCCATGGCGAAGGGCTTGGTCAGGTAGTCATCGGCTCCTACATTGAGACCCGTCACACGGTCCTCGACCGCACCACGCGCTGTGAGCATCAGCACAGGTGACATAATATGTTCGGCGCGCATTTGGCGACAGATCTCAAGTCCATCGAGGCCAGGCAGCATCACATCAAGAATCACCACATCATAGGTATCACTCAGGGCAAGATCAAGACCGGTGTGCCCATCATGCGCGAGATCGACGGCATGACGCTCTTCCAACAGGACCCGACGCAGCAAATACGCCAGGCGCTGTTCGTCCTCTACCACAAGGATATGCATTGCTCCATTCCTCTTTTCTCTTGGGTGCCATCGAGTCGTTGGTCGGCATCTCTTCCTCTATTTTATGCTATGAAGATTGGAAACAGATTGGAAATATGTTTTTGCTATCGGTTCGACTCACGCTCGCATCCATCTCATGCAAGTTGAAAAGCGCAATAGAAAGTGGCGCTGGCACGATCATTTTCGTCATCATTGTAGTGGCAATTACAAGGGTCGCCCTGCATGGGCTTGCGAACCACTTTTCTGTGCTTCGAAAACTGTATACTTTCTCAGGAAACTGGTATACTAAACTAACTCTACTTCATTGACATCAAATTTGATTGAAGGCGTGCATATTGTTATGGCTACAATAAAATTATTGATTGTTGACGATCACGGGCCATTGCGCAAAGCCTTACGCAAGGGGTTAGAGGCGACCGGGGCCGTGTACGTGCTGGGTGAGGCCTCCACCGGGCAGGAGGCCCTTAACCGGGCGCTGGAACTTGATATAGACGTAATTTTAATGGATGTACAGCTACAGGATGCGCAGGCCGGGCGCAAGGCCCTCAGCGGCGTTGGGGCCGCAGTCACCATCCGGCGTGAGCGTCCGCGTATGCCCGTCGTCTTTTACTCCATTCAAGATGATGACGAGTATTACCGCGAGTTTCGTGCCTCCGGTATTCTTACCCACTATGCTTATGTACGCAAAAGCAACTATCTGCTGCCCAGCATGCTCGTGCCTCTCCTGCGTGACGCCATCAACGGGCGCAGCCTGGTAGATCCTGAAATTGAAGACCGCGTACAGGAAGTGCGCGACCTCGATGAACAATCTCCCCGTGCCCTGTTGGAACCGAACGAACTGCGCGTGGCTGAACTAGTGGGGCAAGGCATGACAAATGAACAGATTGCAGCTCGTCTTAACCTGCATGATAAGCGGGCCGTAAGTCGCACCAATGGACGCATCTACGCCGCATGGGGCTTGAGCGAGACCGCCGTTGATGATAAAGTTGCCCGAGCCAGGGCAACCTTAATCTTTACACTCAATCGCATGATTATCTGGGATGAGAATGGTGTTGCGCTCGTGCAGGATCGTCGTGGTGAATGGGTACCATTGTATCTCGAGGCTCAAACAAACGCTGAGAATGGAGCTACAGCGGCGGAGATGGGATTAATGACCGGCGCAACTGTGAGAGAGGACGCGTGGCGCAAGCGTATCGTGCGCAGGAACAAGTACAAAGAGGATTGACATGTTGCACCACAACTTTCTCGACCCTGCGTATCTACTCCAAACCATCGTACTGGCCCTTTCCATCTTCAACCTTGTCTCATTCCTCTGGCTTGCGATCACGGTTTGGCTCAATGGAGATCGCAAAAGCGGCATAGCTCGCCTTGGTGTAGTTGGCCTTGGTCTTTCTGCCTTGTTTTTCTATATTCATGCGTTGTTGATCTCAACCCCGCTGACTCAGGCGCCAGGCTTGGTCACGCCGGAATTCTT
>WNGP01006854.1_pt1 | contig 20185 bp, 18 predicted proteins | sample 5407671 | NCBI WGS metagenome assembly WNGP01 (sample SAMN13153381, study PRJNA577476) | soil metagenome | isolation source: 40 cm soil or saprolite under Garry oak tree replicate 2 | place: USA:California | collected 2016-06-15 | reverse complement strand
GGCCGCCAGGTGCAAGCCAGCGATCCAGCCCTCGGTCCGGCTCACCAGCCCCTGCACCTCCTCTTCGGAGAGCGGCGGGGAGAGCATCTGGCCGAGATACTGGCTGGCCTCGTCCTCCTGGAAGCGCAGATCATCGGCCCGGATCTCGGTCAGTTGTCCGCGCACCCGCCACCGTGAAAGCTTCAAGTCCGGGTCCACGCGGCTGGCGAGGATCAGATGCACGTGAGCAGGCAGATGCTCCAGGAAGAAGCTCATGCCCTGGTGAATAGCTGGATCTTCGATCACCTGATAATCATCCACAATGAGCACGATGGGGGCGGGGTGGGCCTCGCGCCCTTCCAGTTCCTGGAGCAACGCCACCAGGATGGTGGAAAGCGGCGGCGGCTGGGGTGAGGAGAGCAGCGCCACCGCGGTTTCCCCAAAGCCCGGCGCATACCCTCCACCGCGTCGCAGGGCCGCGATCAGCGCGACCCAGAAGCGGGTCGGGCTCCTGTCCAGCTCATCCAGCGAGAGCCAGGCGACCTGCGCAGCGTTTCGGCGCGCCCAGGTGGAAAGCAGCGTGGTTTTGCCAAAGCCTGCCGGGGCCGAGAGCAGGGTCAGCGGAGTGGCAAGCGCGGCGGAGCGAGCCTGCCGGAGAGCACCGGCATCCCCTGGTCCAACGCTTGCGCGGGCTGAGGCTTCCGCCGGAGCGAGCGCGCCGTCTCCTCCAAATGAGCCAACGAGAGGGTCTCCGTCCGTCCCAGATAGCGCTTGCGGGTGCGGCCCTCTTTGGTCTGGTAGGCATACCAGTAGGCTCCCCCACGTGGCCTGCGCTCCAGGTAGACATTGAGCGAGCCGGCTGGGCTATGGAAGGCAAAAGAAGTGACCTCCCGGAGCCAGGACTGCCACGTGGCTTCGTCTGTGGGCTGAAAACGCTGCTCCAGCCGATTCTGCGTATGCAGCTCATACTGGCGCTGCTCCTGGGACCAGGTGAGCGCGTGAAGCGGTGTTCTGGACATGGGGCCTTCCCTGTGTCATCTGTGTTCCCCATTCCCCCCAATTCCTCCCAACACGAGAGGAGTATAGCAAAGATGTAGCCACCAGGCAAGGAGTGCGTCACGATCCGATCTGCTCTCGTAGTGGTCTCTGCCCATCCACCCGCGGAGGAACACGACGTTCTGCGGTGCGCCGATGAGGCGTATAAGTCCTTTGCGGCATAGGCCGCATCACTGGTACCAGGGTGATTAAAGCAGTGCCTTTACTCTAGGGGAAACCCGATGGGAAAATAGCATGACATCAGCAAGGTCGAGTGATAGATAAGTACCTAAAATCAAGTCGATCAGCTAGGCCGCGCAAGGTCAGGGTTGTTCTACCCAAATCCCAGTTGTGCGACATTGCGTCGAGTCCACACTTTACGGTACTATAGGGTGTGCGCGTCGTTCCAAAGCTTAGGCTCAGAGAGCGGTGGAAGGTACCACGACACGGCTACCCTCACTGAGAGGGGAACCCAACCAATGGGAGACCTAAACGCGGACCAGGACTTATACGAGACTTCGGGATCACCTAAGGGTCGAGAGGCCTATGGTGAGGGAGCACCCATAGTACCCAAATGATCGGGGTAATGCCCGATACAAGGGGAAGGAGTGCAGGGGAAGGCGCACAAAACCTCAAGGATGCGATGGATGTCGCATAAGCCCGATAATGGTGGAGGCGCATCCCTGGAGAGCCGTATGCGCTGAAAGGTGCCTGTACGGTTCGGAGGGTTGCGACACGAAGCTGCATACATAGCCGTTGGGCCTGAAAACAGGACTCAACCCGATGTGCTGCCATTGGTACTCTACCGAGACATGCAACAGGAGTAATCGTGTTGTGTGAAGCTCTTGGGACAATGTAGCCTCACTCGAACGGGTGGCATTCAACCTGTGAGGGAAGAATGCGACTGCTAGCATCAGAGCGGTCGGGAGCTAGAGTCGGATGATATGGTCAATTTACGTCAATCGCTGATAAACGTCGTGAACCGTGATCAAGCCAAAGGCAGATGCTGAGAGGCTTGAGCCAAAAGGCACCGTGGATAGGGGGAGGCGTGTGCCCTCTTACCCTGACGCAGATGAGTGATCCACCGGCGCAGAAGCAGAACCTACTCTATCCGGGTAGTCATACAGAACGTGGGAAACCCGTAACCTTCCCCAACGGGACAGTCAACCGCAAGGACGACCTATGAGGTTGCGGGCAAAGGAGAACGGAAAAAGCGAAGGCCGCTCGGTAATAGAGTGGAGAGGGATTGCGTGTCAAAACAATATCATCCCGCACGAAAGTGAGCTGACTTCCGTTTGGTCTTTCAGGACGAGAAAACTTGGCAAACAGATCAAGGAGGCAAGGCAGATGCGTGCTGCCACGTTTGCTGGCGCGGCTTCCCACAACGAGGTGGACTGGCGGACCATTGACTGGTCAGTCGTTCACCGCAATGTGCGTCGACTCCAAGCGCGTATCGTCAAGGCAACACAGCAAGGCAGATGGGGCAAAGTTCAGGCTTTGCAACGTCTGCTGACCCACTCGTTTAGCGGCAAAGTTCTTGCGGTGAGACGAGTGACGGAAAACCAAGGCAAGAAGACAGCTGGGGTGGACAAGGACATCTGGGATACCCCAGAAAAGAAGGCACAGGCCATACGCACCCTCAAGCAGCGAGGATATCATCCTCAACCGCTGCGGCGCGTGTATATTCCAAAAAGCAATGGTCGCATGAGGCCGCTCGGGATTCCGGCCATGTCGTGTCGGGCGATGCAGGCCCTTTACCTGCTTGCGCTCAGCCCGATTGCCGAAACCACAGGAGATCACAACTCCTACGGGTTCCGACCCCAACGGTCAACCGCCGACGCGATTGAGCCATGCTTTAACGTGCTCAGTCATAGCTACTCAGCACAATGGGTGCTCGAAGGCGACATCAAGGCGTGCTTCGATGGAATCAGCCACCAATGGTTGGAAGCCCACATCCCCATGGACAAAGCCCTCCTCCACAAGTGGCTGAAGGCAGGATATATCGACAAACACCTCTTTCATCAGACGGAAGAAGGCACGCCGCAAGGCGGTCCCATTTCACCCGTGCTTGCTAATCTGACCTTAGATGGATTGGAAGACAAGCTACGAACGCTTCGCCCGGGCTACCACCAACACCGGAAAGCGAAAATCAATCTGGTGAGGTTTGCGGACGATTTCATCATCACAGGCAGCTCAAAAGAGTTGCTCGAAGAAGAAGTGAAGCCATTGGTGGAGGCATTCATGGAAGAACGAGGGTTAAAACTCTCAACCGAGAAAACGCTCATCACGCATAGTGCCGACGGTTTTGATTTCCTTGGGCAAAACGTACGCAAGTACCATGGAAAGCTTATCATCAAACCATCAAAGAAAAACGTGAAAACGTTCGTTGAGAAAATCCGCAAGATAGGGAAGGAAAACCAAGGCGCGACGGCTGGCCACCTGATCTTGCAGCTCAATCCGCTCATTCGCGGTTGGGCCCGCTATCACCAACACGTCGTGAGCAAGGAAACCTTCCAAGATGTCGATAGTGCCATCTTTGAGATGTTGTGGCAGTGGGCCAGAAAAAGACACAACAACAAGCCTGGGCGATGGATCAAGGAGAAATACTTCCATGCCCATGAGGGGCGGAATTGGGTCTTCACTGGCAGCGTCATCGGACGAGAAGGAGCGTTGGAAACGGTTCGACTCTTCCGAGCGGCACAAACGCCCATTAAGCGGCATATCAAGCTCCAAGGAGCGGCGAATCCCTTTGACCTTACATGGGAAGTGTACTTCGAGAACCGCTTAGGCGTGAAAATGGAAGACACCCTCCGAGGAAAAAGGCAATTACTAGCCCTTTGGAAACAGCAAAAAGGACTCTGTCCTTGTTGTCATCAACGGATCACCAAGCTCACAGGGTGGCACAACCACCACAAAATCTGGCGATCCAAAGGTGGCGGCGATCAGCTAGAGAACCGCGTATTGGTACACCCGACGTGCCACCAACAACTTCACGGCCAAGGAAACTCCGACGTGGAGCCGTGTCCTGAAGGGGGCATTTGAAAGGCTTGAGCTGCTTGAAGCGAAAGTTTCCCGAGCAGTTCTCAGGGGAGGGGGCGATGGTAACACCGCCTCCTTACCCGACAGTTGGAAACGTGTCGTAAAGATAACGCGCTGGCTATCTACCCTACCACATGGTTGCGAGTTGGCCCAGCGGTAAGCGAGCGGCTGTGCAGCCGGCAGCCGTGGAGAAGTGCGCAGCAGTGGGAAGATGCTCCGTTGCCAGGTACAATTCATGCGGCAGTGGTACATGTGCAGATTTGATGGTGGCAAAATTTGCTAATGCTCTGAGGGAACTCTTTTCCCTTTGCTGCTCAACCAGCCGCGAAAGCCGGTGAACTGAATCGTGTGTCCTCCTCATGACTGCCTCAGATCATTCGCAAAAAAATACCTCATCGAATCTGCACATGTACACGCAACCCGTAGGCTTGCAACGAAAAGTTATGCGAGAAAAACAATCATATGGCGTCGTTTGCTAAAAACATAATGCCAAACACAATATGGAAAAGTTATGCGAGAAACACAAACAGCACTGTTCATCAATGATATCGCTTCTTAGGCCGCTTGAAGAAATCCTCTAGAAAAGTTTTCTGAGAGAAAAGCGAAAAGTATCCTGAGAAACATCATAAAGTTTTCAATTTGATGGAAATTTAATGGAGAAATTCATATGATCGGCAATTCAACAACATCCCCTTTGCGCCGTACTGCTCTCTCGTCATTTCGTCCTACACCGATGAACTGGCGGCAAAAAGGGGTCGGCATCGCACGCATCATCTTCGGCCTTGTCTGGGTCGTTGACGCTATATTGAAGTGGCAACCACAGTTTCAAAATACATTCGTTGATCAAGTGACAGCAGCCAGGGATGGTCAAACAGGACTCATTCAGGGCTGGCTCTCATTTTGGGCGGCCGTTGTCACAATCAATCCACTGCTCTTTGCTCGTATAGAAGCCACGACAGAGACTGCGCTCGCTGTCTTTTTAATCCTGGGCATCTTTAGCAACCTGACGTTTATCACCGGCATATTCCTGTCCCTGGGTATCTGGGCTATACCTGAAGGTTTGGGAGGGCCTTACGTACCTGGTCAAAGTACAGATATAGGGACTGCTTTTCCCTACGCGCTACTCTTTGCCCTACTCCTCTTCCTCTCGGCTGGAAGCTATTATGGACTGGATCGGTGGCTCACTTCAAAGTTGGGCCGCCTGGGCTTCCTGGCTTCGGGCTCTTTCTGGCGTAGCAGGAAGCAGGTCTGATGCTTTTTGTCAGGGCGAGGGCGAAGTCTGCGGCCTCGCCTGCTGTTAGAAGGAAGTAGCGATGGCTTCATTCTTTCCTCTTCTTCATTGCTGCTGTTGGCTTCCCGCTCCCTATTAGTCTAGTCTTACTGGGGCGGGAGAGCTTGCTGCTCGAGACGATTTTAACTTTGTTCAAAGAACACTTCGCAACGTTACAGGGATAAAGAGAGAATATATTAGCAAACAAAAGCAAACCCTCAACAGTACAAATAGGTGAACTGTGCCCATATCTGGCATTTTCTCATAATGTGTAGACGTTTTCCCATTTAGAGCCGTATATTAGATAGAATAAGTAGGCTCTATTCTACTATAGTCGCTTTTTTTGATGAGGGAATTCTGGATATGAAGATTCTTGATGCTCATACGCATTTGTCGGGGTCAGAAACGGGTGAGAACACCGAGGGAATCGTGGCCTGCATGGATGCATGTGACGTCGACAAAGCTTTCGTTTTTGCTCCGCTGCTCAATGTTCACTCCTGCTAGACCTCGTGCAGGGCCTTATTTCATTGGGAGTTGACGTCGAAGTTGTTTGCCCACGTCCAGGTCCACTGACGCGACAGCTTGCCGCGTTGAATGTTCCCTTGCAGTATATTGAGATGGTCCATCCCTGGCCCGGAGATGAATACCTTCTTGACCGTAAAGCAGTACAGGAGCTGGGCCAGATCCTGCGAAAGAAACGACCAGATGTCGTCCACAGTCATCTCTACCCAGCTCACCTGCACGCAAGTCTGGCCGCCGAGGAGGTCGGCATCCCGGCCATTGTACATACAGCGCATACCGTTATTGTTCGCCCAGGTGATGCCCTGCTCAGCTATGTGACTGCTGCGCGTACCATTGCTGTTTCGCGAGCAGCCGGTCGCCTTCCCGAAGATGTAGGAGTTCCGCCCGAGCGTATCGAGGTGATCTACAATGGCGTCGGCTCCGAACACTTTGAGCAGAATCTCGAGGCGCAGCAACGTGTACGCGCCGACCTTAATGTAGGCAGCGGGCCAATCGTCGGGATGGTCTCCCGTCTCTCACACGAAAAGGGGGTTGACGTACTGTTGCGAGCCGTCCAACAGGCGATACAGGTTGTTTCGCCGCTGACGGTCTTGATCATTGGCGATGGGCCGCAAGCTGCCGAACTTCACCAACTTGCGAGCCAGTCAGGTCTGAATGAGACTGTTCATTTCCTCGGCGCTCGTAGCGATATTCCTGTGCTCAACAGGCTCTTTGATCTGTTTGTGCTTTCCTCACGCGAGGAAGCGTGTCCGATGGCGCTGCTCGAGGCGATGGCAGCAGGAAGGGCCGTGGTAGCCACGCACGTTGGCGGCACTCCGGAAGTTGTGACTCACGACGTTGAGGGGTTGCTGGTGCCGCCGGATGATCCAGAGGCGCTTGCCAGGGCGCTGCTCATGCTGTTAAAGGAGCCAGGCCGCCGAACTGCTATGGGGGGCTGCCGCTCACCAGAGAGTAGCCAGGCAGTTTACACACGAACGCATGGTTCATGAAACATTGTCTTTCTATCAACGCATCCTTGCGAACACGGCGCAGTTACCCCATACGGGTTCAAGGAAACGTTGATAGAAAGCAGAAGCGGTACATCAAGAAAAGCTGGAATAGAGTACATCTCTAACGTTGTTTGCCTTCAGGATAGGCATAACAATCCGAACTCCCTGGAAAGGAAAATTAAATATGACAAGCTCGAAGAAAGTACGTGTAGCAATCATCGGCGTCGGCAACTGCGCCAGTTCATTAGTACAGGGCATCCATTACTATCGTGAGGCAAAGCCAGAGGATTTTGTTCCTGGCCTGATGCATGTCAATCTTGGAGGCTACCACGTCAACGATGTCGAGTTCACTGCCGCTTTTGACATTGATCAGAATAAAGTGGGCAAAGATATCAGTGAGGCTATCTACACTGCCCCAAATAATACGTATCGCTTTGCAGATGTTCCCAAACTCAATGCAAAGGTATACCGCGGCATGACACATGATGGGCTGGGGAAGTACCTCTCTCGCCTCATCACCAAAGCGCCTGGGCAGACTAATGATATAGTGAGAATTCTCAAGGACACGGGAACTCATGTCGTTGTGAACTATCTGCCGGTCGGCTCCGAAACTGCTACCAAGTGGTATGTCGAGCAAATTCTTAGAGCTGGCGTGGGATTCGTCAACTGTATCCCCGTCTTTATTGCTCGCGAAGGCTACTGGCAGGAGCGCTTCAAAGAGGCACGCCTGCCAATGATCGGGGATGACATTAAAAGCCAGGTTGGTGCCACCATTGTCCATCGCATGCTGGCGCGTCTCTTCCGAGAACGCGGCGTGAAGTTGGAGCGCACGATGCAACTCAATGTGGGCGGCAACACTGACTTTTACAACATGTTGGAGCGCGATCGTTTAGAGTCGAAGAAGATCAGCAAGACGAATGCCGTGACAAGCCAGCTCGATTACGACCTGGGCGAAGAGAACGTGCATATCGGCCCATCGGACTATGTTGCCTGGCTCAGCGACCGCAAGTGGGCCTACATCCGGCTGGAAGGACGCACCTTTGGTGATGTGCCGCTGAACGTCGAGATGAAGCTAGAAGTATGGGATTCGCCGAATTCAGCCGGCGTGGTCATCGATGCTGTACGAATGGTCAAGCTTGCCCTGGATCGTGGTGTGAGTGGGACATTGGAGGGACCGAGCGCTTATCTGATGAAGTCTCCACCTGTTCAATATCCAGATGACGTTGCCCACGAGATGACCGAGGCGTTCATTCGTGCAGAAAGCCTGGCAGGCGACAAAGAGGAAGAAAGAGTAGACCGCCTGGACGGGCACAAGGCAGAGCTGAAAGCAGAATAGTTGATCGTGCAAACTGGCAAGAGGTCTCCAATGAGCATTCGAAGACCTCTTGCTATCAGTCTCCCAGCGTTGCTACCATAATAGCTTTGATGGTGTGCAGCCGGTTCTCAGCCTGGTCGAAGACGATAGAGGCTTTCGATTCGAACACCTCGTCGGTGACTTCCAGGGCACTCAGGCCATATTTCTCGTGGATTTCCTTCCCAAGTTTCGTACCGGTGTTATGGAGCGCGGGCAGGCAGTGCATGAATTTCGTGGCAGGGTCCTGCGTCAAGGCCATGAGCTTGCTGTTCACCTGGTAGGGCATCATTTGTTTGATGCGCTCGTCCCAGAGATCAGAAGATTCGCCCATTGACACCCAGACATCGGTGTACAGGAAGTCACATCCCTTGACAGCGGCTTCGGCATCCTCGAATAGTGTGATGCGCGCCCCGGTCTCCGCGGCAATGGCGCGGGCCTCGCTCAAGCGGGTTTCGCCTGGCCATGTCTGCCCGGGGCCCGCCAGGCGGATATCCATCCCCATCTTCGCTGCTCCGATCATGAGCGAATCGGCCATGTTATAGCCAACATCACCCAGGAAGCAGAACGAAACATCCTCTAGCGGTTTATGTGTGTGCTCCTGCATAGTTAGCAAGTCGGCCAGGACTTGAGTCGGGTGGGCCTCGTTGGTCAAACCATTCCAGACAGGAACGCCAGAGTACCGGGCCAGTTCTTCGACGCTTTCCTGTGCAAAGCCACGATACTCGATGCCGTCGTACATGCGGCCTAGCACGCGAGCAGTATCCTTCATTGTTTCTTTGTAGCCAATATGCGAACCGCCTGGACCTATGTAGGTGACATGGGCGCCCTGGTCGAAGGCGGCTACTTCAAAGGCGCTGCGGGTGCGCGTCGAGTCCTTCTCGAAAATGAGCGCGATCTGTTTGCCTTTCAGGCGTTGCACCTCTGTCCCCGTGTATTTAGCCGCCTTCAGATCGGCTGACAGTTGCAGCAGAAATTTGATCTCCTGCGCCCACCCGGTGACGTTGCATCGTCTCTTCATCAACACTAGCACAACAATTGGGGTATACTGTGACGTGAACGCCTCTTGTTGTGATGAAGGTGTGCAGGAGATGTTTGAAACCAGAGGTGAAAGAATTTCATCGTTTGTTCATTGAAGGATATTCCACATGCAGATAGAAGAACAACCACTTAGTAAGGCAGTCGAATCTGAAAACACATCCTCTCTTGAAGCCCATGGACTATACCGACTAGGGCTGAATTTTGGCCGCCAGGTGCATCGCTTTCGCTGGTTCATCATCGCGTTTTGGGTGGTAATAGTCCTGGTAAGTGTTCCTTTCGCCGCACAAATTGGCTCTGTATTAAAGGGTGGGGGATACTCATATAAGAACAGTGAGTCGGCACGAGCCAGTAATATCATAAAAGAAAAGTTGCCCCGGCCGGCTACGCAGTTGCTGGTAATCTTTCAATCAACGAATACGGGAGTGAGCAATTCCCTTTACCAGAAAGAAGTGCACGGCTTTATGAACCGTGTACGCTCTTTCCCACATGTTACAGATGTGATCCCGGGTGGCACAGGGCTGGACGGTCGCACGACCTATGTGACGGTGAACTTTAATACAGGATCGGACACGGTTGGGGACCAGTTGAATGACTTCCGCAAACTACTTCCTGCTGGTTCCACGGCAGGCCCGGCACAGGCCTACCTTACAGGTGATGCTCCATTCAATCATGATTTTTCGCAAATCACGGTGCAGGATACAGAGCATGCCGAGTATTTTGCGCTGCCGATTGCCTTGCTTGTGCTGCTGGTTGTCTTTGGAACGCTGGTTGCGGCAGCTATGCCGATACTCCTGGCAATCGTTGCGGTGTCGGTGACCATGGCCGTAATCTACGCCATCGGCCTACACATATCGATGAGCGTTTTCGTGCTCAACATTGCCTCTATCATTGGTCTGGGCATCTCGATTGATTACAGCCTTTTCATGATCCGGCGTTTCCGCGATGAACTGGCGGCAGGGCGCAGTATCAGTGATGCCACCGGCTGGACGGTAGCAACAGCAGGTGAATCTATTCTCTTTAGCGGCTTGATCGTCATGATTGGCTTCTGTAGCCTGCTTTTGATTGGCGTCGATATCATGAGTTCACTGGGTATCGGTGGCGCTGTAGTAGTCGCAATTGCGGTACTATCTGCGCTTACACTCGTGCCAGCTCTCCTCGCTGTACTGGGTCACCGTATTAACGCGTTGCGTATCCCATTCTTCAGCCGCCTGACTATGCATACTTCGCATACTTCGCGTGCGGTGACTGATGGGGAGTGCAGTGAGAAACCAGAGGAAGAACGGCATTTCTGGCAGAGGTGGGCAATGGGCGTGATGAAGCGTCCCGTGTTGATCATCCTGCTCGTTACGGCTCTCCTTGTTGGGATGGGCTGGCCAATCTTCTCTATTTCTATCGGCTCCACAAGTTCTGCATCAGTGCCGAAAAGCTATGAATCACGCCATGGAATCGATATTCTGAATGCTCAGTTCCTTGAGACGAACGAGCATCCTGTTTTCATTGTGGTGCAAGCACCCGATGGTTCCAGTATGCTGACGAAAGGCAACCTGGCAAAGCTAGATCACTTGTCTAGATGGGTCGCAACGCGAGCGCATGTAACCGATGTGATCAGTTTGACCCAGATGCCGGCCTCACATGGTACTCCAGGTACTCCTGCGATCAGTGAGCAGCAACTAGCGATCTTGTACAGCTCCGGAGCGTATCAGCGCAACCCGGCAATGGCCCAGTTGGTTGCGTTGACAACGAACGGGAACACAACATTGATCACAGTGAGGACAAAAGCCAAAGTCGATAGTAGAGAGGGTAAGGAACTGGTGAACGACCTGCGTGCTGGCGACAAGGCGGCGGCTCAGGGGTTGACGGTACTCGCCGGCGGCGATCAAGCGGATAGCCTGGACTTCAACAATCACCTGTACGGCAACTTTCCATTGGCGGTCCTGTTTATCCTGATAACGACATATATACTGCTTTTGCTGATGTTCCGCTCGGTTTTACTCCCACTGAAAGCTATCCTGATGAATGTGCTGTCGGTGAGCGCGTGTCTGGGATTGCTGGTGTTCATCTTCCAGTGGGGTAACTTCAGTAATATCCTGGGCTTCACATCCGAGGGCTTTCTGGATAGCGTTATCCCGATTTTGCTGTTCTGCATCCTCTTCGGCCTCTCAATGGACTACGAGGTCTTTTTGCTGAGTCGTATTCAAGAGGAGTGGCTACTGACGCACAATAACCGCTGGGCGGTCGCGCGCGGATTGGAGAAGACAGGCGGCGTCATTACGAATGCAGCACTGCTGTTCGTGATAGTTGCTGGTGCCTTCATCTTCACTTCACTCGTCGTGACAAAGGAGATGGGATTGGGAATGGCAATGGCCGTACTGGTGGATGCAACAATTATCAGGACGCTGCTGGTGCCGGCGACGATGCGGCTTTTGGGGAGATGGAACTGGTGGCTTCCGGGAAGGCAGCTGCTCTAGACAATGAATACAACTGCAATTTTACAAGCTACTGCGCACCGACCGTATCCCCTCCCTCCTGGGCCCTGGATAATGACACAACGCTGGCACGACCTGCTCTTCATTCACTTGCCGCTTGCGCCTGATGTGCTGCGTCCCTTGTTACCTCCACAGCTGGAGCTGGACACTTTTGATGGGCAGGCCTGGGTGGGGATCGTTCCTTTTTGGGTGTCCCATGCTAGCCTCCGCTGGGTGCCGCCTCCCCCTCTGCTCTCGCGCTTTCCTGAAATTAACGTGCGGACATATGTCACATTGCGAGGAATCCCGGGCGTCTACTTCTTCAGTTTGGACGCGGGCAATCCACTTGCCGTACTGGGTGCGCGGACGGTGTTTCACCTGCCCTACTTTTTTGCGCGCATGTATATCCAGCATCGACAAGAAACGATCTATTACCACAGTCAGCGCCTGGGAACGCGAGGGCCTTCCCCAATATACGAAGCGATGTATCACCCAAACGGCCCAGTTTTCTTCGCGCATCATGGAACACTGGAGTACTGGTTGACCGAGCGTTATTGCCTGTATACCGTCACAGAGAAAAACCGGGTGTATCGTGTAGATATTCAGCATGGTCCCTGGCCTCTCCAGCTTGCTGAGCAGACAAGCAAGCGCAACACCATGGCTTCAGCCCAGGGGATTCCACTGCCCGATCAGCCTCCGTTGTTGCACTTTGCGCGACAACAGGATGTGCTGTTCTGGCCGCTACGTCGTATATTGTAACGCATCAATTTGTGATAGAATTGCTCCATGAAGAGTAACAAAGGGAGTACAGATTACGAGTATATCGAGGTTAAGAACAACGAAGATGAGCAGCTCTACGAGGTGAAACTCGATGGGCAGGTCGCGACGCTTTTCTATGAACGGGAAGGAAACAGTATCATCTTTTTGCATACAGAAGTGCCGCCGGCACTGGGGGGTCACGGTATCGGGAATAAGCTGGCGCGCACTGCACTGGAGGATGCTCGCGAGCATAAGCTCGCCGTGGTTCCTTTGTGCCCATTTGTTGCGTCATACATTCGACACCATACAGAATATCTGTCACTGCTCACAGAGGCGGAACGGGCACGCATACTACGAGGCTGAATGATTTCCTCTTCCGCCCCTGCTATTCGAGGGCTATCATTAAATTGCGAACCTTATGGTTGTCTTTCATGAACTCAAGAACAACATGGATGTAAGCGCGTAGGAGTAGGGGGTTCATTGTCCGTCTATGTCCACGTATGTAAACCCAAGTAAATGATATTGGGTGTCAAATTGGGTGTCAAAAAGGGAGGAAAATACCAGATAGATCTTAACCGTCTATAGATATTCGCTGTTGTTTGTGGCTGTTCATCTTGTCCATGCCGAATCTTTCTCATTGTTGAAAGATTTGGCATCTGTCTAGACGAGGGATAGCCTTATTTGTCAGTGTGCAGAGTTCGAAGGAGAGACTTAACCCCAACCGTTCGCTGATGTTCGCTCTCGTTCTCCTCGTGCTCAGATAGCCCTTTTTCTGTTCATCATATGTTCTACTTTTCGCTGATAGTCGTCGGTGTTGCTGTATGCGTTGCTGTACAGCAGTGCAGCAGATGCCATATTAAATGTTGTGTAATGGCACATAGCAGAAAAGCCCGGAAGCTACGTCTGGACTGGGCTTAGCGCCTTCTCGTTGTACACAGTTACACAACAATCGATATGGCATCGTGTATGCTCTCTAGGGAACTCGTAAAACGTCAACAGGTACTCTACGGCAACGATGCTCATCCGCTTGTTTTGCGCATGGTCGATTTCTTGTCTTTCATGAATAGATTGCTCCTATTGCGCCTTGGGAGGCTCGACCTTCTGGCGGACTTCTTCCATATATTGTAGTGCCTCAAGATGTGTTTTGATCTGCAAATATCTCGTTGTCCGGCTCTCTTGTTCCTCCTGAGGCGATGCTTGTAAATCCCTTAAGAAAGCAACATGTAAGAAGCCCTGGAGCGAGGAAGGCACTGGCTCCTTTGCAGGAGCGGCATCTGTAACAAGGAGTCTAGTTGCAGCACTCGCTCCTGGATCACCTGGGCACCTGATCCCTGAAGCGGCAGGTGCAGGCAACGTCGTGGGAGCGTCCCTTCTCGGTGTTGCAAGCGAAAACAGGTGATTCAAGGTATTTGCATGTTTATCGCGTTCGGTCAAGGTCTGAAGTCCAAAAATACTTTCAACGGTCGCCAGTACCGACGTGTGATCATACACGGTATGGTCGATGGTGCCCCTGGGAATAAGTGGCGATATGATCACGGCCGCTACCCGCACACCCAGTTGTCTAAAATCAAAGTGGTAGAGGTCGTTTGCTGGGTCGGTTGTGGCATCTCCGGGAGCAACGATCTGTGGTGGGGGCACATGGTCATAAAACCCTCCATGTTCATCGTAGGTGATGATCAGCACACTGTTTTCCCAGTGAGGTGAGGTGCGAATCGTCTCGTAAATCGTCTTCAAAAGCCTCTCGCCGCGCGTCACATCATCCTTAGGATGTTGCGAATCCCCACAGGTAAAATCCCCCACAAGGGCATGTCCATAATTCGGCTCGATAAAGGCATAAGTTGTCGCATACCCCGGGTTATTCAGGTCACCGCTGAAGTCCTTAAAGTCCTTGAAGTATCCCTCGAGAGCACGAATGTTCATGCCGCTTATGGCCAGTGATTGTGGGAATGCATCTCCTTTATAGATGGTCCAGCCCAGATGCGCTTTATCAAGCCGATTGTAAATCGTGCCGTTCTCAAATGTATACCCTCTGAAGAGGATAGCATCGGCCATCGTCTGAGGTGCCGGACTATGGTCCAACCCGGCTGATGATGCCGCGTGGACAAAGAAGCGGTTGGGCCACGTTGGCCCTGGCATCGATGAAAACCAGTGATCGCACACCGCGAATTCCTGCGCCAGGGTTGTCAGGACCGGGAGCTGATCCATAGCGTAACATTTCATGATCTCGCCCGGGTTGGCTGGATCGATCTTGCTATAATTTGTGACGAACCCACTATTCGTGATATGAGGATAATTGCCTCCGGCTCCGCACAGTTGTTCCTTCACATCATTGAATTCATGGCCAGGATCAAAAGACATCGTCCAGTCGGCTGGGGAACTAGCAACTACCTTCTTGCCTTGAGGGTCCAGGTTCCAGTCGTTCCTCGCATTCAGCCCGTCAAGAGTTGTTGACTGTCCGCTCACAGCATCGATCCCCTGTATGTGAGAGAGACCTAACAGGTGATCGAACGACCTGTTTTCTAACATCACCACAAAGACATGTTTGATGCGATCTTGGAGATTGGTGTTGGGGGTCATCCGCTTGTATCCTTTCCAAATACGTTATGCTATCAAATCCCGTGGTATACTGATGTTATGAACAAGCCAATCACTGATCTTCACCCGAACTTCTGGAAGCCTCTTTCTAATTATCCATCAACAGCTCGGCCAGTTTCAAGATCCACGAACAGAGTAGCAAGCACTAACAGCAGCAAGAGTCCCTAAACAGATAATTTGACTGTACCATAATCTATCCTACGCCCATGCAGAATGTTGTGGAATGCTGCATAGTAGAAATGTCCGGAAGCTAGGCTTGGACTTGGTTTATTGCCTTCTCGCCGCACCTCATTCCACAAAAACCGATATAGCATCCAATTCAGACTTTCCAGTAAGAGCCAAAATTTGGTATGACATCGAACATAGGGCTATAGGGTTGTTATTACTCAGAGAAAAATACTCTGCTTCTCTTTTATGAAGCAAAAAACATGTGTTTAGAAGAAAAGCACTTTGAGGTACAATAATACCTAGATCAGTACACATCTGATAGGAAGGTAACAGAGGTATACTTGGGTCTCAATAGAGCTATAGCGACAAGGATTTGTAAGGAGCATAAGAGCGTGGAAATTGATCAAAATACTTTGTCCTACTGGCAAACTACTGCTGCATCAGTTACATTTTCTCCCCATTTACCTTCTACTATAGAGGTGGCTGTCGTTGGAGGTGGAATTACAGGTGTTGCTTGCTGCTACTGGTTAGCGCAGACAGGTCACACTGTTGCTCTACTTGAGGGTAAAACATTAGCATACGGTGCAACTGGGCGCAATGGTGGCATTGTATCAATTGGCCTTGCTGAGTCATATCCTGATGCAATTGCAAGGTTAGGTCATGAGAGAGCGCGTAACGTCTTGTCGCTGACTCTGGAGAACCGAACACTTTTACGCCAGATTATTGCCGAGGAGGAGATTGCTTGCGATTACCGTGAACCCGGTCATGTGACATTAGCTCTTACTGCTGATCAAATGGAGAGACTCGCACGATCTGTTGCTATACTTCAAGCAGATGGTATTAATGCAGAGGTCATTGACCGTCAAAAGGTTCAAGAACTGATCCACACGCCCCTTGGACAAGATATTGTCGGAGGTAAGTTTACATCGGAAGTGGGATTAGTTCATTCAGCTCGACTAGTGCATGGCCTTGCAAAAGCCTCTCAGCGTTATGGTGCGAGAATATGCGAAACGAAGGTAGAGCGACTTGGAGCTGATGCAGAGGGGATGCTCATACACACTACCCATGGAACAGTAGTGCAAGGAAGGTGATAGTTGCTCTCAACGCCTGGACTGGAGAGCTTGTTCCAGCAATTGACAAACTAATCACGCCTGTACGTGGACAAGTTCTGGCTTATAGGCCACATGCGTCAGTCTTCACCACGAGCATGTCTGTTGATTTCACTGATACCGAGGAATACTGGCAACAAACCGTTGATGGCACAATCGTGCTTGGAGGATGTCGTGCAATCGCTCCTGGCTGTGACATAGGTGTTGGGGTGGATCAGCCAACGACAGAAGTCCAAACAGCATTGGAGCAGGTCTTTCCACAGCTTTTTCCGTCGCTTACTAACCTTCAAGTTGTACAACGCTGGGCTGGGGTGATGGCTTTTACACCGGACCTCCTTCCGATCGTTGACCAATTGAAGGATATGCCGAGAGCCTGGGTTGTCTGCGGCTTCTCAGGGCATGGCATGGCATTTGGGATGCGACTGGGCCAATTACTTGCCAAAGCAGTTACGAATGGAACAGTCCCAGAGGAGCTTACGCCTTTTCGCCTGGACCGCCCAACACTCACACTACGTTTATGAGCTAACTTCATACTGGCTTCCAGGGAGGTACGACTTCGTTCTTGATCCTTCATCGCAGTGGCAGCAAAGCAGCATCAAGAGCGACAACAAGCTATGCGCGAAAAAGCTGGTACACAGTGGAGAGAAAAAGATATTGTCTTCTGTAACCTGTACGGTGATTACTTGACTCAAACCTGTTTAGTAGGTCAAGCTCTCAGGCTGATTGAAGTGGTATCGAGTTACACGGCAATCATAAAATTGCGAATTTCGTAGCCCGTGGTAAGCTCATTCCAGTTGAGCGTGGGGATGCACTCCATGTGCAGAGAGTCAAGGGCCAGGAGGCGGTGCAAGAAGATATCGGTCTCCTGGATGGCGAGGTATGAGCCCGGACAGCGATGATGACCATCACCAAAACCCATGATCATCGAGGGGATGCGCTCCCCGTGAATTGGTCGACCAGGACAGAGCGCCAGGGGCTCCTCACCGACTACGGTTTCATCTACATTCGCTGCATAGATGTGGATATTCATCATATCGCCTTCGGGAATGACAACCTTCTTGCCCTGGCTTTCGAGGGGAATATCGGCGGTGGCCCGGCGATAGAGGTTGCCAACCACTGGCTCCAGGCGCAGAGTCTCGTGAAGCATCTCCAATCGTTCCTCTACAGGGGCGGCCAGGTAGCGATCACGCAATTCCGGGCGCTCCAGGAAATGCCAGGCCGCAATGCTGATAAACTCGCGCGTCGTGACCATGCCCGCAGCGGCGTAGGTGATGCATTCGGTCAATATCTCTGCATCGGTATAGTTTTGTGAGATCAGGTGTGAGATGACATCTTCCTGAGCCTGGCGCTTGCGGGCTCGAATGGCTGGTCGGACATCCAGCCAGTAAAAGGCAAGAACATGGCGTTGATGGAACAGCTGACGAAGCCTGGTGAAAGGCTTCCAACGCAATAGCGGCATCATCTCCTGCGAGGATGGTTGCTGTTGAAAGAAGGCATCCAGTCTCCTGTCCATGCCAGGTAAACGACTATTTGTTACTCCCACCACCTGAGCAGCGACCTGTACAGCCAGTTTCAGGCTTAACTGGCTCAAATCAACCCGTTTCTTGCGTTTGAGTTCGTTGACGAACTGATCGGCCAGCGTTTCCATGAACTGCCGATAGCTGGAACTGACGGTTTTGGGGGTGAAGAAACGCGCCGTTTGTTTGCGCTGTTGTTGATGGGCCTTGCCTTCCATGTAAAGGATAGGTTTATTCGTCACGCCAGGAATCTTTTCCAGCTGCTCTGCATTGAACCCCGCCTGCCTGGTCGCACTGCTGCGTAAGATTGTCCTGGCCTCTTCAAAGCCATGAACCTGCCAGACTCCTTGAGCATCGCGTTGAAGGGGCGTCGAACTTGTCTCCGGACTTGCCCCCACGCTGCGCGAGGTTTTCTGGTATGATAACGAACCGTGCTCAACTGGACAGTGCATGGGAGTTTCTGCCGATGCCTGTATAGAATGGGCTTCCTGCGTATTGGACATTGAGCGCCTGCTTTCCTATCTGTTATTATTGTGAGATATCAAAGGTCTTTTGATGTGTTATATATCTTATGATATACTATATATCACAACATGCTAAAAAGTCAAGGTGGGTGTTAGTGCTGTGGACATCTGGAGAGAATGCCTGTCACCCTGAGCGCAGCGAAGGGTCTGGCTCGAGGGACGGCGAGATCCTTCGCTGCGCTCAGGATGACAGCCAGGACAGCGCTCAAGACCTCTGACGAGGTAGGGAAGTCATACACCTCTCACGGGAAGTCTTCTCTCCAAACGTCTGTTAGTGCTGCTGCTGTTGTGATATGCTGTGAAACAGAAGGACCCGCGCAACCATGAAGGGGGGATTCTGGAGGTGTCCATGGAGATACAGGACCGGAGGGTCAAACGAACGCAACATTTGTTGGCCAGGGCCCTGATTGTACTGACGCTGGAAAAGGGCTACGAGGCCGTGACGATTCGTGACATCACAGAGCGCGCTGATGTCGGGTACGCCACCTTTTTTCGTCACTATCATGACAAAGACGAACTATTGAAGGATGTCCTGGACGTTGTTCTGACCGAAATCATTGACCTGCTTGGCTCGACGCAACCTGCTGCTGACCCGACAACCATCGGGGTCTTGCTGTTTCGCTATGTCCAGCAGCAGAGTGAAGTCGTTCGCGTACTGCTCATGAGCCATGCTTTACTTCAGCGTAGTATCGAGATAGCCACGCAAAACGTTGTGAGTGAACATACCTTCCTGCCAGATAGTGTTGTGCCGCTCGAGATTGCAGCGCATCATATCGTGGCCTCGTCCATCTCGCTCATCCAGTGGTGGTTGGATCACCAGATGCCTTATCCGCCTGAACGGATGGGGGTAATCTATCACGAATTAATTATCCGCCCAACCAGTGAGTTGGCCTTCTCTACGTAGTTACGGCCTTGCTGCCAAGATGGAGAAGATGGTGTCTTCTTGAGAAGCAGGGACCTGGCTGAACTCGCTTACGATGCGAATGTTCGTAAAACCCGCTTCATCATAGAGGTGTATGGCCTGTTCCTGGGTATACCACCGGGTGGCAGGGGAGCGAGTGTAGAGTTCCGAGGCAATAATTTTGCCCTCACGAACGACCTCGTACCGATCTTCTGTGTCCTCGAGTTGCTGGGGAAGATGGTACGTTGAGCGTGTCCAGCGGCGTATCAGGACGCCATCCTCAGGCCTGACTTGTTCCGCAATCAACTCCCACTCCCCCGTGACGATCTGATCCGTGACTGGCCCTTGCCAAAGGATCATGAAGGGCATCACCAATACTCCCCCTGGCTCAAGATGATGAAAAAAGCTGCTCACGGCTTGTGTGGCTGCGTTGGGGTCTGTGACCAATTGAAAGGAGCTCGAGGGCACCATGATGGTGCGATATCTTCGCGGGACCGCCAGCGCCTCCATGCTTTGGTGGAAAAGCGTGGGGTGAAGAGCACGTTTCTGCGCTTTCTCTCGGCAGATCGCTAGCATCTCTGGCGAGTTATCGACGCCATCGATATCGATCCCCTCAGCAAGATAGTCGAGCAACAAACGGCCTGTTCCGCATCCGATATCCAGAGCAGGTTGGCCGCTCTGAAGAATAATGTTTCTATAGAAGGGTCTGTCCGACCAGTCAGAAGTATCCCCACGGAGCAGATCCCACGCAGAGGCGAGAAACCCTCGATATTCGTAATGCTCTGAGTCCATGACTTGCACTACCTTGCTCAAGCTCATGCTATTTCAACAACTTCCTCGCATGATTTTGTTTAGATCTGGCACACCTGCCTGATATGGGTGCTATGCCGTCACCTCGTCGAGATTCCGCAAAGGTCCAAC
>WNGP01002327.1_pt1 | contig 20190 bp, 19 predicted proteins | sample 5407671 | NCBI WGS metagenome assembly WNGP01 (sample SAMN13153381, study PRJNA577476) | soil metagenome | isolation source: 40 cm soil or saprolite under Garry oak tree replicate 2 | place: USA:California | collected 2016-06-15 | reverse complement strand
TGGCACCCCAGCAGTAGGCCTCGCCGCTCGTTGTAACGCCGCATGTGTGTGCACTGCCCGCACTGATCGTCGCAAACCGGAGGTTGCCCGCGACGAGCACCGGCGACGCCTGCTGAGCCGTCGTCCCGTCCCCGAGCTCGCCATGGGAATTGCTGCCCCAGCAGTACGCCGTCCCGTCACCCGTCAGGCCGCAGGTGTATGCACCACCCGCACTGATCGTCGTGAAGGCGAGGCCGCCCGCGACCGACACGGGGCCGAACGATTGGGTGGTGGTGCCGTCGCCCAACTGGCCTGATGCGTTGGAGCCCCAGCAGTATGCCGCACCGCTGGTGGTCACACCACAAGTGTGACGGCCCCCCGCGCTGACCGTCGTGAAGCTGAATCCGCCCGCGACGGGCGTAGTCGGGCTGGTGAATTGGAAGACAAAGCCGCCGGTGCCGAGGGCCCCACTCGTGCCGTCGCCCCAACAGTACGCCGCGCCGCTGGTGGTCACCGCACAGGTGTGTGGACTCGCTGCACTGATGGTCGTAAAGGTGAGGCCACCCAGCACTGCTCGCGGGGCGTTCCTCGACCGGGACACAGTTCCGTCGCCCCGTTGACCGTTGCTGCCAAAGCCCCAACAGTACCCGGCGCCGGTCGTCGTTACCCCGCACACTGCCGTACCGCGACCCGCACTGGCGGTCGTGAACAGCAGCCCCCCCGACACCGGCACCGGGCTGGGCCAGGACAAGGGCTCCCTAGGATTCGCATCGAACCCCCCTTTCCCGCTCCCAAGGGAACCCCATCCGTTGTCGCCCCAGCAGTACTCCGCGCCGTGCGTCGTCACACCACAACTCTCGCGGGCCCCGGCATCCACGAACGCGAACGTCACCTGCACGGCGAACGGGCTGCTCGTCGCCCCGGCGCGCCCGGGCGACGTGACCGCCAACGTGTAGCCGCTCCCTAGCGCATCCACGCGCAGGTCGGCGAACGTCGCAATCCCGTCTACCGTCTCCACCGTGGTGGTGCCCAGGAGCGTCGCCTCGCTCGGATTCGCGGCCAGGGCGACTGTCACCGGAGCGCTCGCCGTCGTCAGGGTGTTGCCGAGCGAGTCCTGAATCGCCACGCGCACAGCTTGTATCGCCGTCCCTCCTTCGACGTTCGCCGGCGGCTGCGTCACGAAAGCGAAGTGCGTCGCGGGTTCCACGACCATGAATGCGCCGCTCCCGTCGGACAGTTTGCCTGCCTGAGCGAGGAGCGTGTAGCCCCGCCCGAGCTGGTCGATGCGCACGTCGCTGAACGTCGCGAGGCCGTCGACGATTCGCTCGACCGTGGTCCCGGACAGGATCGCGCCGGGGGACGGGCTCGCTCCGATCGCGAGCCGAACGGCGCCGCTTGCGACCGGGTCGCCCGAGGCGTCCGTCACCCTGACCTGGACGGCGGGCGAGATCGCCCTCGTCGCCCAGACCCCGGCCGGGGGTTGGGTCGCGAACCTGACCTGGGCGGGGGCGCGTCTGGGGATGGTGGGCGACCAACTCGGGCCCGCGTCGGTGGCGACGTTGTCCGTCAGCCGTGTCTGCCCCGAGCCGTCGGCGTTCATCACGTAGATCTCCGTGTTGCCATCCCGGTTGCTCTGGAACGCGATCTGTCGGCCGTCGGGTGACCAGGTGGGCTTCCGGTCGTTGTCAGGCGCGTTGGTCAGGCGCGTCCGCGCCGAGCCGTCGGCGTTCATCACGTAGATGTCCGAGCTGTTCCCCGAGCCCGAGAACGCGATCCGCTGCCCGTCGGGTGACCAGCTGGGGTCATCGTCGGGGCCCACGGTGTTCGTCAGCCGCGTCTGCGCCGAGCCGTCGGCGTTCATCACGTAGATCTCGAGGTTACCATCCCGCAGGCTCGCGAAGGCGATCTTTTGGCCGTCCGGCGACCAACTGGGGCGCGCGTCGAACGTCATGTCGTTCGTGAGCCGTGTTGGCGCCGAGCCGTCGGCGTTCATCACATAAATCTCGAGTGGGCCGTCTCGGGAGCTCGCGAAGGCGATCTGTCGGCCGTCCGGTGACCAGGTCGGGCCTACATCATCACGCGGATTGTTGGTCAGCCGCGTTTGCGCCGAGCCGTCCGCGTTCATCACGTAGATCTCGAGGTTGCCGTCACGGTTGCTCTCGAAGGCGATCTGGCGCCCGTCAGGCGACCAAGCGGGGGCCCCGCCACGCAGATCGGTCGTCAGGCGCGTCTGGATCGAGCCGTCGGGCGGCATCACGTAGAGTTCGGACGTGCCGTCCCGTGTGCTTGCGAACGCGATACTCGTGGTCGAGACGGGGTCGAGGGTCGCGTTCGGCCTGGAGAGCTGTGGCGCCGTCGCCTCGTCGCGTTGACAGGCCTGCGGGATGGTGACGGATAGAAGGAGGAGAGCAACCGACAGGGCGGGACGCATGGGACGAGCCTCGAGATGCGGGTCGACCGTGGCGCCGTCGCAAAACCGATGCCCTGTGAAACGAGTCGCGCGCGAGCGGCGTCGCGGCACCGCGCCCGGTGTTTTGCGTAGCGACGCCGCCCGCGATGTGGCGCGAGTGCCGCTGTCGGCGTGCAGCGCCTTACGGTGCGGTCAGCCTCACCAACCGTGCCCGCGGCGGCTCAATGCGCCCCGGCCACCAACCAGCGGGGCTGAAAGTCAAAGCCGGGATCGTTCGTGAGTCGCGTTTGCCCCGATCCGTCGGCCGCCATTACGTAGATCTCATCCGTACAGCAGCCGTCCCGTAGGCTCGTGAACACGATGTGTCGTCCGTCGGGCGATCAGCTCGGGTCATGGTCCTGGGCGTTCGTCAAGCCGGTGGACTCCGATCCGTCTGCGTTCATGACGTAGATCCCTGGGTTACCACCCCGACTGCTTACAAACACAATCTGTCGTCCGGTGGGCGACCAACTCGGGTCGTTGTTGACCGTCGGCTCGTTCGTCAGGCGTGTGGGCTCAGAACCGTCCGCGTTCATCACATAGACCTGGTCGGTGAGATCCCGCCGTCCCAAGTCGCTCATCCACACGATCCTTTGTCCGTTGGGCGACCAACGGGCGTGGTCATCGTCGGCGGGATCGTTCGTCAGACGCGTTTGCCCGGATCCATCAGCGTTCATTACGTAGATCTCTCGGTTGCCGGCGTCGCGGAAACTCGTGAACAGAATGTGTCGCCCGTCGGGCGACCAGTCGGGATCGGTGTCGGAAGCGGGGTTGTCCGTCAGGCGTGTGGGCGTGGAACCGTCAACGCTCATCACATAGATCTCTTCGTTCCCGTCTCGGTTGCTCGCGAATGCGATCCGGCGTCCATCGGGCGACGGACTCGGCTGATGGTCCCAAGAGGAGGTGGGTGCCAGCCGAGTTTGGCCCGACCCATCGGCGTTCATCACGTAAATCTGATAGGTGCCATCCCGGCTGCTGGTGAAGACGATCTTGAACGCGGAGGGGTCGAGGACCGCCTCGCTGGACGTCGCTCGCTGGGGTGCCGTCACCGCATCACGTTGACACGCCTGCGGGATCGTCGCGAGTAACAGCAACACCGGTGCTGCCACGATGCGACGCATGGGAAGCCTCCAACTGAATGGGTGGTCGCTGGCTTGCGCGCGACGACGCATGGCTGGGACGGCGCCGCCGGCTGCAACTCTCGCGCCGCACCCACTATCACCAAGGGGAGCGTGTGCTGTACGTGCACTTCGTGCAGTCGTCGCGAGAGCGCAACAAGGCGCCGGGACATGCCGCTGCACCGCCGCAAACCACGAGAACTCTGGTCAGCAGTCGGTGCGGTCTCGGTAAGCCACGGCGCTCAGGTCAGAGCGACCAATCTCCCCCGCGGCGGAATCCCCGCCTCGAGCTCCATGATCCCCACCGATGGCTTGAGCTTGAAGCGCGCCTGCCCCGCCCCGCCCGGGTTCATCACCGTCACCGTGCGGTCCATCAGCTCGAGCAAGGGCTTGTGGGTGTGGCCGTACACGATGATCTCGGCGCGCGGAAAGGCGTCATGCAGTTTGGCGAGAGTTGGATGTCCGAACTGGTCGCCGTGCGTCACCACGATCGCGAACCCGTCGAGCTCGAGCTCGGCGACCTGCGGCAGGCGAGCGCGCAGCTCCGGCGGATCCGCGTTGCCGTACACTGCGGTGACGGGTGCGACAGCCTCGAGCTCGATCAGGACCTCAGGCGTCCCGACGTCGCCGGCGTGGAGGATGTGGTCGACTTGCTTGAACACCTCGAACACTTCAGGCCGCAACAGGCCGTGAGTGTCCGAAATCACACCCAGTCTCACGGCGCCCCCTTACAACGTACCGTCGTAGCGTCGTACAACTATTTCCCTTCCCAGCGCTTCACCAGGTTGATGTCGAGCCCCAGGTGGTCGAGCACGCGCTGCACCACGAAGTCCACCATGTCCCGCACCTCCTGCGGCTTGTGATAGAACCCGGGCGCGGCCGGCAGCACCACGGCGCCGGCCTCCGTGGCGAGCGTGAGGTTGCGAAGATGAATCAGGGAGAGCGGCGTCTCGCGCGGCACGAGGATCAGTTTGCGACGCTCCTTGAGGACGACGTCCGCGGCGCGCTCGATGAGCGAACGGCTCGTGCCGTGCGCGATCGCCGCCACGGTCCCCATCGAGCAAGGACAGATCACCATCCCCGCCGTCTTCGCCGATCCCGATGCCGGCTCGGCACCGCGGTCCTTGTCGTCGAACACGCGCACACTCGCCCAGTCGCCGCCGGTCGCCTGCTTGAGCTCGCGATCGTCCTTGATGCCACACTCTTCGGTGAGGAGTCGCCAGCCATGGCTCGAGACCAGAAGCCAGGTGGGCACGTTGTGCGCCGCGAGCATCTCGAGCAGCCGCACGCCGTAGGGCGCGCCGGAGGCGCCGGTGATCGCCAGAATCACCGGGAGCTGGCTCATCAGCGCCCCCGACGGTTCGGGGTGGGAGAGCGCTTCGGATGGGCGGGCGGACGGGGGGGCGCCGGCGAATGCGGAGTGCGGAATGCGGAATGCGGAATTGCAGGGGCAGGTCGGTGCCCGCTGTGATGCTTCGGCGACCTCTTTGATCGACCTCGCCTAGCCATTCCGCACTCCGCATTCCGCTTTCCGCATTGTCATAGTACCCGATCCACCAGCGCGCCCAGGAACACCACGATGCTCACAATGCCATTGGCGGTAAAAAAAGCCGCATTGAGCCGCGACAGGTTCCCCGGGCGAACGAGGCGATGCTCCCACGCGATCAGCGCCGCCCCGACGGCGACGCCGACGTAGTAGGCGACGCCCAGCCCCGCGCCGATCCCGAACAGGACGAGCGCGACCAGCGCCAGCCCGTGCGACAGCTTGGCCGCGAGGATGGCGCGCGCCTGCCCCAACCGCACCACCAGCGACTCGAGGCGCTCAGAGCGATCGAAGGCCTCGTCCGGTAGGGCGTAGAACACGTCGAACCCGCCCACCCAGAACATCACGGCGAGCGCACCCACCGGCAGCAGCCACCACGGCTCGCTCCACCGCCCGGTGACCGCGAGATACCCCGCGGGCGTCGCGATCCCGTCGGCGAGGCCGAGCCAGAGGTGGGACCAGTGGGTGAACCGCTTGGCGTAGCTGTAGGCCGAGATGAACAGGAGGGCGAGCGGAGCCAGCGCGAAGCACAGCGGGTTCAGCGCCCACGCGGTCGCCACGAACACCGCCGCCGCGAGGACGACGGCGACCCAGGCCTGCCGCAGCGTGAGCCGTCCCGACGGCAGCTCGCGCGCCTGGGTGCGCGGGTTCCGCGCGTCCAGCTCGCGGTCCGCGATGCGGTTGAACCCCAGCGCGACGAACCGCGCGCAGGTGAAGGCGAGCACGACCAGGCCGAGCGTTCGCCACGTCAGCGCCGTCTCGCGAGACGCCACGACTAACCCCAACAGGGCGAACGGTAGGGCAAAGACGGTATGCGGCAGCTTGACGAAGTTCGCGTACCGGACCAGGAGGCTTTCCCCCGCAAGGGTTTGGCCTTCCCGCCCGACGGTCCGACCGTCGGTCAGCCCGTCAGAGCTCAATCCCGAGCTCCTTCCACATCGCGTCGATCTTCTGCTTCGTCCCCTCGTCCATCACGATCCTGTTCGGCCACTCGCGCGTGAAGCCCTCTTCCTTCCACTTGCGCGTCGCGTCGATCCCCATCTTGGAGCCGAACGTGAAGCCGCGGCTCGAATGGTCGAGCACGTCGATCGGCCCCATGGTGAATCGCACGTCGCGCTCCGGGTCGATGTGGTTCAGCGCCACCCACCACGCCTCCTTGGGATCGCGCACGTTGACGTCCTTGTCCAGCACGACGATCACCTTGGCGAGCGACATGAGCCCCTGCCCCCACAGCCCGTTCATCACTTTGTAGGCCTGCCCGGGATACTGTTTGTCGATGCTCACGAACACGAGGTTGTGAAAGATCCCCTCGGCCGGCATGTGCAGGTCCACGATCTCGGGGAGCGTGAGCTTCAGGAGCGGCAGGAACACCCGCTCCGTGGCGTGGCCGAGCCAGTAGTCCTCCATCGGCGGACGCCCGACGATCGTGTGCGGCCACACCGGCTCGGCGCGCTGGGTGACGGCGGTGACGTGCACCCTGGGGTAGTAGTCGGCGAGGGAATAGAAGCCCGTATGGTCGCCGAACGGTCCCTCGAGCACCAGCTCTTCGCGCGGATCGATGTAGCCCTCGAGCACGATCTCCGCTTCCGCCGGGACTTCGAGATCCGAGGTCACCGCCTTGGCGAGCCGCACCGGCTCCCGTCGCAGGAAGCCGGCGAACAGGAATTCGTCGATGGTGGGCGGGAGCGGTGCGGAAGCGGCATAGATCGACGCGGGGTCGCCGCCCAGCGCGATCGCGACGGGCATCTGCTCGCCGCGCTCCGCCATCTCCCGCCAGTGCGCCGCCCCGACTTTGTGCCGCTGCCAGTGCATCGCCAGCTCGTTCTTGCCGATGACCTGGATACGGTACATCCCGACGTTGCGCACGCCGGTCTTCGGATCGCGCGTGATCACGCCGGGGAGGGTGATGTAGGGTCCGCCGTCTTCCGGCCACGAGACCGGCACCGGAAACTGCGCCAAGTCCACGTCCTGCTCCCGGATCACGCTCTCCTGGCACGGTGGCTTCCCGCCGATCGTCTTGGGCGGGAACTTGGCCACCTCCGCGAGCTGGGGCAGCATCGCCAGCTTGCCGAGCAGGCTGTCGGGGAGCTTCATGGCGAGGAGCGTCGCGATCCGCTCGCCGATCTCGTCCAGGCACTCGACGCCCAGCGCCAGCGCCATGCGTTTTGCGGAGCCGAACAGGTTCACCGCCACGGGATGGCGCGCCTGGGCACCCGATACGAGCGTCGGGCGCTCGAACAGCAGCGCCGGGCCGCCGCCCGGGGACTTCATGCAGCGGTCCGCGATCTCGGTGATTTCCTTGTCCACGGACACGGGGCGTTTCACGTGCACGAGCTCTCCCCGGGCGTCGAGCGCGCCGAGGAAGTCCCGCAGGCTATCGAGTGCCATGGTGCAGGGCGCAGATCCCGCCCGTCAGGATCTCGTAGCCGACATTCGAGAATCCGACGCCCTCGAGTCGGCGCGCGAAGGCATCCGGGTCCGGAAAGTCGAGCACCGACTCTGGCAGGTAGGTATAGGCGTCCCTATGTTTCGACACCGCTCGGCCGATCGCGGGGAGGACGCGCCGGAAATAGAACAGATAGAGCGCCCGCAACGGCGCGAAGCGCGGCGTCGTGAATTCGAGCACCACGAAGCGGGCCCCGGGTCGGAGCACGCGGTGCGTCTCCCGGAGGCCCGCGTCGAGATCCGCCAGGTTTCGGACCCCGAAAGCCACCATGGCACCGTCGAACCGGGCGTCGGCGAACGGGAGCGTGAGCGCATCGGCGCCGACCGGGCGGGCGCGTGTAGCCTTGCCCTTCCCCCGCGCCAGCATGGGGATCACGAAGTCCGCGCCGACGACGGTCCCGCGGAATCCGCGCGCGTGCGCGAGCGTCGCGGCGAGATCGAGCGTGCCGGCGCAGAGATCGAGATAGGTGCCGTCGGGTCGCCGCTCCCACGCGAGCCGTCGCACCGCGGCGCGGCGCCAGGAGCGGTCCACGTTGAGGCTCAGGAGATGGTTCAGCAGGTCGTAGCGCGGCGCGATCGCGGCGAACATGCTGCGCACGTACGACCGCTTCGCTTCGCCACCCGAGTGCGCGGCAACCTGGAACGCAGGAGACGCGGGAGGGGGGGACGTCATAGGCGCGAAAGATAGGCCGGGCAACCTGAGCGGCGCCAGCGACGCGGACGTCGTGGCCTGGGCCAAGCAAGGCCGGGAAGCCGCGTTCCGCGAGCTGGTGCGCCGCTACGAGCGACCCATCTTCTCGCTGTTGTATCGCATGGTGCGCGACCGCGCCCTCGCCGAGGACCTGGCCCAGGAAACCTTCATCAAGGTCCTGAACGCCGTCGCCTCGTACAATCCCCAGTTCAAGTTCTCGTCGTGGATCTTCAAGATCGCGAACAACGCCGCGATCGATCATCTGCGCAAACGTGAGCTCGACACCCTCTCGCTCGACGGCTCGCCGCACGCCACCACGCCCGACGAGATGAGCGCCACCGCGCCGCAGCTGGGCGACCGGGGTGAGACTCCCCTGCAGGAGCTCGAAGCGCGCGAGCTGGGCGGTGCAATCGAGCACGCCATCGCGCGCCTCCGGCCCGAGTACAGGAGCTGCATCCTGTTGCGACACGTGGAGGGCCACAGCTACGAAGAGATCGCCCGCATGCTGGACCTCCCCCTGGGCACGGTCAAGACGTATATCCACCGGGCGCGCAACGAATTACGGGGCTATCTCGAGGACCGCCGCGAATGACCGTACTGAAACCCGGCTTCGCCGCCGCCCGTAGGACGGAACAATGAGCGACCTCCTCATGCAGCACCTGACCCCCGACGAAGTCGAGCTTTGGGCCCAGGGTCTGCTACCCGCGACCCGGGATGCCCACCTCGCGCAGTGCACCGCGTGTCGCACGACTGGGGAGCGCGAGCGCAAGCTGATCCGCGAGCTGGCACAGCTGACGCGCTTCGCCCCCGAGTTTGGCTTCGTCGAGCGGGTGATGGCGAAAGTGAAAATCCCGACGCCTTCAGGCCCGCACCTCCGCCCCCACACCGACTCCTAGCAGTCTCGCGGCGCTGCCGTCGCGCACCGCGATCTCCACCGTACCGCCGCTGCCGACGAGCGCCACCAGCGCGCCCCGTCCCACGTCGCCGAAGGTACGTGACAGGGTGCCGATCTCCGTCCCGCCGACTTTGATCCGTATGCCCGGCTCTACCGCGGGACCGGGAATGTTCGAGATCAGGGTGCCGAATCGATCGACGTAGATGACCTCCCCGATCACGGCCGTGCCGTCGTGGCGGGAGGCGGGCAGCGGGGAGCGGTACACGTCGCTGACCGGATGACCCACGTGCGACAGCGGCGCGCCGAGCGCGAGCTGGCCCGCTACCGGCGCGAACACATCGCGCGCCTGGAACGTGGCCGCGGCGTCCTCCGGGATGGGCAGCCCCACGAAGTGCGCGTCCGCCGGCAGAAACGACAGCAGACCGTTGTCGGGGGCGACGAAAAAGTGCCCCGCCGTCGAGGCCGCCAGCACGCGGCGATCGGTGCCGACGCCCGGGTCCACGACCGCGAGGTGCACGCTCCCCTGCGGGAACCGGTGCCAGACGCGCGACAAGATGTATTGCGCCGCGCGCACGTCACCCGGCGGCACCTGGTGGGTGATGTCGACGAGGGCGGCGCCGTGCACCTGCGACAGGAGCACCCCCTTCACCTCGCCCACGTAGCTGTCGGCGCTGCCAAAGTCGGTGAGGAGGGTGATCAGGGTGGCCATCAGCGAGTCATCCGTCGTCCGTCGTCAGTCATCCGTCACACCACTGAACGGCGCCAAGCGCCGCTGATCCAGAACGACGTCATCACCAGGCCGCGCGCGATGGCCGTGACCGAGAGTGCGAGCCAGATGCCCAGCAACCCGATGGCCCCCAACCACCATGCGGCGAGCGGCACGCGCAGCAGGGTCAGCGTGGTACTCGCGATTTGGGGCCACAGCGTGTAGCCCGCCCCCGCGAGCGCGCCTTCCAGAATGATCTCGAACGTCTGGCCGATCTGCGCGAACGCGATCACTCGCAGGTAGAGGCTGCCGTCCGCGATGACCGCGGCATCCGACGTGAACAGGGCCACGAGCGTCGCGGGGATCGTGAGGAACGCGACTGCCGTGGCGGTCGTGACCGCGAGACAGTAGCCCACCGTCATCCGCACCGCCTGGCGGGCGCGCGCCTCCTGGTGCGCACCCAGGTTTTGTCCCACGAGCGCGGAGGCCGAGAGGGCGAACCCGGAGATGGCAATGAAGCCGAGCCCTTCCACCTTGTGCCCCACGCCGAGCGCGGCGAGCGCCGCGGTGCCGAAGCGGGACGTGTACCGCGTGAGCCACATGTATACGACCGAGAGCAGGACCCCCGCGAGCGACAGCGGCGCGCCGACCCGGAACACCGTGGGCACGGCGCGCCAGTCGGGGGCGTCGAGGCGGATCAATCCGCGACGCCAAGCGATGCCGATCCCGATGAGAAACCCGCCGCCCCGCACCATCACCGAGGCGAGCGCGGCGCCCTCGACGCCGAGCGTGGGGAACGGGCCGACGCCGCTGATGAGCAGCGGGTCAAGGCCCACCGACAGGATCACCGACGCCATGAGCAGCAGGAATGGCGTGCGCGTGTCGCCCGAGGCGCGGAACGTCGCCTCGATCGCGAAGAACCCGAACACCAGCGGTCCGCCCAGGAGCCACGTGTCCAGGTACGCGCGCCCCAGCGTCGCCACCTCGCGCGGCACGCCCATCAGGTGAAACAGGGCGTCCGCGAGCGCGAACCCGAGGAGCGACACGACGGTCCCCGCGACCAGGGCGTACAGGACCGCGGCACCCGCGGCGCGGGCGGCGGCGTCGGGCAGCCCCTCACCGTGGCGCCGGGCGGCGACCGCGATCAGCCCCACTTCCACCATCTCCCCGAGCGACAGCAGCACCCACACGTAGAACCCGGCGGTCGAGACGGCGGCGAGGGCCGCGGGCCCGATCAGACGGCCGACCCAGATGGCATCGATGAGGTTGAAGCAGAAGTGGCACGCCATCATCGCGACCGCCGGCGCCGCCAGCTTCAGGATGACGGGCCGGAGCGGCCCGACGGTGAGGGCGCCGGGCGTGCGAGTGGTGCTCGTCATGGCGCCGGAAGCTACCGGGGCGCCGGGCCGGGGGTCAACGAGCGGGTTCTTTGGTCCGGCTGCGACGGCGGGCTTTGGTGTCGTACAGCGAACGGTCCGCGGCATTCAGGAGGGCCTCGAGCGTCGCCCCATCGCGCGGATGCACGGCGACCCCGACGCTCACGGAGAGCGGCGGCTGTTCGCCGTCGCGCGCCACCCGGTCGGCGACGCGCCGGGCCACGTGCCACGCCGCCGCGTCCCCGGTCTCCGGCAGGACCAGCGCGAACTCGTCCCCGCCGAAGCGCGCGGCGGTGTCGATCCCGCGGCAGGAGCCGAGCAGCGTTTCCGCCACGCGCCGCAGGGCCAGACTGCCCACCAGATGCCCATAGCGATCGTTGATCTTCTTGAGGCCGTCCAGGTCCATCAGCACCACCGCGAACGGCCGATCGGTGCGGGACGACCGCCGGATCTCCGCGTCGAGCGCGTGGACGAGCTGACGGTAGTTGGAAAGCCCGGTGAGCGGATCGCTCACGGCGAGCCGGCGCAGCCGGTCCACCGCCTCCGTCCGCTCCGCCACCGCCGCGGCGAGGACCAGGGTGATGACGGCCGTGACCCCCTGGAACGCCTGCAGCAAGAGCAGGGACTCGTTGAACAGCGGCCGGGCGAAGGGTCCGTAGCCGCGCAGCGTACCCCAGATCGCGACGCCGGCGAGCAGGACCACGACCGTCGCCGCCTCCCGCTGCTCGAACCGGAACGCCACCCACAAGAGCAGCGGGACGCACAGGAATTCCAGCGGATAATGCTTGTCCTTCCACGGGACCAGCCCATCGAACACGGCGATCCCGATGATGACGACGCAGGCAACGAGGGCGGCCGCCTCGAGCGCCTGGCGTCGGGTCCAATGCACGCGGGGGCGCGCGGCCCAGAGGAGCACCGCCGGCGCGACGACCAGGACGCTCACGGCATCGCCCATCCACCAGGTGGACCAGATCGACCCGAAGTCGGTCCAGCGCGCGAAGCCGGCGAGCGCGAGGGCGGCGACGCCGGCCGTGGCGCTGATCGTCGTGCTGCCGAGCGCGGCGAGCCCCGCGAGCTTGAACACGTCCCGCGCGCGCTCGCACGCCCGGTGGCCGCGGGCAAACCGGTTGACCAGGTACGCGCCCACGAGCCCTTCGAGCGTGTTGCCGGCCGCGATCGCGGCGGACGTCGCCACGGAGCCCGCGGTGGTGATGTTGACGAGAAAGGCGCCGATCAGAATGGCCGGCCACACGTCGTAGCCGGCGAGCAAGAGCGCCGCAAGCGCGAGCCCCGACGGGGGCCACACGACAGTGGCGCTGGGGTGAACGTATGCAACCTCGAGCCCCAGCTTGCCGGCCACGAAGTAGGCGGCCGCGAGGGCCACGAGCAACCCCAGACGTCTGAGCAATCGCGACTGGACCATCCCAGTCCTCGGTGTCTCTAGGACGGCGGGGCGCGCGCCTTCGACTGTACGTAAGGATGAGATGGGTGGAACGGCGCTGGCGCCGCTCACCCCACCCCGACGAACCACTCCTCCCACCCGACGCGGAACGTGCACTCGCAACGGGCGCAGCGCATCGTCTGCGGCGCGCCCCTCAGCGGCGTGCGGTTGCGGCAGCCGGGGCATACAACGTACTTGTCGCCCCATTGCGCGGGCAGGCTCTTCGCATCGCGCGGACGGACGACGATCGTCCAGTGCTGGGGCGGTGCCGAAACGATTTTCAGGGACGCACGCGGCACGGGGATCTGCTCCCGGTTGACGTCGAGCCTCGCTTCAGCGGACGTCAAATCCGCCACCCGGTACCACGCACCACGGCGCACTCGACAGTTCACGTCGACCTGCAACCGAGCCCACTGCGGGTCGGCCGACGCCGCCCCTTGTTGGAGTCCCATCCGCAACATGGTAAAGGTTTCCGGCAGTAATGATAGAGTGGCGTGCTCGCCACATGGGCGATTTGTGCTCGCCACGCTCACGGGGAGGGGTCGGGAACACCTCGCAAGAACCGCTGGAAAACCGGATTCCCCGGATAGCGGGCGGCGAGACGGACCACCACATCGCGGGCGTCCCGCTCGAGCGCAGCGCGCTGCGCCGGATCGCGCTCCGCCTCGCGCACCAACGCCGCGGCGAGCACCCACGCCGCCTCGACCCGCGCCAGATCTCCCTCCGCAGCCGCCCGGCGCATGTACACGATCCCCCGCGCGGCGTTGCCACTCCCCAGTCCCACGATCTTCGCGACCAGGCGGGCGAGGGCGCTCGCGCGCGCCAGGCCGTACTGGTACACGCCCAGGCCCAGGTAGCAGTCGCTGCAGCTCGAGTCGGCGGCCAGCACGCGGGCATAGGCGTCACGCATCGCCTTGCCGTCCTTGGCGGCGGCCCACGAATGCCCGTGCAAGTCGCGCTGGCGGGCGCGATACCCCAGCGCGGTGGCGAGCCAAAAGTCGTGGGCCGGGCCGGGGGATGTGGCGCGGGTGCGCGCGATCGCGAGATCGAGCAGCGAGTCGATCCGCACGGCCTCGTAGGCGTCGCTCTCGAGCGCAGCGGCCCACCAGATGTACGCGCTCGCTTCGAACGTCACGGGCGCGGGGTCGGTCGAGTCTCTCCCGGCGAGCTCGGCGAAGTACGCCGCGGCCGCGGGGAAACCGCCGCCGTACAGCGTGTCGAGCCCGACGCGCACGTCGGGTCGCTCGGCGCGAGGGGAGGGGTGTTGCAGCAGGTAGAGCGCGGCGACCAGGAGCCGCACCGTCAGCGCGGCAGTGCGGCAAGCGCGTCACTGACGCGCCGGGCGACGGCCTCGAGGGCCTGCGCCGCCGGCGAGCCGGGATCGCCCGCGACCACCGGCCGGCCGCCGTCTGCGAGATCGGCCAGCCGCGCCTGCAGCGGCACCTGACCGAGCAGCGGGACGCCGAGCTCGTCCGCGAGCCGCGTGCCGCCGCCGGCCCGAAAGACCTCCGTGCGCTCGCCGCAATGGGGGCATACGAAGTAGCTCATGTTCTCGACCACGCCCAGCACCGGGATGCCGACGCGCTCGAACATCTTCGCGCCGCGCAGCGAATCGCCTACCGCGACTTCCTGCGGGGTGGTGACGATGATCGCGGCGCGGATATGCACCGTCTGGGCGAGCGAGAGCTGTGCGTCGCCGGTCCCGGGCGGCAGGTCCACGAGAAAGTAGTCGAGCTCTCCCCAATCCACATCCTTCACGAATTGCTGAATCACTTTCATGATGATCGGCCCACGCCAGATGGCGGGCGCGTCCCGCTCGACGATGAGCGCGAGCGACATGAGCTTCACGCCGTGGGCCGCGAGCGGCTGGATCTTGCCGCCCCGCACCTCGGGCTTTTGGTCCACACCCATCATCCGCGGGATGTTCGGCCCGTAAATGTCGGCATCCATGAGCCCCACACGCTGCCCTCCCCCCAAGCGCGCCAGCGCGACGGCGAGGTTCGCGGAGACGGTCGACTTCCCTACCCCGCCCTTGCCCGACGAGATCGCGAGGACCGTGCCGAGGTGGGGGAGCTCGACGGGCGTGGGAGGCGGGGGGACGGCGGCCGGGGAGCGGGGAGCGGTTTGGCGCGGAGCGGTACCCTCCGCCGAGCTGCTGGCGTCGGTGACGTTGACCCGCACAGCCGTGACGCCGTCCACCCCCTGCACCGCCTTCCGCACCTCGCGCGCGAGCGACCCGGGATCATCGCGACCGAGGAGGAACGTGAGCGTGACCGTGCCGTCCCGCGCCACCGCGAGGTCCTTGATCATGCCGGCCGAGAGGACGTCGTTCCCGCTCCGAGGGTTCTTGAGCTGCGATAGGGCGCGCTCGACCTGCGCCTGGACAGTGTCGGAAGGGGCCACCCGAGAAAGCTAGAGGGAGGCGAGCGGGGTGGGCAACGACGCGCGGGAAGGGCCGCGCCGCGGGCTTAGGGCCCTCCCCGGCGTCCCTGTCGCATCTCGGCCAAATTCTTGTCAAAAACCTTCTGCTGGTCGGCGGTCAGCACGGCGCGAATGTCGTCCAACTCCTGGCGGAACCGACCCCGAACTTGCTCCCGCGTGGCGGAGTCGGGCGGAGTTCCGGGCGTGAAGGACGGCATCTGTGCGCGATAGTGCGCCTGGATCGAATCGACTTTCGCCTGCTGCGCCGGGGTGAGGGTGATGTTGTTGAGGAGCACCTGCATGCGGCGCCCGGGACCACGCCCCGAGGGGTTCTGAGCGTAGGCCAGAGAAACCGGGAGTGCGAGCAGCGCGGCGAGCAGCAACGGGCAATGCAGTTTCATCTCTCTCCTCCTGTGTTCCCTGGATACGGCCAGAGGGTAGCGAGCGCTGAGCTTGACGGCGGCCCCGTGGAGAGTGAGGGTCGCGCTGCGCTGCTACCGGCGTGGCACCACAGCACGGCCGTTGCGAGTGCGCGACAGGTGTGCGCGCATCCGTTCTGGTAACGGGAGGGGCACAGGGATTGCCCCATTCGGGACGGCCCAGTCACCGCCTCCATGCCCCCAGACCTACGCACGGCGCGCCGCGCGGAACACACGGTGGCGCGGTGCACAACCTACCTTTTGTTCGCCTGCCTGGTGCTCGAGGCCGGGACGCTCGCATCCACCTTCTCGCACCGCGCCGAGCTCCGCGCGGCGGCGGGCGAGCCCTTGTTCCCGGGCGAGGCCTCCCCGAACGCCACGCCACGACCGGCGATCGCCAAGCTCAAACTGGCGGCGCTCGTGGGCACGGGCATCATCTGGTTGACGTGGCTGCAGCGCGCGTACCGCAATCTCGCGCTCGTCGGCTCGAAACGGTCGCGATTCAGCACGCGCCAGGCCATCGGCTACTGGTTCATTCCCTTCGTCAACCTGGTGCTTGGCTATCAGGTCATGAAGGACCTCTGGCTGCGCAGCGAATCGATGAACGACCGCGACGGGTACGACGATCTACCCGCCCCCGCTCTGCTGTCGGGGTGGTGGGGCATATCCTTGACCTGGGGGGTGATGGAGCCGGTGGTCGCGGCCGCCGCGCGGAACGCGCGCACGCCGCTCGAGCTGACCAACGTCACCGACGTGGCGCTGGTCGGCAGCGTCATCGGGATCGTCGCGACCGTGCTCGCGATCAGGGTCGTTCGGGGGATCGACGAAAGGCAGCAGTGCTTCTCAACCCATCCGCCGGATCTTCCGGCACAGTCGCCGGCGGGGCGGCACTAAAGAGGAGTGGCGCGTCTCACAGCGCCGCGTTCTTCAGGAGCTGCAGGTACACCCGGACCGCGACTGCGTACGCCTGCACGCCGACCCGCTCATCGGTACCGTGCACCCGGCGTAGGTCGTCTTTGCCGATCGCCGCTCCAATGAAGCGGAGCACGTTGGGCGTGAGCTGGGAGTAGTGCCGGGAGTCCGTGGCACCCACCACGAGCCAGGGAGTCACCACCGCCTCGGGAACGACCTGCCGAATGGTACGCGCCAGCAACTGGAACGGCTCGGCATCCACACGGGTGACGCCCGAGGGATTGCTCATCGTCTCCTCGAGCGCCTGCACGCTGATCCGCGCGTCGTGCACCGCCCGGCGCACATGCTCGACCACGCTCCCCACGCTGTCGCCGGGGAGAATGCGGAAGTTCACGAGCGCGCGCGCCGACGACGGCAGGACGTTCTCCTTCACGCCCGCCTGGAGCACCGTGGGCGCGGTGGTCGTGCGGAGCATCGCGTTTCCCTGCGGGGTGGCGCCGAACTTGCGCGCGAGGATCCCCCCGAGCAGCCAGCGGTTCGCCATGACGAGCCGTGGGCCGAACGGCATCTCCGGCCCCAGGAAGTCGAACATGGCGGCTGTCGGCCCGCGAATGGCGCGCGGCATTTGCTGGTGCTCGAGCCGAATGATCGCGGCGGCGAGGATACCGACCGCGGTCTCGTCCGGCGGCATCGAGGAATGCCCGCCCTCGGCCTGGGCCGTGAGCGCGACGGTCACGTATCCTTTCTCCGCTATACCGACCAGCGCCACGGGAGCCGAAATGCCGGCGACCAATCCGGTGGCGAGCGCGCCGCCTTCGTCCAGCACGAACTCGGGGTGTACATTGCGCGACGCCAGCAGGTCCGCGATGTGGGCCGCCCCGCGCCGCCCACCGACCTCCTCGTCGTAGCCGAACGCCAGATACACGGTGCGCCGGGGCTTGGCCCCTGCCGCGACGAGGCGCTCCACCGCCTCGAGAATCCCGACGAGACTCCCCTTGTCGTCCAGCGCGCCGCGGCCCCACACGTAACCGCCGGCGATCCGCCCCTCGAACGCCGGCTCCGTCCAGCGGCCCTCCGTTCCCGGCTCCACCGGCACCACGTCTTGATGCGCGAGCAGGACGATCGGTGGGCGATTCGGATCGGATCCGGTCCACTCGTACAGCAAGCCGTACCCGTTCACCTTCTCGAGCTTGAGCGCGGCATGGAGCCTGGGGAACGTGGTCCGTAAGTAGAGCTGGAAGCCGTCGAACTCGCGGGCGTCGAACTGGCTCGAATCCTGATAGGAGACGGTCTTGAAACGCAGGGCGCCGGCCAGGCGCTGAGCGAGCGCCGCGGTGTCCAGCGGCTCTACCGGCACCGGGGCCACCTGGGGCTGGCGCGAGGGGAACGTGAAGGTGCGCTCGAGCGCGACGGCGGTGAGCACGAGCACCAGGACGAGCACGGCGACGCCGATGATCCGTTTCATGGTGCGCGAAGGTGGCGCGACGACGCTCGCCCGGCAAGGGGCACGGCCGGACGATCGTTCGATTACACTCCCGAGCATGATCCTCAACGTCGATTACGGCGACGTGCGGTATTTCCGGATGGCCCGCACGGTACTCGGGAGGGCGATCTACTGGACCGGTGTCTATCTCGTCGACGGGCTGCTCGTGGATTCAGGCCCGCCGAACCTCGCCCGCGACGTGCGACGGCTGGTTTCCGACCTCGCCGTACGGCAATGCGTGACCACGCACCACCACGAAGACCACTCCGGGAACCACGGGCTCCTGGCGGCGGAGCTGGGGATCACGCCTCTGGTGCACCCGAACGGCGTATCGCGGCTCGCTCTGGCGGACACCCACCCCCAGCTGTACCGCCGCGTCGCATGGGGCGCCCGGTCTCCCGCGCCCGCGGCGCCGCTCGGCGAGCGGCTCGAGACGCCGCGCCTCCGGCTCCAGGTGATCCACACGCCGGGTCATGCAACCGACCACGTGGCGCTGTTCGAGCCCGAGCGCGGCTGGCTGTTCTCGGGCGACTTATACCTCGCTCCCCGGCTCCGCTACCTCCGCGCCGACGAGGACGTGTACGCGATGATGGACTCGTTGCGGCGGGTCCTGGCGCTCGAGCCGCGGGTGCTGTTTTGCCAGCACCGCGGGCGCGTGGAGCAGGGCGCGGCGCGACTGCGCGACAAGCACGCCTTCCTGGTCGACTTGGGCGGGCGCGTCCACGACTTGCACGGCCGCGGGTGGAGCGACGCCGCCGTCGCGCGCGCGCTCCCGGGGAACGATCTCTTGTGGCGTGTGTGGACCGGTGGGGACTTTTCCAAGCGAAACTTCGTGCGGGCCTTCCTGCGAAACACTACCGCCCGTTGAGGTACTCCCGCGCCGCCGCCAGCACCTGCACTTGTGCTTCGGCAAGCGAGCCCTCCAGCGACGCCCCTGCCGCCTTGCGGTGTCCCCCGCCGCCGAACCGATGCGCCAGCTCGGCGACATCCACGTCGCCGAGCGAGCGGAAGCTGACCTTCACCTTGCCGTTCGCGAGCTGACGGAACAGCATGGCCAGCCGCACCCCCGCGATGGAGCGGGGATACTCGACGATGCCGTCCAGGTCGTCGGCGGTGGCGCGGTGCCGCTGCAGCGCGTCCGGCGGCACCGTCACCCACGCGAGCCCGTGCTCCGGCTCGACCACCAGCGTGCCGAGCACCTCGGCGGTGAGACGCACGCGACCCTCGGGCGCGCTCGCGTACACCGACTCGTAGATCGACTCCGGATCGACGCCGCGCTCGAGCAGCGCGCCCGCGACGTGCAGCACGCGCGGAGTGGTGTTCGCGAACCGGAACCCGCCCGTGTCGGTGAGGATACCCACGTACAGCGCGCGGGCCGCCTCGGGGCGGAGCGGCCACTCCAGGGCGCTCGCCAAGTCGAACACCAGCTCGGCGGTGGCGGCCGCCTCGGGCGCGACCAGGCGAGGGCCACCGGGCAGCGAGCCCCCGCTCACGTGGTGGTCGATGCACGCCACGGCGTGCGACTGGGTGATCGTGCGCGCCAGATCGCCCAGCCGGCTCAGGTCGGAAATGTCGAGGACGACGACGACGTCGGCCGCCTCGATCTCGCGGGCGGCGCGGTCCGAGTGGTCAGCCCCCGCGGGTAAGAGGAAGTGAAACCGGTCGGGGATCGGCGTGGGGTTCGCGATGGTCGCCCGCAGCCCGCGCGCCGTGAGGAGATGCCACAGCGCCACCTCGCTGCCCACCCCATCCCCGTCGGCGTTCACGTGCGTCGTGAGCGCGACGCGCCGGCCGGGCGCGAGCACCGCGGCGACGGCCTCGGCGGCACGCGCCCGCTCCGGTGGGACGGAGACTCCATTCGTGGTCATCGATACTCAAGATAAACAGAAGGCGTCCCGAAGAGGCGTCGCGACAACGGCGTCACGAGACGGCGTCAACGCCGCGCTACGGTGCGGACCTCGACCCGACGAACGAGACGAAGTGCGGGCTTGTCCCCGTGACTCTCAGGGTCCCGCTTACCGAGAGCGCGTTCTGCTGCAGCAGAAACCTGCCGGGCAATTCCACCGGAACGGGGAAGCCGGAGACCCTTATGTTGGCGGTGACGTGGATCGAGTCCGGGAGGGGATGCGTGTACGTACCCAAGATGCTTTCCGGCGGCTGACCCTGAGGCACCAGGACGGCGACGAACGAATCCACACTCGTTGCATGGATCAAGGTGACGTGGCCCGACTCGGCCGGCGGGGTGAAAGCGGGGAGCGTGTCCAGACAGTACGACACCAGGTGGTACAAACCGTACAGCGAGTCGCCTTGCG
>WNGP01001344.1_pt1 | contig 20212 bp, 15 predicted proteins | sample 5407671 | NCBI WGS metagenome assembly WNGP01 (sample SAMN13153381, study PRJNA577476) | soil metagenome | isolation source: 40 cm soil or saprolite under Garry oak tree replicate 2 | place: USA:California | collected 2016-06-15 | reverse complement strand
GAAATCCTGCTTGAACACAGCAAGGCCGTCCATTACCTGCTCAACAAACTTCAAGCCGTGCTCGCAGGCGGCGTTTTCCGTGCCACCGGGCTCCTGGCGCTTTCTTATTCAGCAATCCTTTTTACCGAAGGAATCGGCGTTTATCTGGAGCAGCGATGGGCGGAACTACTGATGATATTTGCGACGGCGGCCTTGATCCCACTCGAAGTGCGGCACATCTGGCATCATCCGGGTTTGGTAGGCGTACTCATCTTGTTGGCGAACTGTTTCATCGTTTGGTTCCTCTATCGCGTGCTCAAACGCGACAAGACGACACCGCACGCCCCGCAACCGCGCGAATTGGTCGAAACGCGTTAGACCGGTCTTGTCCGAAATCCTCAGCTGGCGCACTAGACGAAAAATGTCCGCGACTTTTTACGAACATTTCTCTAATCATAGTTAGGCGCCTTCGATCGTCGCCGCATAAGGATCGCCCAAGAACTTGAACGACTCGCCAAACTCCGTGCCGAAGGGGTGCTGAGCGACGAGGAATTCACTAAAGCAAAAAGTCAGCTCTTAGCTGCTCCCGGGCTCTCAAGAGTTCTTTTTAAGGGCATACGCCGTCAGTCCTCACATACACATCAGTGACGTTTTACGCGCCATGCAACAAAGCTCTCCAGCAATTTCCGAATGCTTTCGGGACGCGATGATTTGCTTCGGTTTTATGAAACAGATTGTCGATCCATTCGACTTCGCTCGGGACAGGTTATTGCCTCCATGCGGACACTGCGCCACTCATCGGCAAGCAGTTGGTGATCGCCGTACGATATCCGAAGGACGGCACAGAGTCTTTGGTTCACTTTTTCGGCCCTATCATTCGTATATCAGAGGAGGACGGAATCGTTATTAACCGATCGGACGGTCGCAGTGAGTTCGCAGTCCCTCCACGAGCTTTTCTAGTTGGAGCATCAGAGAGCGACCCGCCCGACATCGATGACGCAGGTTATTCGACCTGATTACTCCACACTAATCAGCATCAATCATCCGCCGCAAGCGGACGGCTGGCGTCGAGCACTAGACAGACGCAATGTGCAGTAAAACGTCGCCAACCAAGCGCTGCACCCAACGGCCGGAGACAGCTAAGAGTTAAGAGGTAAGAATACTAATTCAGAGGTGGGGGAGCGCCGATCAAAGATTTTACCTGGGCGATTGCGAAAGAGACTCAGCGTCGCTTCCCTTAGCAATGCGCAAGTTTTCCTCGGCCTCAGGAAAGTCGGGATGAAGACGTAACGCTTCTTCAAATTGGACGATCGCCTGGGGAACGTTGCCTTCGCGCATGAAAACCTTTCCCAGGTCGTTATGAGGCTGGGCGAGCTTTGGATCGAGCCGGCTCCCCTCCAGATAATGCGCCTTTGCTTCCTGCAAATCGCCCTTTTGAAAAAGCGCACTTGCCAGATCGAGATGAGCATCTACATGACGAGGATCAACTTTCACAGCCTGCCGATACTGGGCAATTGCCTCCTCGGGTTTGCCATGTTTTTCCAGAAAGGCGCCATAGCTATACCAGGCCATTGCAGACCTTGGATCTAGCCGGACGGCAGTTGCACATTCCGCTGCCGCTTGCTCCAGGCGACCGAGTCGCTCCAGAAGATAGGCATAACCGGAGTGGACCTCGGCGTTGTTAGGGTCGATCCGCAACGCTGCTTCAAAATGGGTCTGCGCCTCTTCAAGGTTTCCTTTGCCAATCAGGACTGTGGCCAAATTGGCGTGAGCTTTTGCGGAATTCGGACTAAAACGTAGCGCGGTGGAAAATTCCTCGGCCGCTTCATCGAGCCGGCCAGCCTCTTGCAGGGCCTTCGCGTAATTGGAATGCTGCCGGGCACCAACCGGAAGATCGGCGACGATCCAGGCTAAACGTTGAAGTTCACTCCGAGGAGCGCGCACCTGCCAAAACCAGAGTGCGCCAAGGGGGATGACAAAAACAGCCACCCATTTCGCGCCGTGCACGGCCCAACTCGGGAGAAAAGCGCTCGTCGAAACATCGGCTGTGCCGCCGCCGATGCCGAGAGATTGTCGCGTGGATTTCTCGCGTACTTTCCAAATAAATCCGTCGTAATAAAAATGGAGCAGCGCCGAAGCTGTCACCACACCGGTGAGCACGCGTTTGACTGTATCGATGCCGATATTTGACTTGAAATAACCCAGCGCCCCGTATGCGAAGATCAGGCCGATGTAAAGACCGACCAGCGCTCCACTGCGCCGGAACACGAAACGCATAAACCCACCGATCGAGCTGTCTGTCTCAACCCGTTTGCGATTATAGATCCAGACCAGCGAGAGGTACTGGACGTCGTGAAATACTTCGAATAACGCAACGCCGACGAGAACGCTCGCCACGATGTTGTTGCAGTACCACCAAAAAGAAATGCTCGTGATGAGAAGTACCAGCTTTACTGGATTTGGCCGCTTCCCGGTGATCCACATCCGGATAAAATTTGCCAAAAATACGCCTGCAACTGCGATCGCCAACGCCAGCAAGGCTTGCTGTGCCGCTCGGAGGAGTCCGGGCGGAATGAAAGGCCCACCCGCGGAATAATAACTGTCCAGCGTATCGGTCATCCGCTGCGATGAGAGAAGGACCGCGGTCGCAAACCAGATCCCACACAATGCGAAATCGAGACGACGCGTCAGCGCAGCGAATGAGCCCACTTTCGCATCGTAGATCCGACCGAACCCATACGTTTGCATCATGCCGTGCCAAACACCCCAGATAAACGCGATCAGCACAATGTTCTTGAGGTCCCACAAAAAAGACGTCGTGCAGACGACCACCAGAAAAATCGGTGCAATAATAAAGCGCCACCTGAAGCGCTGGAATAGCGCACGATCGCCGTAAGCGCGAATCATCCCTGGCAAGTGGTGGCCCATCGCACCGAAGGCAGCGACAAAAAGATAAATGTCTTCGGCGCTCCAACGCGCCTGTGCCACGACGAACACAGGAATGATCACCAGCGGCGTGCAGACGTAGAGAATCAGATCGCGCCAACTGTCTAGAATCCACAAGTTAGGCTTTCGCCCGACGGCAGGCGCGGCCGGAACAGTTTGCGGACGTGAGAACGCGGAAACGTACTGCATGCCTTTAGGAGAACCAAGTTTTCCTCAAACCGGCGGGAAAATCAATCCTGGCCTGCGGGAAAAATCGCGCGGGTCATTGCCGATCGTAGTTTCGGCGGACCGAACAGTCCCTTGGTCGCTATTAACCTTAAGGGGCGGAGCGCATTCTTTCTAGCATCGTCCGACGGAGCGGCCGATCCACCCTGCCGCTTGCACCACCAGGAGCCGTGACTGAGGGACATTTTTCCAACCATTACTTTCCCTCTTCGTTCCCTTTGTTTGCTTCTGTTAATCATGAATCTTCGGCTGAATACCAAAGTCAGCGAGCGCCCCGGCTGTTTTTTCCATCGGCAGGCCGACAACGTTTGTGTAAGAGCCGTCGATTTTTGCGATGATCTCCGCACCGCTGCCCTGCGCGGCGTAGGCGCCGGCCTTGTCCAGCGGATCCACTTTCTCAACATAATTGTTAATCGCTGCGCTGCTCAGGCGGCGAAAACGGACACGAGAAAATTCATGAACCGTCGCCGTTCTTCCGGCCGCGAAATGATAAATAAAAACGGCGGAGCAAACTTCGTGCGTTCGTCCACTCAAGAGCCGCAGCATCTGCGCAGCCTCGCTCAAATCAGCAGGTTTACCGATGATTTCGTCTTGCAGCGCGACGAGCGTGTCGGCTGCTAGCACGATCTTGTCTGGATACGCTCGTGCGACCGATACCCCTTTCCGGATCGCATTCCACATCGTCAGCTCGCGCAACGTAAGATCGAGATCAAACTTCTCCGTGACGCGCGGCGCGACGGTTTCAAATTCAAAGCCGGCTTCAGAGAGCAATGCGACGCGTCTGGGCGAGGACGATGCCAGCATTAGCAAAGCGCTCACGTGCACGACAGTTACAGACTTGGGTTACGGATTCGGCGAAACGGGCGGAGTCGCATTCTTTTTGTTAAAAATATCCGGCAGCTTCGTTTCTTTAAAATCACTTGGTACGGTAAACTCGCTATCGCTGATCGGGTTCTGGTTCACGGACGTGACCGTGCTTGTGATTTCCGTTGCGTGATCGGCAGCCCTCGGGCCGGGTTTGTCTTCCTGACCCTCCTTACCGATGATCATACGGTTGCGGATCGGCAGCCCGGGGAAATCGCGAAAGTCAGGCATTCTTGTGTTGGCCGCATCCCAGAATTCGGATTTGATCGATTGGAGTTGCGCCAGAATGGCAGCGCCGTTGGGGTAATTGTGCGCGATCCAATAGATGGCTTTAAAATCGGGCCCGTCGTACGTGTATTGCTCGGTTTCGTAACCGTTGACTATTTCCTTCTGGCCCGTCGGCGTCAGCTTGGGTTTTTCAGTGGCAGCTTTCTTGCTACTGAACTTGTCTAACATATCGGTGACGGCCTTCATTTTGTCGGACGAAATACGGACGATGGTCTTTTGGTCGTTCAACAGAGTGATTACCTCGCCCGTTTTCCCATCGAAAATCGTAGTGACTTGTGGCGAAGCATCAATGCGCGCCCTGTCCCCCTTAATCTTGATCGTGATATTCGTCCCTGCTCCAGCTGCCTCGGCTGCCTGGTCCTTTGACGTTTGCGACGCCGGCCGTACGGTCGACTCGTAGACAATCGTGAGGTCGGCGCGGACGAGAAGAACGAAAGAAACGCTCAGGATCAGCGAACAGAGCACAATTTTCATATCGCAACATAGCTAGATGTCACCTGTGAAAATGCAAGGGCACGCCGCCTGCGATTGACCGGCCAATGAATCCGGACGGAAACAGATAGCTCGCATCCCCGCGTCTCCCTTCGCGAGCGGGCGTTTCAAAAATGTTAACGACCCTTCGCCTTCAGCAGCTTAATGGCATCACGCAATTCTGCGGCGCGCTCGTAGAGTTCCTTTGCAATCGCGGTTTCCATCTCGCGCTGCATGATCTCCAACTTCGAGAGCGGACGTTTCGCTTTCACTTCCTCGAGCCATTCGTCAAGAAATGCGATCTCCGAGCTTTTCGAGACAAGCTCGGGAAAATTTGAGCGTTGGAAAAAATCCACAATCGCGTCGCGCCCTCGCTCGATTTCAGCCACGGCTTCGGGAAATTTGCCCTGGCCGAGAAGAATGGAGGCCTTGGCGCGCGTGTTCATCATGAGCACGTAAGGCCGAAACTGTTGCAAACTCCAGGAAAGTTCGTCGCGATCGATGTGCTCGGCGACAAACGTGAAAAGATCGAGATTGCGCTGAGTGTCGCGCACCACACCTGCGAAATCGTTGATCTGAAACAGACTCAAGTAGCGATGATAATATTGGATGCCTTCCTGCTGGAGCTCAGCGCATTGTTCGGGCGTTAGCTCGTAACCTTCGCCCTTCTCCTCCGCGCGGGCCGCTCGCTTTTGATGATATTCCAGGAGTGACTCGCAGTTGTGCGGGCGTTGACCATCGGGACGCCCGGTCAGTTCCATCTGCAGCACGCCGAGATCGACCCGCAGTTGCAACTTCTCGCGGCCATCGAGGCCGGCGATCTTGCGCACTTTGATGTTGCCGTTCTCGTGCGGCCAATCTTTGAGGATCGTATTCAAATCCAAACTCATGGCAGAAGGAACATCGAACATTTAACCTTTGCTTGTCAATAATGTCGCACGAGCAGTGCGGCGACGCTTCCGTCGTCATTATTTATTTGTTAATCGTGCGATTGCCAAGACTTGGCCTTTCGCGGAATCTTTAAGGGAATGGAGCAGGCGATCGACTCGTTTATCCGCTTCCTCGCGGTCGAGCGCGGTCTGTCAGAAAATTATCAGCTCTCCACGCAAAGGTCGCTGAGCGAATTCGCGCAGTGGTGCGCCGCGAAGAGAAAGATCGACAATCCGCGCGGCGTGACTCTACCAATCATAAGCGAATATCTGGCCGACCGTAAGCGCTCCGGGCTTTCCGCCTCGTCGATTAAACTGATTGTTGTTGCACTGAAGATTTTCTTCCGGTTCCTGGCCGGTAAAGGCATGGTTGACCGCGATCCCGCCGAGGCGCTCGCGCTCCCGCGGATCGAGCGGTATCTTCCCGAGACGCTCAACGAACTACAGGTCGAGCAGTTCCTGGAAAGGATCGACACCAAAGCTTCTCATGGATTGCGCGATCGGGCGATGATCGAGCTGCTTTACGCGAGCGGGCTGCGCATTTCCGAGTTAGCGAATTCGCGGCTGGAAAACTTCAATTTCGAAGAGCGCGTTGTGCGCGTGAAGGGCAAAGGAAACAAGACGCGACTCGTGCCGGTGGGCCGCAAAGCCTGCGAAGCGCTTGCAGCTTATCTCTCCACCGAGCGGCCAAAACTGGTGAAACGCAGGAGCAGCAGCGAGATTTTCCTTTCGGAGCGCGGCACGAAATTAACAACGGTCCGTATCTGGCAAATCGTGAAAAAGCATGCGCAGCATGCGGGGTTGGAGAAGAATATTTATCCTCATCTTCTCCGGCACAGTTTCGCGACGCATCTGCTCGGGAATGGCGCCGATTTGCGCATCATCCAGGACATGCTTGGCCACGCGGATATTTCGACAACACAAGTCTACACCCACGTCGATCAACAACGGCTTAAGGCTGTACATCGACAATTTCATCCGCGGGCATAGCGCTATTTTCTGTTCTGTAGAGGCAGCCGTTTCGGCTGCGACGATTTAGAGTTCGCAGGCGACACGCCTGCCGCTACAGTTTGTCTTCCATGAAACGAGTTTTGCTCCTCGTGATCATAGGCGCGGTCGCCGCGTTTGGCGGCTGGTACGTCTGGAATCTTTCCCAAAAGACTTCGAGCGCGTACGTGAGCGTGCTTCTGCCGCGGGAGACAATTTTTGTTGCGCACATGCCGGATTTCAATCAGACGCGCGATCAATGGCATCATTCCGATATTTATCTGCTCTACCGGGAACCTGCGGTGCAGGATTTTCTTCGCAAACCGCTGGCCAATTTTTCAAAACGAGATACGGCCTCTCAAACGTTGCGGGAGATTGAACAACTCGATCCGAAGAATGCTTTTTTCGCGCTGACCTCGATCGATAATAACAGCCCAAAAGTTGTGGGCGGCTTCCGTTTCCAAGGCAGCGTCGCCGAGGCAGAGCGAGTAGTTGGCAAATGGCGGTCGAAGTTGTTGGAAAAAAACCCGGGCGCGAAACGCGAGAAGCTTCAATATGAGCGCCACGAAATCGAGCTGGTCACTGCGACTCCGTTTACACTCGCGACGGCATACGATCGCCCTTGGTTTTTCGCCGCTACCGATCTGACGGAATTGAAGGGACTACTCGATCACGCTGATCGTCGCGCTAAAAATCCAATGGAGATACTCGACACCGATGAGGCATATCGCGCGGCGGTCTCTCGCCGGCCATCGAATTACGCGGTGTTTTTCTACCTGCAACCGAAGACATTTGCCAAACGACTTGCCGCTCTCCGCGCCGCAATCCAGTCGTCGGCGGCGAACCAGCGGACCATGCTGGAACAGGTGCGAAGTATTTCTGGGGTGACGCGCTTCGAGAACGGAAAAATAAACGATTTGCTGTTTCTGGGAATGCCGAAGCTGGAGCAGGACGTAGCGCTCACCCGGTCTTCGCTAACGCTTGGTACCAAAGAGACGTTCTTCTACCTGTCGATGTTGCTCAATCTCGGGGAAAAAATTGAGACACTAAACCAGGCAGCAGGTATCGGCGGTATGGTGCAGAAAATTCTTCAGTCTTTCTTCAATAGCGGGATCACATCCGATGATTGGAAAGCTGCATTTGGCGCCGAATTGGGATCGTTAGCGGACTGGCCATCGAGCGCCCATTGGCCATCTTTGCTTCTCACACTACCAGTGCTGGATAGCGCCAAAGCCGGCAAGGTCGTCGAGGCTGTCGCACGGACCGATCCAGGTGCGACTTGGACCCAGACGGAGAAGGATGGCGTGCGTTACTTCTCAATGCAGTCCCCGGGTAGCCTCATCGCGATTACACCGACGATCGCCCTATCTAATCGGATTCTCATCGCCGGTTTTAACCCCGTCTCGGTGGAGGAGGCCGTAAAGCGCAGCGGCGGCACAGCATCGGAACTAGCGGACTCGCCAACTTACAAGGGCGCAGAACGGTTGCTCCCTGCGCCAACCAATTTCTTTTCCTATGTCGATACGGCGCTCCTTTATTCGCGGCTTGATGCCGCGCTTCGCCCGATGTTGTTGATGGCAGCGGCTTTTATGCCGGCGATGACTAAATCTGTCGACCTTGGCAAGCTCCCATCGCCGGAGGTCATCACGAAACACCTCAGTCCAATCGTTTCCTCGCAGCGATACGATCGCGATGGTTACGTGGCCGAATCCATTGGGCCGGTAACGCTCGACCAATCGGTGATCGGTCTTGCCATTTTCAGCGGCATTGGCGCCGCGACACGTCAGAAAGCCGGCGCCGGCTTGGCCGGATGGGGTGCTTCTCCTACGATAAACCCGCAGCCAACGTTAACTCCGTCGCCCACGCCGTAAAAGTGCTGCAAGCGTTCCGGTTGCGAACCCTTGGAAAGCAACTTGGGAGGGATCCACCCGCTAGCCCGCTGCGCCATTTCGGCACGGTCTTGGCGGTTCAAAAGTCTGATGAGAAAAACTGATGCGCTGCGCGAAAATTGTGCTATCGTTCTCGCCTTATGGCTATTCTAAAGAAAAATGCATTTTCCCGTCGAGTTCCTGACCTCGTGACTGAAGAGCTGGTTGCGGTCCTCTCCCGGCGTTCTTCGTTCGAGTTTAAGCAGCTTTTCGACATCGTGCACGAAAATCTTCGGGCCCGGAACGCTGCGAGCGGTGGCGAGGAAATGCTGCGGCTGCGAGCCTACGAGAAGTTGCAAAATCTCGTGGCACGCGGCGCGGTCAAGAAGAACGGCAAGAAATACAAGGGATTGCCTTCGGCTTTGGCCATTGCGATTGCCCCGCAGAATGGCCAGTTGGCCGGTGTTAAGTAAGCTCGTTAAGCGCAACCAGACTTAGCTTCAGCGGGATTTTCGGATGCTGCGAGAATATCTGCCGGTTCTCCTGCAAATTATCGTAGCAATCTTGTTTGCCGGGTCGGCGCTTCTCGTCAGTGTTCTGGTCGGAAAGACCGGAAAACGCACACGAGCCAAAGATACCGCCTACGAATGCGGTATGGTGCCGCAGGGCGAAGTGCAGCCGAGGTTTAGTGTGAAGTTTTATCTCGTGGCGATGCTCTTTATCCTTTTCGATCTCGAGATCGTGTTCATGTATCCATGGGCGGTGGTGTACAGAGAGGCGATCAAGGAGAGCGGGCTGATCTTCTGGAGCATGCTCAGCTTCATTTCGATCTTGATGGTGGGCTACGTTTACGCGCTCAAGAAGGGCGCCCTCGACTTCAAGAAATAAAGCGGGTGGGAACCGGCTTCCGCCCGACGTTACTACTGAGAACCTTTGCGCGCGACCGGGACAAGGCTCGGAAGAGCTAGCTGGGCAGTCTTGAGAGTCTCTCAACGAATTTTTCGAAGTGTGGGCTCGGAGCTTTTTCTGTCAAGGTTTCCGGGCATGTTTGGCTCTCATCTGTTTTAGCCGCCTGAAGAAGCTTGGAACTGTTCAAGTCTTGTTGGAGCGAGCGTTCGCCGGCGATAATTCGCGCCATTGTCTTTGTAAATAGACATAGTCCTCGATAAGAGATTTTATTCCCGCATCGTCGAGTTCATTCTGAAGATTTGCTCGTTGAATACATTTGAAGCGTCCGTTCGGGAGGAAGGCCCGCTGGATGTGGCGTGTAATCCATCGAAATTTTTAGCAGGAAATTGAATTTGAATGCATAGCCCAGCCCCCGATTCATTGCGGCTTCCGCGCCCTTGGTTCCCATCAGTGCAATTCTCAAGAGCTTTTCGTCTCATCGGCACAACGAATCTCTTTTTGTTCCTCTCGCTCTGGTTCATTTATGGCTTTTTGATCAACTCCGATAATCTCAAGGCTTTCAGATTGCAGCAAATAGGAGTGGAGGCCATCGGCGAGCGTGGCCATTTTTATTTGGAGGGATCGAAGTCCGCACAGTTGCAGCCGCTCGGCGATACTTTCTCCCATGACGGTCATATCTATCCCGCAAAACAACCGGGCCAGTTCATGGCGGGCGCCATCGCCTATTTCTTTCTGCACAAGCTGGGACTGAACTATGTGGAGCATTATCTGCTCACAGCGGCTCTCGTCACTTTCCTAACGACGTCCGCTTTGACGGCATTGGCTGCCGTCGCGGTTTTTCGAATCGCACGAGATCTTGAGGACGACCTGTCGTCGATTCGCTGGCCGCTAATTACAGCGTTGATTTTTGGTCTTGCCACGACTGTCCTCCCGTATTCCGGCATTGCGCATCATGACGCCATCGCCACGGCGTATTTGGTGTTGGCGGTATATCTGGCGTTGCGCCTCTGGCGCGCGAATCTACCGCCACAAGCTGCCGCGTGGACGGCCGGTGGCGCCGGACTGCTGTTAGGGCTCACGGTGACCACGTCCATGCTGCCTTTTTTCATGGTTCTGGTGGTGGGAGCGTTTTTTATCTCCCTCGGGAAATGGAAGCTTCTGCTACCATTTGTCACGGGTGCGATTGCCGGCCTTGCGCCGCTGTTGGTTTATAACGGAATTAGCTTTGGCAATCCGTTCCTGCTTCCAAACGTCGCCGGAAAATATCCCGACACATACTTTCATCTCAACTGGTCGAACTTCACCGACAAGCTGCGGTTTTACGCGAGGTTCGTTACGCTGTACGTCCCGGTCTTCTGGCTGGGATTGGCCGGATTAATCTGCCTATGGCGAAAGCATCGCCGGGAATCGGGGTTGTTCCTGGCGCTGATTCTTGTCCTTTCCTTTTATATCCTGAACATCGACTCCGCCGGAACGTGCAATTACGGGCCGCGCTATTTGCTGCCGGCCATGCCGTTCGCTGCAATTGGCATCATTGGATTCCGGCACATTCGCCTGAAGCCAGCGCAGTTTGCACTAAGCGGGCTCGTCATTGCCGTAAGTCTGTATTCGATATTCGTGAATGTGGTCGGGGCAATGCACGGAGCCATGTACTGCGACCTAGGGCGGTTCGCTCTGATTCCTTATCTGGACGCCATGACGCACGGACAGATGAGGTCTTTCCCGCTGGCTGCGTGGCTCTTTTTTCCAGCGATTTTGTGCTATGTTCCGGCGTTAAAAAGTCTGTCGGAGCCACGCTTTGCCGCCGCCATTTCACTGCTGGCCGGAATTTTCTTCTATTTTTCGACGAGTCCTGACCAGCACGTCTTCGATTACACGCACCGTATCGCGCAAGCTCTTCTCAGCGGGCACGTTGGCCTACTCGGATCGCCGGGGAGCTGGCTGCCTGAGCTGGTCCCGGTTGGGAAGGAGTATTACTCGGTTTTTCCACTAGGCGCGGTGCTGGTAAATATTCCGACCGCGATCCTGCAAAAAATGGGCCTGGTTCGCTCGTGGCCTGCACGCGAATTGGCCGCGGCGCTAGCGGCTGGGTGCGTTTATTTTTTTTATCGCTTATCTCACGTGGCGGAGATGTCTAGAGCGCGCCGCGTTCTGGTGAGTTTGTTTCCGATCTTCGCGACGTGGAGTTGGTGTAATCTTGGGTTTGCCGGCGCCTGGCAAATCGCCTTGGGTTTCGCGCTCCTTGGCCAGGCGGCCTGCCTTTATTATACCCTCGTGCGGAGGAATCCGCTCCTCGCGGGTGTATGGTTCGCGGTCGCGTTCGGCAACCGGACGGAGTTGATCTTAACCCTGCCCGTTTACGTTTATTTTTGGCTTTCACCCGCGGCAGGAGGCCCAAGCGATGACAGCTTACCCCCTTGGACGGAATCAATTTGGAGAAGGCTTGGCGCCATGCGTCCCCGGCTGATCGACTTGAGCCGATTCCTCTCCATTCCAGCGATCCTCCTGCTTTTCACCGCCGCCTACAATCTGGTTCGTTTTGGTTCCGTCACGGATTTTGGATATGCCAGAATTCCAGGCGTCCTAAACGAGATGTGGTACCGATATGGGTTATTTTCGTTCCACGCCATTCGCTGGAACGCCTACGAGATGTTGTTTCGAGGGATGATTGATATGCCGGAATTCCCTTACTTGCGCCCGACCGCCTTCGGTTGTTCGATCTTTATCGCCAGCCCATTTCTTTTTCTCTTATTTCGCGAAGGCGGAAAACGCAGCACCCTCTGCTGGATCGTGATCGCTGCGTTGACGCTCTTTCTCTGGTGCCATGGAAACACCGGTGGCTGGCAATTCTCGTACCGATACGGGATGATCCTTCTACCCTGGATGTTCCTGCTGATCGTTGAGAACGGCGGTCGCAAGATAGCAAAATCGGAAGCGGCGCTCTTCATCGTCTCTGTGGCCGTGAATGCCATCGCGGTTTACGAGTTCCTCTGGGCAAAAATAATTCGCGTCTGACGGCGCTCTCTTCTGAATTGCGCGACTTTTGGCAAGTCCCCCATTCTAGAAATTGCTGTACGGATTCGCACTTGCGCGTCCAACCGGAACCGCCTAATAGCTTTAACCTTCATGATTCATCACGTTGTCCTGTACAAACTCAAGCCTGAAGTCACCCCCGCTCGCGTGGAGGCGATGATGATGAACACCCGAATGCAGCTGCTAAAAATTCCCGAGGTCCTGAGCATCAAATGCGGGAAACGGGTCGATCCGGACGTACCCTGGCCATTCTTCATCGCGATCGATTTCGAGTCGATGGACAAGTACGCCATCTTCCGCGAGGACCCGGTTTTCGTGAAGTTTATGGAGGAGATCATCAAACCGAACACCGAGGATTCGTTGACCCTGGATTTCGAGATGGATCCGGGGAAAGACGTTCGCTTTTCCTGATTGTCCAAAAAGTCGGCCACAGGCCGGTGGCTACGGGTTGTTGCTATATCCATGCGCCGTGCATAATCATCGATCTCGATGCGCCTCGGCTATTTCTACTCCCGATATCCCGTTACCTCGCAGACCTTTTGCGATGCGGAGATGCTGGCCTTGGAACGGTTCGGTATCGACCTTGAGATTGGCTCCATTTATCCGCCGCTCACCAGTTTGCGTCACGAACATATTTCCCGGCTACGTGCGCCCATTCACTATGCGCCACCTCAGACAATCCTGAGGATCTGGGAGAAGAATGCGAAAACAACCGGCACATGGCCGAGCGCGCTCGTCGATCGGCACGAGCGAAGATATGGCCCGAGCGTCAAGGCCGAGCAGCGCGCACGCAATGCGCTCTATTTCGCGTACCTTTTTGCGCGCAACGGTGTCGATCACGTTCATGTTCACTTCACCAATCGCGCCGCGCACACTGTTCTGTTTTTAAAAGAGATTTGCGGCATCCCCTTCAGCGTCACTGCGCACGGGCAGGATTTTATGACCGATCTGGGCAATGACGAACTCCTGCGCGAAATCTGCGCGGCTGCGGAGTTTGTCGCGGCCGAGACTGATTACAGCCATCATCTGCTTTGCCAGCGGTGCCCGGATTGCGCCACGAAAATTTGCCGGGTTTATAACGGCATCGATCTTGAGCTCTTTCCGAACCCGCTGCCCTCGACGCCCAATACAATGCCGCGCATCCTCAGCGTCGGCCGGCTTGTTGCGTTCAAGGGATTCGAGCATCTCATCGACGCTTGCGCAGAGTTGGCGCGCCGGGGTCTTGATTTTACCTGCGAAATAATTGGCGACGGCCCGCTGCGTGATGATCTCCAGACAAAGATCGACATGTTGAACCTCTCGCCCCGAGTCAGTTTGCTCGGTTCTCTGTCACAGGAAGCGGTGCTGGAAAAATTGCAAGCTGCCGATATCTTCGCGCTCGCCTCGGTGATGGATCGTCAAGGTGCCAGCGATATTTTTCCCACCGTAATCATCGAAGCAATGGCGGCTGCGCGTCCGGTAGTGTCGACTCGTCTCGCTGGAATTTCCGAATCGGTCATGCACGGCGAAACAGGATTGTTGGTACCGCCCGGCGATACGATCGCGCTTGCCCAAGCGCTCCAGCAACTCATTCAAAACGCTGAATTACAGACGCGTTACGGCCGTGCGGGGCGTGCGCGAGTTGAGCAGCATTTCCGAATCGAGCACACGGTCGTGCCGCTTCTCCAACTTCTGAAAAAAACGGCCGTTGCACCAGCGAAACCGAAAGCTCCCCTCGCCGGCCACCAAATCGCCTATCTTATTGATTGCTGGCCTGACAAAGGTTTGCCTCTCCTTGAACGCGAGCTTCAGGAGATGAAGCGGCGCAACCTCCCGATCGTCCCGTTCGTCTGCGAATTGGATTCCACCGCCGATTTTGTTGCTTCGATCGATGAGTTGGCGCAGGAACTGGAATTTTTGCCCGACGCAATGGCGATTGAAGCAGAATGGCGCGCAAATCCTGCTCTTGCGCAAAAATTAGAACAAGAGCGAGCACAAGAAGAGCACCGCGCCTCCAGCGCGATTTTCTTGCGTCAGGCGCGTTTCGCTCTTGTCCTGCGCAAGTTGCTGCTGGATAGAAGAATCTCCCACGCCCACGCCACTAGCTCGCGTGCGCTCGTCTGTGCCCTTATTTTGCAGTCAATTGCCGATCTTACAATCAGCGCCACGATTGAGCGACACTCAGCATTACCGCAGAATTGGATTCTGGTCGCATTGCGCCGGTGTAAGGGCGGGCGTCTGAGTGACCGCAGATTGCTTAAAGGACTTGGCAAAACTTTTCTATTCGACAGAGCAGCCGCTGATTCATTGCCGAAAAAAATAGTGCGATTGCTCGAACAAAAGAGCGAGATCGATTTGACCAAACGTGCAAATTTCTGGCAGGAATGGTCGGAGTTACTGCTGCAGTGGAGCCGTGCGGGCAGAGACGAAAACAAAGCGCAATGAATAAAAACCGCGCTTAATCATGGTGGGCGATGCGACTCGGTTATCTCTACTCACGTTACCCGGTTATCTCGCACACCTTTTGCGACATGGAGATGCTGGCTCTGGAACGGCTTGGATGGACGCTCGAAATTGGCTCCGTTTATTCTCCGCTCGCCAGTTTGCGACACGAACACATCACGCGACTGCGCGCACCTGTTCGCTACGCACCCCCGCAGCAAATTTTGCATATCTGGGAAAAGAAAGCGAAGGCCAGCGGACAATGGCCCGCCGGACTTGTCGATCTTAACGAGCGGAAATATGGGCCGGCATTCAAGCCCGGGCAGCGTGCGCGCAACGCTCTTTACTTCGCCGATCTTTTTACCCGCAGCGGCGTGACTCACTTCCGCGTTCATTTTGCCAATCGGGCCGCACATACTGCCCTCTTCGTAAAGGAAATTTCCGGCATCCCCTTCAGCGTCACGGCGCACGGGCAGGATTTTATGACCGATCTGGGCAATGACGAGCTATTGCGTGAAATCTGCGCGGCTGCCGAATTTGTCGCGGCCGTAACTGGATATAGCCGCGATTTACTTCGCCAGCTTTGCCCCGAGTCGGCTGGAAAAATCCATCGTGTCTACAACGGGCTCGATTTAGAAAAATTCCCGCGTCCGCTTCCTTCGCAACAAAATCCGGTTACATGCATCTTAAGCGTCGGCCGCCTGGTAGCCTTCAAGGGATTTGATTACTTGATAGAGGCCTGCGCCGAGTTAGCGCGTCGCGGCGAAAATTTTGTCTGCGAGATTGTCGGCGATGGTCAACTGCACGAAAATCTTCGGGCTAAGATCGACAAGTTGAACCTCTCCTCTCGTGTCGCCTTGATCGGCTCACTATCGCAGAAGGCGGTTTTGGAAAAATTGCGCGCGGCCGACATCTTCGCGCTCGCCTCGGTCGTCGATGATCGAGGTGGAAGCGATATTTTTCCCACTGTGATTTTGGAAGCGATGGCCGCAGCCCGCCCTGTGGTTTCGACTCGGCTCGCCGGCATCCCCGAATTGGTCGTGCACGAACAAACAGGATTGTTGGTGCCGCCGGGCGATACGGCTGCGCTGGCCGATGCGCTCGAGAAACTGATACGTGACCCCGAATTGCGATCGGGTTACGGCAGCGCCGGGCGCGCACGGATCGAGCAGCATTTCCAAATCGAGCAAACCGTCGCCCCGCTGCTACAACTGCTGCAGAGGTCACGACTCACGCCGCCGAAACCGCCCACCGTTCCTCACATTCGGCAGATCGCCTATCTGATCGATCGCTGGCCCGACGAAGATGTGCCGTTCCTAGAGCGAGAGCTTCACAAGATGACGACGCGCAACATTCCGATCGTGCCGTTCGTCTGCGAGTTCAATTCAACCACGCGTTTTACGCGTTCCATGAAACGCTTGGCCGATCGGCTGGAATTTTTGCCTGACGCCATGGTCATGGAAGCAGAGTGGCGAGCCAATCGCGCTCTCGCACAAAAATTGGAAGAACAACGAGCACAAGAAGATGTTCGCGTGTCGGGCGCGGTCTTCTTGCGCCAGGCGCGTTTCGCTCTTGTCCTGCGCAGGCTGCTGCTGGATAGAAACGTTTCCCACATCCACGCCACAAGCTCGCGGGCACTCGTCTGTGCGCTGATCTTGCAGGAATTCGCGGATGTTACAGTGAGCGCTACGATTGAGCCGCGGCCGGAATTATCGCAACACTGGATCGAGAACGCACTACGCCGGTGTGAGGGCGGGCGTCTGAGCGACCGCAAATTGCTTCGGCATCTCAACAGTTCATTTCTCTTCGATAAAGCGGCATCCCGCTCTATTCCGCGAAAAGCGGTCGGATTGGTTGGTAAGGAGCTTGGGATCGATTTGACCATAGGCGCAAGTTTTTGGCAGGAATGGGCCGAAATGCTGGTCCGCTGGAGCCGCAAAGAAGCGACCGCAAACCAAAAAATAAACAAATGAACAAAAAGGCCATTCTTCTCGCCGGTGGCGCCGGGACGCGTCTTTTCCCGCTCACCAAGATCGTCTGCAAGCAACTGCTCCCGATCTACGACAAGCCAATGATTTGTTACCCACTGGCCACGCTCATGCTGGGCGGTCTGCGGGAGGTGTTGATCATTACCACGCCAAAGGATTTGCCAATGCTTCGCAATTATCTAAATGACGGCGCTCAGCTTGGCATTCGCATCGACTACGCCGAGCAACCGAAGCCGGAAGGAATCGCTCAAGCTTTCCTGATCGGCGCAAAATTTATCCGTGACTCCGGCGCATCGCTCATTCTTGGCGATAACATTTTTTACGGTAAACTCGACTTCTATCGGGACGCTCTGGCCATCGAGCGCGGCGCCTGTATTTTTGGATATCAAGTGCGCGACCCGCAACGCTACGGGGTCGTGGAATTCGACGCCGAAGGCAAGGCGATCAGTCTCGAGGAAAAACCAAACCAACCGAAAAGTCATTTTGCGGTACCGGGACTTTATGTTTACGACGGGCGCGTTCTCGACTTTTGCCGAACACTGCGTCCATCGGGGCGCGGCGAGCTAGAGATTACCGACCTGAATTTGCTCTATCTCAAGGAGAAACAGCTACACGTAAAATTGCTTAGCCGCGGCATGGCCTGGCTCGACACGGGTACCCAAACCAGCTTGCTCGAAGCAGGCAACTACATTGCGACAATCGAACATCGCCAGGGACTGAAAATCGCGTGTCTCGAGGAAGTGGCTCTTCGCATGGGCTTTATTAACCAGGCACAACTGTCGGCGATCATCGACAAGTTGCCGAAGGGCGAATATCGAGGTTATCTGCAAATGGTCTGCGACGAAGGGCCGAGCTCCGGCCCGGAACCCGTGGGCTGATTCATCTCGCGGCGCCCCGGTCCATGACCGCCGTATTATCTGCGTGGACGCTGATAAAGCGCCGCCAGCCTTATTTTGGTTGATCGCGCAACAGATGGTTCGTATCGGCGAGTAATTTCGTCACTGCGTCCGCTGCTGTTGCTTCGTAAAAACCGCGAATCTCGCCATGTCGATCTACCAGAACCATCCGCGTGCTGTGCACGGGAATTCCCTGTGCATCGCTGCCATCTGAAACGGCAAGTTTGAAACCATCGTGCGAAAGTTTGTAAATTGCAGATTTCGGTCCTGTGAGAAAGTCCCAGCGATTCGGCTCGGCTTGCAACTTATCCGCGTAACCACGCAGAACCTGCGGCGTGTCTTTCTCCGGATCGACACTAAACGAGACGAGATGCACATCAGTTTTTTCCAATGGCTTCTGGAGCTCACTCATCCGGGTGCTAATCATCGGACAAGGCCCCGGGCACGTCGTGTAGATGAAATCGGCGATCCAAATTCTCCCGGCCAATTGCGCGGAGCCAAACGATTGCCCATTCTGATTGACGAACTGAAAAGACGGGACCGTGCCGTACGACGAAACGGTCCGTTGCTGGAGCGCGGCCACTTCGATGTGACGCAACCACAGCAGAAGCCCAAGCGTGATTACCGGAATGAGGATGACTATGACCTTCCACCACGTCGATCTTCTCGCCGATGCGCGATGCATCGCTACAGAAGCCGCGTTCATGATTTTGTCGCGACCAAAGCCGCCAGCAACAGCGGAAGGTAAACAATCGACGTGATAAACAGTAAACGCGCTGCTGCTGCCGTGCGCGTTTTCAAAAAATGCATCGCGACGGCAACAAACAGACCGCCAAGCACAAGCTCGACTGCGAGATAAGCGAAGCTGACGATCCCGACAAATGCGGGAAGACCCGCCAACACCAGAAGCAAAATGCAGAAAAACACACTTTGGCTGGCGCTGCGTTCGCCGCTGCGGTCATCGCTCGAAATCATGCGAAAGCCCGCGCGCGAATAATCTTCCCGGTGCATCCAAGCAATCGCAAAGAAATGCGGCAATTGCCACAACAACAGGATCGCGAAAAGGCTCCATGCGCCGGCTTCAATCGCTCCGCGCGCAGCCACCCAACCGATCATTGGCGGGATCGCACCCGGGATGGCACCTACTACCGTGTTCGCGGTGCTGGCGCGCTTCAGTGGTGTGTAGCCGAAGATATAGATGACAATTGTAAGCGCGGCGAGCGTCGCACTAAGCGCGTTACAAGCCACCGCAAGATAGCTGACGCCAAGAACTGAAAGAGCGACGCCGAGCGTAAGCGCTTCGACAGGGCGCATGCGGCCAGCCGGAACGGGGCGTGTTCTCGTTCGACGCATAACCGCGTCGAGCTTGCATTCCCACCACTGGTTGAGGGCGGCTGCGCCGGCCGCCGCCGCCGCCGTTCCAAACACAACGTGAAACAATGCCGCATAGTTGATCGGTGATTCAGCTCCGAGATAAAAACCGGCCGCGGTGGTGAGCAGAACAAGCAGTGTGAGTCGCGCTTTGAACAGCTCGGCGAAATCAAGCACGCGGCCACGCACCGATTCGCCATTTCTCGCAGCAGTTTCAACCTCGGTCGCGTTGCGAATCACAGCGTCTTTCATGCGACGACGTGTTGCGGCGCGTCAGACGGGTCCGAGCCAGACTGGTATGGTGCCCTATCAAGCCGTCGATGCGAGATTCGCCGGCAAATTGCGCTAATGCTCACGCCAAAAGATAGCATGATCGCGCCACCCGCGACATGCGCAGTGGCAACGTCGGCCGCCTTGTTACTCCAAATTGTCCAAGCCCCGAGCGTAATCTGGCACGCAACCAACGCAACCCAGAAGACCGACAATCTTTTGAGCGCAGTGACGCCCTGCGCGTCTTTCCCAACACGGACACAAAATGCAACCACAGCGATCGCGATAAGAAGCGCGAGAAACCGGTGCGCCATTTGCAGCCAGATTTGGAACGCAGTCACGTCCGATAAGCCGCGTGCATCGCGCCAGGCATTGATTCTTGCAAGCACAGTCGCGCTGCTATCCGGAATCCATGCGCCGTTTGCCGTGGGAAAATCGAGAATTGCCAAGTCGCGATGCTGGTGCCGCATCGTCGCCCCGAGCGCAAGTTGCACATAAATCGCAAGCGTTATTGCAATAACCAGCGTTGTGATCGGCGCAATTTTTTTTGGATCGACAACGGAGTTAGCGAGTGTTCGCCAAAATTTTGAGGTCACCAGCGCAATCACGATCAGCAGGCCGAGAAACGCTTGCGCGAGACAGGCATGAAAGATTCCGATCTCGTCCTTAAGCATGGTGACGCGCAGTCCACCGAGCACGCCCTGCAAAATCACCGCGCTGAGGGCAACCGCTCCGAGGTTGCGAACCCATCGCCGAGGGTCGCTGCG
>WNGP01002704.1_pt1 | contig 20243 bp, 17 predicted proteins | sample 5407671 | NCBI WGS metagenome assembly WNGP01 (sample SAMN13153381, study PRJNA577476) | soil metagenome | isolation source: 40 cm soil or saprolite under Garry oak tree replicate 2 | place: USA:California | collected 2016-06-15 | reverse complement strand
CGATCGTGGCGCGGGCCCTCGCCATCGTGCACACAACGATGTACGACGCATGGACGGCCTACGACGACCAGGCAGTCGGCACGCGCTTGGGAGGATCGTTGCGACGCCCCCCTGTCGAACGCACGCTCGCCAACAAGGATGAAGCTGTGAGCTTCGCCGCCTACCGGTCGTTGGTCGACCTCTTTCCCACACAGACGCCCGCATTCAACGACGTCATGAGGAGCATCGGCTACGATCCGGCCAACGGCTCGACCGACGTCACAACGCCGGCCGGGGTCGGGAACGTGGCGGCGGCCGCCGTGATCGCGTTCCGCCACCACGACGGCGCGAATCAGCTGGGTGACTTGCATCCGGGCGCGTATTCCGACTACACGGGGTACGTGCCGGTGAACGATCCCGATCACATCAACGACCCCAACCGGTGGCAGCCCCTGCGTTTCTCCGACGGACACGGCGGCACCGTGACGCCGGGCTTCATCGCGCCACACTGGGGGCGGGTTGTCCCGTTCGCGTTGACCTCGGGCTCCCAGTTCCGCCCGCCCGACGTGCCGAACCTGTACCCCTTCGGCGGCTACCGCGTGCAGGCCGAGCAGATCCTGCACTACAGCGCGGGGCTGACCGACACTCAGAAAGTGATCGCCGAGTACTGGGCCGACGGCCCGAACTCGGAGCTGCCACCCGGCCACTGGATGCTGTTCGGCCAGTTCGTGTCGCGGCGCGACGGCCACACGTTGGACCAGGACGTAAAGCTGTTCTTCGCCTTGGCGAACGCGGTGTTCGATGCCGGCATCGTTGCCTGGGACTGCAAGCGCGCCTACGACTACGTGCGCCCCGTCACGGCAGTGCATTTCCTGTTCGCTGGCAAGAAGGTGCGCGCGTGGGCGGGCCCGTATCGAGGAACGCGGGTGATCGATGGAGCAGACTGGGAGCCCTACCAGCCGGTCACGTTCGTGACGCCGCCCTTCCCCGAATTCATTTCCGGCCACAGCGCTTTCAGCGCCGCGGGGGCGGAGATCTTGAAGTCATTCACCGGCAGCGACGCCTTGGGTGCGTCCGCGACTGTGCGGGCGGGGAGCTCGAAGGTGGAGCCCGGCGCCGTGCCGGCGACGGACGTCACGCTGTCTTGGGCGACGTTTTCTGACGCCGCCGATCAGGCGGGGATGTCGCGGCGCTACGGCGCGATCCACTTCGTGCAAGGGGATCTCCAGGGTCGCCACGGCGGCCGCCTAGTCGGCGCGCAGGTATGGGCGAAGGTGCTGACGTACTTCAACGGCACCGCAATCCCGTAACGGTCGGCCCTGTTAGGTTCGCATACCACATCGCTGTGCATCAAGCACTTAGCAGCTGTCGATTTCGCTGAGCCTCGTTCGTCGTGTCAGGAGAGCCAGAGTGAGGCGGCACAGCTCGGTCCTTCGGCTGGCCAACTGAGGAGACTCGCGTCAAATGAACTCGGTGCGCTCGCGCGACGGCACGACGATCGCGTACGATCGGCTGGGCACGGGGCCAGCGGTCATCCTGGTCGATGGGGCATTTTGCTCACGATCGTTCGGGCCGATGCCGAAGCTGGCACCGGTCTTGGCGCGCGACTTCACGGTGTTCATGTACGATCGTCGCGGTCGCGGGGACAGCGGCGACACGGCACCGTACGCCGTCGAGCGCGAGATCGACGATCTCGACGCCCTGGTCCGCGAAGCCGGGGGATCGGCCTGCGTGTACGGCATCTCCTCCGGCGCGGCGCTCGCCCTGCAAGCGGCGGCGAGCGGCCTCAGCATCACGAAGCTCGTGTTGTACGAGGCCCCGTTCATGGTCGGCGCCCCCCCCCCAGCGCGCATCCCTCCCGCGGACCACCAGGTGCAGCTCGTCCGACTCATCGCCGAGGGTCGCCGCAGCGACGCCGTCAAGTACTACATGCGGGACGTGATCGGTATGCCCGGCTGGCTCGTGGCAGTGTTCCGCTTCTTGCCGATGTGGTCGAAGCTCAAGGCGGTGGCAAATTCGCTCCCCTACGACTCGGCAATCATGGGAGACTTCTCGCTGCCCACCAAACAGGCGGGCGCCCTCACGATGCCGACGCTGGTGATCGCCGGCGCCAAAAGCATGCCCGTGCTGCGCGCGGCGGCGCAGCGGCTCGCAGAGGTCATTCCCGGCGCGCGCGTGCGGATGCTGCCCGGACAGACCCACAACGTCTCGGCCACAGTCCTCGCCCCCGTCCTGAAGGAGTTCTTCACCTGCACGCCTGACAGCGCGGCCTGACGCCATGTGACACGTATCACGCGCGGCGTAACATCTGCGCGCGAGCGGGGTCTTCAGAGGACATGTCGCTCAACAGGAGTGGATCATGAAACGCACACCGCATTATCTGCTCGTCGCCGGCGCGCTGAGCCTCGCAGGTTGTGTCCCGGGCTACACCAGCGCCAGCGTCGTCTACGCCGAGCCTGCGGAGTACGTCTACGTTGTGCCGGTGGACCGCGTGGTGGTTGTCACGCGCGAAGTGCTCGTCAACCGTGGGTGGGTCGTCTATCGCGAGGAGCGCTCAGGACCGAATCGGATCATCTGGGCGCGCCGCGGTGACGACGAAGTCGTGCGCATCTTCGCCACGCCGCAAGGCCAGCAGGTCGCCGTGCGCGGCTTGTGGGAGGTCCGCGAGCGGCACGATCGCGGCAAGCACAAGGGGTGGGAGAAGCGCGGCGCCCCCCGGGACATCATCACGGATATCGACGTCCGTTTGAAGAGTCGCTGAACGTCACGAACGCACGGACGCGAAGCCTCGTTCGTGCGCCCTGGTCATCGTGACGAGGACGTCCGGAACGATGACCACGCCTGGCAAAGCATGCGCGACCAAGTCGGCGTGGACGTCCGTCGCGGCGCCCAGCCCACTCTTCTCGAGCCGCGCCGACCAACGTTTCAACGCATTGTTGCACAGCGCGAATATCACGCCGCGATGCTGGAGCGTTTCCATCGAGGTCCCGGGTTCGCCGTCCGCGACCGGGTCGCCGGCCTTGGGGTGCGCGAACCAGTTGCGGACCAGCGGCGCGTTGGTGGTGGGATCTGTGATGTTCAGAGCCGCGCCAAGCTGGTACTTCGCCCACATCGCGTCCTGCAGCCCGAGCGGCGTGGTCCGCGCGTACAGCGTGACGACGACGTTGACGTCCTGTTCCCCGATGCCGTAGGCATCGCGCCAGGCATCGAGATAGTTGCGGACGTGGCGAAGTACCGTCCCGCCCTCTGGGTCCGGAACGTCGAACAGCTGCCGGTGCTTGCCCTTGAGATGATCCAGCCAGGCGTCCGAAGGCTGCTGGGTGACGAGCAAAGGATGCGCACCAGTGCCCGCGCCCAGCACCATGCCGGCGCCGAGAGTCGCGATCGCGCCGACGAACCCGCGGCGATGGGTGGGAATCGTCAGGTCGAGCATCGCTACCTCCTGATGTGTGATTGTGGAGGTGCTCCGCCTAGGCGTGCCCCGCCCACTGCGTCTCGCCCGGCGTGTACGGCACACACGGGTCGAACCGCCCCGGTGTCTCCCGGTAGCGCATCGCCTGCGTACAGCCGATCTCCGAGGTGAAGTAGCCGAGCAGCGTGAGCTCCTTGATTAGGCGGAAATAATGCGGCGGCGCTCCCTCGGCGCGCGTATCCATGTACGCCTTCTGCTCGCGGTCCAGCTGCTCGAGCTTTGCCAGCCGCTGCGCCGGTGTCGCCGCCATGAATGCGGCGTCGTTCAGTTTCTGCATCCCGTCGCGAAAGATGGCCTGCTGCCGCTCGTCGTACGTATCGGTCACCATCAGCGCCATGAACGCACCGGTGTGCGCCGCCTTCGCGCCTGGTGTCTTCGTCTCTGGAAGGATCGTGTCCGCCACTTCGTCGAGTAGGGCAATGTCCTGCGCGGTGAATGTCCCGACCTGGCGCACGGCTCTCGCCCGCGCGTGGGCGCGTTCCACCGCCGTCAAGAGCGTGCCGCCACCCGTTAGCGCGACGCCGCCGAGCATTGCCGTGACACGCCGAATCGCTTCGCGACGATCGATGCCTTGGCCCTGTTGCATCTCAGACATGATTCGTGCCCTCTCCTAAAGATTCCGACGCTTCAGCTCGTTGACGGCGAACTCCGCCGCGCGCGCCGTGAGCGCCATGTATGTGAGCGATGGGTTTGGACAGGCCGTGGACGCCATGCAAGCGCCATCCGTCACGAAGACGTTCGGGGCGTCCCACACCTGGTTGTGCGAGTTGAGGACCGATGTCTTGGGATCCCGGCCCATGCGCGCCGTCCCCATTTCGTGGATCCCCATCCCCGGCCAATATCCGCCGTCGTAGGTGCGGACGTCCTTCACGCCCGCAGCCTCGAGCATTTCGGCCATGTCGTTCATCATGTCCTTGCGCATCAGCCGCTCGTTCTCGCCGGTGGCGCAGTCGATCGCGAGCACGGGCAGTCCCCACTTGTCCTTCTTGGTCGTGTCGATCGTGACGCGGTTGGCAGGATTGGGCAGCATCTCCCCGAACGCGGTGCCGCCGATCGTCCACGGACCTGGCTGCGCCGCGGCGTCCTTGAATGCACCGCCAACGCCGAGTTCCGCGACGGCGCGCGACCAACCCTGACGGCTTGCGCCGCCCTGGTATCCGAAGCCGCGCAAGTACTCCCGCTTATCACCGAACAGATTGCGGAAGCGCGGGATGTAGAAGCCGGTCGGTCGGCGGCCATAGTAGTACTTGTCGGTGAGCCCCTCGATTGTCCCGGACGCGCCCGCGCGGAAATGATGATCCATGAGATTGCGCCCCAGCGCGTTGGAGCTCGAACCGAGGCCGCCGGGCCACACGTCCGTCGCCGAGCGGAGCAGCAGCCACGTGGAATTGAGCGTGGATGCGCACAGGAAGATGATCCGAGCGGTGTAGTCGGTGGTCTGCTCGGTCACGGCATCGAGCACGCGCACTCCGGTCGCGCGCTTCGTGTTGCGATCGTACAGGACTTCGGTAACGATCGCGAACGGCCGCAGCGTCAGCCGGCCCGTCGCCATCGCGGCCGGCAACGTGGAGGACTGCGTGCTGAAGTAGCCACCGAACGGACAGCCCAGCCAGCAGGCATTGCGAAACTGACACTGGGTGCGTCCGGGCAGCGGCTGCGTGAGGTTGGCGGTGCGTCCCGGAATGATCCGCCGGCGGCCGTCGAAATGCCCCTTGAGTCGGCCGGCGATCAGCTCTTCGCCGCAGTTGAGCGGCATGGGCGGCTGGAACTGACCGTCCGGCAGCTGCGCCATCCCTTCCAGCGAGCCGGAAATGCCGGCATGCCGTTCGACATGATCGTACCAGGGCGCGATGTCGGCGTAGCGAATCGGCCAATCGACCCCGATTCCTTCCCTCGCGTTTGCCTCGAAATCGAAATCGCTCCAGCGATAGCTCTGACGGCCCCACATGAGCGAGCGGCACGTGGTAACCGCGGTACCAGTCGAACCGCTTCACCTCGGTGTAGGGCGACTCCTGGTCGGAGGCCCACCAATCGAGGTTCGTTTCGTTCAGCGGATAGTCGCGTTTCAACACCGGGTAGGCCAGCTCCATCGCCTTCGTGCGTCTGCCGCGGTGCGGATAGTCCCACGGCGCCTTGGTGGCATTTACGTAGTCTTTGATGTGCTCGATGTTCTTGCCCCGCTCGAGCAGCAGCACCTGCAGGCCTTTTTCCGTGAGCTCCTTGGCGGCCCAGCCGCCGGAGATCCCTGACCCTACGACGATCGCATCATAGTTCTGAGACTGCACGGTTCCTCCATCAGGCAGCGAGGGTTCTGATTTCCCGCAGCACCAGCTCGATCTCTTCCAGCTTGTTCATGATACCCGCGGAGACGCGGGCGTACGAGACCTTATAGGGTGATGTTGTCGTGCGAATCTTCTTCTCCGCAAGTCGCGCCACGATCTGCTCCGGCGTCATCCCACGCACTTCGAAACACGAGATCCCGCCGGAGAGCGCCGGATCGCGCGGCGTGTGCAGCGTCAGGCCGGGAATCCTGGCCGCGCCTTCCCGGAACGCCGCGTTCAATTCTGCAATGCGCCCTGCGATGCGGCCTCGTCCAATGGTGCGGTGCAGCTCCACTGCCGCCGGAACGGCGAGTAGGTGCTCGTAGGCAAGAAACCCGCCCGGCGAGACGAACGCTGCCTGCGTGGGTGGCAATTCCGCGCGATCCGCCCACGTCCCGAACGTCGTGTCGATGCCGTCCGGATCGAAGCTGGGAATCGTCGGTCGCAGCTCGGGCCAGGCATCCGCGCGGCCCCACAGGAACCCGGTCCCGCGTGGCGCGAACAGCCACTTGTGCGTGCCGCTCGCGAAGAAGTCGGCGCCGAGTCGCGCGACGTCCACGTCCTGATTCGCGAACCCGTGCACCCCGTCCACGATCAGCAAGCAGCGATCTGGGCTTACCCGGCCGCGATTGGCGCGCGCCACGACTTCGGCGATGCGGTCGATGGGGAGCTTCACCCCGGTGGACGAATGCACCCAGGTCACACCCACCGCGCGGGTTTTGGCGGTGATCGCGCGACCGATGCGGTCCGCGATCTGGTCGGCATTGGCGGTGGCCCCGCTGTCGTACAATGGGATATACCGGACGCTCGCGCCCGAGCGCGCGGCCGAATAGCGGATTGACTCGTGATGCGAGTAGTGGTCGTGCTCGGTGGTCAGAATCTCCTGATCAGCGCGAATGCGCAGGCCATGATAGGCCATCGCCAAAGCGCTCGTCGTGTTCGACGTGAACGCGATCTCCGTGGGACTTCCTCCCGTATAGTCAGCGAGCGCGCGCTTGACCGCCGCGAAGGGCCGCCCTTCCGCATCGGTGAAGGCCGCGATCTCGATCCACATCGCGTCGGAGTCGAGCTTCCGGCGGAAGTGGTCGATCGCGTCGGCGACGGGCTTGGGATGCGAGACGAAGAGGAAGCTGGAGAGGTGGGTCCAGTCGGAAGCCAGTGGAAAGAGGTCCCGAACCGCGGGCCAGTCTACGGCGTCGCTCACCGATCGCAGCGGCCGCACCCGCGGACGGAGGCGCAGCGGAGGGGGAACCAGGGGGGCCGCCGCCGGCAATAGTGAAGCGGCGAGCAGCGTCTTCAGCATCTGGCGTCGGTGGATCATGATTTGCGGTCCTTGTCGGTCGCCACCACATAAGCGACCGTGTCCCAGGCGTTGTGAATCCCGATGAACAACAGCAGCAACGCGACCCCGCTGATCACGAACAGCGCCCACGGTTGATCGTGCGATAGGCCGGCCGCGCCGACGAACAGCCCGACGTAGGCGATCATCGGCAGGATCAGATGCCACACCCAATCCTCCAGCACCGGCTTGTACCCCGACTGCCGGCGCACGCGGCGCAACACGATGAGCACGTACACGACACCCGCCAGCGCGGTCGCGCCCACGACGTGCGCGGGATCTTTGAGTCGCTGCCACGGCGCGCTGAGCACGGCCGCCAGCAGCAGCACGGCGACGAAATGGATGACGGTGGGTGTCCCAAAGGCGTCGATCGAATCGGGATTGCGCGGCAGCGAGGATTCCTTGATCAGGGCGACAACCACGAACATCAGGCCCGTCAGGCCGCCGGCCGACGAGCCGACAATGACCCAGAAGTTTTCCCATTGCGAGAGCAGTGCGTGCGCTGGTGTTTCCATTGTCACCGCACTTGAAAAGTGAGAGCGTTGCGAGCAGCAACACTGCCGCGATCGCCTACATCTTGCGCTCTGGCGGGCGGCGTGACTAGCCTGCCAACAACACGAATCTCCGACCTAATTCCCAAAAGGGGACGATATGAAAGCCCTCCAGCTCCTCGCGATCGGTTTGTGTTGCATCGCCGCACCGCTCGCCGCACAGGATACGACGCACGCACGGCATCCAATGCAGCGTGCCCCTGCCGGCGAGGACATGATGGAGCATATGATGCCCATGATGCGCGAGATGATGGGTCCGATGATGCGCGCCATGTCCTATGCGCCCGATCATCTCCTATCGCGCAGGGACTCGCTGCATCTGACCGGCGATCAGGTCACTCGGCTAACCGCGATTCGGGACGGTGCGAAAACGGCGCATGATGCGGCAGCCGCGGATGTGAAATTGCATTTCGATGAACTCGCCCAAGCCTTCCAAAGCCCTTCCCCCGATACCTCCGCGCTCCTCCCCCATTTCCAGGCTGCCCACGCGGCGATGGGCAAAGCGCACTGGGCCATGCTGGCGGCCTCGGCGCGCGCCAAAGCGGTGCTCACTGACGCGCAGCGCACCCAGGTCGATGCGTGGGTGATGGCAATGGAGCGGCGCGAACACACGATGTGAATTGCGACAGGAACCCCCGAGGCACCCGCCTCGGGGGTTCTGATTAGTTCTTTGGCCGCACTCGCAAATACATTGCCAAACCGCTCGGCGTGCGGCTTCCGTAGGCGCTTTCCAGACTCGCCGGCACGAAGTTCACCGACGCCCGCGCGCCAACCGCCAACCGCAGACCGTCCACCAAGCCGATTGTGCGAGCATAGCCGAGGGCAAAGTCTACAATGGCGTATTCCGTCGTTGGCGGGACGCCAGTGATGACCAGCTCCTCGGCACTCTTCCTCACATACTCCGCGCGACCAAAGAATGAGTTCATCCGATCGGGCTCGAGCGTGCTTTCGAGCACGACACTACTCTGCAGGCCGCCAGAACCAATCATATCGTTTGCGCCGTAGATCAGTGCGTTCGACCACGTGCCATCCTTTCCCAGTGATTGGCTCGTCAGCAAGGCAGCACCGATCCGGTGGAGGGATTGGTCGGGACGGAGTTCTTCCGGATTTCTTAGGTAAGCGTACCAAGCCGACAGACTCGCGTGGGGCCCAGGATTGACGGTCACACGACCGCTGTAGGAATCGAGCCGACGCCCGGAGTAATCAAAGTTGGTCCGCTTCTCATCGGGCTCGCGGCCGTTGAACCACGACGCCTCGAGCTTCACGGCTTTCGTGAAGACGCCCGCCGTGAGAACGCCGAACGTGATGTGTGTGCCGTCCTGCCAGTGATGGGAGATGGGCGCCAACGGATCGCCGAACGCCGACGGGCGATGCGGGTACGCGACCGGCCCCACGGCAGGCTCACCCACGGGCGCGAGGTACAGCGAGCCTGCCAGATTAGACGCTACGGGCCGATCGTAGAGCGCCGCCAACTCCATGAAGAGATCGTGGGGATGCTGCCGATCGTGCAGCGGCGCGCCCTTATAAGACTCGCCCGATTGCAAGAGCAAGGGGTAACCACGACTGCCGATCGTCCACGGTTCGGCGCTGAGCATGCTTCGGAGTTGGAGCTGCCCATTGCCCACTGGACGTGTGGCCATCGCCATCGCCCAGTTTACGAATCCCACCTGATTGCTGCCGCGTGAACTTCCCTGCCAGTCGTACTGGAGAACGCCGACACCATGCAGCATCAGGGTCCAGTTGCCCACCATTTTGTGCGCGGCATGCATTGGCGAGGCGTCCGGAAGCCAGGATGTGCCCGAGCCGGTCCGGCTCTCTGGAATCCCCAGTGGTCCGGTCCCCATGGACATCTGGTGCTGCATGTCCATCTGAGCTTGGAGCGGCAACGCAGCGACGCTGACGATCAGCACGAGCGCGCCGCCGACAGAGCCGCTGAATGTTGTTCGCATGTGCAGAGATCTCCTCAAGGCTAGTCAAACAGCGCCGCAACAGCGCGGACACATTACTCCTGCGCGTTGACTAGGCTTGAGGCTCGGCTCCGGATGCGGCCGTTTTTCATGAAGCGCTGCTCACAGTCGGTTTAGAAATGTAATCGACTGATTTTAGTACGTTTGCTCGAGCAATTTTGGAGACTCTCGGACATGACCGAACACAACGGCCATCACGCCCACGAAGCCCACCACGCCCCGACGCAGCACGAGCCGGTCGCGCACGAGACGCACGACCGGCACGCGGGGCATTCGTCAGAGATGTTTCGCGATCGGTTCTGGCTGTCGATGGTTTTCACCATCCCCGCCGTCCTCTGGTCGGAACACATCCAGATGCTGCTGAGGTATCGCGCACCTGCGGTCCCCGGCGCAACCTGGATTCCGGCGGTGTTCGGAACATTCGTGTTCCTGTACGGTGGCCGCGCGTTTCTGCAAGGTGCCTGGCGTGAGCTGAAGGACCGGCTCCCTGGAATGATGACGTTGATCTCCCTGGCTATCACGGTGGCATTTGTCTTTTCCTGGATCGTCCAGCTGGGGCTGATCTCGGCGGACGCCCTGTGGTGGGAGCTGGCGACGCTGGTGACGATCATGCTGCTCGGCCACTGGATCGAAATGCGATCGATCCAACGCGCCCAGGGCGCACTCCAGGAGCTCGCGAAGCTCCTGCCAGATACCGCCACACGCCTCCGCGATGGCGCAGAGGAAGGCGTGCTCGTCGGCGACCTGCGCCCCGGTGAAGTCGTCTTGATCCGGCCCGGCGAGAGTGTTCCGGTGGACGGCACGATCCGAGCGGGAGCCAGCTCCCTCAACGAAGCGATGATCACCGGCGAATCCCGCCCCGTGAAGAAGCGTGAAGGCGACGCCGTCATCGCCGGCACGATCAATGGCGACGGCTCGCTGCGCGTGGAGGTCACAAGCACCGGCGCGGATACCAAGCTCTCGAAGATCATGCGCATGGTGGCCGATGCGCAGCGGTCCAAATCGCGGGCGCAGCAGCTGGCCGATCGCGCCGCCCAGATGCTCACGCAAATCGCCATCGCCGCCGCGCTGCTGACGATGGTCGTGTGGCAGCTGCTCGGTGCGCCGATCGATTTCGCCGTGGTCCGCACCGTCACGGTCCTCGTGATCGCGTGCCCTCACGCGCTCGGGCTCGCGGTCCCGCTCGTCGTCGCGATCTCGACGACACTCGGCGCGCAGGCGGGTCTCCTTGTTCGAGACCGACGTGGCCTGGAAGAAGCGCGCTTGGTCAACACGGTGATCTTCGACAAGACGGGGACACTCACGCTCGGCGAGTTTCGGGTGGTGGGCCTCACGGTGGCCGACGGCATGTCCAGCGACGCCGCGCTGCGCATTGCCGCCGCCATCGAACGGGAATCGGAGCACCCCATCGCGCGCGGCATCGTCAGGAGCGCCGAGGAGCGCGGTCTCCAACTCCCGGTTGCAGAGGATTTCCGCGCGCTGCCGGGCCGGGGCGTCGCTGCGACGGTCGAAGGGGTGGAGTATCAGCTGGGCGGGCCGGCCCTGCTGAGCAGCACCAAAGCGACTGTCCCGGAACGTCTCCGCGACGCCGCCAACACCGCGACGCAGCGCGCACAATCGGCCATCTATCTCGTGCGCGATGGCGGCGCACTCGCCGTCCTCGCGGTGGCGGATGCGATCCGGCCGGAAAGTCGCGAGGCCATCGCCGCGTTGCATCAGCGCGGTATCGAAGTCGCCATGTTGACCGGGGACGCGCGCGCCGTCGCCGATGCCGTAGCGAAGGACCTCGACATCGACACCGTGTTCGCGGAAGTCCTCCCCGAGGACAAAGCGTCCAAGGTGGAGGAGCTGCAACATCGCGGCCGAAAGGTCGCGATGGTGGGTGACGGCGTGAACGACGCACCCGCCCTGGCTACGGCCGACATTGGTATCGCGATCGGTGCCGGCACCGACGTGGCCGTCGAAGCCGGGCATATCGTGCTGGTGCGCTCCGATCCGCGCGATATTCCGAAGATCATCACGTTATCGCGCGCGACTTATCGCAAGATGGTGCAGAACCTGTGGTGGGCCGCGGGCTACAACATCGTCGCTATTCCGCTGGCGGCGGGCGTACTGGCTTCACGCGGCGTGCTGCTGACGCCGGCGCTAGGGGCGGTGCTCATGTCGGCCAGCACCGTGATCGTCGCGATCAATGCACAGCTGCTCAAGCGCGTCCGGTTATGAACGCGCTTCGACACCTTGCGCGACTCTATCGCGATGCGAACCTTCCGAGGACTTGACTCGACTCGAACGCTGGATCGCCCCGCGCGTCGCGGCCAACGGGGGCGGTGACCCCCCCCGGTCGGCCTTCCGCCTGCTGCCCACGGGTCTCGAGGCGTTCGTCGCCCGCGCCGTCCTCATCGAGCTGGCCGAGCGCACGCTCGACCTGCAGTACTACATCTTCCATCCCGACAAGACCGGCTCACTGATCGTCGATCGCCTCATCGCGGCGGCCGACCGCGGCGTACGCGTGCGCGTCCTGCTGGACGATTGGGGTACACTCGAAAAAAAGGACGAATCAGTTGCCGGGCTGGACGCCCACCCGAACATCGAGGTCCGGCTCTTCAATCCGTACACGCACCGCTCAGGACTGCACCGTCTCGCTGAGCTGCTGACGAGTTTCACACGCGTCAATCGCCGCATGCACAACAAGCAGTTCATCGCCGACGGGATCGCAACGATCCTGGGCGGCCGCAACATCGGCGACGAATACTTCGGCGTCGGCGAGCTCGATTTCCAGGATGTCGACGTCCTGGGCGCCGGACCCATCGCGCAGCAGTCGACCGCGAGCTTCGAGACCTACTGGAACAGTCCGTTCGCCGTGCCGATCGCACAGCTCGCCAAATTTGCTCCTGATCCGAGCTTCTTCCCCGCGGCCCGCACACAGCTGCGAGATCGGTGTGACGGCCTGCGCGACTCGGTCTACGGAAAAGCGCTCGTGGAGTCACACCTCGCGCGCGACCTGCGCGCCGACGACCTGCACGTGCATTGGGCCGCTGCTCGCGTGATCGCCGACCCTCCCGAAAAGCTGACGGAACCCGTCGGCACGCGCAGCGATACGTACCTCGGCGGCCAGATCTCCCCATACGCACGCGCGGCACGAACCGATCTGCTGGTCGTGTCACCGTACTTTGTTCCGGGCACGGCGGGCGTGGAATTCTTCAGCAGCCGGCGCCAGGACGGCGTGAGCGTACGCGTCTTGACCAATTCGCTGGCCGCGACCGACGTTTGGCTGGTGCATGCCGGCTATATGAAATACCGCCGTCCCCTGCTCGAGCACGGCGTGCGGCTCTACGAGCTGCGGCCCGAAGCCGCGGGGGCGAAGAAGCGGCGCGCCTCGAAAGCCACCATCGGCTCTTCACGCGCGAGCCTGCACGGCAAGACGTTCGTCTTCGATCGCACGTCAGTCTTCATCGGCTCGGTCAACCTCGATCCCCGCTCGCTCGAGCAGAACACCGAAGTGGGCGTGCTCGTCAGCAGTGCCGAGCTGGCCCGCGAAGTGGCGGCGCTGTTCGATCGGTGGTCGAGCCCGGAGCAGGCGTACGAAGTGACACGGGGCACCAATGGCGGCCTGCAATGGACCGGCGGCTACACCGATGAGCCCGAGGCGGGATTCTGGCGTCCCCTCGGCGCGAAATTATTCTCTCACCTGCCCATCGAACCACTGATTTAACCGGAGACGTATGCTGACCTTGCTTCTCGTACTGCAGGGCGCACCGCAGCGACCCGCGCAACTGACACGATTCCTGCAGCAGAGTATCGAGCTCGACGCCGCGCAGCTCGAGGCGGTCGAGCGCGGTGAGCCCATCGTGAAGGTGCTCGAGACCCGCGATCGCCGCGATGTCGCGATCTTCGGCATCATCACGACCCCGACCTCACGCGAGCAGCACACCCGCGCGATGCGCGACTTCCCCACTTCGTTGCGGACACCTACGCGCACGCAGCTCGGCGTCTTCAGCAATCCGGCGACGGAGGCGGACGTCGCCGCGGTCACGATCAATAGCCGCGACGTCGCGGAGATGAAGAACTGCAAGCCGGGCGATTGCGTCGCCAAGCTACCGGCCACCGACATGCGCCGCATTCACGAGCAGATGAACTGGTCGGCGCCCTCCGCGGAGCTGCAGGCGCAGCTGAGCGTCTACGCGCGACGTCGTCTGGTCGAGTACGTCACCGACTACCGCACACGGGGCGATTCGGCCATGGCGCTCTATGACGATCGCGGCAAGCTCACCGTCCGCTCGAGCGAAGCGTTCGCCGCCCAGCTCGCCGAATCGCCATACGTCTACCAGACGGTGCCGTCACTGCAAGCCTATTTCGCGAGCTATCCTCGCGGAGCGCTTCCCGCAGGCGCTGCGGAAATCATCTTCTGGTCGGAGGACGTGCTCCCCCGCTTGCGGCCGATCCTAAGCGTGACGCACCTGGTCGTCTATACGCCGCCAGAGCTGCCGGGCATGACGCTGGCCGCCGCAAAGCAGATCTACGCAGACCATTATTTCGAGACGGCCGTGGACCTAACGGCTGTCGTGGATCGCAACCCCGGGACCTATCTCGTGGTGCTGCGGCGCTATCGCTTCGACAATCTGCCTGGCGGCATCCTCAACATCCGCGGCAGGGCGATCGGCGCGCTGCGGGATCAGCTCACGCTCGATTTGCGGCGCCAGCGGCAGAGCGGGAGCGCGCCACGGTGAAAGCCGCCGCGCGCGCCATCACGGCCGGCCAACCCCTCGCCGCCAGTCGTGAGCCACCCGCGATCGTCTCGCCGTTCGTCGACGCGCTGGCCACCGGTGGGCTGTCGCTGCTGGTGCTCGTCCCGCTGCTGGTCATGGGCCGGACGGACGTCCTGGTGCTCAGCGTCGGCGTGCAATCGTGGGTCGGCGCGCTGGTGAACATGCCGCACTTCCTCGCGTCCTACCGGATGGTCTACCGCACGCGCGAGAGCATCCGCGCCCATCCCTGGGCCGCGATCTATGTCCCCACGCTCCTGCTGATCGCCTGCATCTCGGCCGTCGTCGCCAGCCGCTGGACCGACGTTCCGGTGTCCGCGCTGCTCACGGTCTCGAGCACGTACCTCGCGTGGCATTACACCAGCCAGGCGTGGGGCATGGTGGCCACGTTCACGTATCTGGACGGCAACCCCTTCAACGCGGTCGAGCGCCGGCTGGTGCGCTCGTCGCTGTATATCCTCGCGGCCTGGCACGTCGTCTGGTTCTTCTACCTGGGCTACGATCGGTACGTCGATCTCACGCCGCTGTACGTGGGTCTCAGCGTCCTCACGGCGGTTGCGCTGGTGATGGGGCTGGCCGGCTTTGCGATGCACAGGTCGCGCACCGGCCGCGTGGCACCGCTCCGCGCCTGGATTCCCTGGATTGCGATCTTCGTCTGGTATGCGGCGATGGCGCGCGTCGGCCTCCCCGCGCTCTTCATCGTACAGATCGCGCACGCGCTGCAGTATCTGATCTTCCCGTTCCGCGTCGAAATGAATCGCACGCGCCGCGCGGTGGGAGCAGGTCCGTCGCAGCTGGTGGCGTTTCAGATCATGCTCTATCTAATCGTGCTGCTGATCGGCTCGATTGTGGCTTCGATCCTGTTGCCGCTCGGTGCCATGGCCGTGGTCACCAACTGGCTAGGATCGCGGCCGGGCCAGGTGGTGGGCTTTGCCATCAGCGCGTTCTTCAATATCCATCACTACTTCACCGATGGTGTGGTGTGGAAGCTGCGGGATCCGGCGGTGCGCGCAGATCTGTTCGGGCACCTCAAGGCTTGAGAGTCCACCTCCTCGACGGCACCTACGAGCTGTTCCGGCATTTCTACGCGATGCCGAAGCAGACCGACCGGGACGGCCATGAAGTAGCGGCGATCATCGGCGTGCTGGGTTCGGTGCTTGGCATGTTCGAGGGTGGCGCGACGCACCTCGGCGTGGCGACCGACCACGTCATCGAATCGTTTCGCAACGACCTCTGGGCGGGCTACAAGACGAGCGCGGGGGTCGAGCCGGATCTCCTGGCGCAGTTCCATCCGCTGGAAGACGCGCTCGGGGCGATGGGCGTGGTCGTGTGGGCGATGAAGGAGTTCGAGGCGGATGACGCGCTCGCCGCGGCCGCCCAACGCGCCGCGGCGTCACCCCCAGTCGAGCAGGTGATCATCTGCACTCCCGACAAGGATCTCAGCCAGTGCGTCCGCGGCGAGCGCGTGGTGCAATTTGACCGGCGCAAGCGCGAGCAGCGCGATGAGCGCGGCGTCGTGGCACGCTTCGGTGTCGGTCCCGCATCGATACCCGACTACCTCGCGCTGGTCGGCGATTCCGCCGACGGCTTTCCGGGCATTCCGGGTTGGGGCGAGAAGGCGTCCAGCGCGGTCCTCGGTCGCTATGCGCACCTCGAACGCATTCCCGCAAGGTCGACGGAATGGTCAGTGCCGGTGCGTGGCGCCGCAAGGCTCGCGGCTGCACTGCAGGAGAATCGCGACCTCGCTCTGCTGTTCCGCACGCTTGCGACGTTGCGAACCGACGTGCCCGTATTCACCGACGTCGAGGAGCTGCGCTGGCGCGGGCCTTCCATGGAGTTCCAAGGCGTGGCACAACGATTGGGTGCACCGGGTCTCTGGGATCGGGCGCGCCGCATCACGCTCACGGATTAAGGTTTCTCTCAAGGCCGGCGCCCCAACTGCCCGCTCGCCCACAGCCCCGCCTGCACCGAGGTCTCCGCAGTCGGGCCCTCGAACGCCTGGACGCGGATGCCGGGCCGCCCCCCCCCACCCCCACCCCCACCCTCGCTCACGGCGACGAAATGCAGGATCGCGATCGTGCCGTCGGCGGGAGTGTACTTCAGTCGGAGCTGAGCACCTCCAGCTTCGCCGCCGGAGCTCAGCGCAATCGCTCCCCCCGCGCGGGCATTGAACTGATCGATCCACCGCTGCAGCACGTCCATCGCATCCTTTTGCATCAGTCCCCCTGGAATACCCGAGCTTCGAGCGGCCGCGAACGTACAGTCCCGTCGGGCGCCGACTCGACGAATTGCAACGCGTGAGCAGGCAGCCAAGCGGGGTAGTGGCCGGGCGTGCCCCACCCGCTCGAGTCGTACGCCTTCCGCCCATCAATGACTTGGAGGAGTACGATTCCGGACTGCTGCGCCGCCGCAACGGCTGCGGCGTCGAAATCCCCAGTCGCCACGATCATCCCGACATCAGCCTTCGCGGCGGTGAGCCGCGACGGCAGCTGCGTGACGATTTCCTGCCCCACCGCACCGTCCTGGCGGTAACAGGCAATCAGGGCGCGCTTGCGCCATTGCCCAAGGCCCAGCGACACCAGAAGTTCCAGAACGAACCCCTGCTGTGGTTCGGGGAGCTCGCTCCGTCGGTGAACGAGGGGGTCACCCACGTCCATTCCCGCTTTCCGCAGTTCTCGGACGATGAGGATCTGGTAGTACGCCGGAGTGATGTCGGGCGGCGAACCCATGGCACTAATCTTACGGCGAATCCCGGCCCCCGTCCCCCGCCCCGCGCCCCCTTGACGGCGGCGGTTTCAGGGGCGACACATCAGGTACGTAAACACACGTGAGGTTGTCCTTGCGCCGCATCGTCGTCGCTCGCCTCGGTGTACCCGCCGCCCTGGTTTCAGTCGGCCGTTCCGGCTTCGCAACCATCTCCATCACCGTGCGGTACGACTTCTAAAGGAGGGACGGGCTCCATGCAGGTCAGCCGACGCGAATTCTTGCGAGCCACCGCCGGCGCAGGCGCCGGCACCGCGATCGGCGGACTCGTCGGGCTCGGTGCGACGCTCGCGCCCGCTCGCGCCGCGGCGCAGGAGCTGCGACTCAAAGACGCAAAGGCGGTGCCGAGCATCTGCCCGTTCTGCTCGGTGGGATGCGCGACCCTGGTGCACGTGAAGGGCGATCGCATCGTCAACATCGAAGGCGATCCACGCAGCCCGCACAACGAAGGCACGCTCTGTCCCAAGGGCGCGGCGATCTACCAGCTGCACGTCAACCCGAACCGCCAGACGAAATGCCTGCACCGCAAGCCTGGCGCCTCGAGCTGGGAAGTCGTCGAACTCGAGTGGGCGATGGACCGCGTGGCCGAGCTGATCAAGAAGACGCGCGACGACACGTTCATCGAGAAGCTGGCCAACGGGAAAGTCGTGAACATGACGCCGGCCATCTTCGCGCTGGGCGGCGCGACGCTCGACAACGAATTCAACCACGTGTGTCAGAAGTTCTGGCGCGGCCTGGGCGTCGTCGCGATCGAAAACCAGGCCAGGATATGACACAGCTCTAGCGTCCCCGGTCTGGGGACACGGCTGGGTCGTGGCGCGGCGACGACGTACCCGCGCAACCTCGAGCATACCGACTGCTTCGTCGTCATGGGTTCCAACATGGCGGAGTGCCACCCGGTGGCTTTCCGCTGGCCCGTGAAGGCGAAGCTGAACGGCGCGAAGCTGATCCACGTCGACCCCCGCTTCACCCGCACGAGCGCGCTCGCCGACCTGCACGTGCCGATCCGGGCCGGCTCGGACATCACCTTCCTCGGCGGGCTGATCAACTACGTCATCAATAGCCGGCGCTGGAACACGGACCCCTTCTTCCGGGAGTACGTGGTCAACTACACCAACGCCGCGACGGTCATCAACGACGACTTCAAGGACACTGAAGATCTGGACGGCGTGTTTTCGGGACTCGTCCAGTTCACCGAGCCCCAGTTCTGGGCCTACAATGGATTCCTGGGTCGCTACGACAACGCCACGTGGCAGTACAAGCGGGGTCCGAAGGCGCCCGGAGCGGCCACCAAGGACCTCATCTCCCGGCGCGCCGGACCGCCGTTCGACGACTTCGTGCGGTCCCTGAAGCCCGGACCAGCGGAAAAAGATCCGACGCTCAAGAACCCGCGCTGCGCGTTCCAGCTCCTCAAGAAGCACTTCAGCCGCTACACGCCAGAGATGGTCGAGACGGTGTGCGGATCGCCCAAGGAGAAGTTCGTCAGGGTCGCCGAGATGCTGCTCGAAAACTCGGGGCGCGAGCGCACCAGCGCGTTCGCATATGCAGTCGCCTGGACGCAGCACACCTACGGTGTCCAGATGATCAGCTGCTGCGCGCTGCTCCAGCTGCTGCTCGGCAACTTCGGCCGGCCGGGCGGCGGCATCATGGCGCTGCGCGGCCACGCCGCGATTCAGGGCTCGACCGACGTGCCGACGCTGTACCACTCGATCCACGGCTACATGAACGCGCCGTCGGCCCTCCGCCCGCACGACACGCTGCGGGACTACATGGCGGTGGAAGCGACGCCGACCGGCTACTGGGGCAACTTCCCCAAGTTCATGGTCTCCTATCTGAAGTCGATGTACGGCGACGCCGCGACGACCGAGAACGACTTCGGCTACGACTGGCACCCCAAGATCCTCGGGGACCACTCGCATATGGCGATGTTCGCCGCCATGGCCGAGGGAAAGGTGAAAGCCGCGGTGATCGTGGGGCAGAACCCCGCCACTTCCTTGAACGGCGGCGCCACGCGGCGCGCCCTGCGCCAGCTCGACTGGCTCGTCGTCAAGGACAACTGGCTCACAGAGACGGCGACGCACTGGTACCTGGCGCCGGAGGTGAAGAGCGGCGAGTTCAAGAGCGCCGACATTCACACGGAAGTGTTCTTCTTCCCGACGACTCAAATCGCGGAGTACGACGGCAGTTTCACCAACACCCAGCGCATGCTGCAGTGGCATTCGTTCGCCGTGAAGGCCCCGGGTGATTGTCGCACCGACAGCTGGTTCTACCACAACCTCGCTAAGCGGATGAAGAAGGCGTACGCGAGCTCCACCCTGCCGCGCGACCTGGGCTGGAAGAACACGTCGTGGGACTTCGACCCGGATGCGGGTGAAGCGCCTCTGTATCCGGGCGAGATCAGCGCGCGCAAGGTGCTCCGCGAGATCAACGGCTATGTCACGGGCCACCCCGAGCAGCAGCTCCCCGGGTTCGCGGCGCTCAAGGACGACGGCTCGACGACGTGCGCGTCGTGGATTTATTGCGGCTGCTACCCGGCGTGGGACCAGAACCTCACCGCGCGCCGCGAGCCCGACCCGCCCGGCGTGCCCGGCGCCCACCTCAAGTGGGGTTGGGCGTGGCCCGCGAACCGGCGCGTCATGTATAACCGCGCGTCTGCCGATCTCCGCGGCAACCCCTGGAGTGAGCGGAAGCGGTGGATCTGGTGGGATCCGACGTTCGTCAACCCGCCCGACCCGAAGACTGGTATCGCGCCGCCTCGCGGCAAGTGGGTGGGGTACGATGTTCCCGATTTCGGCGCCACCAAAGCGCCGGACGCCAAACCCAAGCCGGACGGCATCGGGCTGGACGCGCTGTCGGGCACGGACGCTTTCATCATGAAAGGCGACGGCCGTGGCTGGCTGTATGCGCCCTCCGGCCTCGTGGACGGCCCGTTCCCGACGCACTACGAGCCACACGAGTCGCCGGTCCAGAATCCTCTCTACAAGCAGCAGACGAGCCCCGTGCACAAAGTCTGGTCGGCGGGCAAGGCATGGAACACCCTCGCTGCCGTGGCGGACCCGAGGTTCCCGCACGTGATCACGACGTACCG
>WNGP01003441.1_pt1 | contig 20262 bp, 14 predicted proteins | sample 5407671 | NCBI WGS metagenome assembly WNGP01 (sample SAMN13153381, study PRJNA577476) | soil metagenome | isolation source: 40 cm soil or saprolite under Garry oak tree replicate 2 | place: USA:California | collected 2016-06-15 | reverse complement strand
TCGCCGCCTGTTTAGAAGGATGGGCAATAGTGGTCGCACAACAAGGAGAAGCCACCTGGGCAGGGCAGCTGTGTGGGGCAGCGGAGGTGCTCCGTGAAACTGGCGGTCCTGCTGATCTCTTCAACTTATTTAGCATGCTTGACGAGCGCGCTGACTACGAGCAGATGAGAGCCGCTGTACGTACTCGACTTGGGGATCAGGCCTTTACCCAGGCTTTGGCTGAAGGGCGAGCGATGGCGCCAGCACAAGCCTTGGCAGCACAAGGACACCCACTGCTCTCCAGCCGCCCGAACGCTTCCACCGAGGTGGCCCATCAACAGCTTCTTTCCCCCTCCTCTCCACACGATCTAAGCGAGCGTGAGCTGGAGGTGCTGCGGCTGGTGGCGCAGGGACTGAGCGATGCCCAGGTGGCTGACACCCTGGTCATCAGCCCGCGTACCGTCAATGCCCACCTGCGCTCTATCTACAGCAAGCTGAACATCACCTCGCGCCATGCCGCGACCCTTTTTGCTCTCAGACAGCAGCTCATCTAGGTTCATCCGCTCCCACTCGCGCCACCTCGACGCCGGTCATGCAGACCTCCCTGCCTCCAGCGGTGAGCAAAACGATTGAGCCATCAAACTTCGTGATTGTGCTTCGTCAAAAAACGTAGCGAAAAAAGTGTAGTTCTTGAAAAGGGCTTGATTCACGATGGAGACAGATCATCCGCTGGATGCTGAAAGCCGACCGATAGAGGCTCCCAGCACTACTTATGTGATCCGCACGCCTGACCAGCGTGTGCGGGTGTTTGTCAGCTCGACGTTAGATGAGCTGGCTCCCGAGCGAGCAGCGGCGCGTGAGGCTATCACACAACTCCGCCTCACGCCCGTCCTCTTCGAGTCGGGTGCGCGTCCCTACCCGCCGCGTGAACTCTACCGGGCCTACCTGGCGCAGAGCGATATCTTCATCGGCCTCTACTGGCAGCGTTATGGCTGGGTCGCCCCCATGATGCAGGTGTCTGGCCTGGAAGACGAATACCAGTTGGCGGGTGCTAAACCGAAGCTCATCTACGTTAAGATCCCTGCACTGGAGCGTGAGCCACGCTTGCAGGCGCTGCTCGACCGCATCCGCAGCGAGGATGCCGTTTCCTACCAGAAGTTCGCCACGCCCGAGGAGTTGCGCGAGCGGATCGCCAACGACCTGGCGCAGCTCTTGACTGAGCGCTTCACCAGCCCATCAGAGACACCAGTTTCCGCCCGGCTTGCCCCCCTGCCCGTACCGCGCAGCGCCCTCATCGATCGCGAACAGGAGCGCGCACAGGCTCAGGCCCTGCTGCAGCGGGAGGATGTGGGGCTGGTGACACTCACCGGGCCAGGAGGCGTTGGCAAAACGCGACTGGCCATGCAGGTGGCGGCTGACCTGGCTCCCCGGTTCACAGACGGCGTCGCGTTCATCTCGCTGGCCGCGCTCAAAGACCCCACGCTCGTGGTGCCGACCGTGGCCCGAGGGCTTGGGGTGTCCCAGACGGGGGACGACTCGCTGGACGAGCGGCTGCTGGCGTACCTGCAGCCTCGAGACGTGTTACTCGTGCTCGACAACTTCGAGCAACTGGTTGCGGCGGCTCCGCTGGCAGCCCAGACGCTGGAGCTGGCCCCACGACTCAAGCTGCTCGTGACGAGCCGCGAGTCCCTGAGAGTGCGTGACGAGCAGATTGTGCCGGTGCCACCGCTCACGCTGCCAGACCCCGGGCACATACCCGACCTTGAGCACCTCGTGCAGATCCCAGCAGTGGCCCTGTTCGTCGCGCGTGCGCGCGAGGCCAGGCCCGATTTCACTCTAACAAGCGAGAATGCAGCTCCCATCGTCGAGACCTGCCAGCGCCTGGACGGGCTGCCACTGGCGCTGGAGTTGGCCGCGGCGGTCCTCTCGCTGCTCTCCCCTGCTGCCTTGCTGGCTCGACTAGAGCGCCGCCTGCCGCTGCCCAGCCGGGGGGCGCGGGACCTGCCCGAGCGCCAACAGACGCTGCGTAACACGATTGCCTGGAGCTACGACCTCTTGGAGGAGAGCGAACAGCAGCTGTTCCGGCGTCTCTCGGTCTTCGCCGGTGGTTTCACGCTAGAAGCAGTGGAGGGGGTCTGCGTTTTCGAGGCTTTCGGGATCTCGTCCCCGGCACAGGCGGACGATGGAGCGGTGCTGGAGCAGCTGGGCCAACTGCTGGACAAGAGCCTGGTGCAAACGCAGCAGGAGACAGGCGGAGAGCCGCGCTTCATGCTGCTGGAGACGATCCACGAGTATGCCACAGAGCAACTGGCGGTCAGCGGAGAGGAGGCCATCATGCAAGAGCGGCATGCGCATTACTTCCTGCGCCTGGCCGAAGAGGTGGAGCCCCACTGGTCCAACCCGGAGGGGGATATCTGGCTGGAGCGGCTGGAGCGCGAGGATGCCAACCTGCGCGCTGCCCTGGCCTGGTGCAAAGCCAATAAGGACGCAGTTGAGATCGGGCTGCGCCTGACCGGGGCGCTCTACTATTACTGGTTCCTGCTCGGCTCGCTGCGCGAGGGGCGAATGTGGTTGGAAGGCATGCTGGCGCGGAGCGGGAGCAGCGAGCGCAGCGTTGCACGAGGGCGGACCCTCCTTGGTGCGGGGCTGCTGGCCTGGGCCGAAGGCGACTACGAAGCCGCCTCCCCTCGTGCAGAGGAGGCCTTGTCCATTGTGCGCGAGGCACAAGACAAGCGATTGACCGCCTGGGCGGAAGCGCTGTTAGGATTTGTCCGGATGGGCCAGGGGAACACCGTGGCGGCGCGTCCCCTGCTCGAAGAGAGCCGCACCCTGTTCAAGGATGTGGGGGATGTCTGGAACGAAGCATTCACGCTCTACCAGCTGGGCAGTGTCGCCTATAGCTCAGGCGATCCCGCTGCGGCGCGCGCGTTCTACGAGGAAAGTTTGCGGCTCTTCCAAGAGCAAGGAGACGCGCTGTACGCTGCATTGGTGTTGAGTGCGCTACAGGTCATGGTCTCAACCCAGGGCGACGAGGAGATGGCGCGCTTCCTGGATCAGCAGCTCCAGCCGCTCATGCAGCAGGTCAGGAATCGGAGGACGCTCGTGCTGTTCCTGATCACCATGGGGGATATGTGGCTCCATCGTTTGGGAGACGAGCAACAGGCGAAGACGCTCTACAGGGAGGGCCTGAGCCTCTGGCGGGATCTGCAACGTGTGGAGCAGGGAATCGGCATTGTCAAGGCGCTGGCTGGATTGGCCGAGGTGGCAGCGGCCCAGGGGCAAGCAGAGCGAGCGGGACGACTGTTTGGGGTGGCCGATAGTTTGCTCCCGTCCGGCAGCGTGTACCGCGAGGACGTGAACAAACGTGTCGCTGGGGCTCGTGCGAATCTCGATGCAGCGACATTCGAGGCCGGATGGGCTGCGGGGCAGGTGATGACGGAGGAGCAGGCCATTACTGAGGCATTACAAGATGTCTAGCGGAGCGTATCACTCGTGTTGATGTGTTGTGCCAGGGCTGCTGCCAGTCTGGTTCATTCAGAGGGACGGTTTCCGCCAGTGCGAAGCTACCGGGGGAACACTCCCTGGGGAAGCGAGCTTCCTCCTGGCGAGATCACCTGGGCCCAAGTCGGGTTCAGTGGACCTCCCAGGGAACGCCATGCTCCTCATCCCCTGTCGAAAAAGGCACTGCCTCGGATCACAAAGGAGCGTTTGTTCTGATATTTGAAGAGTACAACAAACGTCCGTTTGTTGTACTCTTCCATTCAAGCCCCTCAGTCCTTTCTGAAAGGCGAAATCAGTGTTCATATTGCCGTCTCTAAATCAACGTCTCAAAACTTGCTTTATGAGATGAGTTATTGTACAATTATCTCATCAAATACAGACTGATTGGAGACCTCCAAATGAAAATCGGGTACATCAGGGTATCAAGAGACAAACAAACGACGGCGTTACAGGAAGATGCCATGAAGAGTGAACAGTGTGAACGAGCCTTTACCGACAAAATGAGTGGCAAACGGTTTGATCGACCGGAGTTCCTCAAAATGCTCGATGTGGCGCGTACAGGGGACGTGATTGTAGTCTGGAGGCTTGATCGCTTAGGCCGATCACTCAAGCAACTCATAGAAACCGTAACCATGTTGGGGGAACGGGGCATTGAGTTACGCAGTCTCAAGGAGAACATTGACACCACGACCTCGACAGGCAAACTGATGTTTCATATTATCGGGGCAATGGCGGAGTTTGAGCGGGATGTGATCAGTGAACGGACCCAGGCAGGGTTAGAAGCAGCACGCGCACGTGGCAGACGAGGCGGCAGACCAAAGGCAATCCAGAAAATAGAACCACGCAACCTGACACGCGCCAAAGAACTCTATGCAGCCAGGCAAAACACCATTGCCGAAATCATGCACATGACCGGATTCAAAAGCAGAAACACCTTCTATAAATACGTAGTGAACGGAGACATGGTCAACGCCTAGCGGGGAGCTTCTGGAGGAACATCAGCCCCACGGATCCTTAGCGGGGATTTTGGGGGGTAAAAACGTCGGGACCCATAGGCACCAACTTAAGGACTGAACTGCCAGGTGGTGAAGCCTCGCTGAAGCAATTGGGCCGAGTTAGGATGTTTGCGGCGCTTGTTCATCCGCGTTCCTGATCCCATTCGAAGCCGGATGGTCCGCAAGGCCGACCGCAGAGAGCGGTTTCCAGCCAGAGCTTCCATGAGAGAACCAGCGGTGTCGCGCACCACCTGCGCCAATTTGACCAAGCTTCGTTGCTCATCGTGCCAGGCAAAGAGCAGCAACAGCCAATGGTGCAGCAGCAGTCCAATCAGCTTGGCATACAGTTCGCACAACACGCGCCAAGGGTTCGTCGTGCGCCATGCATCACTATGCCCGTATTGCTTCCACAACTTGTAGAGCAGCTCCATTTGCCATCGTTCCCGCAGGAGCACCAGCGCTTCCTGCAAATTCAGGAGGTGAGCAGGCGCATCGGTGAGCAGGATGGTCCACGCCGCCAGTTCCCAGGCTCTCTGCCGCACTGGTTGCTGCCGCCGCTTGGCGTCCGCCTCCAGATCGGCACGTCGCCGCTGTGCCACTTCGAGAGACAACCCGCAGGATGAGCAGGCGCATCAGGTGCCGATGCTCATCAGCCACCCGCACCCAGAGCTCTTTGGTCTGCCCCACCCGCTGCGGCAGGACGCTTTCGAGCTTCAGACGTTTCCCATCGGGAGTCCAGTAGAGCGTTTTGGCGGGAGCCCGCGTGAGGGTGTAGCTTCCTGCTGCACGCCGTGCGGCCACGCTCCCCCAGTCCACATATCCCAGGTCCGCGATATACAGACTCCCCTCTGGTAAAGGGGCTTCTTTGAACGGACTCGAACGATCGCCGACCCTCCCATGAGTCAGACAGGGTCCTTGCAGCTCCCCTCGTTTGAGTTCCCAGCGTACATGGAGTTTAACGGCTGCTCGCCCTTCACCAGGTGCTCCACCACATCCCTGCCAGCACGCGGCCAACTCATCGGGCAGAGCGATACTGCTACTCTCTTCGAGCACTACTGCCTCGAAGCGGCGCAACAGCTCTACTGGAACCTCCAGATCTGCCGTTACGACCACACTGGTCATCTCTTCTAACACGGCATGCAGGAACTGCGCACAGGATTGGGTAAAGCGTTTATGCACTGCTGTATCTCTCACCTGGACCTCCCGTGTTGCTGTGACTTCGGTGAGCATCTCCAGACTCGCATCTGGATGGCTCAGCCAGCCAAAGGCCAGCGTTTGCAGGAGATCGGCTCCACTAAATTTTCTCTGCCTCTCAATGCAGCCCGTCTCGCGAGCCAGCACATTGGCTCGTTCTTCTAGAATGCGTTTCAGAGAACGCGCCACCTGTGATACACTTGCCATAGCATTGCTCCTTCTGGAAATGATATCTCGATGATCTTTCTGAGATCATCGCAGATGGAGCTGCTTTTTGCCTCATCCTTGCTTAAGTTGGTGCCTATGGGGGTAAAAACGTCGGGACCCCACTAACGCCGTTCCAGGAGTAGTGCGCTCATCTGGCAGATCCATCCCATTGTTCCCCGGTCAACAACAAGGCCGTTCCGCCAGGAGTACCGGAACGAAGGCGGTGATAGCCTGATCTTGACCGGGGAGAAAGCTGGATACTCAGCATTGTACGAAAGGAAAACGGTTATGGCTCGTATTGTCGTGACCACCTTTGGCTCAACGGGTGATCTCAATCCCTTCATTGCGCTCGGAGCAGCGTTGCGTTCACGTGGACACGACGTTGTTTTCGCGGTGGAAGCCAATTTTGAGCCCCAGCTCCGGCTCCTGGGATTTCCCGTGCGCTTGTTACCCGGAGACCAGGAGCAGGCTTTAGCTCCTTTCCGTCACCGGATTTTTAACACTGACCAGCCGCTGACCTCGTTACAACTCTTAGTGGACCATTACATCCTTCCGGCACTCCCGGCGAAAGTGGCGGAATTGCAAGCAATCTGCCAGCAAGTAGATCTGCTCATCTCGGTCGCACCGCAGTTTGCCGCCTCCATCGTTGCCGAGCTGTTGCACATCCCCTGGGTTTCCGTCATCCTGACCCCTTCAACACTTCCTTCCGTACAGCTAGCAGCCCAGCCCCTGCCTGTGCAGTTGCCGGCACCGCTGCAACGCTTGAGCAACCGCTTCTCCTGGTTTGTCGGAGGCCTGTTTCTCCGCCGGATCGTCGATCAACCGGTCAATGGCGTGCGGCGCGCGTTTCAGGTCCCACCTCGTTCCAATCTCATGTGGACCGGCAATCTTTCTCCTCAGCTCACCATCCTGGCCGTCTCTACTGCCTTTCTGCCCCGTCCTGACGATTGGCCAGAGTCGATCAAGATGACGGGATTCTGCTTCTGGGACCGTCCGGCAAACTGGCAGTTTCCAGAGACCCTCAAGGCCTTTCTTCACGCGGACACACCGGTCGTCGCGGTGACGGCTGGCAGTGTCGCGCCCGAAGCGCGGGCCTTATTTGCCGCTTGCGCCGCGGTGATTCATCATGGAGGAATCGGGACCATCGCGCAATGCCTGCGGGCCGGGGTCCCTTCCCTGATCGTGCCAGGAGGCCTGGATCAACCTTTCAACGCGGCCCAGGTCGTGCAGCGTCAGGCAGGCGTGTGGATTCCACGCAAGCGGTACACGCCGAGGCGAGCAGAGCGCGCCTTGAACGCGCTCTTATGGAAGCCAGTCTACCAGGAGCGCGTGCGAGAGATCCGGGCTCAGATCTTGCAGGAAGACGGGGTTGCAACATGCTGTACCGTGGTTGAGCAGGTCTTGTGTCACGTTTCCGCTTGACATGAAAAGTGGGCCTGGAAACGGTACAACCGACATGATCGTCTTCCAGGCATATCACACGATCACATAGAGCCTGTCTGACTTCCATCACGATCGCTTGCTCGCGCCCGCGGCACTCGCCTGATGTATTTTGTTTTGTGGGAAATGCGCGAAGCGCATTTCCCACAAAACAAAATACATCATTTGCGCGGCTTTGCCGCGCGAGCCCCCGGCGAGAGAGGGCGAAGGCTCTGAGCATCAGACACGCTTATAGAGAGTCGCGCTGCCCGGCTTTTCGCCACATCAAGAAAAGGAGTAAACAATGTCAGACTCATCATTCATCCCTCCTCAGGCCTCCAGTTCCCAGGAGGGACAAGAGCACTCACTCTCCCGGCAGCGCTATCTGGGATTTTTCCAACACCATCCGCTGCTCATCTTCTTTTTGCTGGCGTTTGGAATTGAGTGGATCCTTTTTGGAGTGAGTTGGGCGCTAGACTTCACCTCAACTACTGTGGGTTTTGCCCTGTTCACGCTGCTGATCAGTTATGGTGTGACGCTGGCGGCGGTTATCACCCTCACGCTTCTACGGAACAGAGACGAGAGCGCCGCGCTGCGGCGGCGCCTACTCACCTGGCGGGTCGGATTCGGGTGGTACCTGCTGGCACTCTTGCTCCCATGCGGCTTATGGCTCTGCAGCATCGCTGTCTTTGCCCTCTTCGGCTTTCACCGTTCCATACAGCCTGGGGCCCTCGCGCTGCTTCCGGCGGTCTTTGTGATTAATCTGGGCGAAGAAATCGGCTGGCGAGGCTTTGCCCTCCCACAGCTCCAGGCCCGGTTCAATGCAGTCACCGCCGCGGTACGCCTCGGTGCGATCTGGAGTCTCTTTCATTTCCCGGTCTACTATCAGAGGCCGCTCTTCTACCTCATCTTTGCGGTGTTTATCGTCGCTCTCTCGATCATCCTCACCTGGGTCTTCAATCGGACACAAGGCAGCATCCTGTTGATGGTCCTCTTCCACTGTAGTCTCAACGTCTCCTTGTATATTTTTCCTGCTCCCGATGCCACAGTAAATGGAATCCTCGCCGTCATGGCTGCGCTGGCCTGGCTTGTCGCTGGTTTTCTCATTATTTCCTCGACAGGTGCCAGAACTGACCTAGACCTGCAAAATGCAGGATAAAGGAAAGCGGCACCGCGAACGTTGGAATGAGGCTTAACGGGAAAATGAGCAGGGATGCCGTCGTGATCGTTCCAGGCTGGATGAACCCTGCCAGCGTGCCCAGGCTCACGGCCGTGATCAGATCGAGCATCCCCAATACATTCCAGAGCACAAAAACGGCTTTCCCAATCCTGGTTCCAGATGACCAGGCCAGTGCGACCAGAGGAGCTGTTACCCCGATGAAGATGTCACCCCAGCCAGCAGGCAGCGCGAAAACTGCTGGCAATACATTTCTGCTGGCAAGTACCACGAACACGACTCCAATCACTCGATAGGCCTGAAGCGCTGTAATGCCCCAGGGATCACCAATGAGGGTCCGCACAAAGCGCCGAAAGGCACTGGAGAGGAGATACGCAGCCACGAAAAGGATCACTGGCCCACCAACCGTCAGGCCAAACGCCAGAGGAGGGTTTCCCTGCTTCTGGACAAAGGTGCCCAGGATCGATCCACTCAGAGCGAGGATGAACCAGATGAGCACGACATAGGCGATAAGGACGACGTTTGTTCTGCTTGCGCGAGGCATGAGGAGTGCCATAGAACTCCATCCTTTCTGTTCCGGCGAGGGAAGGTGAAGACCATCTTTTCCTCGCCATAAAGGTGTATATACTCCTAATTGAGTAAAAAAAACAACATCACGATCCGCCTCAGGGAACCTGCGCTCCCAGGATGCGCAGATCAGCATGCAGTGCATCCCATTGGGATTGTCCCAGGCGAGCCATCACCTGTCCTTGAGCCTTTCGCCAGTAGGGCAGCGACTGCTCCAGGAGCTGGTACCCACGATCTGTCAAACTGATCAGGCGTACCCGTTTATCTTCCCCGGGTTCAACTACCACCAGCCCCTGGCTTTCCAGCGGCTTCAGATTGCGGGCGAGCGTGGTACGATCCAGCACCAGGACATCCGCCAGGCGTGTGAGTGGTACAGTTTGAGCCAGCCCGATAGCTACCAGCAAGTTGAACTGTGTCGAGCGCAGGCCGCTGGGTTGCAGGCACGCATCATACCACTGAGTCACCATACGCGCCGTCTTGCGTACCTGCAAACACAGGCAATCCCGTTCTATCTCCTCCAGGACAATTTTCGTGATGGGTGAAGTTTTTTTCTCCATAAAACAGAGTATATACACGTATTTGCCTCTTGTCAAGATGGGCAGAGTCTTCCTATAGCCATTGGCTGCAACACCTATACTGGTAATGTAGGACCATCTACCTCGCAGTCCACCATTCCTCTCGCCTCGCAGAAAAATCGTTCACAATGATAAATATACCCTCACACCATCGAACCTCCACCACCAAAGCGAAGATAACTCAGCAGGAGCTGGAAATAATGTGCTTGCCATTTTTTTATATGCATCATGCAATATATCTGCAAGGTAATACTTACTGGACGGCCTTCTATATAACACATAGCCCCCATGCAAGCATTTTTGTGAATTCCTTCACACCCCTACAGTAAGCTTCTTGACTGTAAAAACCAGGATAATGCGATAAACTGTGTTGTAGAGCAGAGTTTCTCTTATCTAAACACTTTTGAAATTATGCCCATGCGTCTTACAATAAGTGTTAAAGATATGGTAGTGCTTTCTAATACAAATATCTCTAATCTAAAACCAGTTAATAACCCAAAAAAAGAACTAAGCAGCGTATTCTCCGAGTGGGAGGCCTATTATGCAACATTGCGCATCTTGTGGCTGGGAACTGCCCAGCGATGCCCGCTTTTGTGGAAACTGCGGGCAGGTAGCCAACGCTACTATAGGTGAGTCACTCACCAGAAATATGCTGTCTTCTAACGCTCCCACTGCCATTAGCGACCCATCTCGTCCTCGTTTGACCAGTGGTGTAGACCAGGAACAACTCGCCAGCACCCTCTGGTACGACTGGTCTCAGCAGAAGAGAGATAGAGGCATTACACCCGTCTATAATGACGACGAAGACGAGCAGGAGCGGCGCCGCCGTGCCGCTGTGCTGGGAGTGCCTCTGCTGGGCGCGTTCGCAGTTGAAGGGCAGGTCCCCGGAACCACCGTTCCAGCAGTGCAGGGGACGCCACAGCTAGGCGGAGTTCCAGCAGTACAGGGTACCCCTTCTATACCGGGCAGTCAAGGCATTGCTGGCGGTGCAATGGGAGGTGGGCACGGTCTCTCTGGCGGCGCGGCACCAACTACCCCTTGGCCTTCTACCCTGGCTGGCGCCAATGGACCGCGTACTCCGGCCCCTGTCAGTTCACCAGCATTGCCCAGCCATCATTTACACTCATCACCCACCCACCCGCTGCATTCGCCACCTCACCATGCGCCGTCGGCACATCCTTCGCCTCCGCGCCCGCGAGGCTGCCTTACCAATTGGTTACTCATTGCCTTCACCGCCTTTGTCATTATCGCCAGCATTATAAGCGGGCTCATTTTCCTGCTTCCCCCTTCCCTTTCGTTGAGCGGCAGTCACGATGTAGCTTCTGGCGAAACGCTGCACCTCCACGGAGGAGGCTTTTTCCCCGGCAGTAGCGTGACATTGACACTCGATGGTCACCCGCTGCTGTTCTTTATTGATCGTAATGGCGTGGCCCATTATCCAGGGGAACCTGTTTCCGCCGCGCTGCTGCAGGCATTAGCGGTGCAGCAAGCTGGGCTATCCTCGCCTGGTAACGTCAAGGCCAGCCTGGTTGGAACCTTCGACCTGGCGCTTGTAGTGGACCCGGGCTGGTCTTTGGGTCCACATACCGTCCGTGCTACAGAAAGTGGCAATTCGCGCGGCGCTGATCTGACATTCGACATCGTTGCCAGGGCGGCTAAGCTTACTGTCACTCCTGCACACCTCGACTTTAACCAGGTGAACAAAGGTAGTAAGGCCAGTGTGGAGGTGATGATCAGCAACACTGGTCAGCAGCCGCTCAACTGGTCGGCAGATACGGGAGCTGCATACTGGTTAACACTGGATTCAGGCATAGGAACGCTCCAGCCAGGAACTTCCCAGACCATCCAGGTAATTGCGGACACCGCACACCTTCCCGTTGGTGTCTCCACCGCCACCATCGCTATCAGTTCCAATGGCGGGAATGCCCAGGTACCCGTGCAACTCGAGGTGATCAGACCGGCTCCGGTGCCCGCTCCCAAACTCGACGTTAAACCAGCCAGTCTTGATTTCGGTCAACTCCCGGCCGGCAGTCAGGCGAAGCAGACAGTAACCATCAGCAACCTTGGTACGCGAGATTTGAACTGGTCAGCAGACCAGGGCAATGTGAGCTGGCTAAATCTGGATACGGCTTCCGGCACGATCCAGGCGGGCGGCAATCCGCAGGTGATCAACGTTACGGCTGATGCAACGAACCTCCCTGCAGGCACATATTCGGCCACACTTCACATCAACTCCAATGGTGGAAAACAGACCATAAAGGTCTCACTGGTGGTAACCTCGTTCTTGCCGCCGCCCGCTTCGCCCGCGAAGCTCCAGGTGAACCCTTCGTCGCTTAGCTATAGCTTCACCGATGTGGCCGCGTCAGATTCAAGGACAGTCACCATTGCCAATACCGGCGAGTCCCCGTTAAACTGGACCGCTGCGCTGACCTCAACTTCATCGAGCGACGTCACCATCACTCTTTCCACGACCTCTGGAAGCCTGGCGGGCGGTGCATATACGACTCTTAAAGTGACCGTCAATGCTCCTGGAGTCCCCAGGACCGAAACAATTACATCCAACCTGGTCATCAATGCTACCGATCCGGCCAGCGGGAATCCCGTCGCAAACAGCCCGCAGACCGTCTCGATCACCATCACGATTACTGCGCCGCCACAGCCACCTCGGGGCAGCTCCAGCCTTGGAACCTGCTCCTACGCCGCTCGTACTGGCTGGAGCTGTCCTCTAACACTCAATGCCGGCGCGAACAATCAGGTCGATTGGTCCTGGAGCGCCACCGCCAGCGGGGTAAACGGTATAAGTATCAATCCAGCGAATGGCTCGCTCTCTGCCGGCCAGTCAACAACTGCTGCCGTCTCCATACCAGACACAGTCTGCCCAGCGAGTGCAACCATCACCGTCTCGGGATTGCCAAAGGACATTACCCTCCCCTGGAGCTGTAGCGCTCCCAATTGGACAAGTGATGTGACGACTGTCACTAACTGCAATTCTAGTTATCCATGTACTGTGACGCTTACTGAAGACCCAAACGCACAGGGCCAATTAAGCTGGACAGTGAACGCTCCCAGCACAACCACTTCGGGCTATCCTGTGAATTTCACTTTCAGCCCTGCCAGCGGCGTGTTGGAGCCGGGCCAATCGGTACAGGTAACAATCACACAAACGAATGCTAAGGTTCCGTGTGGTCAAACAGCTACCCTTACCTTCTCTGGTGGATCGAGTGACATCAACGTAACCTGGCAGTCTCTTGCATGTATTCCGGTAGGATAAAAATAGCTAAACAATACATAGACATTTGATGAGGTTTATGCTATTCTATCTCCACATAGTCAAGTCAAACAGTAAGGTTAATATGCAGCGTTGTACGTCTTGTGGACTCGAGATACCCGCCGATGCCCGCTTTTGTGGGCATTGTGGACATGTCGTCGCTGATACTATAGATACACATGCGCCGGCGAGTATTAGCGAGTTGCCCACGGGCAGCCTGTCGTCTTCAGGTGCCCCTCCCGCTCCCAGCGAACTGTCTCATGCCGTCCAGCCACCTATCAGGAAAAGCACCCTCAGACCCGATCGGGCAGCGGGGCAGTGGCAGCAAACTGTACCACCGGGCGCTGGAGAAGATGAACGAGAGGGCCCCGTCGTACTGGACCAGCCATGGCTTGGTGCACTGGCAGCTGGGAGTCAGGTTCCGGCAGCAAATGTCCCGGTGGTACATGGCATGCCCCAGGCAGGTGCAGTTCCGAGCGTAGGGGGTACCCCATCGATAACACCGGGTCACATGGCACAGCCAGCGGTGACATCAGGTGAATCTGCCTCGCAGGGTGCGGCGGGATCTGGACACAGCATGTCACAGGGCGCTACTGCATCCGGCCAGGCTATGTCGCAGGGTGCGGTGGGATCTGGGCACAGCATGTCACAGGGCGCTGCAACGTCAGGCCAGGCTATTCAGCAAGGAGCAGCAGGCTCAGGCGAAGCCTCGCAAGGGGCAGCATCAAGCCAATCTATCTCGGGAGGAGCAGCGGGCTCAGGCGGAGACATCTCCCAGGGCGCAATGGGCTCGGGCCATGCGATCTCACAGGGTGCGATGGGACCTGCGCCTTCGCCATATCTGCCGCCAGGCAGTCCTCTTTTCCCGCCTGCCGCGCCAGCTACACCACCTGTACATAGCGATTCATGGTCATCACCCACTCACCCGCTTCATCCACCGACGCATCATACTACTCCATCACCTCATTCTCATCCGCGTACTGGAGGCTGTGTTTCAAGGTGGATGCTGATCACGTTCGCGTCTCTTATCGTCATCGCCAGCATAATCAGTGGACTCATCTTTTTGTCCTCACCGGCCATTACCTTGAGCGGAAGCCACGTTGTATCCACGGGAGATATCCTTCATCTCCACGGCGGAGGCTTCTTCCCCGGCGGGGGTGTCACCTTTACGCTTGATGGTCACGTGCCGCTTCTCTTTGTCGATCGCGGCCTCCCCGTGATTGCCGTTCCTCGCTACAGCGGAGGTCCAGGCTCTGCAGCAGTGCTCCAGGCCCTGGCTCCCGGGCAATCGAACGCGTCGGGCAAAACCGTCAACATCAACCTGAGCGGAGCTTTTGATGTGGCAATTGTAGTGGACCCGGGCTGGTCTCCTGGATCGCATACCATTCGTGCCGCTGAAAGCATCGCTGGCATTGGTATGCGCAGTGCAGAGCTGGCATTCAAAGTTGTGTCCGGACCAGCAAAGCTTGTAGTGGCCCCTCCTGCATTGGACTTTGGTATGTTGCAGCAGGGAAGTAAAGCAACCCAGGGTCTGACACTCAGTAACGCTGGCAAACAACCCCTGAACTGGACGGCCGGTACCGGGACCTCGAATTGGGTGTCACTGGACACAAATAGCGGGACGCTGCAGCCTGGCGCCTCCCAGGCGATCCAGGTAATAGCCGATACGAGCGGCCTGTCGCCAGGGAACTACTCCGCCACACTGGCTATCACTGCGGGTAGCGAGAATATCCCGGTAGGGGTTACGCTCGTAGTGACTGCCTTACCAACCCCGGCCCCCACAGCCACACCAAGCCCAACCCCCACGCCAAAACCAGTCATCAGGCCGACGCCCACTCCCAGCCCGACGCCCACTCCAACGCCCAGGCCGAAGCCGCCCAGGCTGTCTGCCAACCCAACCAGCTTCTCCGTACCCAAAGACTGTCTGGCCAGCCCCACCGGAGGTGGTTGGACATGCTACACAAAGCTGACCAACACTGGCAAAGTCTCTCTGAAATGGTCGGCATCCAGCAACGGAGCTTCCGTTAGTCCATCTAGTGGAAAGCTTTCCCCGGGACAATCGGTGCGGGTGGCAATTACCGTAGGCTGTTCCAAATACACTGTCACCTTCTCGGGACCTGCCAATAATGTGGATGTAACGATGACTTGTATTGGATAGATCCCCCGTCTTCTTCTCATGCAAGGTCAGGTGCTTGCAGGAACGCTGCTACCGCGGCTGCTTCCTCGCCGCCAGCCTTAGCATGATCCAGCAGCGGAATACCATGTGGGCCTTGAAGCTCACGAGTGCCAGGAAAACCCTTCAGGATGGCCTGGACGATCTCCAGTTGCCCAAGCATAGCTGCTGCAAAAACATCCATCCTGGCGCCTTTCTCAAGAAGGTAGAGTGCAATATCTCTCCTGCCCATGTGCGCCGCCGCTCCGAGTCCCGTTTCCCAATCACCTCCGCCCCAGTCCCATGCGGCGTTGGTGAGCCGGGGTTCCTGATCTAGTAGTTCCTTAACACGTTTCAGATTACTGTGAGCGTAATACACGAACTCTCGCACCAGTTCGGGTGACAAAGCCTCTTTGGTTTCCATCGCTTTCCTCCCTTCCAGGAGTAGTTCAGAGCCTTTTCATGCAAGATAAAGCTGCTGTAGCCCCGTGGTTCTCGTTTTTCGGGCTGGTGTTGCTGGTTGCTAACGACATATGGATGTAGCAAAACGATCATGATGGCGCATTCATTAACGTGGCCAGTTAAACACCAGCAGTGTCGCTGTTAAGCTGGCACTATTGGTTGCACCTGTAGTAGGATTGTCTATCGTCCATACCGTGGTAGACTCGTTGACCGCCAGGAAACGCGCTCCGTCCAGGACATGCCCGACTTGGACTGTCCCAGTATGTACATCGTACATCTCGTAGCCATTATCGCTTTGCCAGAGCACAAAGTCTGTGCCTGCTTGTGGCTCCCAGGCTTGACCGGTCGTATTCACCTGTGTTGGTAGGGGATTATTGGGATCATCCAGCGGCACCATGAACAACATACCTCGTACCGGTGCATCGGAAGGTACAGCGTAGATAGTAGAATCTGCCCACGAGGTCGTAGGGGTATTGGGTGTGGACGTTGGCGCAACGGTAGCCGTCGGTGTGCTTGCAGGAGACGCTTCAGGCGTTCCCAGCGTTGTAGCCCGTGGGTAAGGTGCGGTTCTCAGCAGGAATAGCCTGTCATCAACTACTTGTGGATGGAATGATGCTCCATCCGAGAGGAAAATTTGCTTTACCGTAACTGTGTGTGTGGATGCTGACCAGGGGCCGTGGTTTGGATTCGGAACCTGGGATACCTGCTGGGTCCAGATATTGCTGTGCAGTATACCATCATCGGAACGCCACTCGTCCGACCAGTATATCTCTGTACCGTCGCTGGTAGCCGTCGGTGATGTAAACACGTGATCAAGACTTGCAGCTGCGATCTCTGTTGGAGTGGCGCGACCTGGAGTATCCAACTGGTAGGATGAGAGGTGCGAAATGCCGTTTTCATCGATTGTCGCCACCAGCAGTGTATTTTGCATAAACCAGGTACCCTGTACAGGTGTATAAGCCCAACTGGGACTCGTGCCCTGATTAAACGTGCCAGACGTAAGCGTTAGCGGCTTCCCCGGCGTGAGCAGTGAGAGATAGCGCAGGCTCCACGTTCGTGTAAGGAGCAGCGGCTCGTGATTGGTTAGACTCCTGCGGTTATTCCCTGGTTTGGGAGGATCGAATTGCAGCCATACCAGCCAATCATCGGAACTGCCCAGTAAAATTAATGGGCTTGTGCTGGCTGTAGCAAGCAATGGCGTGCTCATCCTGGTCTTGCGGTCTAGCTGCTCCAGCATCCACCCATCATTGGTTTTATCTCCGTACGCCGTGTAGTAGATAGCAGTGCGATCAGCCACCGCGCTGATTATATGTTGATAAGGTGTAATCGTTTTATAGGGTATTCCTTGGACACCAGCTGGCTGGTTGATACTGCTGCTATTGTTGCCGCTCACTGCCCCCCGGGGGTTACCGTGCGATAATACGAGCAACGTCGTTATACCGCTCATCATCACTACCATCAAAAACGCCGCTGCCATGCCGATCACGGCAAACTGACCCACATAACGACGGCGCTGGCGTTTGTGCGATGTATGAACGGGAGCGAGTGGACCGGTTTTCGCTGTAGAGAACGCCACGAGGGGATCTGTTGCGCGCTTGTGCTGTACTTGTTCTTCCACGTAGGGCTTGAGAAATTCCGGTGTGCGCTGTGTACCAGGGGTGGTCTGCTGCATATAGCGTATATGCTCGGCGGCAAGTGCATTCATAAGTTTGGCATGCGCATCAGGAAGAGGGGCAATGACAGGTAGCGAACGAATCTGTTCGCCGATCAGGTTGTAGTTAGCCAGTACCTGCCTGCAGGAAGCACAGTGTTCCAGGTGCACTTCCAGTTCGGTTGTGTCCGCCTTGCTATCCCTCAATTCACGATATGCTGCAAGCATTGCCTGCGCCTGGATACAGTTCACTCTTCACCCACCTCTTGCTTATACAGGGTAATAAAGCGCTCGCGCGCCCGCATTAAACGCATCTTCACGGCTGAAGCACTGATATTGAGCACGCCAGCAATCTCCGCACAAGAAAATCCTTCTGCTTCGTATAGCCAGAGACAACTGGCATACTTCTGCGGCAACTGCTCAAATACCCGTTTGACAATCTCTTGATCTGCTACTCTATTCTCGAAACGCCCGCCATCGTAGCCGCCGCGTTCATGCACCGTACTAATCGCGCTTATCCGCCCATCTGCGCCATCCTCGCCATTAGTGCTAAAGCTATCAGATGCGTTGCCTCCTGCATCAGAGGTGACACCTGCGCCGATGCCTCGATCCTCGTGAAACAACGAAAGAGGCAACCAGGAAATCAAGCGCCGCCGCCGCAGTGTATCGGTCGTCGTATTGGCAGCTATGCGATAGAGCCACGCAGAGAGCGCGCCAGGTTGTACCACTGTTCCTGATAACAGTGCTTTATATGCCTTGACAAAGACATCTTGTGTAAGATCATAAGCCTGTTCGCGGTTGCCGATCAGGTGGTAAATGAAGTTCGTGAGAGGCGTCTGGTAGCGCAGAAAAATCGCCTCAAAGTCAGCCACATCTATTTGCGCCTGCATCGGGGCAGCTATAACCTCTGAGTCGAGCGCAGCGGGTCCTGCGTCATCTCCATCGATCAGTGCTTCTATGCTGCCGTCTCTCTCTGCCGGCAATGGAGCCGTGGGACGACCTCTCCATTCGGCATTCATTATAGACTGCGAACCGCTATTCGTATTGTAGAGACGGATAGAGGTATCCATTGGTTACATCAACCTTATATAGTAGAGGTAAGGGCCTTTAACTAATTCCATTCTTTTTTAGCATAACATATTTGTGGAATGCAAGCTGTGATCTACCAGACACCATAGGGTATATTTCCCACATAGCTGTAGTTAATATCCCCATTGTTTAAGTATATCACGCGCTGTCCAATTTCATAGATGACTCGCCTCCGTCCCACACCTTGTCTTTCCCCGGCGTTTCTGCTACCATGTCCCTATGAATGGAGCACTCTTGCAGGCAAAGCCCCACGAGTGGGGTATCATCGGCCACGATCACGCTATCGACCTGTTGCGTCGTGCCCTGGCAGCACAGCGTGTACGCCATGCCTACCTGTTTACTGGCCCGGAACATGTTGGAAAATCCCTCCTCGCCCAGCGTTTTGCCCAAACCCTCCTCTGCACGGGAGGTCCAGACCCGCGTATCGCCCCGTTAAACCCCTGCGGCACCTGTCTTGCCTGTCGCAAAGTCATGCATGGTAATCACCCCGATGTACATTTTATCTCCAGGGCTCCTGATAAGCAGTTCATCCTTATCGAACAGGTTCGCTCCTTACAAAACGACTCTGCGCGCAGGACATTGGAAGGACGACGCAACATCTTTATCATCCAGGATATGCACGAAATGAATACTCAGGCGGCGAACTGCCTGCTGAAAACCCTGGAAGAGCCCGAACCCGACGTGGTGTTACTACTGACTGTCCCCGATCCGGGTCTACTACTGCCCACCATCCTCTCGCGTGTGCAGCAGGTCTCTATGCACCTGTTGACCTCGGCACAGATTAGAGAAGCCCTCGAGCAGCGCTGGAGGATGAAACCCGGTGAGGCGAATGTGATAGCTGTCCTGGCAGCCGGGCGTATGGGCTGGGCAGTGCAGGCTGCAGAAGATGAGAACCTGCTGGCCGAGCGTAAGGAACAACTAGACACGTTGACACAATTGCTGCCGGCAAATAGAGTAGAACGCTTTGCTGCGGCGCAGCGTCTCAGTGGGGATGCTGGCAAGCTGAGTGCTATACTAGAGTTGTGGCTGCTCTTGTGGCGTGATATAGTACTGGCAGCGCACAATAGCCTTGATTTGGTCGTGAACGTTGACATGCGGAGCACCATAGCAAAACAGGCCGCGCAGGTTGGTCCAACCGAGGGCGAGCGTATGGTGCGCGCAATCCTGCGCACTATGGAGGCTCTCGAGCAGAATGTCAATGCCCGCGTGGCTTTAGAGGTGTTAATGCTGGATTTGCCAGTGATCAAGTAAGGAGACCCCGATGCGAACCGATTTCCAGCACCTGCTCGTAGAGCAAGATGGCGCCATACTCACCATCACCATGAATCGCCCTGAAAAGCTTAATGCCTTTAACGACATCATGTTGCAAGAAATGATAGAAGTCGCTGAGGCAGCAGCGCGGGATGACGCCATACGCTGCGTCGTCATCACCGGCGCCGGCAGAGCATTCGGTTCAGGGCAGGACCTCACAAGCTTTGTGCCGAGAAGTAATACAGCCGCGTTGCTCAGAGTGAGCGAGCACCTGACGAATTACCATCGCCTGGTGCTTGCCCTTCGCGGCATGCCTAAACCCGTATTAGCAGCGGTTCAAGGTGTCGCCGCGGGGATATCATGCAATATCGCCCTGGCGTGTGACCTGCGCATCGCGGCCGACAATGCCCGCTTCCTCGAGGCCTTTGCGCGCATTGGACTCGTTCCCGATGGTGGTGGCGGCTTCTTCCTACCACGCCTGGTGGGTGTGGGCAAAGCCCTGGAAATGTCAATGCTCGCCGACGAGGTGGGCGGACCCGAGGCTGAGCGGATCGGCCTGGTGAACAAGTGCGTGCCCCTGGCCGAATTTGAAGCTACTACGAAGGCTCTGGCCCAGAGACTGGCCAGAGGTCCAACACGCGCCTATGCTCTTATTAAGCAACTGATCTATACCTCGGTTGATAGTGACCTGGAGACAACGCTCGAACTTGAAGGCGAACTGCAGGATCAGGCTTTCGAGACGGCGGATCATCGCGAGGGCGTGACCGCATTCCTC
>WNGP01002114.1_pt1 | contig 20264 bp, 15 predicted proteins | sample 5407671 | NCBI WGS metagenome assembly WNGP01 (sample SAMN13153381, study PRJNA577476) | soil metagenome | isolation source: 40 cm soil or saprolite under Garry oak tree replicate 2 | place: USA:California | collected 2016-06-15 | reverse complement strand
TACATGCACCTTCAGCGGATTTCCCATCGATTGCACGCATCGATAACTCGCTCGACACCATCATCAGTCAGGAAAGGGTGAATCGGCAATGATACCTCGCGCTCGGCAAAGCGGCGGGCGTTTGTCATCGCATTCGGCACCTCAAATTTCGCGCCCTGCAGCGCTGGCTGTTCGGGAATAATGAATGGATAATGCACAGCGCTCTCAATGCCACACGATTTTAGGTGCTCCCGAAAACGGTCGCGCTGATTATTTACCAAAACCGGAAACAAATGGTAAACAGAAGCTGAACCCGTTGGCGCTGGGGGAAGAATTAACGCGTTGGATATAATATTCTCTCGATAAAGCTTTGCGATCTCCCGGCGACGCTGAGTGAACGCGGCAAGGCGAGGTAAGAAAGCTTCCAACAGTATTGCTGCTTGAATTTCATCCAAGCGACTATTCATCCCGAGGTAAGCATGCACGTATTTGCTGATTTGTCCGTAGTCTCGCAATGCTCTGGCTGCGGCAGCAAGCCGTTCGTCAGCAGTAAAAATTGCTCCTCCATCCCCCATGCACCCCAAGTTTTTTGTAGGATAAAAGCTCGTCGCTGACATCTCACCGACAGTACCGACCGGAACCCTATCGCTCGTCGCGGCGAAGGCCTGTGCACAATCCTCAACCAAGTAGAAACCAAAACGCTTTTTCAAGGCCGCCAGCCGTTTCAGTTCTATTGCATGGCCGAATAAGTGAACAGGTAACAGAAAACGGATTGGTTTGGTTTTATCCAGGAGAATTTCCTCCGCCGCTTCCAGATCAAGTAGCCCTGTGTTATCTACATCCGCGAACACTGGAATACCGCCAGCGCGCACGATTGCCAGCGTCGTCGCGAAAGCGCTTAACGGAGTTGTGAGCACCCGGTCGCCAGCCTTCAAACCAAGCACCCGCAGGCTAGTCTCAATCGCATCCAGCCCACTCGCGCATCCCACGACATGTTTTATGCCTGCGTGTGTTGCTAATGCTTCTTCAAACGCCCTGACTTTCTCACCGAGAATCAAACGCCCGCTTTTGCCGACCGTATCGACGGCACCTAGCACCGCCGATCTAATGCTGCGCCACTGCGCTTGGAAGTCGTTTAGATAAACTGTCGAGTCCATTGGGGCCGAAGAGGATCAAATGTAATCACGGAGCGAGCTACTCGTCACTGGTTTTCGCTTTCGCTGCTTGATTTGACGGCGGGCGGGCTGGGACCCTTCCACCTGTGAGGAATTGCAGATTGAGCAAAACATCCCTTGCGACGACGGAAGCAGCCCGGATGTCGAGGACAATGATCATAAACAGGGACCTTTGTGATAAGCTCATCATGCGTTCTCTTTATCGATGCTTCTGCGCCAAAGAATTGTGCACGAATGTCGTTGTCAATTCCTACAACATGTGCCCCCTCTTTCGCGAACCGCTTTACAGTTTCCGAACCAATCAATCCCGCTGATCCAGTGACAATAACCGTGCGCATCTACGCCACGATAATCGCTAACACGATTTTGCCTAGAACTCGTGATCACATCACTCTGTAAATGGCTACATTGCTCCGGCCAACCCGCGTCTAACCGCGCGTATGATGGGCGAAAACGTTCACGTACCAGGAGATATCGTTTCGAATATCCCCCGTATCGAAGGGAACCAGACCATGGGTTCTTACCAGAGTCAGACTCATATTTAGGCGCTGAAGCATCTCGACAAGTTCTTCCCATCTGACGCCCGCCTGCGCCAATCCGGCAGGCCAAAACTCGAGTAAGAGATTGATGTTTGGGTTTTCCTGCAGCACGCGCTGCGCGCCGCGTAACGCATGAAGCTCATATCCTTGAATATCCATTTTAATCAGATCAACGCGTTGGCCGGATTTGAAGTAATCGTCGAGCGCGACCATTTGAATTGGAACGGCACGGCGTGAATCGCCATCGGCCTTGTACGCTCGATGATCGACGTTTAGCTTGTCTGAAATGTAAAGCTTACATTCGCAGCTCCGCTCTCCAACCGCAGCCTGAGTGAGCCGGACGTTTGAAAGATGACGTGTGGCACTAGACAACAATCTGAAGTTATCCGGCGAAGGTTCGAAGGAATGAACCAGCCCAGTCGGCCCCACACAGCGGGAAAAAAACTCCGAGTAAATTCCGATGTTAGCGCCTGCATCTACGGCCACAGCGCCTTGAAGCAAAATCCTTTTTAGCAGTTGTCGCTCTGCGCGATCGGCGTAGGCCTTGTAAGCGGCATAAAGAGGCCGATAGATGGGAAAGGCGTGTTGATAAATCTTGTTTCCAACACCGCGAAGAACTGAAGCTCCCGACATCAGCGCCGCGTCAGAGTTAAGGTAAAGAACGACGCGCAGAACCGCGGAAAACAGCGGCTAAGGGTCAGATCCATTGAGAAGAATGTGCGATAAAGAAAGCGCGGAACCGGCAGCCTCCGCGAGATTCCACCAGTAGCCATGTACGACAGCGCACTGAAAGGCCGGGTGGAAAGAGTCGCAATATCGAAGCTCTTGCTTAATCGTTGCAGCCATTCACGCCGTCGGAAAAATATTAGCCACGGTAACGCGATGTTAGCCGATGCCAGCGGCGCTCGCACCTCGCCTAACTCAGGCTCGGAAATCCCGAAATCCACTGGTTCGTGGTGCAGGTATTTGAAGATCGGCGTTGATAACACGGAAAAAAAAGGCTCTGTCGCGATCACTTTGCCGCCCGATTTCAATTTGCTCGCCGCACGATTAAGAAACCCAATAGGGCTTTTCAGATGATGTAACACGTTCGTGAGGGTGATGACATCGACGCTGCTGTCTTTGATTGCATCCAGTTTGTCGATCTCGTGGCAGTCAAACACAAGGTCGAGATAGTCGAGATCAAGTACATCGCTTGTTATAACGTTCGAAAGAAATTGTTTGAGGGGCGAAGTGCCACTTCCTACCTCGAGTATTAAGAGCGTCTGCGGATTGGGAAAGTCCCGGAATTGATCCCGGTAAAGTTCGCGATACCAAAAAAGAAGATTCTTGTTGGCGCCGAGACGCGCGCGGTTACGCAACGTTGCGGCTCGGTCTTCCGCCTCCTGGCCCTGCAAGACGGTCGACGTACTGCTCATTTGACGGCACGGATATAAAGCGAGCCCGCAAATTCCGAAATGACAGGCACCTTCTCGAGAAACCGTCCGAGCGCTTTCACGTGGTCGATCAGGGCAACCGGCGTTTTTGGATGGAGAAAATCGAACGGATCGATTCGAACATCGCGATAGCCTGTTCGTTCCAGCAGCCGCCAGAGTGGCCACCGGAAGAATGCCGTCTCATCAGGTGAGTCGCCAAGCTTTCGTTTAATCCAGGGAACGTTCTTTTGTATCGCGATCTGAGGGTTCAGCATGTTTGGCTCCGTAAAATAGATTGTACCTCCTGGCTTCAACAGGCGGTAGGCGCCCCGCAGCGCCTTTTCGACTTCGAGATGATGCAAAACCGAGCTACCTACCACAGAGTCGAACGCGCCTTCCGAATAACTGAGCGCATAAGCATTCTGGATTTGATACTGAACATTTGGCGCGGAGCAATTAGCCTTGGCCATTTCCAGGAGCTCCGGTGAAACGTCAATCGCAACAACGTCCGCTCCCGAGCGTGCCAGTTCGCGAGTAAAAGAGCCGGTGCCACATCCCAATTCGAGCACGGTCATTCCGGGTTTGAGATGACTGCTGAGCATCTTTCATGCGTCGCGCAGCGAACATTAGCATGCGGAGCAGGATTAACCCATGGCGCCATCGCTGAATGTTGGTTGTCCCGTATGTTCTCTCGTGGTAATGGACGGGGATCTCGACGATCTTTAGACCCATTCGCGCTGCTCCAAAAAGAAGATCAAAATCTCCAAAAGGATCAAAATCTCCAAAGAATTCGCGCGTTGCCGCGATTCGTTTGTAGTGCGTGCGCGAGAGCACTTTAGTACCGCACAATGTGTCTTTGAAGCGTTGGCCAAGTACGAAGGAAAATGCGGCTGCAAAAAATTTGTTTCCCAGAATATTGAAGAATCGCATTGCTTGCTTTTCCATTGGGTAAACCAGCCGGCTGCCGTTAGCGAACTCCGCTTTGTTCTCAGCAATCGCGTTGTAAAACTTCGGCAGCTCTTCCGGGGGCGTTGTCAGATCTGCATCGAGGATCATCAGAATGTCCTTTGTCGCCAGATCGAAGCCTAGCCGGACCGCGTCACCTTTGCCCCGGCCTTTCTGCTGAGCGATGAGTATTCGCTGAGGGCCTCTGTAAGCGCTGGCGGCTTGTTGGATTTTTTCCCACGTATCATCCGTGGAATTCCCTTCGACGAAGATAATCTCGTCTTCTGCTCCCATGATCGGGCAACGAGCAAGAAGACTGTCGATGTTTCCCGATTCATTGCGGGCTGGCACGATCACAGAAACGGACGGATGCACTTTAAGTGCCGATTTAACAGGACGTGCGAGTACAATATTGAGCATCGTAAAAAGCCGGAAGAACGGGAGTGGCGCAAGATATCGATTTAGAGCGTTTGCCAGGAATGGAATGGGTATTGGACAGAGCAATTTTAAATCGTGACGGATCATCTCGAGTCCGGCCAGATGACAAAAATTCTCCAGGTCTCCATGGGCGATCCAATTTAGTTCCGGCGTACGACTGCGTATGCCAGCCTTCGAGGCCAGACGCGCCAGCGGCTTCCATAACATACTGTAATAAACGAACACGATCCGGTCTGATCCCTCGAGCGATTCCTGCAATTGATTGAGCATCTCCTGAATGTCGCGCTCATAATGAATCGTCCCGTTTAACAAGATGTAACATGCTGGCCCGCGCTCGAGTGCTTTGAGCTCTTCAATGCTGGAGACCGCCTTGTAATTCAAGAACTGCTCGCCCAAGCCGGCGCTCTGGGGATCCATCTCCACAACCTCATCTTGCGGTCGAACGTACAGGGCCAGGTAGGAAGCAAGTGCGCTGCAAAAATAGCGTCGCATCGCGGATCGTTTTCTGCTGACGCGAATGGTAGGCGTCATCGGCTGGAGCGGCTCAACCTCAGCGGTAGTCATTTTTGTGCTCATCTTTTGCGGAGCTAAGTTCTGCTGGAGGTACGCCGTGTGCTGGCTCAAAAGCCGGGCCAGTTCTAGTTACGATTGCCTGGGAAAACTGTCGAATAACCGTTGCATATCCGAGACGATTTTCTGCCGGTCTTAGACTCACATTGCCCCGTCCCTGAAACTGCCGTGAACCAAATCAGCCATGTCTGCATCATCGGGGGACACCCCGTGCGTCTCAGGATTCTTTACATCGCAGCTACGATTGAAGCAAATAAAACGTGCAGTATGATCTCCCGACTGGGGAAGCTAAAATAGGTTGCTCACGCACGTCCTTTAAGGGCGAAAACTGTTCATGAAGAAAGCGCTCATCACAGGGATCACTGGACAGGACGGAAGCTATCTCGCCGATCTTCTGCTCGGGAAAGGCTACCAAGTCCACGGGATCGTCCGGCGCGCGAGTACATTCAACACTTCGCGGATCGATCATCTTTATGCCGATCCGCACATCAACGGCGTAGGATTGTTTCTGCATTACGGCGACCTGAGCGATTCGGTCAATCTGGTGAAACTGCTTTACGGCTTAAAACCGGACGAAATTTATCATCTCGCCGCGCAGAGCCACGTGCGCGTGAGCTTCGACATTCCTGAATACACCGCGGACATCACGGCCGTTGGCACGATCCGAATTCTCGAGGCGATTCGCGAGACCGGAATTCGTTCGCGTTTTTATCAGGCTTCGAGCAGCGAGATGTACGGTAAGGCGCGGGAAGTTCCCCAAAGTGAGAAAACGCCATTCTGGCCGCGCAGCCCGTACGGTGTCTCGAAGGTTTTTTCCTACTGGGCGACGGTGAACTATCGCGAGAGCTACGGTCTCAACGCCAGCAACGGCATCTTGTTCAATCACGAGAGCCCACGTCGCGGGGAGACATTTGTGACGCGGAAAATTTCGCGCGCCGTCGCGGCAATTAAGCACGGCCTGCAACACGAGCTATTCTTGGGGAATCTGGAGGCGAAACGCGATTGGGGTTACGCGCCTGAGTATGTCGAGGCGATGTGGCACATTCTGCAACAGGACAGCGGCGATGATTTCGTGATCGCGACTGGTGAAGCGCACACCGTGCGTGAGTTTGCCGAAGCTGCCTTTGCCCATGTCGATCTTGATTGGAAAAAATACGTGAAACACGACCCGCGTTATGAGCGGCCCGCCGAAGTGGACATTCTGATAGGTGACTCCTCTAAAGCGAAAAAAAATCTTGGTTGGGAACCAAAAGTGCGCTTCTACGAACTGGTCAAGATCATGGTGGATGCGGACATGGAACTGTTATCGCGGGAAGCTCCGCGAAAGCATCTCGGCAAGTTGCCGTGAGTGACGCAGGCAATCTTGCCTGCGCGTAAACTCATGTTCCTGCTATGACTCAATCGCGAATTGACTTTCGCCCAATGCGCCGCTGATTTTTGCGCCGCATCTTCTTTCAAGCGCGGCGTCGCTCCAGATGATGCTTAAGGATCGCGTAAATGCCCTCAAGCCATCCTTCCAGTTGATCTTCTTTCCCTCTGCATGAGTCCGCCCGCTGTACGAGATACCGAGTTCATAAATTCTACAGCCTGCACGGGCAAGTTTGGAGGTAATTTCGGGCTCAATGTCAAACCGGTCTTCTTCAAGCGGAATTGATTTGATAAGCGGGTATGCAGTCTCAAAAATTTGTTGCCCACCATGTGCCAGAAAAAAAGGACGCGATCTGGCCGCCCATCCATGAATCAGGAACGAAAAATGGCGTCTGCTTTACCTGACATAAGCGGCTCCAGAAGTGCCGGACAAACTTCGCGATTATGTTCGAGGTCTGCGTCTTGAACCAGGATGACATCGCCGGTCGCGGCCGCGAAACCGCTGCGTAACGCGGCTTCCTTCCCACGATTCACCGGGTGATAAATAATCCGATCGACCACGTGCGAAAGGCTCTTCTCGAGCACAGTCCGCGTTCCGTCTTGCGAGCAATCATCTACTACAATGATCTCTCTACGCTCAAGTGGTGCGTTGCGAACTGCCTCCACGATCTTTTCGATGGTGTTCTTTTCATGGTAACATGGGATGACGATTGAGACTTTCATTTTAACACGCACGGAATTCCAGGCCGGCAAGCATTCTATCGTACTCTCGATTACACAATTTCGCTGGAGAAAAAGGACGGCTGTGCTTGACTAGAAGGTTCGACGTTTGTGGTCAGAATGCCTGCACAAGTCATCAAAATTAGCGGTGCCCGCCAGCACAATCTCAAGAACCTTCACGTGGAAATTCCGCGGGAAAAGCTGGTTGTTATTACCGGTTTGAGCGGTTCGGGGAAATCCTCGCTCGCTTTCGACACTCTTTATGCCGAAGGACAACGTCGCTACGTTGAAAGTCTCTCAGCTTATGCACGGCAATTTCTCGATCGAATGGAAAAGCCAAACGTGGATTTCATCCAGGGGCTTTCTCCAGCCATCGCCATCGAGCAACGCAGCGCCGGAGCTAATCCGCGATCTACCATCGCGACCACGACCGAGATCTACGATTATCTACGGGTCCTTTTTTCGGCGGTAGGCCAGCCCCATGATCCACTGACGGGCCAGCCGCTGAGCCGGCAAACGCCCCAGCAGATTGTCGATCAAATCCTTGCTTACGAGCCGGAGTCGAAAACCATTCTAGTGGCGCCACTGATCGAGAATCAGACGGGGGAGTTTCGGGACGTAATAGAAAAGATCCGGCGCGAAGGATTCGTGCGTGCGCGAATTGACGGCGAAATTGTGGAGTTGGATCGCTCTGAACGGATCCGGCTCAAAAAGGACAAACGGCACACCATTGAGGCGGTAGTGGACCGGCTGGTCGTGCGTGATGGCATTCGTATCCGTCTTACTGATTCAATCGAAACTGCGCTGAAATGGGGCCGGAATCGGGTCGTCGTCCTGCGACAACGACCGGGTGACGGAGTGATGGAGAAACGGAGTAATGAGAAAATCACTACTCCAACACTTCAGCACTCCAACACTCCAACGGCCGAGTGGGAGGAACAGCATTACTCCACCGATTACGGAAACGCCGAGACGGGCTTTAGAATCGGCGAGCTGACGCCGAGACACTTTTCCTTCAACAGCCACCTGGGAGCATGCCCGGCCTGCCATGGACTTGGCACCCAGTTGGTTTGCGATCCCGAGCTGATGATTTCTGATCCTGGCAAAACGCTGGCTCAAGGCGCAATTACGCCGTGGCGGCGTGGGACGAAGCGAATGCAGACATACTACCGGCATCTGCAAAAGGCGCTTGTGAAGCACTTTCACATTGATGAAGACGTGCCGTTCAGCGAACTGCCGGAACAATTCAAGCAAGCGCTTTACTTCGGCACTAATGGAACTCCGATCGAAATGGATTTCAGCAACAGTGGTCCTGCAGGTGCGGCAAAAGTCGCAAAACCATTCGAGGGGCTGGTGCCGCAGATGCAGCGTCTGTACGAGCAGACTGAAAGCGAATTCACTCGCAATCGCATTCGGTCGTTCATGACGTACGAACCATGCAAAGTATGTAACGCAGCAAGGCTCAAACCGGAAATCCTCGCGGTTACCATAAAAGGTCGGCACGCGCGCGAGTTAAACATTCATCAGCTGAGCGAGCTGACGACCGAGGCAGCGGCGCGCTTTATTGCGGCGCTCGAGCTGACTGCGCAGCAACGCGCCATCGTCCGCGACGTGGTGCGAGAAATTCAGTCCCGCCTGCAGTTTCTCGTCGAAGTTGGCCTCGGTTATCTCACACTCAATCGCCAGAGCGGGACACTTTCCGGAGGCGAAGCGCAGCGAATCCGATTGGCGACCCAAATCGGCTCGGGGCTCGCGGGAGTCCTTTACATTCTCGATGAACCAAGCATTGGACTGCATCAGCGCGATAATGCACGGCTACTGGGGACGCTGTGGCGTCTTCGTGATCTCGGCAATTCCGTCATTGTGGTCGAGCATGATGAAGAAACGATACGTGCCGCTGATCATATCATCGATCTTGGTCCCGGTGCGGGCCCGCGTGGCGGCGAAATTGTCGCGCAAGGTAAACTCGAAGAGGTCCTGCGCGCGAAGAATTCTCTGACTGCCGATTACCTTTCCGGCCGCGCGCGAATTTCCATTCCCAAGCAGCGCGCCAAACCGCGGTCGACCGATAAATCCGAAGGCTGGCTAACGTTAGTCGGGGCGACGGAAAATAATTTGAAAGACATTACCGTCTCTTTCCCGCTCGGTTGTTTCACTTGTGTGACCGGCGTTTCCGGCAGCGGCAAGTCCACTTTGGTGGACGACATTCTGCGACGTGCGCTCTTTCGACGTTTCCATAATGCAAAGGAAAAACCGGGCGCGCATCGGGCGATTCGCGGGGTAGAACAAATCGACAAGGCAATTGTAATCGATCAAAGCCCGATTGGACGAACACCACGGTCGAACCCAGTGACCTACACGGGCGCGTTCACTCCGATTCGCGAATTGTTCAGTCAATTGCCCGCAGCGCGAGTGCGCGGTTATGACGCGGGGCGTTTTAGCTTCAACGTCAAAGGCGGCCGTTGTGAAAATTGCGAAGGTGATGGGCTAATCAAGATCGAGATGCACTTTCTGCCGGATGTTTATGTCGAATGCGAGGTGTGCCACGGCAAACGCTATAACCGTGAAACCCTCGAGATCACATACAAAGGCAAACACATTGCCGATGTCCTTGACCTGACCGTGGACGAAGCGGCCCGTTTTTTCCGGAATGTGCCCAGCATTTCGGAAAAGTTAGACTCATTACTGGATGTGGGTCTCGGCTATCTGCGACTTGGTCAGGCCGGAACTACTCTTTCCGGCGGAGAAGCCCAGCGCGTAAAATTGGCAACCGAGCTTGCGAAAAAGGCGACTGGACGCACGCTTTACATCCTTGATGAACCGACGACTGGATTGCATTTCGCCGATATCGAAAAACTGCTGCAAGTGTTAACGAAGCTGCGCAATGCAGGTAACACGGTGATCGTAATTGAACATAACTTGGAGATGATCAAGTGCGCGGATTGGATCATTGATCTGGGGCCCGAGGGGGGAAAGGATGGCGGCAAGATCGTGGGAGAAGGCCCACCAGAGAAGATCGCCGAATTGCCAGGCAGCTATACCGGGCAATATCTGCGGCCGTCGTTGAAGAACACATGAGCCTCATAAGACGCATAGGAGTGATGTGCCTGGTGAGCCTGCTCGCGCAATTGGCCCGCGCAGACTTTTCCAACGAAATTTCCGAAGCTAGCACGCCAATTGCCGAAGGAGTGCCGGAAGTTGCACTCGTGCGGTTGCAGGCGTTGCTAAACAATAATTTGCCGGAAGCCGAGTGGCGCGCGGTCGTGGAGAAGCTTGCCGAAGCGCAAATAACTGCAAGGCAGCCAGACAATACTCTGGTTTTGTTGGCAGATAGCCGGGTCCGCGAACTACCCTGGGCAAGATTTTGGCGCGCACAGGCCTTTGCCGCCCTGCATCGATGGGGTGAAGCCCTGCCGCTTTACGAGCAACTTGCCAACGATGAGGGGTCGCCCTTTCGCAGCCCGGCGATATTTGGGGCGGCGGAAATGCTGCGCGCATTGGGAAGACGCGAAGAAGCGGTGAAGAAATTTACGCTTCTCATTCATGACAAGGAATGGGCAACGCGAACGCAGCTGCGAGCAGCCGAGTTGTACATTGAAACGGGCGATGCTGCCGGCGCGCGTCGTCTTCTTGAAGAGATGCAGCCAACGTCGGTGGCGGAACGAAGAGAACGCCGGGTGTTGCGGGGACGCCTGGAATTAATGCAGCGGCGACCTGAAAGAGCGATCGGCATTTTTCAGGGTCTCTTGAAAAGACCACAGGGAGCAGCTCACTCCACGCTAATCGCAGCAGTCTTCGGTGTCGCGGAAGCGCAAGCGCAACTCAAAACGCCGGAAATCGCAGACGACGTTATTGAGCAGTTTATTGATCGTCATCCAGCAGATCCGGATCTTCCTCTTCTTTTCGCGAGACTCGATGAGTTGTATCGAGAGGAACACAAACCATCCCGCAACGAGCTGGAGAGATGGGTGCGCAGCCCCGAACAGCCACGACGAACATTTGCGCGATGGTATCTCGCCCGGTTCGAAATTCGCGCAGGGCGCCGGGAGCGGGCTCGACAATTATTTACTGATCTTCGCCACACCGGCGTAAAATCTCAGGCGATCGCGCCCGCTCTGCTCGAGTTTGCAAAATTCGAAGTCGAGGACAAACACTTCGATGAGGCGATTGCGATTTTGAACGACGCGCGCTCGTTTCATCCCGCGCCGTCTTTGCTTACCCAAATCGATTTTTTATCCGCCCAGGCGCAATACCTTGCGAGGCGATTTGGCAGAGCTTCCGCGGATTTTGAACAAATCGCGCGTTCCGGCTCGCCGTGGGCAAAGGTTGCGCTTTTCAACGCGTCCACCGGCTGGCTCCAACTCGGTGACCATACACGCTTTCTGACTGATTACGGTGACCTGGAAAAATTGGGTGGCGACGAGGAAGCGCGTGCCGACCTGCGATTGGAGGAAGGCCTGGTGCAAGCGGCAAAAGGCGACGAAAAAGCGGCGAAATCGCTGCAAGAGTTCATTCATGATTTTCCCAAGAATCCTCGCGTGTCGGAAGCTTTGGTCAGCCTGGCGGAACTGGCCTTTCATGCGTCGCCACCGCGTCTCGATGAAGCGCGCAAGTATCTGACTCGCGCCGCCGAGTCGCCAACGGCGGCAGCCGCGGAACGAGGGGATTATCTCAACATCTGGGTTGAGGAATCAAGTGGTGGCAACGAAGCGAAAGTTATCGAGCTTGCAAAGCGCTTCCTCGAACAACATGGAAACTCACCCTTCGCTCCGGAAGTTCGAATGAAGTTGGCTGAGCTTTATTATCGACGCCAGGACTTTGCGAACGCGCAGACGCAGTTTGAACTCATTGCGCAACAGACTCCCGACAATTCGCTTGGTGAAAAAGCCGTCTTCTTCGCGGCAGAGTCAGCGATGTCCAGCATGGGTGAACACTCGTTGGATCGGGCAATTGTTTTGTTTGATCAGGTCGTGCGGCAGAACGGCGCGCTGCGATGGGCTGCGCGCAATGAGCAGGCTGTGATTGAGCGCAAGCTTGGGAAACCCAAGGACGCTCTCGCCTTATACGATGAGGTCCTAACGAGCGATGCCGGTCCTTCAGAAAAACGCGAGGCGCTGTGCGGCAAGGGCGACATTTTCTTTGAGATGGGCACAACCGATCCAAACAATTACCAGCGTGCGATCGAAATCTATGATCAACTCGCCTCCGACAAGGACGAGCCGATTCACTGGCGAAACCAGGCACTGTTTAAAAAGGGATTGTGTTTGGAGAAGAAAAGCGAGCGCGCCAGTGCGCTTGCCACTTTTTACAAAATATTGGAGGAAGACACGCATCCGGATCGGCGGCGCGAACTCTTCTGGTATTACAAGGCTGGGTTTAACGCTGCGCGCCTGTTGGAGGAAGATTCGAAGTGGGAATCTGCGGCTGCCATCTATGAGAAACTAGCTGCCGCGGGAGGGAGCCGAAGCGAAGAAGCGAAAGCGCGTCTTACCAATCTTCGCCTGGAGCACTTCCTTTGGACGGATTAACCGTAAGGAGCACGGTGGCCGAAAATCTCGGTTTGTTGTCTTAAAATAACGGCAAAATAGGCTTGCGTCGGGTCTGAAGCGGAATCACACTTAGGCCGTGAAAACAGTAGGCAGACCAAGTCGCCTGGGCGGTTGGTCGGTCCGATGTGCAAGCGTCGTGCTTGCGCTCGCGTTTTGCGCATCGGCTGCTGCTGATCCACAGAGCAAGAACGTGGTGCTCCGGCCACAAGCACAGCAGGTCGTCAAGACCTCAAAGAAGATGTGCTACACTGTGGCCGCGGGCTCCCGTATTCCGCAACCTTGCGATCGGCTCGCTGCAATTCCGACCACTCATGGTGCACTGGATATTTTAGGCCACCGTAACGGGCAATAACTAAACTCCGACGGTTTCGCCGGTAGTGGCGTGCTGCCGGGCACGGCAGCACGGACGTGGATTTATATTTTTGCGCGCCAAACCATTCTTCGCGTCTTTGTCGGTGTAGATGCGCGGGCAAAATTTTTTCTCGCGAATGCCTTCGGAATTAGCTTTCTGGCTTACCCAAAACCGACTTCGCCGTCGCAAGCACGGACTTATCGTCGTTATCCGTCAGTCCAGCGAGAAAATGGCGAATCCGGCGGAATGATTGGCGTAAGAACAGATCCGCAGCGAACTGGTCCGGGGAAGAAGAATTTCCGTTTCGTTGCGAAAACTGAAGCTCGGTATCGTATCGACTGAGCACGCAGGTTGAGGCAAAAAGGTCCATCGCCGCGTTTGCGATCCGTTCCTGGACAAGCTGCATATCAAGTATCGGCTCGCGGTAAGCGATCAGTGCGCGGTTCACAGCTACATTAAAACGCCAGATCAAGCGGCCAAGTTGATTGGCAAACCATCGCAACTCGGCGCTGTGTACCGGAATCTCGGGGACCCGCACGGTGGCGCCAAGTCGCTGCTTGCCAGCTGCCCACGCTTTCGCGATGCCCCGCTCCCGCGTCGGTTTCATCACCGTGTCGTAGATTTCCTTGAACTCCATGCCCGGTCCACGCATCCCCACCAGTGCGACAAACGAAGTCAGCACTTCATTCGCGCCTTCGCCGATCTGGTTAATGCGTGCATCGCGCATCATTCTCTCCAGCGGAAGATCGACAAAATACGCAGAGCCGCCATAAATCTGAAATACGTCGTTGATGCACTCCCAAAGCCGCTCGGTGGTAAACACTTTTAGCATCGCGGTCTCGAGCATGTAATCCTCCAGCCCGCGATCGATTAACGCCGCGGTGATCGTGGTCATTGCTTCCATCGCATAAGCGTCTGCCGCGATGCGCGCGATTTTCTTTTGGACCAGGTGAATATTACCGAGTGTTTTGTTGAATTGTTTGCGCGTGTTTGCGTGTTCGATCGCCAAACGCAAACAGGTCTTGGCCGCACCGGTGCAGCATGCGCCGAATGTTGTGCGGCCGAAATCGAGGACGGTCAGCGCGACCTTGAGGCCTTTGCCCGGCGGGCCGAGAATATTTTCCTTGGGAACTTTGACGTCGCGTAATGCGAATCGACCAGTCGCCGTGCCGCGGATTCCCATCTTCGGCATCCGCGCTTCTAGCATTTCGAATCCGGGCATGTCCGGCGTGACCAGGAAGGCCGTGATCGAGGTCTTCCCATTTTTGCCAGGGACCGGCGTGCGCGCCATCACGGTCAGCACATCGGCGATAGCCGCGTTGGTGATGTAGCGCTTTTCACCGTTGAGAACGAAATGCGAGCCGTCTTCGCTCGGTCGCGCTTGCATTTGCACGTTCGCCGCATCCGATCCTGCTTCCTTTTCGGTCAGCGCAAATGCACCCAGTTGTTCGCCGGTCGACAATTTTGGAAGCCATCGCTGTTTTTGCTCGTGCGTTCCAAAGAGCAACAACGCACGAATTCCAATAGAGTGGTGCGCATTCACAAAAACCGATGTCGATGCACAACGGCGGCCAATTTCTTCCAGGATTTTGCAGTTGGCCATTTGAGAGAATCCATGTCCGCCATATTCCTTAGGCGCAGTCATGCCGAGCACGCCAACTCGGCCGAGTCCATCAATCACGCTGCGCGGTATATCCGCTTTTTGGTCGACTTCCGCAGGATCGAGATGCTCATCCAGAAATTGGCGAAGCTCGGAGAGACTTCCATCCAGCTCGGCCTGTTGCGCTGCCGGAATGCGCGGATAGGGCATCACCCAATCGGCAACGAAATGTCCCTGGAAAAGGCCTTTGGCAAAACCAAGCGCCTGCGGACCTGCAAAAAGCAGTTCCTCTGCTTGTTGAATTTCTTTCTGTCGCTGCGCGTCGAGCTTATTCATTCAATTTGTGTGTAGAAAAACAGGCGACGCATTGTAGCCATGCGCGCGCGTGTGTCCAATCACGCGGCGCACATCGAATTCAGAAATCGATCGGATCCTGATGGTCCGACCCCGAGACAACAGCCAAGATTACTAGCGGCGCAATCTGAAAATTTAGACTTATGGAGGCTACGGATTGACGCGTCACTCTCAGCTGCAGCCCTGACTGGTGCCGCATTCAGTGCAAACACCACAGGCACCGGCACGGATCACCTTGTCGCTGCCGCATACCGAACACGTGATCCCCATGTAGATGCTGCCAAGCGCCACTGTTACACGGTAGGCGTAACCACCGCCGTTTCCGTTCTGCCGACCAGATTCGGAATCGCCGGGCGGATGATTTGTGATTACGTCGATCACTTCTTTCTCGGCAGTCCGCGCCAAATCTGAGACTGGCCGATTCACAGCCTTTTTCTCGATCTCCGCAATTTCCTTCAGCGGCAGATCGGGTTGGCCTCGGTTGGGCGAAGTCGCTTCCTTGTAGCCTTTGATGAACTGGCAACCCAACCAGCGAAACACGTAATCAGCGATGCTGGTGGCGTGCCGGATATCAGGGTTCTTTGTGAAACCGCTGGGCTCAAATCGCTGGTAAGCAAACTTCTTCACCAGGCCTTCGAGCGGCACGCCGTACTGGAGAGCGATGGAAGTGAGCGTGCCGACTGTGTCCATTAATCCGCCGATGGTGCTGCCTTCTTTGGACATGGTAATGAAGAGCTCGCCGGGCTGACCGTCCGCGTAGAGCCCGACAGTGATGTAACCTTCGTGACCGGCGATCTCGAACTTGTGGGTGAGCGACATGCGGGTGTCGGTCATGCGGTGGCGCACCGGTTGATCGACCAAGCCGCGCAACGACGCTACTTCCTGTTCCAGCTCGAGAATCCGTTTCTGCAACGTGTCCGTCTCGGTCGCGTCGAGAGAACCGGCATCGTCGATGCCGGCTACAGTACCCATGTCTTTCGTCTTTCGGGTGTTCAGCGGCGCGGACCGCTTCGAGCCCTCTCGGTAAATCGCCACCGATTTCAAGCCGAGCCGCCATCCTTCGACGTAGGTGTTCATGATATCATCCACTGTGGCGGATTCCGGCATATTGACCGTCTTAGAAATTGCGCCACTGAGGAATGGCTGCGCCGCGGCCATCATTCGCAGGTGCGCCATATAATTGAGACTGCGCTCACCTTTGAACGGCTTGAACGCGCAATCGAAAACGGGCAAGTGCTCCGGCTTTAATCCGGATGAGATTGTCGATTCATCCGTATCGGTGACGTCCTCGATGGTATCGAAAGCGTCAATGTGCGCGACAATGCGTTCGATCTCGTCGGCATTGTAACCTAGTTTCTCCAGCGCGGGTTTGATGGTTTGGTTAACAATTTTCAGCATTCCGCCGCCCGCGAGCAGTTTGTATTTCACCAGCGCGATGTCCGGTTCAATTCCCGTGGTGTCGCAATCCATCAGGAAACTGATCGTGCCTGTCGGCGCGAGCACAGTGACTTGCGCGTTCCGATAACCGTAGCGCTTTCCAAGTTCGGCCGCGCTGTCCCAAACTTTCGCAGCCTCTTCTTTCAAATGTGCGAATTCCTTTGCATCTGAGATTTCGCGCACCGCGTCCCGATGCAATTCAATCACTTCCAGCATCGATGCGACGTTGTCCTTGGCGACCGGTTTTGGCACGCCGCTGGCGCGAGAATCGCGATAACCGGGAAACGGCCCGATCGCCCGCGCCAATCGTGCGCTCTGTTCGTAAGCTTCGCCGGTCATGATTGCGGTGATAGCGCCGCAGAGGGCCCGGCCTTCGACACTGTGGTAACCAAAACCATAGCTCATTATGAGCGACCCGAGGTTCGCGTAACCGAGCCCAAGTGTGCGGAAAATGTGCGAGTTTTCCGCGATTTCTTTGACCGGATAACTCGCGTTATCGACAATGATCTCCTGCGCTGTGATGAAAATGCGCACTGCCGCTTTAAATCGCCCGACATCAAAGTCGCCCTCCAGAGTCTTAAACTTCATCAAATTCAGCGAAGCCAGATTGCACGCGGTATTATCCAGGAAGAGATATTCCGAGCACGGGTTCGTTGAATTCTGACGGCCTGTGCCTTTGCAGGTGTGCCATTTGTGGATCGTGGAATCGAACTGCATTCCAGGATCGCCGCAGATGTATGTTCCTTCAGCGATTTTTCGCAGCAGTGTGCGCGCCTCCTTGCGTTCGCACGTCTTGCCGTCCGTTACGCGCCGCGTCCACCACTCACGGCCTTCCAGTGCTCCTTCCATGAATTCGTCGCTCACCCGCACGCTCACATTTTCGTTCTGATACATGACCGAGCCGTACGCATCGCCGTTGTAACTGCCATCGTAGCCCTGCTCGATAAGCGCCCATGCCTTCTTTTCTTCCTTCTGTTTCGCATCGATGAACTCTTCGATGTCTGGGTGCCAATCTTTGAGCGTGTTCATCTTTGCCGCGCGCCGCGTTTTGCCGCCGCTCTTCACCACGTTCGCAACCTGGTCGTAAACTTTCAGGAACGAGAGCGGCCCGCTGGGTTTACCACCGCCGCTCAATTTTTCTCTTGTTGACCTGAGCGAAGAAAGATCAGTGCCGGTACCACTGCCATACTTGAAGAGCATCGCTTCACTTGTCGCCAGCCGCATGATGTCTTCCATCGTGTCCTCCACACTCTGAATGAAGCAGGCGCTTCCCTGTGGATACTCGTACTGCGACGCGGCTCGTTCGGCTTTGCCGGTCTCCCGGTTGTAGAAATAATTGCCGGCCCCAGCGCCTTTGCCTACGCCATATTGATGATACAAGCCGACGTTGAACCAGACCGGCGAGTTGAACGCGCCGTACTGGTTCAAACACAGCCAGGTCAGTTCATCATAAAAAACCTCCGCATCTTCCGCATCCGCGAAGTAACCGTCCGCCAGTCCCCAGTCGGCAATCGTGCGCGTGACGCGGTGAATCAGCTGCCGCACCGAAGTTTCTCGTCCGCCCTTGTACGGATCGGTGCCGTTCGCGATGTCGCCGTAAAAATATTTGGAGACAGCTATTTTGGTCGCGAGCGCGCTCCAGCTTTTCGGGACTTCGATGTCCTCCTGCTTAAAGATGACTTTGCCGCCGTCATCGGTGATTTCGGCGATGCGACGTTCCCATTCAACTTGATCAAATGGTGCAACAGCGGCATCGCTGAACACGCGCTCAAGACGCAGGCCGGTCTTTTTCTTTTTGTCGGCCTTGTTTCTTCGGCGCGCAGCCGGTTCACGTGGTCCTTTAAGTGAAGCAGGCGGAATTCCCGGTTTTAGTTGAATCATGGCGATGAGGGAGGGTTGAAGTTTTCAATAAGATGCGAATACTTGTGAACAGCGGGCGCAAACAACTTGTGAATCCTAGTGAACAACAAGTAATAGCGTTGGCTGTCCTTGGGACATACAATATGCAGCCCCGGGGGAAGGCATGGCAAGCCTAAAATTGTAACATTTTTGGGTCTGTGAGGGAGACAACCAGGTCTGCCAAGCAAAAAGAGAATCTCGACTCCAACGGAGGCCCATGCCGCCTGCCAGAGGCAACGGGGCAGACGCCCATCTCCGCGGACAGGATTGTCCACAGTACGTACCCGATTTCACACAGGGTTTGCATTCGACGTTGGATGTTGGACGTTGGGCGTTCGGCGTTTTCTTCTGCCCTTTAGGAAGGGTGGCTGAGTCCGGTTTAAGGCACTCGACTCGAAATCGAGCGTGGGGAAACCCACCGTGGGTTCGAATCCCACCCCTTCCGATTCCTGGTGGCGTCTGCACTCGCACATTGATCGTCTGCTGCTTCAGTTGTGACAAATCCGTCTTGGTAATCGACCGATTTTTCCCGTGAAAGCCATGACACTCGCAAGGCGAAACGAAAATTACTTCCTAAATGCCTGAATAATTTGGCACAATTCTCAAATGTTGAGGACAACAATCACCTCAATAAACATTTCAAATGAGAAAGAGAGGTTTCCATGAAAAGTATAATGCTATGGCTTACAAAACCGCCTGTCGATGGCCCGCGATCGGTGCTCTTGCTCCGCCTGATGGTCGGCGGCGTGTTCTTCTGGGAGGGAGTCCTTAAATTCGTCTATGCAAATCAAGGAGTCGGACGATTCACCAAACTCGGGATGCCCTTTCCCGCATTTACGGCCGACTTCGTCGGTTGCCTTGAAATCGTGGGCGGACTACTTTTACTCTTGGGACTGCTTACGCGGCTAGTCGCGATTCCCTTTGTAATCGAAATGATTGTCGCAATGCTCTCAACGAAAATCTCGATGTACTTTGGAACGTCACCGCTTCCACTACCGCCGGTGCCACCTCAGACCGGATTCTGGGCGGTTCTACACGAAATTCGCTCCGAATATGCGCAGATCATGGTCGCTCTTTACCTGCTGATTAATGGACCCGGTAAATGGTCGATCGACGCCCTTCTGGACAAGCTGCGAACGGCAAAGACCCAGTGATTTCATTCCAGGAACTGTTGTCATCCAATGCGCCCTAACCAATCGCTGCAGCCGTGTTGCGGAGAAAGCGTCTGGAACACCGTCCCAGTTGATCTCACGGCGGCGATCGGGAAATGTGCCGCCTACTCCATTGTTGGGCCCCAAAAAATTCCTGAAGGCGTCTACCGCGGTCTGGATATCCGCTGGCGTGGCACCGGACGCTTCGAACACCTCCGGATCGGCTGAAGCAGCCACTGGGTTGAAAATGAGTGTTAAACCAAAGCTGGCGATCGCCAGCGAGAGCCAATGTCTTTTCATGATATTTATGGATTGCATAGGTTGAGTTTAAGATTCAGGTTTAGTTGTTGTTGTTCACTGATGAGATGAACCGTCGTGTTCGTGGTCGTGAGAAATGTAATCGGACATAATATTGGTTTTTGGTTTGGTTACTTGGCAGGTTGCCTCACACCTGTCTTTACTGATTCGGCTGGATTTTATTCCCGATATCCTTCGGATCAGAGCGCGAGCTGCGGTAATTTTCCGCAATTCCTGCTTTGCGGTTGCTGCTTTTCGACCCTTGTCTTTGCAAAAACGCCGCGCTCGGGCGTCGGCCCAGAACGCGGCGTTTGGTTGGTAATCGGATCCAGTTCTCCATCCAGATAACCATCCATTAGTTTTGTAGCTTCTTCGCACTTCATCTTACTTCTCCTTACCGATCCGAGCCGCCAAACATTCCTTGAGCTTGGGGCGCGCGCGGGCAAGCCGTGACATGACCGTACCCGGGGGAATTT
>WNGP01003167.1_pt1 | contig 20272 bp, 25 predicted proteins | sample 5407671 | NCBI WGS metagenome assembly WNGP01 (sample SAMN13153381, study PRJNA577476) | soil metagenome | isolation source: 40 cm soil or saprolite under Garry oak tree replicate 2 | place: USA:California | collected 2016-06-15 | reverse complement strand
AGGCGGTCGCCCGCATCCCCCAGTCCCGGCAGGATGTAGCCGCGGTCGTTGAGCTCGCGGTCGAGCGCGGCGGCGAAGACGGGGACGTCGGGGTGGTTCTCGAGCATGCGGCGCACCCCCTCCGGCGCCGCGACGAGACACAGGAAGCGGATGCGCTGGGCGCCGGCGTGTTTGAGCGCGCTCACGGCGTCCGCCGCCGAGCCGCCGGTCGCGAGCATGGGATCGAGCACGAAGAAATCGCGCGCGTCCTCGCCGGATGGGATCTTGAAATAGTAGTCGACCGGCTCGAGCGTGTCGTGCTCGCGGTAGATACCGATGTGGCCGACGCGCGCCGAGGGGATGAGCTGCGCGATGCCCTCGACCATGCCGAGCCCCGCGCGCAGGATCGGCACGAGGGCGAGCTTCTTCCCGGCCACTCGGACTCCCTGCATCCGCTCGAGCGGCGTTTCCACCTCGGCGGTCTCGAGCGGCAGGTCCTTGGTCACCTCGTACGCCATGAGCATGGCGATCTCGTTCACGAGCTGCTTGAAATCCCGGGTGGGGGTGTTCTTGTCCCGGAGAATCGAGAGTTTGTGCTGGATCAACGGGTGATCGAGCACCGTGAGGTTCGGGAACTTGGGGTGCGGCATGGACGAGAAGGTATCGCGCGAGACGGCGAGACGTCCAGGCGGCGCGCCTTGACGGGCAAAACTCAGGGCGCGCGCCGGATCGGCCGCCCCGGATGGGCCGCCACCGACGCGCTGTTCCGCACCACGAACACGCCGTGCACCAGCACGTGGACGATCCCTTCTGAGAACTGGGCCGGGCGCTCGTACGTGGCCCGGTCCACCACGCGCGCGGCGTCGAACACGGTGAGGTCGGCGTCCGCCCCGACCTGGACCCGGCCCTTGGCGCGCATCGCCGGCGCCACCCGCTCAAGTCGCTGAGCCGGCAGCAAGGTCATCTTGCGCACCGCATCCTCGAGGCTCAGCGCGCCGGAGTCGCGCACATAGCGTCCCAAGACGCGTGCGTGTGTCCCCGCGAGCCGCGGATGGCCGTGGGGCGAGATGCCGTCGCTAGCCACCATCACGAGCGAGTCGGCGAGCGTCTGTCGGACCGTGCTATCCGGAATCTGGAAGATCACGACGGTGGCTCCCTGCCGGCGGAGTCGCGCGAAGCTGGCGCGGGTCAGGCGTTCGCCGGTCGGAGGATAGAGGATATCGTGATAGGTGATGGACATGCGCTGCTGCCAGCCGGGATCGAACACCGCGGACTGAAGCGCGGTGGACCCCGCGGTGTACGGGTACGCTTCCGTCGTGACATCGAGGCCGCGCTCGCGGGCGCCGCGAATGAGCTGGAGCAAGAGCGGTGTGTCTCGTTGGCCCATGCTCGTCACGTGGACCACGTGCAAAGAAGCCCCTGTCGCCGCCGCGTCGGCGATCACCTCTTGCAGCCCCGCCACGCTGCCCCCGGTAGCCGGGTCCCGCCCGCCCTCGCGTAAGTGTACGAAGCAGGGCACGCCGTGACGTGCCGCGACCCGGAATACGCGGAGGATCTCCTCGCGGCTCGCGCCGGGCGTATACGCGATACCGAACCCGATGCCCAGCGCCCCGTCGGCGAGCCCACGCTCCACCAACGAATCGAGCCGTGGCAGGTCGGCGTCGGGCAGCGCACCATGAGTCCAGCTCCGGCTCGTGTCGCGCGTGATCGCGCTAACGCCTGGGAGCGACTCGTCGTGCGCGATGAGTGCCCGGCGCGCGCCCACATGGCCGATGGTGACGCCGTAATTGATGAGGGCGCGGCCGTCGCGCTCGGCGTACCACGGCGCGACCGGGTAGGTGCCAATCTCCAGCTCCAGCGCCGTCGTCACGCCGTCGTGCGCATAGTAGCGGTAGCTCTCGGAATCCTGTCCGTGGGCATGGAGATCGATGAATCCGGGCGCGACGACGAGACCGGCGACCGCGAGGGTCTCGCGCGCCGCGAGCGGCTCGACGGTCACTGCCGCGATCCGGCCGTCCCGGATGCCCACGTTGCGCTGGGCGTCCAGGCCTGTCTCCGGGTCGAGCACACGCCCGCCCATGAGAACGAGATCGTACTGCTCGCCCTGCGCGCCCGTCCCGCGAGCCGCGAGCACAGCCGCGCCGAGTAGAACCACGAAGAGGGGTAACGCCAACAGTCGGTGCCGGGTCATGATCCTCCTTAACGCGAGAAACTCGCCCATGCCATGGCACGCCGCCACTCCCACCCTATCAAGCAGCCCGCTAAGTTCTTCTGCTGCATAACCCGGCCAGGTAGCTCAGTTGGTAGAGCAGCGGACTGAAAATCAGCTTCCTGGTCGGGTCGCCTCAGTACTGCTTGTGCTAACTCGTTGGTGCTTGGCCGTGAAGCGGGACAAGCCGTCCCGTGGTGTCGCGGTCGTCCCAAGCTGTTCCGAGTGTGAGTCCCACAGTTGGTCCCATTGTGCGCGAACTCGGGTCATTCGCTAGATTGTGGCCGCTGTGAGCATCCTCTTTAGGGTCTGACCACCCAAGACCCACCCAGACCAAGAGCTTGGCACTCTGTTGTACAACCAGGGTTAACTCCTTATAATTGACAGGCGTAGGAGCCTCCCAATCCTCTCCAACCAGGAACTTTCCACCCTAGCCGACGTTATACCATTGGCGGTATAATGGGTGCGTCGCCGTGGCAAGTGAAGTTCTTCGACTTGCGGGAGGACGAAGATGCCCTCAGCGAACTCGTTGGCGAAGCGAACCTCACCGACAAACAGATTGCCAAGATCAACAAGGAAGTAGAGCGTCTTGAGAGGCACGGTCACGATCTCGGGTCCGTGCGTTTCGACAACGTTGAGGGGTCTAAGAAGAAGGTCCGTGAGTTCAAGATCGTTGCGGACAAAATCGAGATCAGGTTCTTGTACAAGCTTATCGACACCACGTTTGTGATGTTGAAGGGATACAAACACAAGCATCGTCGGGACGTGAGTCGCCACTTACCAACAGCGGAAGCACGACTTGACGCATGGGAAAAACAACATGAATCGCGCTGAAAGTTACGCCAGACTCAAAGCACGTCGGCCTGGGATCGAAGCTGCCGAGAAAGAGATCGCACCGTATGAAGCAATTGCCGATCTCATCCTCGACGCACGCGTTCGTGCCGGTCTCTCACAAGCGGAACTCGCGAGGAGAGCGGGGACCACGCAAGCGCGTATCTCCGAAATAGAGTCCGGGGAAGCAAACACCAAACCTGAAACCATCATGCGCATCGGGGAGGCTCTTGGTGCGCACATTGACTACGCGACCCTACTTCAAGCGTTGACCAACTTGTACGTGACGACCGGCACGTTCGTCCCGATGAGAACCCTCATCTCGACTTTCGAGACAGAGGTAGAGGACGCAGCAGTCACTACTCGTATCTTCTACGTGCCTGCTGACAGGGGCCTGCCACTGTTCGACGCTGATAACATCGTCGTTGGCGGAGCTATCACGACTGAATCAACTTTCATCGCACCAGGCTTCATCACCGTCAGGGACAACACGCTTTCGGGAGGGGTCACCCTTGTTGCGAGCAATGCCTTCAGCTACGCACCGCACCACTCGCTGCATGGCATTTTCGCGGGAGTGTCGGAGACGGAGGACGAGCCCAACGGGGATGAACCTGGAACACCGGCTGAAACACCGGATGAAACACCGGCAGCCGCAAACTCCAACCTCGCACTGGCTGCCTAAGAAGTGGACTCCTCAAAGCCACCCGGCATCCTGATCGCCCAAATCCTTCTTGAGCGGGCGGTATTCGACCACCGTGAAGACTTCCTTGCGCTTCCGCCCAATACACCTGTTGGTGCACCGACCATTACCCTAACGACTACAGCGGGTGAGAGCCCTGATAACAAGCGGGGGATCATCAAGCTGCGTGTTCAGACTAGGCGAGAGCAGCGTCCGCTATACAACCTTGATGTGGAGATGACGGCATTAGTGGAGGCGGAGCACGGTAAGGAGAACATGCCCATCGAGCAGTATGTCCGCTCATCGGGTCCGGCAACGCTGTTCCCCTTCATACGACAAGTTGTTGCCGACCTCACCTCCAAGGGCCGCTTCGGTCCACTCTGGCTGAGTCCCGTCAATTTCGTTGCGATGGCGCAGAACCTTCGTCCGGTTGAGGGCGAAGAAGCAATCGTTGCCTATAGAGCGGGGCCGGAAGCTCGTCGAGGTCGGGTGAAGACGAGACGGAGATCGAAAAAGTGAGCGCGGTGTTTCAGGTAAACGCGCAGTTTGTCTCCCTGTTTGAATGAAAACCCACAAAGCTCGCTCAGGTTCTCTCGGCTCTCGCCTGTCGAGAAAGGGTCTTCCTGACCCTACTCCGAGTGTCACGCGCCTTGTGTGGGTCATGGCTGGTGGGCGCTGCTCGTTCGTCGATTGTCGTGCGGAGTTGGTTGAAGTGGACTCCGATGGCACGCGGACCACGGTGCTAGGTGAGGTCGCCCACATTGTAGCAAGGAGCAAGGACGGCGCTCGTGGCTCATTCCCGCCCCCAGGCGACGCGGTGAATAGCTCGACCAACCTCATGCTGCTGTGTCCTACCCACCACGAGTTGATCGACCAACGAGCGGACACCTACACCGTCGAGCGGCTGGTCGGAATCAAGTCAGAGCATGAACGATGGGTTCGAGAGCAACTGTCTCAGCACGAGTCCGGCGCGGCCGAGCAGCCGCTCTACCGAGAGACGCTGCACAGCAGTCTCCTGTGCGTAGAACGTGTCCCTGAGCGCGTCTACCTCACGCCGTGCAACTTGACCGAGGACCAGGTCAAGAGCCTCATTCGCTATCCCGCTGACCGACAGGTTGCTCTCCCGTTCGCGGTCAAGGGCGGCAACCTCCTTACGTTCATGCCGACGACAGGTGACGATCATCCGTTCGTTGATGCCGTGTCGAAGCAGGGCTCGATGACCGCGGTGGACGCCTCATCGTGGTGGGAAGACCCGGATAAGTCTGGTTGGTACATGACGCTCCTGAATCGCACACTCCACAAGCTCACGGGGCGTCGTGGGCTGCGCTTCGACAAGGATCACAAGCGCTACTACTTCGAGCCCCGCGTCGATGAACAGGGCCGGGCGGTGGAGGTCGAAGTCGAGTACCAGCCGCTAAATCAGTCCAAGGCATCACGTCACGTCGTGTGGCAACCGAGGCGTAAGACGAAGGGTCAAGATGGAGAAGTAACCGTTGAGAAGCGCCCCTACTGGATTCATCTCGCGGCGAATCTCCGTTTCCTCCGAGTGAACAGGGCCGAGTGGGTACTTGCGATTCGACCCGAGCATCGACTGACGAAGGACGGGTTTGAGTTGCTGCCGTCGATGGCGGTCGGACCCCGGGCAACTCGCCTGAAGTCCCACCTGTACAACTACGATCTCTTGGGTGAACTCCAGTTCTGGAAGGAGTACCTCTCGGACGCGCAACCGCGCATCATCGTGGACCTAGGTGGACAGAGGCTTGTGATCGACGCTCGACTAATGCACACCGACGTGGAATGGGTAGGCGTGGCCGACGACGACCTTGCCTTCGACAACACGGCCCGTGAAGACGACTTATTTACGTCCGCCGAATACGACCAGGCGATGCACGACGGTCAGCAGCACGCAGACGCTGAGCTTGAGAATTGGGAGGTGTCTGATCTGACTTCGATGGTCGAAGAAGACGAGCATGATGATGAAGACACCTAGTAAACCCGTGCTTGGCAGTCGATGGCTCCACGAGCCGGTCCTCGGGTTCGCCGGGGAGCGTGAGCACGTCTACACTAAGCTCGGTCTCAGCCGGTTCGGTCCGGCGTCCCTCGGACAGTCCGAGCATCCCTCTACGATTCGGCTTGGATACGTCGGCTCGGGCTTGAGCATCGCTTCCGCCAAGGAGCGCCTCACGCAGTTTGCTGAGGGCGTTTCGGGTGACGGCACGTACAAGCTGCTCGACTTCCCTGGAGTTGCCAGAAATCGGGGCTTCTTCACGGACCTCATTCATTCTGAGCGAACGCAGACGATCACTCTGAACGAACTCAAGGACCTTAAGCACATCCGCAAGAGAGCGGACCGTTTTCCCGTTGCTGTCGCGCTGGTGAGTGAAAAGGTCCGGCTACTGGCGCAGAGTGAGCAGCGACCCCAGGTCATCATCCTCGCTCTCCCCGACGACCTTCTGGACCTCCTGACGAGCGTTGTCAAACAGGTCGGCGGTGCCAGGAACTTCCGGCGTGCGATCAAAGCGGAGGTAATGCAACACGGGATTCCCACTCAGATTCTTCTCCAGAGGGTTTCTGAGGCGAAGCCCGGCGCGAGGAACGTTGACCCCCCAAGTCGCGTCGCGTGGAATCTGTTCACGAGCATCTTTTACAAGGGCGGAGGTATCCCTTGGAAGCCGTTGGGGCTTCAGGAGCACACCTGCTACATCGGTATCAGCTTTCACAAGCTGCTCGGCCCTGACGCGAACATCCGCACGTCCATCGCGCAGGCATATGACGACCAAGGCGTCGGCCTCGTCCTACGTGGCCCGGACTTCCCTTGGGACGAAGCCAAATTCGGTCGGTCGCCGCACCTTGATGCCGAACGGGCCAGCCAACTAATTCAGTTGGTGTTGAAGCGATACGAGAGCGAGACCGGGCATCAGCCCTCCCGTGTCGCGATTCACAAGACCTCTCGCTACTGGCCTGCGGAGCGCGAGGGAATCCAAGACGCTCTCAAGGGTGTCAAACAGTTTGATCTCGTCGCAGTCGCCCCGACGAGTGAGGTTCGCTTAGTCCGGGTCGGGAAGTATCCACCGCTCCGAGGGACGTTCTTCGAGCTTGGTGATCTTCGGTACCTTTACACGACCGGCTACATCCCGGCCCTGAAGGCGTATCCTCACGGGCATGTGCCTGCTCCGCTCCAGATTGCCGACCACTACGGCGATTCGTCGGTTGAGCGGATAGCAGAGGAGATCATGATCCTCACGAAGATGAACTGGAACTCGGCTGGTTTCGCTGGAGCCGTCCCCGTCACGGTCCGCTTCAGCCGTCGAGTCGGAGAAATCCTAAAGGAAATGCCGCCTGGTCGAGAGCCGCAGCCGCTACTCCAGTTCTACACGTGAAGGGCGAATCGGGCTACTACCGACGACTCAGTTAGTGGCATGCCGAAGAAACAGAAGCTCTCCGAACCGGAAATCCACGCTCTGATCGTCAAAGAGGCGAAGTACCGGCTTGGCTGCAAGGACTTCGAGCCCGACTTCACGCTCGATCGCGTCGAGGACGACCAGTCAGGCGTTTACCCGCACGCGAATTGGGACGTCCAGAGCATCCGGAGCGCCGATGTGTGGCAGCCAGACTGCGCGCAGGCATTCCAAGAGGCCGTCGCCCGAGCACGCGGCAAGTTCGACATTGCGTGGGCCTAACGGGATAGCCGCCCGTCGATCTTGAGCAGACCTCGACGACGTTGTCAGGATTTTAGCACAGTTTTTCAAGAGGGTCATCGTGTGTACGCCTCGATCCCATTTCCCCCCGTAGGGGGTGCCCCCGCCCGCGATTCGTTCGACCACCCGCCCCCGCCGTTCCACTGTCCGTCCCACTGTCGCCGCTGATCCGCACGCAGGAACGCACGCAACAACGAGTTAGCCGCCAGGCCAACGGACGAAGCATCCGTTAACGCTGTCTCCAGGCTCCCCACATCGTCACGTCATGCACGCCGAGACCCCGAAAAGCGCCGCTCCGGGTCTCTCCTTCGTGCTCGCCGCTGCTCCGTCGCTGTCATGCGTGCGCGTGTGTGACTAGACTGTGACACGGCTAAGCTAGCACCTTGCTAGCACTTCTTCTGTGTCGTTCGCAACCTGCTATCACATCCGTTTCACCGCTGCTACAACCTGCCCGTCTCCCCGCTCGCTCTCCTGCTACGACACCGCCCGGCACACAGATTGCGTTGCTCACACAGTGCTAGCATATCGCTAGCTATGACGCACTCAGCAACGCGGGCCGACACGCAAGGCACAGCGTGAGCAACCTGACCGATCCCTGAGACTAGCGCCCGAACGATAGGGGCAGCGACCCCGAACGACTACACGCGCAACGGGACGCATGTGAGGCACAGCCCGCAACACTCGTGCAATGCGAGCGGCGCGCATCACCACATCACACCCATAGGGGGACGCAATGCAATTACACATCGAGCGCGACGAGCCGACGCTTTGGCTCCACAACGTGGACGGTATCGCCCGGCTCCACGGATTCGAGACTAACGGCAACGCTTGGACAGAGTACACGCTCGAACCGTTCGACGACGGCCCGATAACTGACGAGTGTGCAGACTGTGGCGCGGAAATTACTTCGGGCTGGCTGTGCCTAGACGGCGGAGAAACCATCTGCTCTAGCCACGTCGTCATCGTCACGCGCAAGGACTAGCAGCGAGCAGGTCTCACCGCAGCACTCCCGCAGTTCATCCACACCACACACTCGCAGTTAGAGGGAGGGTCACACTCGTGGCACACTTCCGCGCAGTCATCAAGGGCGCACGCGGTGAAGCGTCGCGGCTTGGGCACAAGGCAACGGGGATTAGCACACTCCTACAGACATGGGGTTGGGACGTTCGCGTCACCTGCGAGCATCAAAGCGAGCGCGATAGCGCACTTGTCGAGCTTGTCAATCACACGACGGGCCAGCGCATCCCGCTGCTTGACCTCAACCTTTCAGCCGACGACTACCGCGACGCTGTGACGTTCATCTACCGCACGGTAGACGACAATACAAGCGACGCAAAGTTTCCTATCACTCTCATTGGAGACCCTGAGCACGTCGCAAAACAGCAAGAGGCGGTTAGGCGCCTCACGCGGCAACCAAAGACGGGCCAACCGTGCGGCTGTCGCGCCGGCATCGAGCGCGATAACTGCCCACAGTGCGAAGGCACGGGCCAGCGCATCGACTTCGCCGCCATTCGCAACGCACAGAAGGGGGCCTAATGCGCCGCCCCAACTACGAAGCAGACGACGAGACGTTTCCTGCTGATGCCTACAGCGTGAAAGGCTATCGCGGCGTCGCATGGCGCGTGTACGGATGGGAACTCGAACGGTATTGGGACGAGTCGGAAGGCATCTTCGCAGACGATCCCGACGAGCGCCGCACAGACAAGGTTGTGTGCGTCATGGTCGGTGATGATCGGCGCTTCACGTTCGAGCCTAGTGAGCTTACGCCGCTCGATGATGACGAGTACTGCGGCGTCTGTGGTCAGATCGGATGCACGCACGACGGGAGGGACCGCGAATGACGTGCACTCCAACGCTGCGCGAGGCTATCGAGTGGATCGTGGACAACGACGACGTAGAGGTACCGCACAGCATGAAAACCGCGCCCGTGCAATACCTGTCAGGACTGCTCACCATCGCGTGTGTGGCGGACATCTTCGGAGTGAAGCGGACCACCGTTGCAGCTCGTGTCTGGCGTGCGACGCACCGAGTTTCAGAAAGGGGCTATTGAACAATGGCAAGCAAGCTCAGGGTTTTCCGTGTCGTGCTCCCTGTCGTCTTCGAGGTGGAAGCGAAGGACGCCGACGAAGCAGAGGCTAATGCTGCTGAGGTTGCACTCGATGCCTTTGCCTTGGGTGTGGACGCTGTGGACACACTCAACGAGGTGGAGGTAGAGGACATCACCGACAGTTTCAACGAGCGCAAGCGAAGGCTTGCTAAGGGCTCCACGCGGACGTTGGCCGTCCCCAGGATGCTCCCTTAAGGCGTCGGTGGGTACCCAGGCCGCTCGCGTAGAAAGCAGACTGATGTTACTGTGCTAGCACACCACTAACACGCGACCGAGGGACCAAAATGGCGAAGGATGCGGAGGATCGTACACAAATTCTCGTTCGTCTTCCACCTGAGGCGGTAGCCATGCTGGTGGCCCTGCAGGCACGCTACGCCGCTCGCGCGGGCCTGACTGAGCCGTTATCGCAGTCCAAAGCTGTGGAGATCATGGTGCGGCAGGCGGCGAAGCGTGAGGGGCTGAAGATCAAGGGAGTGGCTAAGTGACTGCACACTACTTGACCCATCGGCTGCACACTACTAGGCTCCCCGGCGTTATGCCTTCAAAGACGAGCAGCACGGCGCAAGCCGAAAGGGAAAAGCCTAGTCGAATCGAGCTAAACGTGCTCGTGCATCCGCTGGCCGCGCATCTGCCTCTGGTGCTCGCAGAGTCGGAGGGGCAGCCGCAGGTATCCAACGAACATCGAGCCATGCTGCGCGAGATTCCTACTGATGAGCTTGCCACCGTCATCGTCCGGGCCGTCATCGGACTGCTCTGGAGGTGGAGAGCCGACGAGGAGTTCAGCGCCAGAGAGGTGCGGATTCAGGATGCAGGGCGCGCCGTTGGGCTGCACGTGCTGCGAGCCTTATTGCGTGCGCGTCAACCTGACCTTCACGGTGCAGAGCGAGACATTGCTCTGGAAACAGTGCTCGGAGACGTGACCCTGAGGCGTCAGACCGAAATTGGGTTCTATCTGACCAATGCGCTGCACGTCGCCGTGCCAGGGCTGCTCCAGTTACAACCACCTCGCCGGGTGTTCACCAATCGTGGGCCGCGCAACCTACCCTATGGTCTTACTCTCAGCTCGGACGCGCCCACACGGTTCGGGTTTCCAACGCTCCTTGTTGCATGTGATAGACGCCCGATGATCGAGACGCCGTTGCGGTGGGGGTTGCAACGCGGCGGCTACAAATACTCGCTCAAAGGCTCGGTCCCGTTAATCACCAACGTCTCCGCCAGAGAGGCCGACCCTGATTGTCCCCAGGTGACCTATGATGCACTCAACGCCCTGCAGGAGACGCCCTGGCGTGTTAATCGCGGTGTGCTCAGCGTTGCGAGCGCACTGAAGGGGCTCTTGCTGCCTGAAGAACAGGACACGGTTGAGGAAGCCGAACAGGAGGCATCTCAGCAGGTTCTCTACTTCGTTCACTCCCTCGACTTTCGTGGCCGCGTCTATGCACACGGTACACGTCTCTTTCCCGGTGGCCCGGACCTCGCACGCGCTCTCCTAACCTTCGCACATGGTCGTGTGGTCACGGCGCACGATACGCGGGCCATCGCCGCCCTCGACGGCTACGGAAAGGAGTGCTTGGGTAAGGCGCTCGACCCCGCAGCCGTCATGCACGTTGCCCGTGAACCCCTAAGAACGCTCTCGCTGTGGCTGGAGGCTAGCGATCCGTGGCAGTTCTTAGCCTACTGTTTGGAGCGCACGGCGCTGAACGACGCGCACGCCGCAGGTAAGTCTTGGATGAGTACACTCCCCGTGTGGCAAGATGCTTCTTCAAACGGGTTGCAGCACATGGCATTCTTGTGCCGCGATGAGAGCCTAGCGAAGACGGTGAACGTGGCTCCTGCCAACGAGCGGGGCGACATCTACGCAGAGGTCGCTGAGAAGATGACTGGCCGCCTTCGGGAGAAGGCCACCCGCCCTCTCTCGGAGGCGCGTTGCAAGGAGTGCGTGAAGAAGACGAGGCGCTGCAAGCAGTGCGCGGCTCGCAGGAAGATCGAAGCGCGCATCAAGCGCCACGCACAGCCACTCTTGGACCGCTGCGAGGGACGCATTCAGCGCAACCATGCCAAGCACCCAACGATGACCTTACCATACGGTGCCGAGAGCTATGGTTTTCTCTCCCACTTCGCGGAAGAAGTCTTGAAGGTGAAGCGGGATCGGCGCACAGGAAGGTATCCGAACGAGGCCAACTATTTAGCGGAGTGCTTTGCAGTAGTCGCGTGGGAGGCGCTGCAGGCTGTGGTCCCGAAAGCGGTGGAGTTGCTGAAGTGGTTTCAGAGCATCGGGAAAGCAATCGCACAGACCAAGCAACCCGCTGCGTGGTTTGTTCCTGGTACAGACTTCCCGGCTGGACAGCGCCACAGCTTCAAGCCCAAGACCGCCCGTCTTCGACTGAATTGGGACGATGGAACCACGCAGGAACGGTGGGTAACCGTGCCGGTTCAAGAGTCGTTGACGTTGGATGCAAGCAATCACCGGACGAGTCTTGCACCGAACGTGATTCACAGCCTCGATGCAGCACACCTCATGCTCACGGTAACGCAGGCGCGTGCGATCAATTCCGACACGCCGTTAGGCACAATTCACGACAGCTTTGCGACGTGTGCCACCGACGCTCCAGGGTTAGAGCAAGTCTTCAAGTCGGGCTTTCACCACATCTACTGGTACGATGGGCGAAACCCACTGATAGACCTCGCGAGCCAGTTCGCGGCGCAGTGCCCTGAGGGTCAGTTTCCCGATCTTCCAGAGCAAGGGGAGGTTGCCGCCGTGAGTCAGGTGTACGCGGCGAGCCCGCTGCGGTAGTCGGGGGTCGTCGCATCCTAACTGTTCACGCATCAACGTTTTACGCGCACATTCCCCGTTGTACATGAAAACCCACGAAAATGCTACTGTAAGTGATGTACGCGCAATTACTTAATGAGTAGTGTGTAGGTTAGAAGCACAGCGTAGAGGAAGCTCGGACTAGACCGTCGCCGGAACACCCGGCAAGGCTGTGGCGGCAAAGACCGAAACGAGCAGCAAGGAAGCCCCGCGATAGGCGTAGGCCAGTGGGATAGCTCCGAAGCTCTACGGCGAGAGTCAACACTCGCGCGAGCAACGTTGACGTGGGAGCCGGGACTGCGGGCAGCGAACACTCTGCCGATCCCCCACCAGTGAGAGACGAACGAAGTAGAGGAAGCAGCTTACCGCACTAGACGCATTACCCGTACCGACCCAACTCCACAAAGCAGCAGGTTAACAGGCTGTTACTAACTACTGGCTTAATAGGGGGAGGGACCCTTAACCCACTAGCGAGGAAAAAGTAGATGCAAGGCAAGAAGGACCGGAGGCTCAAACTGTCTCCCAAGATCGTGCGAGCGATCCGCCGCGCCTATTCGCGCCGCAGTACACGCCGAGTTACGCAGAAGGCGCTGGCCGAACGCTTTCACGTTCACTCTTCCACCATCAATGTGATCGTGCTTGGACGTTCGCGACGCAAGGTGGAAGGACCACGCTCCGTTGCAGGTCACGATTGGGCCACACGTGCCAGAGGCGAACACAATGGCGGGTCGAAGCTGAGCATCCAGCAAGTCCGAAAGATTCGTAAGCTCTACGCTGCGCAGTCACCAAGAGTCACGCAGCGTGCGCTCGGAGAACGCTACGGCGTGAGCAGCGTGGCGATCCACTTCATCGTCCGTGTGAAGTCGTGGAAGTACGGGCCGACGCAATGACAGACGCCATCAAGTGGCGCGTGTTCTTGTGGCACGCCTCGCATCGCGGGGACGGTGGGCACGACGAGTTGCTCGGGATCGTTGAAGCTGCGACGCTCGCGGAGGCAACGCGGTTAGGCAGCCAGACGTTCGGTGAGCCAGAAGGAACACTGCTCGTTGAGCGAATGCGTTTGCGCCCATGATACTGCTCACAATTCCCGCAGGACGCTTGCGCTGGCAACTCGTGGCGCTGCGATCCGCCGACGAGGAGCAGACCACACGCGATCTCGCGGACATGTGAAGGGCGCAGAGTGAGGAGCGGGATCGAGAACGCCACATCCTTGCGGAGTTCGGCAAGGCATGGCCCCCGCGCCTGCGCCGACTAGGACTCATCGGCTCACCGCCTCTCATTCTTCCCTCCGAGTGGGGCGACCCGTGCCTCTGCGAGGTCTGCACACGACAACGTGAAGGGCTCGTTTTCAGTAGCGCGCTGCATCGTCCCAGGCTGCATGAAGCCAGCGCGCACCAATCCTTGGGCAGCTCGAAGCAAGACGGGACGCTGGTGCGGAGGACACTGGATGCGAGCGCGCCGTCACGGCGATCCACTACAGACATGGGTGCAAAAGAAGACCCTCCGCTCCCACATCAAGTACGTCCAAGGGCTGCTTGACCGCGACCACTCGGGGAAGCTCGAAAGGGTCGCTGTTCAGTTGTACATCAATCTCAAGAGTCACGTTGAGGAAGTTGTCGCGGACCTTGAGGCTGGCCGCATGGTGCCCCGCTGGACGGCGCGGGGAGCTTACGTGCTGTTACAGGCGCTGTCGGAGAGCACGCCCATCAAATCCGCCTGTGCAGCGGGTGCGCTGTTCCTCTTGCGGGATTGGGAGCCTTTACGGTTCGTCTCGGAGGACGGCTGGCGCGGCGAGTTCGTCCGGGCCTGGAGGAAGCAGATTTCCAAGACCGCATGTGGCAGTTATTGGGATCAGCGCCGTAACGGCGGTAAGGGTGGAGCCAAGCCGGTCTACAAAGAGCTTCCCCTCCGCGTCGTCCAAGAGATCGGCTTACTGCTCCTGGCCACGTACACCCCGTTTGCTGCGCGCGTAATCCAGCACGAGCTGAAGGAGCGCAACGTCGGCAAGACGATGAAGCAAGCACTCGATGAAGGCTTCGCAGCCATCACAGGTAAGTAGTTTTCCCCGCTTTTCAGAACATCTGTTCTCAATTCAACAACACGGAGTGATACCAGTGAACCAGCAGACCCCGCTCGACGTTTGGGCAAGCGTTCCCTTCTCCGATTCGACCGAAATGCAGGATGCGATTCGTGACCCCAGGTACTCCTCGTACGTATACCCGAATAGGTACCGGGAGGCAGTTGAAGCGAAAATCGGAATCAGCGAAGGCGTGGGGACCGACAACGCACAGTCGATTACGCCTGAAGGGTTCCGCTCGACCTACCTCAACACCGAGTCGATAGTGGACGGGTCGGTTGCTGAGGAACAGCGGGCAGCGCAGGCAGCGGACCTCGAAGCGTTCAAGAACAGTCATGGGCCGATGGCCACTGCCCCTGCCGCTCCGGCCGCACCGCAGAAGCCGACCCAGCCAAACCCCCACGATCACAGGGAAACCGGGCGCGGCTACTAACACGACGGTAACACGATGTTAGCAGACGGCCGATCCGCGAGTTCATCGCGCAGCAACGCAGGGTCATGGCTGGTGGACTCGTACCACCTGACTCGACGCAGCACTAGAGCCGTAGTGGTCGATTCGCAGTAGCAGTCTCTCGTTTCAATCCCACATCACATTCACACACAGGAACTACTCAATATGGCAACTACACGCGCACTCGCTGCTGACGGCGAGGTAGTGCAGAGCACGGAACTCATCGTTACCTCCGCGCTCGCTACGTGGGTGACTTGCTTCCTTCCCCCGGTCGGGGACGGCACGGCCAGCACTGTCGTGGACAACTCTCAGGTGGCGTTCTATGCGAACGCGCTCGGTGGCATCTACGTGAAGGATCAGTACGGCCACTTGATCGGCACGGTCAATCCCGGTGACTCCGTGCTGTTCACGGCGAACGTCGTGACGCAGGGTGCAGCAGGGGTTGCTTCCGCTAGTAAGTGGTCGCTGCAACAGAACAACAGGGTGATGTCGTTGGCCGCTGCTCGGGAAGAGACCGTCGTCGGTGCTGGTGCTGCGCTCGCGTTCACGGCGAACAGCAACGCGGCGATTGCGACACCCGGTTCCGTCAACCGTTACGTCAAGCTCATCGCGAGCGACGGTCTGCCGGTCTACGTCCCCGCTTGGCGGTAAGCAGCAGCATAACACCGCCTCCCTCTCCCTCCACATCAGTTGCGTTGTCGCGTCTCACGGCCCTGAGCCCGTCGAGTGTCGGATAACTCGGGACAACCGCGAGTGCGCTGCAACGTGAGTGGTGTGGGGAGGAGGGAGGTTGGAGGTCCACTCTTCGCGGGTGAAGGTAGGTAACTCGCCGTAGTCCTCAGTGAGTCGTCCACGAACAGTAAGTCAATCACGATGAGAGGCGCCTGCGTCACGGCGGGGCGTTTCGCTTTTCTAAGAGGGGTTTCAACCAGTGGGAAGATCGAATAGCGCCCTGCAAGTACTCCGTACCAACGAAGGGAGCACGGAGCAGCGCGTTGAGCCGCCCGCAGACCGGGGTAGGCTCCTTACCGCCGCCCAAGTAGCGGCAGAGTTGTTTACCGACACGGTGAGCGCCGCATGGGTGCGACGGAACATCCCGCACAAGGTCGTACTCGGACATAGCACCGTCCGCTGGTATGCCGCCGACGTGCAGGCATGGGTCGGCACCAAGCGTTGCCCTTGCGAGCCTGCCGAGTAGGCAACAGATTGTTGACATGGATCGCCTAACCGAGGCGCTACGCGCCGCCGTCGCCAAGAGTCCCGCTTCGCGCCGAGAGTTGTGTCGCGCAGCGGGCGTCGAGCAATCCCTCCTGGCCCGTGTCTTGGCCGGAGAGCGACGGGCGACAACCACGCTGTGTAAACGGATAGCCCGTGCTCTTATGCGATGGGGCACGGACTGTACCGCAGCAGCCACGCTACTTCGTCACGCACTCACCAGGAAAGGAGACTGAGGAACAATGCCACATCGTACGTCGAAACATGGGACGTTCCGTCTCGACCGCCGCTTTCCTGGCGTAGGTCGCGTCGCCGTCGCCAGCGGTGCCACTACCGCCACCGAGTTTCACAAACGGGACGCGCTGTTGACCCGCCTCTACGACCAAGGTCGTCTCGACCTGCTCCGCGCTATCCACGCGGGCACGCTCAACGTCACCGAGGTCTACGCGGCAGACCGCTCCGGGCAGATTGACACCCTCACTGGCGACCGCGCCCTCCTTGGGGCAAACCTTTGGGACGCCGTGAAGGGCTGGACGCCAACAAGCGCCGCAGCGAAACAGACTCGGAGACGGTACGCTACCAGCTTCGCAACACTTGAGCGGTCGGGCGTCTTGAAGTCGGGCGCCACTGTGGGCGATCTCGCCGGAGTCGATTGGCGTGCCCTCGGAGCCACGTGGAAGGGTGGAGCGTCTGATTGGAACCACCTGCGCCGCGCCGTCTCGCGTTTCTTGACGCTGCACCTGGGAGACGTGCATCATCCGTTGCGTCGTGCGGTCGTGAAGGCCATTCCGACACGCAAGGAGCACTCCCGAGTCCCCGACCTTCCTCTCTCGTTGTTCTGGGCCATCGTGCAAGCCACCCCCGAGTTCGTGCGGGCCGCTTACGTGACGATGGCTGCTCTGGGCTTGCGGGTGGGCGAGTACCTCAAGCTCACCAAGGACCACCTGCTTCCCCACACGTTGAGCGTCCGCATCCCAGGTACGAAGACTGCCGAATCAGCGGCGGTCGTCAGGGTCGATGAACGCCTCTGGCCTTGGGTCGTGGCCGGGGTGCCGTCGCCGCTCGGATACAAGTGGCTCCGTGAATACTTCAAACGTGCCTTGAAGCTCGCAGAAGCTCCACTTGACCTCCGGCTGCACGATCTGCGACACTGCTACGCGCAGTGGCTCGTAGATGCAGGGGCGTCCGAGGCCCGCGTGCAGGTCGGGATGCGCCACGCCACGGCGGCGATGACGCGGCGGTACGCGATGCAGCGGGACAAAGGCGAGAACGCAAAGCTCATGGCGAACCTACTGCTTCCAGCGAAGACCGCTTGAAGGGAGGCGCGAACGTACTCCGCCACCCCGACGGTGGGGTTTCGCTCGAACGCCGTCAGCGCGCCCGGCGTGGCGAGCAAGCGCCCGAGCGAGACCATTGGAGGCTCCTTTGTGAGTGGGTACAAACGACGAAGGCCGCCCGAGATCGAGCGGCCGTGTGCTGACGTAGCGCCGGGTTCCTACTTCGCGGGACGCGAAGCGACCTACGGGCTAAGCACGATCTCCACTTCTTTCCCTTCGAGTACCTCGGCGCTGCCGAGCATTGCGCCGCCTTGGTAGTCGTCGCCAACCGTCCATACGATGCTGGTCAATACATACCATTTACCGGCGCGAACGTTCGAAAACGTGAAAAACCCCTGGGCATTGCATACCCCCGCACGATTTGGCTTCGGGGCAACTACAAGCTTGCCTCCGCCCAGGATGGCATCGCCGCCTCGCTTGACGTATCCGTTGTCGTCCCCAAAAACGCGCCGCAGTTCACTAGTCGCGGAGGTTGTTGCAGGCACCAGAAAAACCTCGTTGCCGGCGCAAGTCACAACGCCGCCACCTCGTTGCCGCATCAACGCGCTTCCTTTGATGGTGCTAGTACCTGTCCCCAGCATGGCGTTCGCCGTCTCAACGTCCGCGGGCGACAAGGACATCTGCACGATGGTCGCAGCGCAAGCGGCGAGGAGGGCGGCAAGGCAAATAAGAAAAACGCTGCGCACGTGTCTACCTCCTTAACAGGTCAGCGGTTAGCGAGAAAGGAAGGCATGTACGCGTCGTTGGCCGGCATACGCACGACGCGGCGATGCGAATGGCGACCAACGCCGGGAAACGTACAGGACTTACGCCGCGATGCCAGAGGAGACCCATTCGGGGGGTCGGTGGACTGTCCTATCTGTGGTGTCGCTGCCTCTGGAGGCCACAACATCGGAGACAGCACGGTGATTATCTGCACTCAGTGCGGCGGTTATCGTCTCTCAGGAACCGCTATCGCACTGTTGGAGAAGGGTACGCTGAAGAAACCTGATCCTGCCAAGTTCCGGGAAGTGGTGAAAAAGAAACGCGGCAAATCGAGCGAGTACCCGTTGATTACGCAGGGTGACCTCGGCGGATAGCGAGTCCCACTGTAAGTCCCATTGCGAGCGGTGAGCGTCAACAAACCATTGACGCTCCCGCTTGCGAAAGTGATTGGTGCTGATGAAGTTTCGCGTCCTTCGGCCAGGTAGCTCAGTTGGTAGAGCAGCGGACTGAAAATCCGCGTGTCGGCAGTTCGATTCTGCCCCTGGCCATTCGCCGCAATCCGAGCCTTCCCGCAAACCGGAGGTCCCGCATGGTCGATCCAAACGAGCAAGCCGTCGTGGTCGTGCATGGTCGGGGAGACGGATTCGCCCAGGAGATCACAGCGGGGCGTCATCGCCTGATCGCCGACGAGCCGGTGTCCGCCGGAGGGACCGACCGGGGTCTCGGGCCGTACGACCTGCTGCTGGCGGGCCTCGGCGCCTGAACGTCCATGACGATCGCGCTGTATGCGCGAAGGAAAGGGTGGCCGGTCAGCGGCGTGACGGTTCGCCTGCGCCATTCGAGGATCCACGCCGACGACTGCGCCGAATGTGAAACCGCACAGGGCATGCTCGATCGGATCGAGAGCGAGATCACGGTCGCCGGCGAGCTTACGGAGCAGCAGCGTGCCAAACTGCTCGAGATCGCCAACAAGTGCCCAGTCCATCGGACGCTCACCTCGGAGATCAACATTCGAACGACCCTGGTGTGACGTGCTTCCGAGTGCGCAAACGCGTGTGACACAGGTCACCCGCCCACAGGTCACTGGCGCGCGCCGGATGGACCTCTCCGGCCCGGCTGCGGGTATCGGCAGCCGAGCGTCATCCAGGAGGTCCGATGACAAAGACGTTCAGCTCGCTCGCGCCGGCGCTGGTCGCCCTCGGGGTGCTGGCCGCTCCGGTCGCAGCACAGCGCTCCCACATCGGCGCGCACGTGGGCTACGACTTCGATGGCGACAACACAGTGGTCGGCGGCCAGCTCTCGCTGCCGCTCAATCGCGTCCTCGAGCTCTACCCGTCAGTCGACGTCTACTTGGTCGACGTGGGTTCACTGGTCGGGTTCAATGGCGACCTGAAGGTCCGGCTCAACCGCGGTGCGGCCGTGCAACTCTACGTGGGCGGTGGAGTCAACGTGCTCCGCATCAGCAGCGGCGGCGTGAGCAGGACCGATACGGGCTGGGATCTGCTGGGCGGGCTCGAGTCGCGTTTCGGCTACACACATCCCTACGTGGAGGGCCGCGCGCTGCATCACGACCGGTCGGCGTTCCAGCTCAACGCCGGGCTCAACATCACGCTGTTCTGACGACCTCCGAACCCCGACTCGAGCGTCCGTCGTCCATCTCCAGCAGTACCTTCAGCACCCCCGGACGCTGCGCCTGCGCGAAGGCCACGAGGCCTTCGCGCAGCGCGTAGCGCGCCTGGATCAACGGCTCGACCGCGACCCGCTGCTCCTCGAGCAGTCGCAGCGCCGGCGCGAACGGCCCGCAGCGCGAGCCCACGAGCGTCAACTCTTGCACCACGATCGCTGAGGCATCGAGGGTCAGCGCGCCGGCGTAGGTGCTCTTCAGCACCAGCGTGCCGCGGGGTCGCACGGCGCGTTGGGCCACGGCGAACCCTTCGGGATTGCCGGTGCATTCGACGGCCACGTCGAACGCTCCGCGTGTCGCTCGGTCGACGCGCCCGGTCTCGATGCCGCGCGCCGCTAGCACGGCCAGCTTCGCGTCGTGCCGTCCGACAACCAGCAGGGCGCAGCCGGTGAGCGCGAGGGTCTGCGCCACGAGCTGGCCGAGCTTCCCGTCGCCCACCACGAGCACACGGTCGCGGAGGCCGATCGGGACCTGCTCCTGGATCTCGAGCG
>WNGP01001428.1_pt1 | contig 20303 bp, 15 predicted proteins | sample 5407671 | NCBI WGS metagenome assembly WNGP01 (sample SAMN13153381, study PRJNA577476) | soil metagenome | isolation source: 40 cm soil or saprolite under Garry oak tree replicate 2 | place: USA:California | collected 2016-06-15 | reverse complement strand
CTATACCCACCGTACGCATCATCAAACCCCATCAATTTGACGCCAACACCGCGCAAACGCCCGGCATGCAACGCGTAGCAGCCGTCTCACGCGAACTGGCAGGCTCACAAGGCATCTGGGGCGGTATAACCATCGTCTCGCCCAACACCGCCAGCGGCATACACCACCACGGCGAAATCGAAACCATCATCTACGTCGTATCCGGCCACGGCAAAATGCGCTGGGGCAACAACATGGAATTCGAGCAAGAAGTCGAACCAGGCGACTTCATCTACGTCCCTCCCTTCGTGCCACACCAGGAAATCAACCCTTCACCCGACGAACCCTCGCAGTGGGTCATCGTCCGTAACTCGCAAGAACCCATCGTCGTCAACCTCGAACCCTTCGACACAACAAAGGAAAAAGGCAATGCCGACACACACAACACACGCTAAAAAATATGTCGCGAAATCGGAGACAATTTTCCAAAAATCTCTCGCATGCCCATCCTCAACCGCTCTCGAAATATTCTATCGCGAAATCGGAGACATTTTGCCAAAAATCTCTCGCGCAACACCCAACTCACATATTTAACTCATCAATTACGCACGAGGAGGTATCCATGCTCAAGCACCCACCACGCCCGACGCCCATACCCTCATCACCAGGGCTCAGGCCGCCATCCAGAAGGTCACCTCCTACCACTTCAACCTCGCCGTCGATAACCCCGGCACAGGCAGCGCACTGGTCATCAAGACCGCTGACGGCGATATACTCGTACCGGATAAACTCAAGGCCAGCGCCAACGTCCTGGTAATCGGCAACGTCGTACAGGTGAAGATCATCACCATCGGCGCCAACCAGTACATCACCGACCCCATTAGCAACAACTGGCTGAAAACCAGCGGCCTCCTCGACCCCCGCACCCTATCAGACCCAAACAAAGGCGTCTCCGCCATCCTCGGCCACATACAAAACCCCAGCACGCCAGCCGACTCCTCCGTAGATGGCAACCCTTGCTGGAGCATCGATGGCACGCTCGACGCCAGGTACCTAGCCGCCATCACCGGCGGTGGCGCCCCCGCGAACTCAGCCGTAAAGATAACCACCTGCATCGGCAAAACTGACAACCTGCCCTATCTCATTAAAATGACCGGCATCGCCGCCCCTGGCGATGCCGCCAACACCGCCCGCACCTTCAAACTATCGAAATTCGGCGAAAGCCTCACCATCACCCCCCCCATCTAATCCTTCGCTGCGCCCATGTCATCCTTCGCTGCGCCCATGTCATCCTTCGCTGCGCCCATGTCATCCTGAGCAGAGCGAAGGATCTCTGCCCGGGCCGAGTGCAGATCCTTCGCTCTGCTCAGGATGACATGGCGGGCGGGGCGGCCCCAAAGGGGCAAGTATTTTGAGGGGAAGGCAAGCCGTATCCGTAGGGGCGGGGGTGGTGTAGAGCGGGGTGGGGACCCTTGGGTCGCCCAATAGGCATCAATCTAACGGAAAGCTCATCAACATCCGTAGGGGAGCGGCTTTTATTGCCTTTATGATCGCCCGTGGTGGGGCCGCCCGCCATATGTCATCCTGAGCGTAGCGAAGGATCTCTGGCTGGGCCCAGCGCAGATCCTTCGCTGCGCTCAGGATGACAGCCTCTGGCGAGGGGAAGCTACGCATAGGGCACACAGAAACAAACCAACACCCCCCATCAAACGTACTAACGTTGGTATACATTATTTGAACGCAAACACAAATCACCAGGACAGGAACAACCAATGAGTAGAGATAGACCCCGCTACCACGACGATGGGGACGAGGATGAGAACGGACAATACTATGCACCCGCCCCACGCCCTCGCCGGCCTCAACCTCAATACCGGCAACCTCCCAGGTACAGCCAACCCCCTCGCAAACAACCGAAACGCAGGGTCTGGCCCTGGCTACTCACTGGCTGTGCCGGTGGTATACTCATACTGGTAATCGCGGCATTAATCATCGTCTTAGTGGCTGTTCGTTCAGCAACCAACAGTGGCAGCGTACCCAGTATCCCTGGCATCACCAACCAGCCAACAACCTACACGAAGCAGAGCCAGCAGACCCTGCAAATAACCTCGTTAACACAGCTGCAAATACACAACCAGATCGGCAACGTCACAGTCGCAGCAGATCCCAGCGCCACGAACGCAACAATCACGACCATCAAGAAAGTCAAAGCAGCCAGCAGCGACGACGCGAACAAAGAGTTTAATCACATCTCTATCCAGGTGCAGCCTCCTGCCGCACCCACCTCCGTTCTTACCATTAACGCAACAGCCCCCGCCACAGGGAACCTCTTTGGCAACCATAATGATTCAGTCGATATCAACATCACCTTGCCTGCTTCGGCTATAGCCCCCGCGTCAGCGGCCAATTCCAGCACGACATCCTCTACCCAGTCAACAGCGTTCACGCTCAATGTCACAAACTCCGTCGGCAACATCTCTGCGAACGGTCTCAAGGGCATCTTCCAGCTTAAAGACGATATCGGAGATATCAATATGCAACAGGCAACCCTCTTCGATAGCACACACGTGCTGACCGGAACAGGGAATGTGACCTTCAACGGGGATCTGAATACCGTCCCCCTTTCAAATGGCTCAACACCTCGCTACAAAATCCAGAGCGAGACCGGGAATATTAATGCCACCCTCCCCGCCGACACGAATGTTATTCTCGATGCCAACACCAACTATGGTTCGATCACCAGTGACTTCCCCTTCAAAGCCACGACCTCCGATAACGCATCCAATTACTACGGGCCGCTCAACCCGAATTCATCGTCAGCTACGCCTGTAGCAGTGTTGACACTCAATGTCAGCACTGGAAACGTAATCGTGCATCGCGCTTGAAATCAACCAGCAAGGAGGGCTTCTCGCAAGTCAAAGATTGTAACGATTATCGTCCCTGGCGCCCTCACCGCCTTCTTCCTGAAACGGAAAGAGGTGTGAGAATAACATGGTACTTATTGGCATTCTTCTTGCTCGAAAGTACAGTCGTATGCTATTGTAACAGTGTTCTCGTCAGGATTATCCAAGTAAAGGGGACGAGCTAACAAAGGGTGTTACTTAACAAACGCATTATCATCGGTATCTGTGGAGGGATTGCATCATACAAAGCGGTCGACCTGGTGAGTAAATTGCAACAGGCAGGTGCGCTCGTAGATGTGATCCTGACAGAGCACGCGGAAGACTTTGTTCGACCGTTGACCTTTTCTACGATGAGCCATCGACCCGTATATAGCGACCTCTGGGAAGCTTCGGGACGTGCAGCGGAAACGCATATTGCGTTAGCGGAGGAAGCAGAGTTGCTGGCCATAGTGCCAGCAACTGCTAACACTATCGCAAAGCTGGCTTATGGCATAGCGGATAACATGCTTACCGCTGTGGCGTTGGCAACAAAAGCTCCCCTGGTCCTGGCTCCTGCAATGTACCGGGATATGTATACGCACCCGGCAACACAAGCAAACCTGGCTTTGTTGCGGGAGCGGGGCGCGTGCATCATAGAGCCAGAAGTTGGACGACTGGCTTCGGGAGCAGTTGGGCCAGGTCGACTGCCAACTACGGAGGTTCTGCAAGGGGCCATTAGCAAAGCGCTGGGACGCAACGGCGATCTTGCTCATCGCCTGGTCGTCGTCACAGCTGGTGGAACGCACGAACCAATTGATCCGGTACGCTATGTGGGGAATCGTTCATCAGGGAAGATGGGTTATGCAATAGCGACGGAGGCCAGAGATCGCGGCGCAGATGTCATTTTGATCTCAGGTCCCGTAGCGTTAGAAGCTCCCTATGGCGTAGAACTGCGAACAGTCGAAACCGCATTACAAATGCGCGACGCTGTTCAAAGCGCGATCACCGGTGCAGATGTGCTTGTAATGAGTGCCGCTGTCGCGGATTTCCGCCCAGATACTCCCGCAGCACAGAAGTTGAAGAAGGGCAACGGTGGAGGTGAAGCGCAAGGATTTGATGCACACGGAGGGTTGACCCTCCACCTGGTACGCAATCCGGATATTCTTGGAGAGCTTGCCGGGATACCTGGTTCATCCGAGACATCACATGGGCAAATAACTGACAAAGGTGAACGTAGTAAGCGCCTGGTGCGTGTTGGTTTCGCCGCTGAAACGAACGATATCGTTACCAACGCACAAAGCAAATTGCAAGCCAAACACCTGGATTTGCTGGTTGCGAACGATGTCGGCAGACGTGATAGCGGCTTTGGCGTGGAAACCAACAAAGTTATCATCTTTCATGCCACTGGTCAAATCGAAGACTTGCCAGTAATGCCCAAAACAGGCGTTGCGGCAACCATCTGGGATCGCATCGTACCTTTACTGAGTACGACATAGATCAGAGAACGGTGGCTCATGATGGGAGATTTCGTTTTAGAATTATTGAGTACGAGGAGTACGCAGGAGGCATCCACTATGGATCGTGCTGCTAGCGCTGGTTTTGAAGGCATCGCTCAGATGCTGCTTGAACAGAAGAAACTAATGGACGCTTTGGAGTCCGAAAATCGCGAATTGCGACGGCAACTCTCTGACCTACGTCGGGGAGTGGGCATCGCAGTAGTCATCGAGGGTAAAACTATTCAGCTTGCTAGTGACCCTGGCACGCCGGTTCCTATGAACCCGCAGACGCAGGCAGCTTTGCAGAGCCTGCAGAATCTACAAAATTCACAGACCAACATTAGTAGTACGTATGGTCAAAGTAGCGGTCGTCCGACAGGTGGACAGCAATCCGTCGGCCTGAACGGTGATAAACAACAAAATACCAACTCTCGCGGCCCGCTCGCTGATAGCTTCGTACTCTAATTGCCGATACAATCGCATAAAAGGGTATCAGCTTTATGTCCTTGTAGGTATTCTATAAGTGCATGGAGTTTGTGCCCTTTTTGGAATATCCCCTTTCGACATTCCCTGAGTGAGCAGTAATAAACGATACTTGTTTATTCATCAGATTACTGATATCATCAAGCTCGTGTATCAACACAAACGAAGTGCAGGCCATGATACTTGTCTACAATTAAGAACATAAAGACCTGCCGCAATAATCAGCTCGCTTAAAGGAGGTCAGTAATGATTTGCCCCCGCTGTCACAGCCAGGTAGCAGATGGCGTGAAGTTTTGTGGTGTCTGTGGAAGCCCTATGCCAACGGGCCAGACGCCGCCCCCACCTCAGCAATCACAAAATCCATATGGTCCTCCGCCACAAAACCCATATGGCGCTCCCCCACCACAGGGCCAATATCGCGGACAACAACAGCCTGATGGCTCATATGTACCGCCCAACCAGTACGAGGAATACATTAACAGCCCATTCGGCAGTGCAGTACCACGAGCCGAACTTCACAATCCCAAAGGTGATCTCAGGATAGGTGACATGACCATCCACATTGATGGCGAACTTGTGCCCGTCGTGGACATCATGCTTGGAAACCAGCTTCCGATCTACTTTGAACATCATATCCTTCTCTGGAAACACCCGGGGGTACAGATTGGCTTTAAGTCGATTAGAGGCGCGGCGAAACGTTTCTTCGCGGGACTACAAATCTTTATCAGTGAAGCCCAGGGTCCCGGGAACATTTCCTTTTCTCGTGACTCAGTCGGGCAGATTGTCGCGCTGCGCCTGCAACCTGGCCAGATGGTTGAAGTACGTGAGCACCAGTTCCTGGTAGCCACAGGCAACGTCGATTACGGTTTTACCTTCATGCAAAGTGCCTCTAACATCCTTTTCAGCCGCACAGGCCTCTTCATCGATCAATTCACAGCTCGTGGCGGAGAGGGAATGGTATTACTCCACGGGTATGGCAATGTCTTTGAGAAGATGCTGGCTCCCGGCGAAACGCTCGACGTTGAGCCCGGCGCGTGGCTATGGAAAGATCCATCCGTACAGATGACAGTGACGACGGTTGCTGGCTCTCAACGAGGTGGCGGCATCTTTGGAGCAATTGGGGGCTTGATGGCAGGAGCATCGATCATACTCAATCGCTTCACCGGCCCTGGTCGTCTCGGCATTCAATCGATGACCTATCATCCTCCTCAGCCCGAAGGAGCACAACAGGCAGGCGGTCAGCAGAATCTCGATCTGGGGCAGCTTTTCAATTCCTGAGATCCTGTCTGTTACCAGGTATCATCCTGGGAGGCAACCATAACATGCGTATATGTTATGGTTGCCCTCTTTCTTTTTCCCGGTTGATACGCAAAATCTTGAGCATGTATTGCTCTGAATTGAGGTAGTAGGGATTGCGCTTGATATATTTACCGACAACCGAAATGGGGTGCAGCTTGAGCATCTCAACTACCAGACTGGGCAACAATTTCCCATGATCGTAATGCATCAATGCGATAATAGGCGCATTCTGAAAGGTAAATACAGCATCCGAAGCCGCTTCGTACTTCAATATCTGTTCAGGCGTGGCAATATCTTTAGCAAGCCAACTCATATCAATAGAGATACGTACTGCCTGCCACCCTTCGCGCAGCGCTTGAGCAATAAACGTCTGATGTTGAGAGAGTAAAAAATAAGGGTCAAAGCGTTTGCCATTCGCCAGAAACATTTCTCTTTCTTCATACAAAACCAACTGCCCCGACTCGATCAATTCGTCCACGTTAAGCTGCAGTTTCTGTAGTTCCTCACGTAATTCCTTTACCTGGGCTGGAGCAGCAGCAAATAAACATTTCTCAGACAGAGTAAAGCCCACACGCATTAACCGCGCAGTCACACCAGGAATCTCTGTCACCTTACTATAAAGTTGGCAGATATGTGAGCCAGGTGGGATACGCTCAGTTTTACCTTCAACACTAAGATCCATATCTATCTCCGCTTGCCTTGCTAGCGTCTCTGTTGCTAACGCTGGTATATTTCTTTGCTCGACGTATATGTGCGGACATGTTGTTTACAACAATCACGAGCACACCGAGGATGCCAAAGACGAAAACTCCTGAGAGAAACGCGAAGAGAAAGAGCCATACACCCCTTTGCAGTGGATACGAATAGAGAATAATGAGTACTAATGGGAAAATGGACATCGTCAGTGGGAAGAACAGCATCCAGGCCAACAAAACACGCAAACTTTGCTTCAGAGTTAGAGCATCTTCTCCACTATAAGGAAAGAGTACGCGCCGCAAAAGCGAATATCGTGTTGATTTCTGCATACGACTAAGCCTGTCCTTCCTTGCGCCGGTACTCTAGCCAACGATGCAATACATCTTCTGCCTGGTAAAGGATATGTACCTCGTTTTGATAACTCAGGCGACGGCATGCTTCTGACAGAGGAAACCATTCCACCATATCATATTCCTGATCATGGAGTGTAGTATCGCCTCCTACGGCCTCCAACAAGAAATGACGCACTTGCTTCTGGTAACGTACTTGATCACGTACAAAGGAGTAGGAAATACTGCCAATATAGGTTATTAAACGGACGATCAGCCCTGTCTCCTCCTGCACTTCACGCAGCGCAACTTGTTCAATAGTCTCCCCCGCTTGAGGAGTCCCCTTCGGTAATGTCCAGATACCAGCGTGGCTGCGTCCTACTAACACCACTTCTACAGAGAGGCCATCCTCTGGAGCATCTACCCCCCGCTCCAGGTTCTGTTCACTTATTACAGAGTTGTTCTCTGTCTGAGAGCGTATTGGAACAAGGCGAAAAACCACTCCTCCTGCCGAATAAGCCCGCACTGTTCGATATCGCTCCATCTTTCCCGCCTGACCCTCTCTTTGCCACCAATCAAATTGTAATAGGGCCTCCATCCCTGAAAGCGAAATCAAGCGTGATTCTTAGGGGCCAGATCCTCGAAACGAGGGTGTGAAATGCCCGCGATCCGCTTTACTCTCAAAGGATGGAGAGCCCTTTGATAACCTGTGCCTGTCAAACACATATCTAAATAACACTATACAACATATGCCTGATAAGCTGCTGAGCATCTTACTCACCGCTTAGAAAACAGAGTATAGCGAATGGTAGAAAGCGTGTCAAGCCAGGCTTTCACGAATGACTTCCAGGTTCCTCGCAGGTGTCTCTGGTGGAATTGAACAACCAGGAGCAAGGAGAAAATGCCTACCACCTGTTAACTCAATAGCGTTTTTCACTTCCTCACGCACCTGTTCGGGTGTCCCGTTCTTGAGGGTCGTCTTCTGATTAATCCCGCCCATCACGGCTTTACCAGAGCGCATCTTCCCTGTCCGCAAATCAGGATTGCCTTCCGCAGTAGCATCCCAATTGACAGCATGTACAGGGTATTCGGCAAGCTGGTCAAAATAGATGTGCGTACCACAGTTATGAAGTATATTGAATTTACTTCGGCTTTTGATAGCATCCAGGAACTCTAGATCGTATTGTTCGCCAAACTCACGATACTGATCAGCAGTGAGCATACCTTTACTGGCCCAACCATTGGTAGCATAGAAGATTCCGCTAGCTCCCTGTTCCAAACAGGCAATTGCGTATGCTGTAAATGTTTCAGTAATGACGCGCAAAGCAGCGTGCATAGCAGTACGATCCTCGTGCAGCGTCTGGAGCACCGGCTCACTTTTATTGCCAGCAAGGTATTTCGCTACACCCAGCGGACAAAAAATGGTCTGCACAAAGTATGCATCGAACCCAATTGCATGATTGATTAATTGTAACGCGCGTAACTGTTCTCCAAGGGCACCTCGATCAGGTTCAAGTGGGCGAATCCGTCTCCAATCGGAAGCGTTTTTGATAGGAGTATCTTCAAAGACAGGAGCTTTGTACTTTTCACCTGATGGTCGTACTTTGACTCCCCATCCTTCAACATGATAGCTTGCACGCGGGTTGACCTTCATGAAATCCCAGTCAAAGCGTGTAAAGTTCTCGACCATCGCTTCCGCAAATGACTGAACATTCCATTCACGCTCAAAGTCGTGACCCCACATACTCACCGGGATACGATCTACCTCGTCACCACGAAGTGCAGCATCGACACGTTCCTTTTTATTCATCGTATTTCCTTCCCTTTCCATATCCCATTACCCTTCCAATTCTTTGAAGCGGTAGCCAACGCCTCGCTCGGTCAAAATATATTTTGGATGGGCAGGATCTTTCTCTAGTTTCTGCCGTAAATAGGTGATATACAAACGTAGGTAGTGTGCTTCATCGCGATATTCGCGTCCCCAAACCTTGGAAAGAAGCGTTTCATGCGTCAACAAACGCCCCGCATTGTTCACTAGATGATACAGGAGTCGATACTCAGTCGGGCGCAAGACAACTTTCTCACCCCGTACAATGACTTCGCGACGAGTGAAATCAATTTTCAGGTCAGGGTCAACAATAATTTCCGTCTTCCGCGCTGGTGCTGGCATTAACGACCGGCGCAAAAGGGCCCTGATGCGTAAGAGAAGTTCGCGTGGACTGAAAGGTTTGGCAATATAATCATCAGCACCGAGATCTAACCCATGTATTCTGTCTTGCTCATTCTGTCGTACAGTGAGCATTATTACAGGTACAGTTGAAACCTCGCGGATAGAACGTAGCGTCTCAAAGCCGTCCATCTCAGGCATCATAACATCCAGTAAAACCAGGTCAGGGAGATTCTCGCGCAACTTATCCAGAGCTTCCAAGCCATTGTTAGCCTCTAAGATATGATAGTGCTCTAACTCCAGGTTCATACGCACAAAATCACGAATGCGCGGCTCATCATCCACAATCAAAATAGTCATATCACGCTGGTCGAATACATCTTTCTCCATCTCAAAACACCACCATTGGCAAATATGCTTTTTCTACACGGGGCAAGCTAAATGAGAACGTCGAGCCTTCATGTAAGGTACTCTCGACCCAGATCTGTCCACCATGGGCCTCAACAATGGCGCGACATATATACAAACCCAATCCTGCCCCGGGCATTGAGTGCGCTATGCTCTCACCAATGCGGTGAAAGCGGTTAAAAATGTGCTCCTGGTCACGTAGTGAAATACCCATACCAGTGTCTCTTACACTGACGATTACCTCATCACCAGTGGCTTTACATGCCACAGTGAGATTGCGCTGTCGAGGTGAATATTTGATTGCGTTATCCAGTAAATTCTGTAACACTTCTTCGATACGATCTCTATCGGCCATCACTGTAGGCAAATTGGGTAAAAGATCAAGCGTAACGGTAAAATCCTGGCTTTTGGCCTGCAGGCGGCGAACAACTCCCTGAACCAGGTGTGAAAGATCAAGCGGCGCCAACTCCATCTGCAAACCTCCAGCTTGGATACGTGAAGCATAAAGCAAATTACCCACTAGCTTATTCAGACGATCAGCCTCTTCCTCTATAGCAACAAGGCGTGAATGCAGCGCTTCGGCATCCAGCAGAGCATCTGTTCGCGCTAGCGTTGAAGCATAGCCTTTAATAATGGCAATAGGTGTTTGCAACTCATGCGATATTACAGAAATGAATGTCGATCGTTCTTCCTCTTGCTCACGCTCAAGCGTAACATCGCGAACATTCAGGATACCATTCATAGGCTCGCCCTTACTCGAGCGAATGCATGAAGCAGTCACTGATACATCGAAGCGCTGACCATCCCGCGCCGAGATCATCATCTCTCGATTCACAACACTTTGACCCGCGAAAGCCTGCAAGATCGGTGAACCTTGCAAGCCTACTTCATTCCCCTGGCGATCTTTCGGTCGTAATACCTCGTAGTAGAAACGTCCCAGGACTTCACTTTCATGCCAGCCAGTCAGTCGCTCCATAGCAGGATTGAAATCAATAATGCGCAATGCACTATCTACAGTGAGGATTCCCTCCATGCTATGGTGAAAGATGGCTGCAAGTCTCCCTTGTTCTTTTACTAAAGACTGTGATTTCAAAGTGGAGCGCAAGCCAGCGGCCAATTGCGCGACAAAAAGCTGCAGGGTACCTTCCACCTTTTCCTCCTGCTCAAAACATGAGCGTACACCAGGAGATCGTAGATAATGCAGAACCCCTAACTCGCCTGCATTATCATACACAAACAAAGAACATTGCTCAGCGTCCTGGAGTTTCACATCTTCATCCTGACAGAGGAGATCGACCACTTTGGATGACAACTTGTTTCTCACAAGGATGCACGTTGAGTTCGGCCGCCTTCCACTTTCCTCAATGCTTTTCAACAACAAAGGGAGCACTGCCGGGTTGAGACGATACAAAGTATATTCGTGGCTGCTCTGTGGATCAAAGGCCTCGTTGGATACTACAAAGACACCCGCTTCACCACACAATAACCGTATCGCACTTCCGATGAGGATTGTCATCTGATCATGCAAATTCTCGGTTTGTATAGTTTGGGACCAAGACATAGTTAACAGGCTCCGCTAGTTAACCTAAGATCATCCACTGACATCCCTGGTTGATGTCACTACATCAGGCCAGCAAAAATAAGTGGCACAAGAGACATGTAGCAGCACCCATTGATGGTGCCAGGGATGAAAGTCTAAGCTTGCCAGAAAGAAGCAACGATGATATTGTAACATACATAGGGAAGTAGGGTCATCTATGCATTTTGATATTTTCACATTGTTTCCTGGTATGTTCCAGGGTCCATTTACAGAAAGCATCCTCAAACGCGCTCAGGAAAGGGGATTGCTCAGCATCAGTCTGCACAATATTCGCGACATTACAACAGATAAGCATCACGTTGTTGACGACTATCCCTATGGCGGCGGCGCGGGGATGGTGATGAAACCAGAACCAATTTTTAACTCCGTTGAGTCCATCTATAAGGGTGGACCGATTATCCTACTTACCCCGCGGGGGCGTATTTTCAACCAGCAGATTGCCCACGAACTCTCCCAGGAACAGCGTATCACCTTACTCTGTGGTCACTACGAAGGTATTGATGAGCGTATTCACAAGCACCTGGTTACTGACGAAATTTCTATCGGCGATTATATACTCACCGGCGGAGAACTGGCGGCAATGATTGTGGTTGACGCTGTCAGCCGTCTCATACCAGAAGTGTTGGCGGGTGAATCTACCCAGGAAGAATCATATACCAACGGATTACTGGAGTATCCACACTATACTCGCCCACCAGAGTTTCGGGGATGGCGCGTCCCAGATGTCTTGCTTTCTGGAAATCACGAGCAGATTGCCCGCTGGCGTCGTAAAGAGTCGCTGAGATTGACCAGGCAACGAAGGCCGGATTTGTTTACGAATTTGGACTTGAGCGGAAAAGTGGATAAGCAGTTGTTACAGGAGTTGGAGGAGGAAGACCAAAAATTCAGTAATTGAAAGGCAGTCATTCCTACGGGTAGTGTCACATGTAGGTATATTGATTCCTAGCTCCCTTTTTCATCTTCTCCAGTAATATGGGGAGACAATCGTCCGGCCTCACGCTGCTTTTTCAGAAATTCCTCGCGCGCCTTCTCCTCGGCCACGATATCTGCCGCCTCATCGGCCACAGTTCTCCCCTCTCCGCCACCATTGCCACTACGCCTCTCTAAGCCATTGCCGGAATCCAAAACTTCTCGAGAACGGCCGCTCGACTCAAATTGCCCAATAATACCACGCTCCTCCAACAAATCGATGAGACGGGCAGCACGCGAATAGCCGATGCGTAAACGGCGCTGTAAAAGTGAGATCGAGGCGCGTTCATACTCACGCACCACCTCTTCCGCACGCTCTAACAGGTCGTCTTCTAGCTCAAAATCATCAGAGGCATGCTCATTGATCTCCCAACCTGGTTCTACTGGCTGGGGTAGAACAGGAGCATCTGCTCTGCCACCATTGTTCGGAGCATTCGTATGTTCTACAGCCTGTCTGCGCCAGTAGGCAACCAGTTTCTCGGCCTCGTCATCGGCCAGGAATGAGCCTTGAATACGTTCTGGTCGACCGGCATCCGCTGGAAGATAGAGCATATCACCGCGGCCGAGGAGACGCTCAGCACCACCCATATCAATGATTGTGCGCGAATCGACCGCAGAACTGACCATAAACGAGATGCGCGTGGGGATATTTGCTTTGATCAAGCCGGTAATGACATCGACCGAGGGGCGCTGTGTAGCCACGACAAGATGTATGCCTGTGGCGCGTGCTAGTTGTGCCAGGCGGCAAATCATCCCCTCCACCTCTTCCGGTGCCGCCATCATCAAGTCGGCCAGTTCGTCGATAATCATGACAATGGCAGGAAGGTTCTTCAACGAAAAATCGCCGCGAACAATCTTCTCTGCACGGAGTTTGCGATAGCCGTCAAGGTTACGTACACCTAATTGGGAGAAAAGGCGATAGCGCTTCTCCATTTCGGAGATGGCATTTCTGAGCAGTGGTACGACTCTCTCGACCTCAGTCACCACAGGAAATAGTAAATGAGGAATACCACTGTACATATTCAGTTCGACCATCTTCGGGTCGACCAGCAACAGACGTACATCCTCTGGACTAGCCTGGGTCAGAATGCTAGCAATGATGGTGTTAATACACACCGACTTTCCAGCTCCTGTAGCACCAGCTATCAGCAGATGGGGCATTCTGGTAAGATCACCAACGCGCACAGCACCAGCGACATCTTTCCCTAAAGCAATCGCCAGTTTGGATTTTGCCCTTGCCGCTTGGTACTCTTTACTTTCCAAGACTTCGCGCAACGTAACGAGGCGGCTATTCTTATTGGGAATCTCTACCCCAATATATGGACGTCCGGGAACGGGCGCCTCCATACGGATCGTTTTGGCCTCGAGTACCAACGCCAGGTCATTCTGGAGCGCCATGACACGGCTCACGCGTGTGCGAGACTCATAGACGATATTACCGCCAGCATCTCTGACAGGAATGAGCTTGCCCTGAGCATCCGGCTTCATCTCGGGTTTGCCAGTCGGACGAATACCAAAGCGAATCACTGTTGGCCCGATACTGATATCCTCCTGCTTCACCTCGGCCTCTACACGGAAACTGCGCAGAGTATCCTGGATAGTCTTTGCCAGCATGGCTGTATCATCGCCCAACATCTGCATTTTGACCTCTACAGGGTTATTGAGTAGAGTCGTATCGGGAACTTTCCACGGTGACTCATTCGCAGCATCAGCTCCCTGGCTGTTAGCCCCGGATTGTTTTTTCTGTAAAGGATTAGGGGCGAGGGGTTCCATCGTTGGAAATTTTTTCTCAACTTTCTTACCAGCTGCCTTATCTACCTGGTTAAAAGGCAATGGCTGCTGATTCGCCCCGTGGATAGCGTTGTTATGCTCTGCGAGGTCGATCTGAGATGCAAGGCGCGAACCACGCGGAATCCGGCTGATATGTTGTTTGTGGATGTTGATATCATTTAGAGGGTCATCCTCCTGGTCAAAGTCCGCTTCAAAGTCAATAATATTCTCGTCATCATCGTCCTCCTCTATATCGTCAGGAGACACTGGAGTTCCTTGGCCATTTGAAGGTGGAGACGAAGCAACTCCACTACTATAGCGACTAAAGCGCGGACGCTGGCCTAAGAATGGTGAAGGTCCAGCTGCATTGTTAGAAGGGACTTTCTTTCGCCCAGAAGTTGTTACATTGCTAAAGGCACGAACAACATATAGCATATGACCCAGGGTGATCTGAAAAGTTACGATGGTGACGATACCGAAAAGGCCTATGAGCAAGACATGCTCAGCCGCAGGAGGCCAGCCCAATAGTGGACGAACGAGTAATGCAGCGAGAAAACCGCCTGTGTTAGAGCCCAAAAGTAAACGGCTTTCAGCGAGGAGAAGCAGCCAGAGCAACACCAGTCCGATCACCGTTGTCCAACGGATGATTTTTTTATTCCGTATACCTTCAATCAAGTGAGCTATGGCAAAAGCGATAAGGCCGATCGAGAGAAGATAGGCCGACCAACCAAACAGAGCAGTAAAGGCCCCGTAAAATGTTGAGAAGAGCGGGACAGTGTGAAACGCAGTGAGAGCCGCGAAGAGGAAGAGCGCAAGTAAGAGTAATACTATCCCCAGAAATCGCTGCTGGTGATGTGGCTGCATAGTGCTCCAAGCATCACGCACTTTAGCGATAACTCGCGAGTCTGCAGTACTACTGGAAGGGGGAGTAGAGATATTGGCAGGCCGATTAGCACCCGGTGACGATTTTCTTCTCGTTCCCTGTTTATTGCCACGTGAGCGCCTTTGGGATGATTGTTGCTGACGGAGAGATCCTTGCTTGTTGGCGCTCTGCCCACCACGAGTGCTTTGGGAGCCCACGCTTCCAACGACATTACTCACTCGCGAAGAAGAGCCTTGCGCTATACTTGGCCCCAGGCGATCATTCTGTCTACTGGATTTCTTGCTCTGATCACTGCCTGCCATGCTGGTTCCCTCCTTTTCTAGAGATTTCAGAAACACCAGTATCATAGCGCATATGTTCCAGAGAAGCAATAGGTTGTATATCTGAAGCTCCCCGGCCTAAAGGCACGGGGGTTCTAACGTTCGTTCCACGCTTCCAGCTTGCCTCGACGCACGAGAAAAGCTGGCTCTTGTGTCTGTTCGCTTCGACTTTTTGGCCGACGCGCTCCGGCTCTGGAGATACCAAAGCTTTGGGGCAGGGATTGCCCCGCATTCGCACGTTCTTGAACACGCTCGTGTGCGGCCACAAGGCGCGCTTCCGCACCTGTCCAGGGAATGACATACTGGACACACGAGGGGATGGGATCTGCTGGGTCAAGGTAGGCGGCCAGAAACGCGGAATACAGGTCTCGCTGGATAGGACCGATTCCACAGTCGCACTGATGCCATCTCTGAGATACCGGTTTTTTGATCGTCTTGCCGCAGCCGTGACAGAATTGGCTCAGTTTGGTCGGACGTGTGGGAACTTCGAGCAGGGTGCCGCCCGTGCGCGGCCCCGGTGCGCTTCAAAATCTCTAGAAACATCCCTGGGGCTCGCCGTCCCACGCTTCGTCCATACTGTTTCTGCCACGCTTTGTAGGAAATTTTTTCGAGCATGATGGTATTGCCGACAGTGACCAGTTCATGGGCCTTTTTGCCATGCAGACTTTTGCGATGAGCCGCATGCTTGCGCTCTTTCTCGGCTTTCTTCCGTCGCGTTTTTTCGTAGTTGCGACTCGTCTTCCAGTGGAGCGTCTTCTTGCCCCGCTTCTTGATACGCCCCTTTTCATCGTAGTTCTCTGGATTGGCTGCCCGCCTCTGTCGATCCATCTTGCGTTGCAGACGAGGGATCTCCTTTCCATCGGGGGCCAGTTCTTCACAGAACACCTCCAGGCTGGCCTCATCTTTTTGAGGAACCACCGCGATGCTAGAGGGTCCTAGATCGACCCCAAGGATGTCACTCCCGACGGTGTGCTTGGGCTTGTGATAGGGCACGCCTTCTAACGCCAGTTGGACGCAGTAGCGGTATCCCTGGATGTCAGCCCCTTGGGCCTGTGGGCTGCTGGTTTTTCGTGGCACCAGACGGGCATATTTGATGCGGTGATCGAGCCCATATTTGACCACCGGGTCATTCCAATCAATGAGAGCAGCTATCTGGTCGTCTTTCCAGAAAAGGTAGCCGTGATGGCCCGCTTCCGGGGTTTGGAGCACGAAGCGCAAGCCTGTATCATTGCGTTTGTTCTCGATGCTCCCAAGGCCTCGGCCCCGGCTTTTGAAACGTACCCGTTTTGCTTCTCCTAGGCAGACTTTATTGAGGGCCTGGTAGGCGCGAGAGGCAAGCTCCTGGGCAAGTACCGCTTCCAGATGCTCTGCAATCCAGCAGACACGCAGGTCTTTGGCCCATTGATGGAAGGCATATTCACTGAAGCCATACTTCTCTCGGAGCGCGCGAAAGGCAGAAGCGCGCTCCTGTTTGTGCGATCTGGGAATGGTGCGCGCCTCTTGCCAGCCAAGATCAGCTCGCATCCTTCGCAGTCGCCGTTGTCCTTCAGAGAGCACAGCATTGTAGAATTGCCTTCCTGCTTCCAGATGCCCCCGAATGCGTGTGGCCTGCGAGGCATTGACCATCAGAGGCGGTTCGAGCAAGAAGGTAGGGGTCTTGTGAGGTGGGTCTTTTTCTTCTTTCTTGTTTTTGCTCTTCTTGCTCATACCTTTGCCTGCCGTGCAATGGAGTGTTCAAGCGTTTCACTGCTGACAGTGTCTGCTGTGGAGTAGAACGTACTTCGTGTCCATAAAGATGGCATCCGCTTCAAATGAGCACATTCCTCGCGCAGCAGATGCGAGGAGCGCCCCTTGATTTTGCGCGCAATATCAGTGGGCAAGGTATAGGGATTCGCTCGCAGAAACAGATGCACATGATCAGGCTGGATAGCCAGCTTGAGCAGCTTCCAGGCGTTTTCTTCGATCACTTGCTCGATGATCTGTTTCAAGCGGTCATGAACCGGGCCAACGAGCACCTTGCGCCGTCTTTTGGGGCACCAGATAAGGTGGTAGACCACCAAGTGAACACAATGGCTTTCCTGTTGATACTCCATGTTGATAGTCTATCATCTATCAATGAATGGCACAAGTTCCACCCCACCCAATCCACCTCATAAGGAACGGCGGTTCTCCCCGGTCTCAAGACGCGGGGCTTTCCCGCTCGGATTTCTGTAAAGGCCATCTATGGAGAAAAGAGCCTCCTAATAGTGGGAGGTTCTCTTCTCTATAGATGGTGGGCGTATTAGACTTCCATCACAATGGGCAGGATCATAGGGCGGCGATGCGTCTTCTCATAGAGAAACTCGCTGAGCGTATGCTTGATCTTGTCTTTGACAAATGACCAGTCTGAAGCATGGCCATTCAAGCCGATGAAGGATTCCAGGACTCGCTCACGCGCACTCTCCAGCAATTCTTCGGAATCGCGCATATAGACAAATCCACGCGAGACGATATCAGGGCCAGCTATAGGTTGACCTGTCTCTTTGTCAACTGTGAGCACCGTCATCAAGATGCCATCCTGCGCCAGGACTTGTCGATCGCGTAAGACAATCTGTCCCACATCACCCACTCCAAGGCCATCAACAAAAACATTGCCGCAGACAGCATGATCTTTTACCTGGATAGAATCGGCAGTAACTTCGATCATATCGCCATCTTCAGCTACGACGATATGGTCCGCAGGTATATCGATCGAATGTGCCAACTTAGCATGAAGCACAAGCTGGCGATATTCTCCGTGCACTGGCATGAAAAACTGCGGTCGGAGCAAAGCCAACATGAGCTTTAACTCTTCCTGGGCGCCATGACCCGAAACATGTACGTTGGAGATGGCCTGGTAGAAGACTTCCGCACCCTGGCGGAACAGGTTGTTTATCGTACGATTGACCATTTTTTCGTTGCCCGGCACTGGAGTCGCTGAGAGAATAACGGTATCGCCGGGCTGAATATGCACCAGACGATGATCTTGATTGGCAATGCGTGTCAATGCTGAAGTGGGTTCTCCCTGGCTACCAGTACAGATAATGACCACCCTCTCCGGGGGAAACTTGTTGATATCCTCTGCACGAATGAGCGTACTTTTGGGTATGTTCAGGTAACCAAGCTCCATGGCCATCTGGACGTTGTTGACCATGCTACGTCCCACCAGCGCAACCTGGCGCTCGTAGCGAACAGCGGTATCTACAACCTGTTGCACGCGTGAAATCAGTGATGCAAAGGTAGCGATGAGGATACGGCCAGGAGCATTAGCAAAAATTTTATCGAGCGAGTCATTGATAACACGTTCAGATGGTGTATATCCTGGAGACTCAACGCGCGTGCTATCCCCCATCATGAGCAATACGCCTTCGTTGCCGATACGACCGAGAGTGCCCAGGTCGGCAGGTTTACCATCGACTGGAGTGTGATCAAACTTGTAATCACCCGTATGTACAACTGTACCCAATGGGGTATGAAGGACGACTCCTACCGCGTCGGGAATACTGTGATTTACGCGGAAAAATTCAACAAGGCACTCCCCTAACTCCACCTGGTCACCAGGAGTAATCACATTAACAGTGGCTTTTTCAAGGAGCTTACGTTCTTTTAGCTTTACATTTATCAAACCTTGTGTGAGACGAGTTGCAAAAACGGGTGGGAAATCAAGCATGGGTAAGACGTAGGGAATAGCTCCGACATGGTCTTCATGGCCGTGGGTAATGAGGATACCGCGTATACGGTCTTTCTTGTCGTTGAGGTAACTCGTATCGGGGATAACCAGGTCCACTCCAAACATTTCATCATCGGGGAACATAACCCCAGCATCAATAATGATGATGTCGTTACCATATTCGACGACCATCATATTCTTTCCGACTTCCCCTAGCCCTCCTAGAGGAACAAGCCGAATTTTTTCTGTTGTCAAGGTATAAACAACCTCCTAGCTACATCAAGGTACGTAGCCATCCTGGGCATGAGACACATCCCATACTCTACTCTATATTTTTCTGTTTTTATATATCTCCACTTCTGTCTTCACTACAGAAGTTAAAGCCAAATTGATTAAGATCTATTTTTCCATTTAAAGTGTATCATATGGGTGAGTAAAAGGCAAGCAGAGATACAGTGGTCAAGTTGATGGCATAAGAAAACCGCCTATGTGCGCGGGTGAAACGGCGATGTCCTATTTTCCCATAGGGCTGCCCCTACAGTATCGTGGGAGCTGAAGAGCTTAACTACCGTGTTCGGGATGGGAACGGGTGGACCCTCTTCGCTATAATCACCGGTTCACCTGCACATACAGGCGGTTCGCTTGACACGATGTATATTACTACAAGTGTAAGGGGTTGTCAATACCCTATTTTCCGCCTAAGAATATAAGGAGTTTTTGTTCTCTCATGACATTTTTACAAGCGAGCATCCTCTTTGTTGCAGCAATACTTGGCGGTACGCTCAATTCGGTTGCTGGAGGAGGAACTTTTATTACGCTGCCCGCACTGATATTCACTGGTGTCCTCCCTATCAATGCCAATGCAAGCAGCACAGTTGCCCTCTGGCCAGGCTCTATCGCTAGCGTATGGGCGTACCGCAAGGAATTTGCCAAGCAGCGGCGTTTAGTTACCATCCTGCTCAGCATTACAAGCCTGATTGGAGGTATACTTGGCGCAGAACTTCTGGTAAGAACATCACAAACAACCTTCGTGAAACTCTTGCCCTATCTTCTATTGCTAGCAACAGTGCTTTTTGCATTGAGTGGCCCCATCACTACACGGCTACATAGAAGAACAACAGCGAAAAATCGTCAATCCTGGCTTACGCTCGTTGGCATCTCGTCTTTGCAGCTGATAATTGCGATTTATGGCGGTTATTTCGGAGGTGGCATCGGTATCCTTATGCTCGCAACGCTGGGACTGATGGGCATGGAAAATATTCATGAAATGAACGCAATGAAAACACTCCTGACAACGTTTATCAATGGCGTCGCTGTGATTATTTTCATCATAA
>WNGP01001330.1_pt1 | contig 20307 bp, 16 predicted proteins | sample 5407671 | NCBI WGS metagenome assembly WNGP01 (sample SAMN13153381, study PRJNA577476) | soil metagenome | isolation source: 40 cm soil or saprolite under Garry oak tree replicate 2 | place: USA:California | collected 2016-06-15 | reverse complement strand
CGGATGCGTTGTACCTTCATAGATGACACTCCCTTCGTTAAAGAAACGCTACAACTAGCTTTTTCCACGACGGTGAAAAAGGATTCGTAACATGCCTTGTGGACGTTGTGAGTGGTCTATTGAGGTGGTACAGATAAGGGCCAAGCTCTTGTGGGCCGGACTCAATCTGACAGCAGAAGATCTCGCGTCACGTTCGACTGCTCCATCCAGACCGCGTGAGCATCGCTATCCGCTGGAGATGGTGCGGGCCATCGTCATGGTCTGGCTCTTTTGTGGATTACGCAGAAATGAAATTGGCCGGCTCCGCGTAGGCTGTATTCGTTGGCAGAGTCGTGCTGGGCTCCTGCCTGACACAGATGCCGCGACCTCCAAAGAGACCATTTGTTTGCTTGATATCCCAACCAACAAAACGGGAACAGCGTTTACCAAGCCTGTGGATCGTGCGGTGGGTGAGGCCATCAAGGAGTGGGAACGGATCCGTCCCACGCAACCTCCTGCTGTGGATGCGAAAACGGGAGAGTTGGTCGATTACCTGTTTACCTATCGCGGCTATCGCGTCGGGCTCGACTATCTCAATCGGACAGTGATTCCTCTGTTATGTTACAAGGCCGGGGTTCCTTTGCAGGATGCTCGTGGCTCCATCACGACGCACCGAGCGAGATCGACCATTGCCTCTCAGCTCGCCAACGCAAAAGACCCCATGACCTTACTGGAGTTGCAGCAATGGCTGGGGCACCGGTCACCCGAGTCAACAAGACATTACGTGATGGTTTCACCGACGAAGCTGGCGAAATCCTACACAGACGCGGGATACTTTGGGCGCAATGTGCGAACCATCGAGGTGCTGATTGACCAGGAAGCGGTGACCAGTGGTGAGGCGGCGCATGGTGAGCCCTGGCGCTTTTACGACTTAGGGCACGGCTACTGCACCTACGACTTTTTCGATCAGTGTCCGCATCGGATGGCCTGTGCCAAATGTGCATTCTACCGACCCAAAGGATCGAGCCAAGCTCAGATGCTAGAAGCGAAAGCCAACCTGCTGCGAATGAAACAGGATATTCCTCTCTCTGAAGAAGAACAGGCGGCTGTAGATGATGGACTAGTAGCCCTGGAAAAGTTATGCGAGAAATTGGCTGACGTTCCAACGCCTGCTGGGCCAACTCCTCGCGAACTGAACGAGAGGGGTACACGTATGCTGCCCATGTTCAATGTTGCCGAGAAGCACCGAAATTGAAAGGGAATCAAGAAATGGGTAGGAAACAACAAGGGCACAGGGGAAGCTTTCGGAAGCATCTCTTTCCCATCCTCATCTGTGTAGTTGCTCTCAGTATTATCACTCTGGGGCTACTCAGTGCCTTCCAAATCATCCCAATCAGCACAGCTGTTATCTCTTCAATGCTCTCTCTCTTTGTGGGTGTTCTCGGATTTGTCATACCTACCTTACATTCCCACTATGTTACTCATACACCTCCATCATTGGAACAATCATCATCATCTACGTCCAATATGGTGTCGACAAATGAGGCAGCGCCATCGTCGCCCTGGCAAGTTCCGTATCGTCGCAATCCATTCTTTGTGGGGCGAGAGGACATGCTCAATCAGATGCACGACGACTTGGTGAGGCACGATAGCACTCAGGAGGTTCTGCCTCAAGTCCTTAGCGGCTTGGGTGGTATCGGAAAAACGCAACTCGCCATCGAGTATGCCTATCGCTATCGAGAGGAGTATGACTGGGTGTTCTGGTTAAGAGCAGATACGCGTGGCACCCTCATTGCAGATATTACAAGTCTCTTAGATCGCCTCTCTCTTGCAAAAGGGGGCGAACAAGACCAACATACCGTTATGTTCTCTTTGAAGCATTGGTTGACGACACACGGTCAGTGGTTGCTCATCCTTGATAATGTGGATGATTTACAAGTGATATACGACTTGCTCCCTGAAAGCAAGGGACACATCTTGCTCACCACTCGTGCTCAAGCACTGACATTTGGGAAGAGTATCGAAGTGAAAGAAATGAAGAGAGAAGAAGGAATCCTTTTCCTCCTTCGGCGAGCCGGGCTACTTGAGTCGAACGCATCACTTGACACGGTCTCCAAGGAAGATCGCGCTGAAGCCCAGGCTATTGTGGATGAGGTACAGGGCCTTCCTTTAGCCCTTGACCAAGCAGGGGCATACATACGTGAGGTGGGATGTCCTGTATCAGAATACCGGCGTCTTTTTGCTGATGAAAAGCGGCATCCTCAGGAACTCTTGAGTCGCCGAGGTAGATTTCCTTCTGATCATCCTGAGTCCGTTACCGCCACGTTCTTACTTTCCTTCCAGAAAATAGAACAGGCAGATCCCGCTGCTGCAGATCTGCTTCGCTTCTTTGCATTCCTCTCTCCCGATAACATTCCTGAAGAGCTGATCCATGGAGGCTTAGAAGAACTGGGAGTGACGCTTCAGAAGCTTACTGCTGAACCGCTACAACTAAATGAGGCGATTGCGAAGCTTCGCGATTACTCACTTGTCCACCGCGACCAAGATAGCAAGGCGTTTACTATCCATCGTTTAGTGCAGATATCCATCAGGAATATGATGGGTGAGGATACCCAAAGGCAGTGGGCAGAACGAACGGCGCGAGCCGTTAACCGTGTCTTCCCCCCTAAGTGGGAGGTATCGAAGCGCCCGCTCTGCAGGCGCTTGTTCCCGCAAGCTCAGGCATGCTTTGAACTCATTACGCAGTGGGATATGATGTTTCCAGAAGCTGCTTCTTTGCTTCATCGAGCAGCAAGGTACTTACGTAAGGGGCCTAAACGATATAGAGAAGCCGAATTGTTTGATCAGCAAGCCTTGAAAATGCAAGAAAAGGTGTTGGGGAAAGAGCATGTGGATGTAGCCCAAACCCTCTTCGGTCTTGGTGTAACTTATGAGGAATGGAATAAATACCAGCAGTCGGAAACCTTTCTTCGGCGGGCTATAGCAATTCGTGAGCACATATTTGGGCCACAAGCTCCCGAAACGTTAAATATACTAGTTGAGTTAGGCTATCTGTACTACAAACAGGGGAAGTATGACCAGGCTGCCTCGCTTCTTCAGCAATGCCTAACGCTTCGCGAGCAGGAACCAAATGCAAATGATAAGATCACCACATCGACAAGCTTCAACAACTTGGCCTTAGTCTACTCTAAACAAGGAAAATATGATGAGGCGGAAGCACTGTACAAGCGTGCATTAGAGATTCGTGAAAGGGTATCAGGAAAACAGAGTATCAATGTCGCAATAACCCAACGTAATTTGGCGGGCCTCTACAAAAAGCAAGGTAAGTACGAACAAGCTGAGTCTCTTTATCAACGAGCAATTGCTAACTATAAGTCAATATATGGGCTAGAATCTCGAGGCATAGCTAGATGTTTGGAGGACTTGGCAGATCTCTATTGCAAGCAAGGAGAATACAAAAAGGCTGAACCTCTTTATCGGCAAGCCCTATCCGTATGGAAGGAATATCTCGGAATGGAGCATCTCGAGTCCGCTGAGGTTTTAGAGGGCTATGCTGACCTGCTGCGAAAAATGAGACGAAAGAGAGAAGCTACACGTCTCGAAGCAGAAGCTAAAGCAGTGCGAGATAAAGTAGCCTCTCAGGAAGAGTCACATTGAGGAGTTAAGAGGTTCACTAGCAAATGGCATATTCCACATAATTGCGAAAGTGGGCGGCCCCCGCCACCCAAATCTCTTTGCTGCGCACTCGTTCACGTAAGGTCTGCAACACGCCCAACTCGTAGGTCAACCGGTTGACCCGCTCCTCCCCCGCGCTATCTTTTTCCGTCACGACGTTTTCCCATGCAGAGGGGATAACTCCCTCAAGAGGAGGGCTGCTCTCGAGAGGATACCAGGCCAACCGACTGTCGACATACTCACGCACCACTGCAAGTGCCTGGATCACCGGTTGATAGGCCGTATTGTTTGAACGAAAATCGAGCACGTCCAGCAGAGCCGGGAGGATCTGGCGATAGTGATTGCGATAGGAGGAACGCATCACCTCTTGCACTTGTCTTCGGTAGGCTCCCCCCTGTGCTTTGTACTCGGCAACCAGATCGCGTAAGGTCTGCTCGTTGACAATGGGAAAGACCACCTCGCGGACTGGCTCGTCCGGGTGTTCCAATGCTGCATCGGCAATACGATACAGGATGCGCGCTTTCCCGGCCACGCGCTTGAGATCGTTGATATAGGCGACTTCGACCCGGCGTTCGGCCCGGGTGCCAATGCGATGCACAATCTGGATCAAGAGGGTCACCAGGGCATCGGTGACCTCTTGCGTACGTTGAAATACGAGAGCAGCCAGCAGTGTCATGCGAATGGCAGGGGGATGCTCGCGAATATGCGACGGGGATTCAGCAGCAATCCGTCTCCGCAATCGTTCGACGAGCTTGGGTGGGTATCCCTGAAACAGGTCAGGCGGCAAACCGATGGCTCGCAGTGCTCGCAACTTGGCGATCTCGTTCAGAGCACTTTCAACGCCAACCGGACCAGGATCGTGTCGCAGCAAACTGAGCGGTATTTCCTCCTCCTCCTCCTCCGCATCTGGTGAAGCCACGAGCAAGGCATCCAGGCCCTTCTGCACATCGGGCGCGAGGCGTGCCACGATGACGGTGTAGATCTGCGCTTCGTATGCCATCAACCCCATGTCAATCAGAGAAGAGATATCTGCTGGAGCTTCGATCGCACGGGTTCGACACTCGGCACGAATCAGATCACGCAGACGGTCAGGATGTTGTTCATGGTCGAAGACCTCGGCGCAGAGCCAGTCCTGCAATGCTTCTTCATCGGCGCGATGGAACTCCCGTATCCTGGTCATCTCACGGATCTGCGCCCGATGTGCTTCGATGGTCCGCCCTTCCCAGCGGTACTGGGCAAAGAGAGCGGCATCAACCCCGACCTGAGCCGCGAGAAAGCGCACCACCTCGGGGGTCACCTCTTGCCTGGACCGGGGAAAACGGCCCTCGTACTGTAAGCACTTGAGTAAGACCGCAAACCCCAGGCGCGTCTCCCCTGATTTGTTGCCAACTGCTGCTAATTCATCGGGCAGAAGCGTAAAGTGTTCCAACAACACCTCTGCTGTCCATGTTCGCTTCATCTGTTTTCCCTTGCGTTGTATTTGTCACTCCAGGCGGCCATGATGGAATTTCTCCTCCCAACTCTGGTCATCATGATGAAATCCATTCACCCTGGAACGTTCATGTTGAACGTTTGGTTGCCGTCTCGTGGCAAGGTGCGGGGCAGGTTGGACTTGATCTGGGGTGCCTTGCCAGCCGCGGTTCTGGGAATGAAGAGTACGTGTTGCACCTCGATGAACCCAGGGAGCAGTGATCTGGAAACCCTGCACTCCTAACAAGGCTGCTCTTCTCTCGCCATGCCTTAGTTTTTTCGCGCCCTGACAAAGCCTAAGAATCTTGCCTTCCCATTTCAACCTGCGAGAACCCCGCTGCCTTCATGAGGGCAGGCTGATGGGCAATGCCACTCTTCCGTTGGCAGTGGGACCTTTCAGATCAAGAACCAGCAGGCGCCCTCCTGGTTTGAGGACGCGGGCAATTTCAGAGAGTCCTTGACGGTTGAGGTCCTCCGGCAAATGGTGCAGCATAAACAGTGAGGACCAGGATTCGTGTAAAAATAGCTCATAGCGAACTTTTGTACAAGAATTCTGATGGTCTAACTGGTCGATCTGCATAACCACCTCCTTTTCTCCTGTCCGGACGGACAGAAACTCCCCTAGATGCCGATCGGCTGTCGGACCAGAATCACGGTCATCCGACCGTCTACCCACTCCCGCTCTACGAGCAGGATCTTGCCCACAAACGATCCGATGTTCATGACCTTGCGGACCTGGGCATCTTCCCACGGCAGGACGTAATCGCTGATGCGCCTGAGCGCCGTCTCCAGGTCGGGCACGATCTTTTGACTGTCCACCACCAGGATCACCTTGCCGGCCGTGCTGGCGTAGGGGCCAAGCTGACTCGCCGAGGCGGACGCTGCCACCAGGACGCCATCCTCTGTGACCGCGTTGACGCTCCCCAGCATGAAGTCAGGGCCGGAGATGAGCTTGCGGATCTCGCGCGCCTGGGTCTGGCGATCCATCTTGAAGATGCGAGGCCGCAGGGCGTCGTAGCGGCTCGCATCGTGAACGGCGTCGAAGATCCCGGCGTCCTGGAGGGTCTTCGACTTGCCGGAGTGGACCTCCGCTCCCTCTGGCAGTCGCTCCAGCACCACCTTGCGCGCCTGGTCGCCGTCGTCAACGACCACCACCTCGATATTGCGCTCCCGCATCCTCTCGGCGACTCGCTGGAGGGTCTCTTCGGGCGCGGGGCTCGCGAAGTCTTCTCGCACCTGGGTCATACCTGGGTCTCCTCCTTCTATAATTGCTCCACCTCTCGCATCAATTCCTCTTTTTCCACGGAAGCCTGGGGATTGGTGACCTGGTGGATGTAGCGCACGATGCCCTGTTTGTCGATCAGAAAGGTGCCACTGCGCTGGAGCGCGATCAGCACTTTGTCGAGGCCATAACGCCGGTAGACGGCCCGGTCAGGATCGACCAACACGGGAAACGGCAGCTTGAGCCTTGCAGACAAGCGCTCGGCACCTTTGCGGCTGCCACCCCCAAGAATGAGCACCTCGGTCTCTCGCGCACGAAGCTGTTCATACATCCGTCCCAACTGGACGGCATGGCGCTGACATTGCAGTCAGGTAAACTCGCGCATAAAGTAGAGCACCACATGCGCGCGTCCCCGATACTCGGAGAGACGAACGATTGCTCCCCCGTTGGACTCGAGGCGAAAATCTGGCGCGAGTGAACCGACATTGACTTCTGTCACATCGTCTAACATAAATCTCCTCCTGGCTTTTCGATAGTCTGTGTTGTTTCGTATCGAAAAGGAATCTTGCATCGTTACACGTTCCTCTGACTATTTTCATGAGCATGTCCTCGTCCATTGCCGGTGGAGGAAGCCAGAAGCTTGATGGACAGTGGCTCGAGGAGATCGCGAGCCACTGCCCTACCAGCCTGCTCCTCACTCCACGTCTGGGGATAGCGCCCAACGGCGGCGGACGAAAGGGTTGCCAGGATCTGCGGGTCAGCCTCAGGCTGCTGTGCCTCATGGGCAATGAGCGCTAGTGTCAGGCCAAGCAGCGCTCGGCTCCGATTCGGAGCCGATTCGGCCTGTTCGGCAGCTAACGTGCGAGCATGCTCCGCCGGTTCTGTCCGCTCCTCGACGTACGAACGAGTGCGCTTTGCTTGGGGCTCTAGCTCCTGTTTGTCTGTATCCCCTGATTCCAGATTCTCGCGACTTGCAGGTGGCGCGGGCGGCGTAGTACGACCCCTGTTTAAGCGTCCCCGGATATCCTCGACGATCACATAGAGCGTCGGCACCAGCAGCAAGGTCAGGATGGTCGAGGAGGTCAGTCCGCCGATCACCACGATGGCAAGCGGACCGGCGATAAAGACGCCCGCCTTGCTCAGGCCCAGCGCCATGGGCAGCAGGGCGAGAATGGTGGCAATGGCCGTCATCAGAATGGGTCGCAGGCGGCGGCGGCCTCCCTCGACAACGGCGGCTCTCGCATCCAATCCCTTTGCCCGGTATTGATTCACCAGGTCGAGCAGTACAATGGCGTTGGTTACCACGATGCCCACCAGCATTAGCAGGCCGATCAAGGCCGGCACTCCCAACGCTGTGTGGGTGGCCAGCAACAGGAGGATCGAGCCGGTTGCCGCGAACGGGATCGAAACCAGCAGAATGAGCGGCTGTACGATGCTGCGGAAGGTCGCCACCATCACCAGGTAGACCAGTAGAATGGCGATGATCAGCGCGAGGGCGAGGCCCTGGAAGGCCTGCGACTGGCTGGCTGTCACGCCACCCAGAGAAACAGTGGCGCCGGCAGGCAGGCTGAGCTTGTTGATGCGCTGCTGCATATCCGCGCTCACCGCACCGACATTGGAACTCGTTACCGTCGCGCTCACCGTCGCAGTGCGAGCCGCGTTGAGATGTGTAATCTGGGTCGGGCCGTTGATCTGCGTCACAACAGCAATGTCGCCCAGCCTGACGTTGCCGGTCGGAGCCGGAATCAGCAGGTTTTGCATCCCCTGCACGCTATTGGCAGGGGTGCCAAGTTGGATGTTCACATCCTGTTGCTCACCGCCGATCGTGATTTTGGTCACGGTCGTACCGCTATAGACTCCGCGTAGTTCCTGGCCAACTTGCGCGGCCGTCAAACCGTGCAGCAGCGCCCTGCTGGGATCGACCTGCACGTTGATCAGCGGCGACGCATCAGCGAGATTGCTGGACACATCGGTCGTGTTGGGTGCCTGTTTCACGGCATCCAGCACCAGTTGCGTCGCGGCTCTCAGCGTTTGATCGTCGGACGCCTGGACGTTCACGGCCAGATTGGAACTATTAAACCCTTGACTGGCGGCGCTGAGCGTGATGGTTCCTACGCCTGTCAGCGCGTGCAGACGATCCTGGACAGTCTGTTGCAGAGCAATCTGGTCAGCATTGGGATCGGTCGTCACGGCGTAGGTGGCGCTGTTCGACCCGCTTCCCCCGCTGAATGAGCTGGCGAACGATCCGCTGGACCCAATCGTCATTTGGTAGGTTTGAACGCCTTGCACATTGGCGAGCACCGCTTCAACCTGCTGGGCAGCCTGGTCGGTTTGTTGCAGGCTGCTGCTCGCAGGCAAGGTTTGCGTGATCGTGAAGGTGTTCTGGCTAGAATTGTCGAAAAAGTTCGTTCCCAGCAGAGGCACCAGGGCAATGGAGCCGAAGAAGATGACCAGCGCGGCTGCAATGCTGATGAGGCGGTGGGTTGTCACCCAGCGCACCAGTGGCACATATCCTCTTTCCAAGAGCGTCATTTTCTCGTGAGCCGGTTGCCCCTTTTGTTCCTTTTGTCCCTGTTGTGCAGACGCTTTCGGCACTTTGAGGAACCAGTAGGCCAGCACCGGGATGATGGTGAGCGAGACAAAGAGCGAAGCCAGCAGAGCAATCGTCACGGTGAAGGCGAATGAGCTGAACAGTTCGCCCACAAAGCCGCCGGCGAAAGCGATGGGGAGGAACACAGCGACTGTCGTAATGGTTGAGGCAGTGACAGCGCCGGCCACCTCGCGTACTGCGCTGATTATCGTCGCTTGTTTATCTTTATTGCCCTCCAGTCCCAGGTGACGCTGGATGTTTTCTAGCACCACAATCGAGTCATCAACCACACGCCCGATCGCAATCGTCAGCCCTCCTAGCGTCAGAATGTTGAGCGAGAGATTGCCTACCCACAGCCCGATGAGGGCGATCACGATGGAAAGCGGGATGGAAATGGCTATGACCAGGGTCGAGCGCAGCGAGAAGAGGAACACGAGGATCACCAGGATGGCGAAACCCGCGCCGATCAATCCCTCACTCACCAGTCCATTCACCGAACTTCTGACAAACGGTGACTGGTCAAATACCACGAAGATCTTCGCGCCATGCCCCAGCGTGTTCTGAAGCGAGGGGAGCTTCTCCTGGATGGCCTGTGAGATGGAGACGGTGTTGCCATCGTTGGTTTTGGTAATGGCGATGCCAATGCTTGGCTTCCCATTGGTGCGCGTGATCGAGGTCGAGGGGGCGAGGGTTTGCTCGACTGTTGCGACTTCACCAAGCGTGATGGGCGTCGGTTTCACCGTTGGTGCCGGTGTCCCTGTGGGAAGTGGCGAGGGAGTGCCTGTTCCTGTTCCGGTAGAGACCTGTGACCCGCTCGAAGTGCGTGGCACCGATATACCAACTACCAGGTGCTTGAGATCATCGATGGAGTTGAACGTGTTGCCGACCTGCACCGGCAGGGTCTGCCCGTTGGAGGTGATCTGACCGGCTGGCAGGGTGATATTATTGGCCTGTAGCACGCCTTCGATCTGGCTCACCGAGAGGCCAGCTGCCTGCACCTTTTTCAGGTCTAATGTCACCGTCACGATCTGCTGTTCCACGCCGGTGACATTGGCGTTGGCCACCCCGTCGATGCCTTGCAGGACCGGCACCACCTCCTGTTTGACCTGCGCTGCGAGCGTGACAGGGTCCTGGGACGAGGTGACGGCCAGTTGAATAACTGGTAGAGAGTTGACGCTGAAGGTTTGGACCTGGGGTGTGATGCCGGAGGGCAGGCTCGCCTGCGCCTGGTTGAGATGCTGGTTCAGCGTCTGACTGGCCTGGTTGATGTCGGTGCCGAAGTTGTACTGGACGACAATAATCGAGACCCCCTGGTTCGAGTAGGACGTCAGCTGTTGAATACCGGCGATGCCCTGGATACTTTGCTCCAACGGATTGGTGATATCATGCTCGACGATGGTGGGCGATGCCCCGGCATCCACCGTCACAACCGAAACGGCGGGGAAATCCAGTGAGGGGAACAGTTCCTGTTTGAGCGTCGGGATCACGAAGGCACCAATGAGTAAGATGGCGATCGTGGCTAGCGCGATAAGGCTCCGATTTTTGAGGCTGAGCCTCGCAAGAAATGACATGACACACTCCTCTCTATGATCAGTGATTCTGTTGCCAGAAATGGGTGCAGGAACTTATTCAGCGTTTAGTAAGTAAAGCCGGTGGATAGTGACGGTATCACACACGATCAACGTATGGCTGCCAGGAACACTCTTAGGGTGCGATTTCGACGGCAATGCCATTGAGCAAGACCGAGACGACAAAGCCCGCTAACTGTCTGGCGTCGTAGCGCTCGCTTCCTCCAATCGCCAGGTGCTGGCTGCGCAGGAGCGAGATGCTCATACCCTCGTACATGGTCGCGAGCACGGAAGCCGGGATCTCCCGGCTGATTTCACCGGCATCGATGGCTTGCCGGAACAGGTCGGTCACATGCTGGACAAAAACGTCCTGCAACTGTTCCAGCGCCACGCGCTGAGTTTCACGATCGAGCACATTTTCGTGAATATCCCGCGCAAGGATCGAGAAGCGGTCGATGGGCAGGGTGAGCAGGTATTGGGTCAGCCTGGTCAGTCCTTCCCGCAGCCCATGCGCCTGCGCGGTAGCATGCAGTGCTCCCTGCGTCCATTCCTCCAGCATCATCTGGACGATGCTGAAGAAGAGGTCCTGCTTGCCACCGGGAAAGTGATAGTATAGGGCCGCCGAGGTGACCTGTACCTCCTCGGCGACCTCTTTCATGGAAACGCCCTTGTATCCCCTGGCGAGGAAGAGTTCCCGTGCCGATTCGAGAATTTGCTGCCGGGTTTCGCGATCCCCAACAGGTGACCGACTCTCCTCACCGATGGTTTTCTTCATCGAGTTCACACATGAGTTTCTCATTGTAGTGTACGTATCTTACTTAACAATTAGTAAGTTGCTTATTTACTATAGTCCTGTTTATTCGACTTGTCAAGAGTGATGGGAACGACGCAGCCCCATTTTGGCAGTTGGGGCAGCGTGCTGAAGTCCACTAGAAGGCAGATGAGACGGGAACGAACTGGATGGTGAGTGCGAGGTTGACCTCATCTGCAATCTGTTGGATCGGACGGCTCCAGGAGAGTCCCCAGTCGCGGCGGTCGAGCACGGTCGTGAGATTGAACGTGAGTCGGCTATCGCCCGTCGTCCGGGGCGGGACGTTCCAGGTATCGAGGCTGACTTCGCGGGTCACCCCACGGATGGTGAGCGTCCCTGTGAGGCGGTAGTGACCTGCCGCCTGGTCGAGCACCTTGATGCTCCGGCTGGTGAAGGTCATCGTCGGGTAGTGTTCGACATCGAAGAAGTCGGCTGAGTAGAGGTGTTTATCGCGCGCCGCCAGTTTCGTATCCAGGCTGGCGGTGCCGATAGTGACGGTGACGGGCGCGTTGGCTGGCTCGCGCTCGTCTATGGTGAGCGTGCCAGCAACATCGGTAAAGCGCCCCAGGACGGTCACCTTCATGATAAACATCAGGCGCATGCGAGCGGTGAACTCCACGCGTGATGCCTGGGGATCGATCTCCCAGGTTGTGACGCTCGTCGCAGGAACCTGGCTTCTGTCGTTAGTTGCGGTCATGGTATCGGTTCTCCCTTTGTTTGTGGTCGCCACCGCCAGGGTCTCACGCCACTGCCTGTTCTTGCGCATCTAGACAAGGAAGACCAGTTCCCTGTACCCTGAACAACAGGCGGCGTCCATCCGGTAAGTGTGGTTGTGCTTGAGCTACCTTTGTACACACCGCATGCAAGTCTCGGTTCAGAGCACAATCATTGAATGGCTTTAGCTCGACACTCACGCAGTCTGTTTCCCAATGCACTCGACCTGGCAACTGAAAGAAGACTTGTAAGCGGTGCCAACTGGCATGAGCGTACTCTGCTGGAAAATAGTGATCACGCGCCCACATCCCCAGATTCGCCAGCGCTACCTTGCAGACCGTCATAATCTGATCCTTGCGGTTGTCCAGCTCGTACATCTCACGTTCCTGTTGCTCCAACTCCTCAATAGCTCGTAGCAGTTCACGCTGTTCTCGGCAGTACTTCTCACATTTGGCAAACTCTTGGTTACTGGTATGGTACGCTTTCCACTGTCGCTGCTGGTACTCCTCGATCTCAGCATCTGCAATGGCCTTTTCCTCCTTGATGGTTGTGCGCAGGAGATAGCGGTCCATGTCTTGCCGCTCCAATTCTATCTGATGGTCGTTGAGGACGCGGTACAGTTCCGTCGCCCGCTCTTTGGTGAGTTGACAGCGTTTCCTGTAGAGCTTACTTGCATTGTGCATGCGTTTGCGGGCTCCATCGGTCCAGCGTTGCACATTGTCAAGCCGCTTTTGGAGCGCTTCCCGCTTTTTGGCGACCTCGGAATTGATGACTGGCGACTTGCCATAGCCATGATTGACATCGAGACCCAGAGGGATCAGCCAGTCCCGGATAGCATTCTCTTGTACGGGCCAGCGTCTCGTGTATGTTTGGGCCAGTTCGACAGCATCTGCTTGCGTTGCCGTCGTTACAATTGGAATCAGCTTCGGCACAGTTGGTGCAGCCGGGAGTGGTGTCGCTTTCCATCCCTCGTCCAGCCAGTATTCATGTGTTCCATCAGGTTTCTCATCCCACCTACGCGGTCTGTCCTCATCCTTTGATTGCTCTTCACAGGGGACGTGACGACAGAGGTCGCGGATGAGCGCCACGCGCAGTTCCAATTCCTGCCCACGATGCTCAGGTAATGAGATGCTGAAGCGAGCTAAGGCAACTTCGCGGGTCACTTGTCCCTGTCGATCCACCCGCAGTGGGAGAAACTCCCCCACCTCCCGGAACGACTCCAATCCGCTGTATTGGTCCGTTCGCAACACCGTAATCACTGTGCGCCCTTCGCTTGCCAATGCTGCCAGGAATTCAGCTGCCATACCCTCTCGATCCACCACCACTCGCTCTACGCTGTGCAGGCCCGCCGCCTGCTCGTAGCGCGTGATCATGGCTGGCAGTCCCATCGTCAAATGCTGATCTCCTCGATGCGTTGTCACCAACAAGGGACGACCTTCTTGGTCGTGTAAGACCACCAGTGCGCGACAGCCGAGAATTTTGCCTTGTCGTCCGACTAACCCACGTGGAATCAGATGATCGGCGTAGACGGCTTTACGATGTCCATCAATGTAAAAGATTGGAGCAGGGCTGCCTTCCACGCTTGGTTGCCGCTTCCACAGAGACGCTGTCCAGCTTGCCAGGACTTGGGTGAATGGCTCATCTGCACCCACCCGAGCCAACTCCGCCAAAAATCGCTCCGTGTGTCGATAGCCATAGGCGAGTTGGCGCTCCGTGAGCAGTGCCAGGGCTTGGCCTGTGTAGCCGCGTAAGTCCCAGGTTCGCCGCAGTCCCACTGCTTCCAGAAAGAGCAGGGTCAACACTTGACGGTGCCGCGTTGCAGGTTGACTGCGGGCCAGACGCAACGCTGGATCAGCGGTGAGGAGGCTTGGCGAGAGGGCTGTTTGAAGCTCCGTAAGGAGGCCCGTTTGCTGGGCGGCGGCGAGTAACAGAAGACTACCAGCACCTTCTTGCCATTCTGCTTGCGGTGAAGAGACCTCTGTTACTTGCGTTTTTTTCCCTGTTCCTGGTTCTGCGGGCGGTTGCTCACACCAAGTGCTGCTCGCATGCGGTTGATCTGGCTGATACTCACGCGGAGGTCAAAACGCTCTCGCAGGGCAGCTTGGACGGTTGAACTGGGGGTGGGGGGAGCCTGTCGGCAATATTCCTCAAGAAAGATTCGGGCCTCTCCACGTAGCTTGACAGGATGACCATGTCTCCCATCTTCTAGCGCTATCGCACCATGCTGTCGGAAGGCTCCCCAAAGCCGATAGGCATTCGACTGACTAGTTTGCAAATCTGCTTGTGTCGCAGCTGTTTGCCACGAGTGACCCGCTTGCATCCCAGCCACGAGTTGGGCTTTGGCCGTGCGGCGTTGTTCTTTGTCCATACCTTGCCCTCTGTCTGGAGTCTCTACACCAAGAGCGATTACGTAAAGAACGGTTCAAACATGTTGCTGATGCAGTTGGCGTTGGGTTTCTCTGCCGGCTTGTCCCAGAAAGCATTCATAATGTCGGTTGGGCAATTGCTGGCGTTAGAGGCTAGTACGGCGTGACCCACTCCTGGAAACAGGAAGAAGTACCCCTTGCTCAGCCTCTGGGCTGCCAGCATCCCGTTCGCTGGCGGAGTCACCGGATCGTACTCGCCTTGCAAGATCAGCGTCGAAATGGTGCTCGTGACCGGCTCCTTCTGTACCGCAGGGACCGGTTTCACCCCCCACAACTGGCAGACAGAGAACTGCAACAAGCTAATGTCGAGCAGTGCAGGTTGGGCTTGAGGCGGAAGTCCCTGGACGGATGTCTGTAGAGCGTGCTGCGTGGTGAAAGCAACGTCCTCGCCACACTCCACTGAAAAGTACAGTCCCCAGCTCATCGTCTCATTGATGCTATTGCCGTAGATCGAAGCGAGCTGTGTGTAGTCATGGTTGCGAATTTGGAAGATCACAGCTGGTAACTGAGGGATGAACCAGGTGAAGTACAACGATTGTCGCAACCACAGCACGAGATTGGTGCCCGTGAAATGTACGGTGACACTCTTGCCTGTTTGGGAAGTCGCCTGGAAGGTGATCGGGCTACGATTCAGCTCGGTGACCAGGTGATAGAAGATGGCTTGCAAGTGCGGATAGGTCGCATTGCAGTGGGGGTCAGCCTCACATCCATGGAAGAGGACGTCAAAGGCCCGGATGGTTGCATGCGGGGAGTCCGCTACGAGATTTGCTTGCGGGGGTAAGGTCGAATCGAGGATCACACTGCGCAAATCGCCGGGAAACAGGCGCATGACCGTCAGAGCTAGGCGCGTGCCGTAGGAAACACCTTGCAGGTTCACCTGCTGATAGCCAAGCGCTCGTACCAAATCATGCACATCAGCAGCATCTTCCAGCGTCGTAAAGGCGTTCAAGTTGATGCCGGACTTCACCAGGCGGTCATGACATGCACGGTCGTCCGTGAGAGCGAGGACGTCCTCGCTGTCTAAGCAGCGTAAGGAAGGCTGCGAGTAGCCGGTGCCGCGCTGATCGAACAGGATCAGGTCTCGATTCTGTAGCTGATAGGCGAGGTTTCCTGTGTTGAGCGTCGGTCCCTTGGTCTGCAGGAGGGCATTGCCGGGACCACCGCTCAGAAAGAGAACCGGGTCTGGGTCTCGTTGGGAACTGGGTGTCTGAAAGATGGCCACAGCGAGGCGCATCGTGGGACTCTTTGGCAGGCTGCGGTCTTCAGGTACAGTCAGAAAGCCACATTTGACATTCTGTCCCTCGACAAGACCGGCACCCAGAGGAAAAGGACAGTGGGCCCCTTGGAAGGCAGAGGATGCCTGACGAGATGGCGGCGATACAGCACGAAAGAGACCGTACCCTCCAGCCAGCGCAGCAAGCACAACCACCACCATCGCCACCAGCAGAAACCGCATGTGGTGACGCAGGGTGAGCCGCCGATCCATCCTGGGTAGATGAGCCGAGGATGGTATGTCTTGAGCCACATGGGCAGGCGATGAGAGCCCCCGGCTGTCACCGTCACCATCATGTTCATGATCGAAAGTGGTGGGAGGTGGTTCATTTTTAGAGAAGGTATCTTCATCCTTCATCGCCTGTTCTCCTTTCAAGAGACGAGAGAACGGAGAGAAGCAGAGAGAACCATAGCAGAGAGGTCTCTCACTGCCGATATGAGATAGACGTTGGAGACGATCATTTTTTGTGCCTGTCCCTAGAGATGTTGACTCCCCCTTGTAACAGTAAGCGATTTCCTTGTCTAGACGCGCAGGAAAGGAATGTGGCGCGAAACCCTGACTGACGGCTTTCACGATCCGGCTCGCCATACTCAGGCGGCCCATTTTGGAATGTTTCCAGCGCCTTCAGGAGCGGCGCTTTGATCGGGGGGTAGACATAGTACTGGGCGGTGGTATAGTACTTCGTTAACTCAATAAAAATCTTCTCCCAGGTCTTGTACGGTTTTTCGCTGAGCTCCACTTCTATGGCGCTCACGATTTCTGGAGCATCTGGCTCCTCGCCTGTTCTATACCGTAGTAAAGCATCAGGTCGATGTGTCCCCCGATATTCATCGGGGATCCACAGGTCCTTTCCCTGCTTTTTCCGCTGCGCGCGCAGATGCTCTCTCGTCGCCCGGATCTGGCGCTCACTTTCCCAGGTAAACCCCGGAGCAGATCCATACGTGTCCTCGATGAGGGCGCGGGTCTCATTGATCCAGAACAGGTGCTCCAGATTCGCAAGTGATGGCTCGTGGAACCGGGCCGATAACCCCACATGGTACAGCCCTTTGCGGGTGAGCCAGATCCAGCCTGGTTCGTCGTGCAAGATTTTACGGTACTCTACGAGACCAAGTTGTTCCCATCGCCTTATGAGAGCGCGGGTCCGGCTCTCAGAGCTGCATGATGGATCTTTCGACTGGGTATCAGGGTGACGCGCCAGTAAACCCTGCAGTTGATCAAAGCAATAGGCGGTCCCTTCCCCAATCTGTCGCAGCACATCACGGTCACGCCGGGTCAGCCTTGGCTTTCCCTTATCGGATCGAGTCAGCTTTACTCCAGCTTGGTTCTTCGACAATGGTTGTTTATAGCTCACGCTTCTTTACCTTTCTTGATGTCAGTCACATTGGTTTCGAATCAATTGGTCATTCCACTTTAACAATTGAGCATTGGTTCCTAGATGACCTTCCTGTTAGGAATTACAATAATTACAATAATTGGTAAGAAATCCAAAGGTCATGTCCAAGCTATTTCAAAAAAGGCGCTCGTACCCCTTTACAAGGGATAGCAAGCCACTGTTCCAGGCATAAATTCGGTAGTGTATACCCCAGTGGAGCAAGTTTGCAGGAACACCGGGGAATGCGCTCCCACAGGAAGTTCAGGAGTGCGCACGAATGCGTGTTACTGCTCTGGTGGCTCTTAAGCTGAAACATGTTATAGCTCCGCTGACTTCTGCTCCGTGAGTGGCGTTTTCTGCTGACGCACCTGGAGCCACGTAATGCAGGTTGAGCGATGCACATGCGCGCGTTCAGCCAGAGCACGTCCAGAGGGCTTTTTGCCTTCTGCAATCAGTGATTGAAAGGCACGTTCGAGCCGTTCCTCGCGCTCAACCTGCGAATCGTCATGTGACTCATGATCCATGATCATTTGTCTCGTTGATGCTGGTGGCTCTGGCTCCAAGAGCATATGGCGCCGTTGTTCAGCGTGTGGCTCTGGTGCTCCAGTTATCTTGCCTTGTGGCGCTGCGGGCGGTATTAGCTCTCCTGCGGGACTATCCTGTTGCCTTAACAGTGGTGATGGAGCCGCTGGCACCATCGCTTTCCTAAGCTGTATAGGCATCTCGGCATTCAAAGTCTGCGCTACCACCTGCGCTGGCACAGTTCCATCCTGGTGCTGCATGTTCCCCTGCTTGCGCTGCTCAGCGGTTTCTGTAAATGGTGCCTGAGAAGGCAGCGCCGTTCCCTGCGGCGCTTGCTTGAGCGTGCTCTCGCTCTGCTGTGAGAAGGCACTGAGCAGCAGCGCTACCTCTTCAACTGTGAAATGTGGGGGTGTCACCTGGTGAGCCGGCAGCTCTTGTGCTGACATAACCTGCACAGGTGGCTCTACTTTCTCCTGCGTATACAGGTCCTTGAAGGAGACATCTTTGAGGCGGCTCATCAAAACAAACCCTACTACAGCGATTGCTCGCAAGGTACTCAGCAGTTTAATATCGAAGCCGAGCCGCATCATAGCATCGCTCATCGAGGTATGAACGGCGTGGCTGAATGTATCAACATTGGTTATGGCTCCCGCTACCAGCGCCAACAGCGCTGTCAAGATCGTATACAACGCGAATTTGACCCAGTCACGCTGTTTTAGGCAGTTGAGGACGTAGAAAAAGCTGATACCCAGGCCGCTGTCTAGAGCCAGAGCCTGCACCCATCCCCAAGCTGCTGAGGCGTTGGCATTGTTGTTGAGAATCCCTCCGTCGGTGAGAAAATTCGTGGTACTGACAATCAATCCGGCAGCAAGCAGGAGTTCAGAGGTCTTGGCGATAAAGGTGACGACGAAGCGAAGTACCGTCTCGTACCAGGCCAGCGAAATGAATCGCTCCAGCCACTGGTTGTTTTTAGATGTCATGGTCTGCTCCTTCTCTTCTATCATAAGTGGAGCACACTGGCCCCCACACGGTTTACTGCTCTGTATCGTTATCCAATTGCCATTGTGCGGTAAATGGGTCGAAAGTGAGTGAAAGGTATCGCTCCTGGGTGATATCGCGCCCGGTGAGAAACAGACTGGCCCGGTTTTGACCGCGTTCGCGCTTCAAAACAAGGACAGCATCGGCGGCTCCCACCATCGCCGATGAGCCCGTGACCTCATCGAGGATATCCTGTGCCCCCGATTTGCGCAGATGGTGAATGAGCAGGATGGAGAGGTGATGGTTATCTGCGAGACGCTTGAGAGGAGTAAGCATCATATATTCGTCCTCATATTGAGAGCGCGTACCACCTTTCGGGTGCGGCGCGATATTTGCCCAGGTATCGATGACGATGGCGCGGAGTTGTGGATGTGTCTGCGCATAGGTCTCGAGCTGCGCAAGCCCTTCCTGGTCAAGGCTGGGCCACTCAAGTGCGAACTCGATGCCGGAGGGTATAACAGGATGCGAAGTAAGCAGTTGCTTCATGCGGTCTTGCAGGCGACGCTCTGTATCCTCCAGCGCCAAGTAGAGCACCTCTCCTTGTGCCGCCACGTAGGTGCCGAGTACGTATCCTCCTGTAGCAATCGCGAGAGCCACTGACAATGCAAACCAGCTCTTGCCTTGTTTGGGCTTACCTCCCAGCAGGAGCAATCCCTCTGGTAGCAGATCACGCACAACCCAGTGAGAGGTTGGAAGCCGTTCTGCGAGAAGCTTGTCAATAGTGAAAAGTGGCAAGCGATCCTGAGGTGGAATATCTTCCGATACAGCACGTACTGGTGGAGACCATACCAGCCTTCCTCTGTCCAATGCCTGCTGGAAAGCGGCTGGGAAGGCCCTCCAATCCTGTTTATGCAATTCGTTGGGGTCTTTCGCATTTGGCAGAGAAATGGCATAAGCGCATCCCGGCCACTGCCAGGCACTCAATAAGCTAACAATGTGCTCAACAAAGCTGGCTCCGGCTGGATCAGGTTCTTGCATGATATAAAGGCGCTCTAATCCTGCAAGGTACTCTTGCTTGAGCGTTCTGGTCATCTCTGCTCCGGGGACACCAAGCGCGCAAAATTTGTGAAACCAGAGCGTCCAGGAATCGGTTTCACCCTCAACAAGGACGAGGTAGCCAGCTTTACTGGCCTCTTCCAGGCGTTCAAGTCCATAGGGGACGATTTCGCCTTCTTCTTTGTTCCACCATGATCCCTCTTTTGCAATAAGAGCTGTTCTGATACGATAACGAGGTGCGGGGGTTCCATCTGGTAAATGATAGGGAACCTTGATACCTCCGGATGTTTCTTCCGCAACCCCCAGATTGAAGAGGTATTTCCAGGGCAACAGTTTATCCCGAGCAAGATCAAGTAGGGACAATGTTTGGCGACGCAACGAATTATGTCGAGACATAGTTGATTTTGCGGGAAAGAGATCAGCAAGGGTGAGTCCTATCGCCTCAAGAATCTGTTCCACGGTACAACCGGTGTGGCATTTGAGCAGGATGCGGCCTTCTTTTCCAAGTCGAATACTCAGACTGGGATGGCGGTCATGATGGGCTGGGCAACATGCGTTCCAGCCACCAGTTCCAGATTTGCGCACATGCTTGAGACGAGAGAGCATATTCTCCAAAAGTGGAGTATAGGCCTCGATTGGATATTGTTCCAT
>WNGP01001327.1_pt1 | contig 20314 bp, 21 predicted proteins | sample 5407671 | NCBI WGS metagenome assembly WNGP01 (sample SAMN13153381, study PRJNA577476) | soil metagenome | isolation source: 40 cm soil or saprolite under Garry oak tree replicate 2 | place: USA:California | collected 2016-06-15 | reverse complement strand
CCGAATTCACCCAGGGCCATCTCGGCAAGATCGACGCGAAGACGACGAAGGTGACGTGGTGGCCGTTCCCCACTCCGAACGCTCGCGGCCGCCGCATGAACATCGACGATCAGGACCGCATCGTGGTGACCGAATACCGCGGCAACAAGGTCGCGGTGTTCGACACCCGGGCGGAGAAGTTCACCGAATACGAGCTGCCGGCGCGCACGTATCCGTACCGGGCCAATTTCGACAAGAACGGCGAGATCTGGGCGTCGACAATGCACACCGACCGGGTCGTGCGCCTCGATCCCAAGACCGGAACCGCAGTGCAGTACCTGATGCCGTCCGACACCAACATGCGCACGGTGTTCGTCGACAAGTCAACGACGCCGACGACGTTCTGGGTCGGGAGCAACCACGACCACCGGATCGTGAAGGTCGAGCCGCTCGACTAAAGTCGCGGCACCGTCGCCGGTTCGGCACCGGCGATACGTAGGGAAAACGCAGGACTCTACAGGGAGAACACCGTGCTCCAGAAGACCCTCGGCAGGATTCTCGGATGTGCGTTGTTGTCATACGGCAGCGCTGCCCTGGCGTTTACGGTGATACTTCCGCAGGAGCAATTGATCCCGAGCACCACCCTCACCGACTCGTTCACCCTCCAAGCGCAGGTCCAGCCGATCGCAGGGACCATCAGGGCGCAGATATTCGGTCTTCGACGCCCGGGAAGCTCCAAAAAAGTGACGCAAGCCGGCGGCATGATGCTGGCGGCCAACGACCATTCGGGCAGCGCGAGCGACGTCAATTACCTCGCGGCCGCAGCCGATGCCCCATCCGGCGCGGGGGGCGGAAGCGGCGGCGGCAATCCCCAAAGCCTGTGGATCAGCTCCACGACCGACTCGCTCGAGAACACGTTCTTCCGGACCGCCTTCTATGGCGCGACCCAGAACGTTCTTGCTGGATACGACTTCACGCGGTCGGACAGGTACGTCCTGGGCATCTCGGGCGGCTATGAAGCAAGCAATTTCGCCACCAAATTCAATTCCGGAAACGAAAAGACGGGCGGGTACAACCTCAATCCCTATTTCGCCTGGCTGCTGTCAGACAGCTGGAGCCTGGACTTGATCGCGGGGTACGGCACGTTCAACACCGATCAGTCGAGGACGCTAGGCTCGCTAACCCCTCCGGCCACGGTCGCGGTGGACAGCGAATTCTCGTCGAAACGCGGCTTCGCATCGACGAACGTCACCAATATCTCGGGCTGGGGCAACTGGAAGCTGACCGGCTCGCTGGGTTACCTCTGGTCGAAGCGCGACCAGGACGCTTATACGGAAAGCAACGGCAGCGCGGTAGCCGGATCGAAGCAGACCTCCGGGCAATGGAACCTGCTGGGGGAGGCCGCCTATGGCCGCGGCAATTCGGAAACCTTCTTCGGCGCGCGCTACGAAGGCATCCGGAATTACCGGAAGATCGAGTTCGTGACGGGCGAGCAGCCGGCCAACGATCCCACCAGCGTTCTGCTGACCGCCGGGTGGCGCCATTTCGGCAGGGGCCTGACGGCGAGCTTCGTGTTCAGCGGGCGCGTGGCCCAGGAGCAAGTCAAGGAGCACGGTTTCTCGATGGTGCTTCGCGCCGACCTGTAGAAGTACGTCAGCGCGCTCTTCTCGAAATGGCGTCGTAGCGGCGGATCGCGTTCGCCGCGTAGTACTCGACCGGGGCGAAATCGTCGGTCAGCACGGGATGGGAATCGAGCGGGGCGTCGGACGCACGCCACTCCAGCGCTGCCGCCCGACCCAGGTCGGCCCGCCGGTCCGGATTCGAGGCGTTGTGCCCGACAAAGATGAAGTTCTGCAGCTCCTCGCTCGCGGGACCGACCGTGGCGATGACATAGACCTGCGGAAAGGCGGCGCGCATCGTCCTGAGAACGGAATAGATCGTCGCCCGGGTGTCCGGCGCCAGGCTGCCGTAGAAATTGGCGATCAGCACGCCGTCCTCCTTGAGCCTGCTCCTCGCCAACCGGAAGAACTCGAGGGTGGCGAACTGCGGGGGCGCGGAAATGAACGAGCGGTACGCATCCGAGAAGATCAGGTCGTAACGCTCCGCCGTGTCGTGCAGGAAGCGGCGCCCGTCGATCACGTGATTTCTCAGTCTCGCGTCGTCGGGAAGGTCGAAATAGCGGAGCGCCAGCGCGTGCAGCGATGGATCGATCTCGGCCACATCGACGATCGCGCGCGGGGAGTCGCGCAGAATGGACCTGGGCACGCTGTACGCGCCGCCGCCGATCGCCAGGGCGGTCTTCAATTCGGGAGTGAACAGCCGGTACAGATCGAAGTACCGGGTGTAGTCGAAAGCCATGCTGCTGTCGTCCAGATACAGGCCGCCGCTGATATTGAGGTCCTGCAGCAGGATGCGCGCGGTCCGGCCGCGATAAGGAATATCGCGGATCACGATCTTTTCATACAGGCCGTCCGCGGCGAAAACGACGCCGCGGTCACCCGTCCCGACCTGCCTCAGCGCAATGCCGCATATCAGGCCCAGGAGCGCCAGGCCGGCCGGAAGGATTTTCGGCAGCCTGCGCGTCGCGAGGAGCCCGGCGCCGCCAAGCAGCACCAGGCCCGACCCCACGCCGGCGATGATGTTGCCGATTCCCCAATGCGGGATCAAGAGGAAGCCCGTGGCGAGGCTCCCCGCAATGCTGCCCAGCGTCGACCAGAAAAACACCAGCCCCGATGCATTGCCGACGCCCTTGCCGGCCTCGCGCGCATGCAACAGCGTGATCGCGAACGGCGACAGCATCGCCAGGAACATGGCGGGCAGGAAAAACATCAGGAAAGATACGATCAGCGGGCCGTCGATCAGCGACAGCTTGTAGGCTATGCCCGGCAACAGGACTGCATTGAAGAATTGCAGCAGCAGGACCGAGAAACCCGCGATGACGATCAAAGAGAAGAACCACACGGCCGACGGTCTGCGGTCCGCCAGCGAACCGCCGAGGTAGTAGCCAAGGCCCAGCGCAGCTAGGATAATGCCGATGACGCTCGATATCGTAAAAATGGAATTGCCGAAAAAAGGCGCGAGCATCCGTATGGCGGTGATCTCGATGATGAGGACGGCCATGCCGGCCAGCGTAACGGACAGCAGGAGTCCGAATCTGTGACTGCGGGCGCTCATGCGCGGAGTGTCGGGTGCCGCCTGGGTGAAAGTCAAGGAGACACGAAATGAAACTCCACTCTGCCGGCATGAGCCTGATCGCGCTGAGTCTGTTGCTGGCGGCGGCGGTCGCCGAAGCGCAGGCTCCTTCCGTCGGACGCGCGTCGCGGCTTACGGGCGAGCAATTGGCCAGCGCGCAGGCGCCGGGCGCCCCTGTAAGGAAGCTGGCGGAGGGAGATTCCCTCTTTGCAGGAGAGCGCATTCGCACGGGCGCCGGGACGGTCCTGCAGATCGAGTTTACGGACAAGTCCCGTTTTACCCTCGGGCCGAATGCGGAATTCGAAGTGGAGAAGTATTTCCAGGCGGCGGGCGGTTCCGGCGAGGAGGCCTTTCACTCCAGGGTCCTCAAGGGCGCGTTTCGATTCGTGAGCGGGCTCATTGCGCGCAACAAGCGGCAAAACGTGCGAATCACCGTAGCCGTCGCCACGATCGGAATTCGCGGCACGCATTTCGAAGGCGAAGTGACCGAGCGGCAGGAAAAGGACGGGAAAACGGTGGATGCATCCGCCAAAGTGGCGCTGCTGGAGCCGGAAGGGTCGGACGCCGGCAACGCCATCGTCGTGGAGAACAAATTCGGCAGCGTCGTCATCGACAAGCCCGGCTTCGGCACCGAGATTCCGGACGAGAAAAGCCCGCCTTCGCCGGTGAAGAGAATGCAGCTGCGCACCATCGACAACCTGCTGCGCGCGCTGCGTACGCCCGCGCGAACCGGCGGCCCGGCCCGGAGGCCTTAGGCGCAAGACAGGGCAACTCAAAGGCCGCCGCGCCCGGCGGCGGCATGCGCGCGTCGGTCTTACAACGCCATGTCGATCGAGGGGTGAAGTGGTTGGCGGAGCATATGAGGGAGTTTGAGGCGAAGCGGAGGTAAGCAGTTGTTCGGGCGCCTTGCCGGAACTACCGCCGCCTGCTCGTCCTAAACCAAGTGTCCGAAGAGCTGTTAGCTGCGCAGGCGGAACTAGAAGGGGAGTGTGGGCGCCCTAGACCCGAGCGGACGAACGGGGTAAGCTCGCCGTGGTTCAATATGCAAGAGCAAACCGCGCAAAGTATTTCCCGTTACGTGGCTGTCTGACAAGAGCGGAGGGTGTGGATGGCGCGATCGCGTTTCCCAACAACAGGAGACCTCGCTGCTGTATTTGCGGAAATCCCGCCTAACATCCGACGGTACATTGTCGAGGGGTTCAAGACGATGGCAAGACTGGATACATCCGCTATGGATGACCTAGTCTCCTTCGCGCTCAGTACGCTTTCTGATATTCCCACAGATCGGGAGTTAGAAGACCTCGCGAAAAAGTTGGGTATCACGTCTAAGGATGCACCGAGCGTATTGAGTGCTGTTAGCTTCGTCATCAATGCGATATCCGAGAGGTCCGAGTCCGGTGATGAATTCGTATCCGAGGCTTGTAAAGCGGGCGTCTTGGAAAGCGCAGATACGAAAAATGTGAAGCGGGTCACCGAACTTGCGCTTGCAAATCGTGAAGCGATCAAGAATCAGATAGCGCAAGAGCAATTGGCGTCTGATGTGCTGCCTTCGCTGGTTTATTTCGAAAGCGCGATAGACCTTCGCATGAGTTTTGAGGATCGCAACATAGCCCAAGTAACACCTGTAGCGGTCGTGCATGTAGATACAGATGCGGCGGATCAAGAAGTCTGGTTTCAAATGTCGCTTACCCAAGCTGAGCGCATGGTTAAGGAGCTAGAAGTCACCTGCGAGCGCTTGCGTGCCGCGGCATCTTTTGCGAAATCAAAAACTTAATGGTCCCAGAGCAAGTGGCTGGCAGTTACTTTGCCGCCTTCACGGCCGCCAACCTTTTCTTTGCCGCAGTTGGTGCGTCCGTATTTTGGGGTATCAATGGTCGCACTAAGCTCAGGGCGTTTATACTTGGCGACATAATCGATTGGTTTGGTCTTAGTGAAAAAAATCGAGCACCGATTGAGTTTATTGTTTTCGTATCTCTGGCGTGTGTGGTTGGAGTGGCTGTGACACAACCCATTTCAGCAACACAAGCGATAACGGCAGGGTTCGGCTGGACTGGTTTGTTCGCGAGAAAATGAGCACAGTGTTTTCGGAAAAGAAGTACGACGCAATCGCCAATATCTGCGTTTTTGCTGCTGTTGGCTCGGCTATCTTGTATGACCACTTTCCTCAATGGAGGTGGGAATTCTTACTACTTGGAGTAGCATCTGGCCTTGTTGCTGTGGGCGCCTATTTCAAGTTTCATGCGCAATCAAAAAGTCTGAATCCAAAGGCCCCTTATTTCCCAGCGCCGGAGGCTCGCAATACCAATCGACCGGAGGAAGCCCGCTCTGGAACGGTGACGGTGGACTTCGCACCACCTGAATCTTGGAATACACGAGAGTACGTTTCGGCAAAGCGCTATATTTATCGTAGCTTCCATGCTGACGTGCATTCTTATGTGAAGGTGATCGAGGAGAGTGCGCGGGACGCAGCGTACCAAGCCATTCGTAATTACCTTGCTAATTACGTTGTTGTTGGATCTGTGGAATTGAAATCTGTCAAACCCGGGCCCATACCGTCGACCGAGATTGAGGACAGGTGGGCGGAGTATCTGAATCTTCGAAAGAGTGATTTCTTAGGCGGTAAGGTCTCCAAAGGGAGAGTCCGGATTCCACGTAGTATCCGGTTTCCTCTTTGGGCGGTGAGCGCGGAAGAGGATACAGTTCACTAGCGACCAAGATCGTTCGTTGGCAGTCCAAAAGGCGCGAAGTCAGGCAATCCCGACACCGCACGTCACGTAATCCCGCTCGATATTCTTCAGGTTGACCCGCCCCAGTCGAAAGGTCGGCAGTGCGACCGGCAGGTGGTTCCGCCGCAGGCCTATTGTTCTCACAAGCCCATTTGAATGAGGACTAAACTGGTTGCTGTGGTAGATGGTTTTTCGGAAGGACATTGAACCTTAGCTGTAGCAGCGAAAGGAGCGCATTACGATGGCGTGTCACGGGCAAGAAGCGCTAACGTGCGCAGGATTGAGCGAGCTAATTTATGAGTTGCCGTATCAAATCAGACTCCGGATTGGCGGGATTGTAGGAAACGCGCAACTCGCCGTTAGAACGATCCCCCATAGAAATTCTCGCATTCTCGTAGTTGCCAGCAACACGACTGTTTATGTAGTCTTCAGAGGTACCGTCTTTGGGAGTCTGCGAAGCTGGCAGGCCAACCTGGCCACCAATCGCAAGAATTGGATGAATGGCAAGGTACATAGAGGGTTTCTGGGAGTTCTAAAGCACGCAAAACCCTTTTTTAAACCGATACTCGCTCAACGAAGCAACCACACAAAAGAAATTTACTTCACGGGTCATAGCCAAGGCGGCGCAGTTGCCTTTCTTGCTGCTATGGACAACAGTCGCCCGATCGCCACATCACGACTTGCTAAGAGCTACACTTTTGGTCAACCAAGGGCAGGCAACAGGCAATTTTGTCGAAGTGCTGAAACGCGCTTAGGAGGGAGTTGTAGTCGAATTGCAAACGGTCGTGACGTTGTCGTAGGCGTTCCGCTCGTATGGCAAGGCTATGGCCACACTCGAGATTTCTTGCACTACAACGCGAGCGGGACGATCGTCCGGCGGCGCCAAAGTACGGGCGGCGGATGGTTTCACGCAAGCATAAGAGATCATTCCATGGCGAATTACCGGGCTTTCGCCCGGAAGAATGTTGGTGTTACGGTATAGGAGAAATTGCAGCAGCAGCTAGCCATGCAATCAAACCGGACGATTGACCGGTTCTTACTTTCGCCGCCGCTGCTGTTGATCGCCGTCAAGCGCCGGTTATCGCAACGTTGGGCACAAACATGAGAGTTCTGCTCACAATCCTTTTCCTTTCGGCGGCGCTATCAGGTTGCGCACGACTCCATCGCGCTGGGGTTGCTACTCAAGCGCAGACCGAAATGATCGGGATGAGTAAGAAAGATCTATACCTATGTGCTGGTGTTCCTGTGCGCCAGGCACAGGTCGAAGGGCTTGAGTTCCTCACTTATGTCGGTGGCGGTGACAGCACCGGCGTTGCGGTAGGCACCTCCGCATCTCCTAGCGTGGCGGTCGGCGCAATTTCCACCCAGCGACGCTACTGCGAGGTCACGTTCGTACTCGATAACGACATCGTCCGGAAAGTCAACTATCAGGGCCGGACAGGTGGCTGGGCCTCCCAGGGAGAGCAATGTGCGTTCGTTGTCGAAAAATGCGTCAAACGGTAGGGTTCAGAAAACGCGGTGCCTGCGGTCCCGTCGCGTACCTCGATCTAGAGCGCCGGTTACCGCGAGCACTAGGCGCCTTAGCTGGATATGTATATGTCCTTTTTTGAGTTAAGAACCGCGCGCGACGTATTTGCGAAGGCTGAACGTGAGTACCAGCGCTTGCACTCTGAGCTTAGCATAGACAACGTCTTTAACTTCTTTGTCACGGCGCACCAAATTCAGGATTACGTGCGAAAAGCGAACGCTGTCCCGCAGCTCATGCTTGACACATTCCTGTCAGATACAGATCTAAAGGACTGCCGCGACCTGTGTGATAAAGGCAAACACTTGCGGCTTACGAAACGAACTGATCCTAAGACGCATAGGTATAGTGGCTCGCTAAATGGCGCGTCGCTAAACACCCTTCCCATCAACGGCGGGGATAAATGGGTCCTCCTTACAGGCAATCGCGAAGTCGAGGTCGAATGGTTGGCAGAGCGAGTGATCAATAAGTGGCGCGGCTTTCTTGACCACAACGGGCTTTAAAGAAGATGCCATGTAACCATCCATTCAAGACGGACGTCGCGCCAGTGGCGCCCCGCCCGCATGGCGCTGGTTTCTGGGAACGTTAGCTGCCTACACATCCATGGAATGGCATTCCGCAATCGAGAAAATTGAGCCCTACGTGGTTCGAATTGCCACGCCAAGTGGTTCTGGCACAGGTTTTCTTGTGTCGCACTCGACAACAACGTCTGTCTGCGCAGTTGCGACGGCTGCTCATGTGGTCGACCATGCCCACTATTGGGAGCAACCTATTCGGATCGAGCACACTTCTTCGGGCAAGTCGCTTCTCTTCCGGAATCATGAGCGTGCAGTTGTTGTGGACGCCGAAAAGGACATTGCGGGTTTGGTCATTGATAAACGCGACCTGCCACTGCCCGACAAACCGTTTGACATCACACCAGAGGGAAAAACCTTAAAGAATGGTGTTGAAATCGGCTGGCTCGGGTATCCAGCTCTTCCTTGGCAGCGTCTATGTTTCTTCTCCGGGCGCGCAAGCACGTTCGTCAGTTTACTCGACGCGTATCTTGTGGACGGCGTTGCGATTAACGGCGTAAGTGGGGGCCCGGCGTTCGTCGTCCTAGGGGACAAAATTACACTTATCGGAATCGTTTCTGCGTATATCGCGAATCGTGCTACAGGTGAAACATTACCGGGCGTATCGCTCGTGCGGAACATCGCACCATTCCGAGATTACATTAAGAGGTTTGCCTCGGTTGATGAAGCAAAGAAGAAAGAGCCGCCAGCTGCTCCGCCACCTGCAACGTCTACGAGTGGTCCAAGAGGCAGCTAACCGCCCTGGCCGCTGCTGCAAGAATGCGCACGTCTACAGGAGCGAATTACCGTGGCCAAGCCTGCTAAACAGAGTATCCCTTACGCGGAACTTCTGGAGAAGGTGCAGAGCTTGTTGGTCTGCTATCCGGAATGTCGCAACATTCACGTCGACGGGATCGAGGTCTATCAAGAGCGGGTTGACGGCGCGAATTGGCGTATCACCACTTATCGCCAGTCCGGAGATGATAACGACCTAGCGGCGTGCAGAGAGAAAATCGTCGCCGAGATTCGTCTCCTTCGCGCAAGCTATGATGTGGAGCGGAAATGAAGAAGGTGTTTGAAGACACGCATACGACCTCGTGGACCAGTCTCGAACCCCGTGCGCAAATCCGACCGCTCGCGCATGAACATCCCGTTCACGCTCGCCGCTCACAAGCTCAACGGCGAGTTTCTAAAAAGCGCCGAAACGCGCGCCATGGGACAACTCAAAGGCCACCGCGACGTCGGCGGCATGATCAACGCCATGCCGATCGAGGGCGTGAAGCAGTTGGTGGAGTACATGAAGGAGTTCGAGGCGAAGCGGCGGTAGTTGCGCCATAGTCGAGTCCCGGCGGGTCGGCTGCGAGAATAATAGTGGCAAAGAGTCTAAAGGAACTGCTTCAATCTCCCGACCCCTTGACTGACGAGGCCTTGACACTCGTCATAGGTTTCCACGAAGAGACTACTCTTGTCGACTTCAAACTCACTTTTCATCCCACTGAAGATCGTGCGTGGTTAGAGCTGACGAAAGACGTACTCGCGTTCGCAAACACGTTCGGTGGATATCTCGCGTTCGGCGTTAAAGATGGAACATACGAAATCGAGGGACTCGACGAAGCTGTCATCCAGATTCTTCGGGACCCGAATCAGCTAATGCAAAAAATAAACCGACTCGTTGAGCCGCAGATCACATCTCTCCGCTCTAGGGTGGTGAATAAGGATGGAAGATCGTGTGCTCTTATTCTCATTCCAGCGTCACTAGGTCAAACGCATCTGATCTCTAAGGATGGCTCGTTCAAATTTCCGAGTGGTGAGGAGAAGGTCTTGTTGCGCCAGGGCACAACCTACGTGCGACGAAGCGCCGGTAACCACTTAGTTGACGCTAGGGACCTTGATGCGATTATTTCTAGACGAATTGACCACTTTAGGTCCTCTCTCCTAGACAAGATAGCTCGGGTAGTTGACTCCCCACCGGAAAGCAAGGTGCTTGTTGTATCTGAAGTCCCTTCGGACGAGCCTCATAGCAAATTTTTAATTTCAAGCGCCTCCGATGCCCTGCCCGTAAAAGGCATGAGTTTCACCGTCTCCCCCACGACCACGGAACAGGAAATTAGCGCGTGGATTGCTCTCAAGGGTCGTGACCCGGTGCTTCGCCTCCGGCCACGACCACGTGGAACTGGTATTGCGAGCGTAAGACCCTAAAGTTGACTGAGGAACAAAGAATCCATGTCGCCACATGTTGTTTGTTAAACAACGCACCTGTATTTTTCTGGCTACAGACATGTAGCGCTAGCGAGATAAAAACGGCCCTTGTCCATGCATTGTCCGGGCCTCTGAATATAGGTATACATGCAGACATTCTCGATGTAGCTGCATTTCTTGGTAAGAAATTCCACGGATCTTTGTTGAACAAGATATCTGAAAGTGCAAAGGCCCGGCTAGGATCGTCGGCGTCATTCCCCCAGGGTGGTCCTCGATCACGACTGCGTGCCGACACCGTAGTTCCCAAGAAAGCAAGGGTAGGCACTCCGGCTCAGATGCGCGTCGAACTCGAACGGGAGCTGGACGCAATTGCGCAAAGTGTCAGAGATTTAAGTCTGCAGGAGCCGCCGCTAACGCAGCGTTGGAGAGCGCAGCAACTAGACTGTTATCTCTATGCTCAAGACGACCAGTACGCACGAAATACTAAGGCCAATGGAGCCTAGATAGAGACGGCGATCTTCAGGCCGAGCAACCTGTCGTCTAAACTCCACGAAGCCGGTAAGCTCCGCATGCTCACCAACGAAGACCTTGCCGCTCTGCTGCCGCGCGTCGCGCTGGGGGATCGCGCGGCGTTCGAGCGGGTGTACCGCGCAACCTGCGCGCATCTGTTGGGCGTTGCTTTCCGTATATTGAACAGCAGGGAGCGCGCCGAAGAGGTGTTGCAGGAGGCTTTCATGAATGTGTGGCACAGCGCGGGCGGGTTCGATGCCTCGGTGGCGGGCCCGATGACGTGGCTGATCAATATCGTCCGCAACAAGGCGATCGACGCGCTGCGCTCAGGGAAAACAGAGCGCGCTTCGACGCTGGCGCTCGACGAGGAAGCGATGGCGGTGGCGGCCGACGCGACGCAGCAGCCGCAGGCGCTGCTCGAGCGGAGCCTGGAAAAGCTCAGGATCACGCGGTGCATGGGCGAGCTCGGCGCTTCGCAGCGCCAGGCCCTCGCGCTCGCGTACTACCGCGGCATGGTGCACACCGAAATCGCCGAAGCGCTGGGCGCGCCGCTCGGCACCGTCAAGGCCTGGGTGCGGCGCGGCCTCGACAAGCTCAAGGATTGCCTCGAAGCGGCCGGCGTGCGCCGGGGCTCGCTCGCATGAACTACCTGCTGCCCGAGCGGCTGGAACGCCTCGCGCGCGAGTACGCGCTCGGCACGCTCGCGGGCCCGGCGCGAAGACGCTTCGAACGCGTGCTGCGCCAGGCGCCGGCCGCCATGCGGGCCGTCGGCGCGTGGCAGGAACGGTTGGGCGGCCTCGCTGGCGCGGTGCCTCCCATGCAGCCGGGCGAGTCGGTATGGCGAAGGCTGGAAGAGCGTCTGTTCGTTTCGGCGGTCCGGGCTTCGCCCGGTCCGCTGCAATGGCTGCGGGACGTGCTGTCGGTTCACGCGCTCGGCGGCGTAGTGGCGGGCGTGTTTCTCTGCGTCGCGCTGCTGCGCTTTCAGCCGGGGCTGATCGGCTTGGAACCGCAGCTCGATGCGCTGCCCCAGAGCTACGTCGGTCTTCTGACCGACGCCGCGGGCAAGCCCACGGTGCTCGCGAGCTCCAAGCGGCACGGCAGGCTGATGACGGTGAAGCTGCTGCAGCCGGTCGTCATCCCGGCGGGCTCGGTGGCCCAGCTGTGGGCGCTGCCCAAGGACGGCAGCGCGGCGTTTCCGGTCGGCGTCGTGCCCGGCAGCGGCACGGCCACCGTGGCCCTGGCCGACACTTCGGAAAAGCTGTTCTTCAACGTGTCGCGGCTCGCGATGAGCATCGAGGCGGCGCCCGCAAAGGCCGGCGACAAGCCGTCGGGAGACTTCGTCCTGTCGGGGCATTGCGTCAAGCTCTGGTAATTTCTCACGGTCGCGCTGCATCCGTTTCCGGGCCGGCCTCGTAAGTGCCGGTAGACGCCGACAACGGTGTCGCTCAACTTAACTACGGAGCCACTCATGAAGACCATCATCACCCGCATCCTTTTCACCGGCGCGCTGCTGTTCGCGACGAGCGCCTTTGCCGCCGACACCCAGCCCAGCCCGCAGCCCGCGCCCGACAAGCTCTCCGCGGTGCGCGAGCAGATCGCCGCCAAGAACTTCCCCGGCGCGATCGACGAGCTCAAGCGCGTGAACGACACCGGCGATGCCGACTGGAACAACCTGATGGGCTACAGCCTGCGCAAGGCCCCGACGCCCGACTTCGCGGGAGCCGAGAAGTTCTACGACGAAGCGCTGCGCATCGACCCCAGGCACCGCGGCGCGCTCGAATACTCGGGCGAGCTCTACCTGCAGATGGGCGACCTCGCCCGTGCCGAGCAGCGCCTCGCCGCGCTCGACAAGGCGTGCCGGTTCGGGTGCTCGGAATACAGCGACCTGAAAAAGGCGATCGCGCAGTACAAGGCGAACGGCGGCAAGGCCTCGTCGAGCTACTGAGGCTTATCCCAACGGCACAAGGCGCCGGTCGGCGCCTTGTCGCCGTCTACACCGGCGCTCCGCAGGATCTTGATCCACGCGGGGGCATTCCATGAAACGTCGCCCGGCCCCCGCGGATTGATTTGGCTATCTGTCGGGACTATGATGGCCCGCGTTCTCTTGGAGGAGGACGCGTTTGCTCAACCCGCAGCACCACACCGCAAAGGGGAAACCATGAAGACTCGCTCCAGCATCGCGTTGGCCGTCATCGCAGGCTTCGGGCTCGGAGGCCTTAGCATTCACACGCTGCACGCGCAGGCGAAGCCGCCGGTCTACACCATCGCCGAGATCGACGTCAGCAACAACGACGCGTACATGAAGGAGTACGCGCCGAAGGCGCAGGCGCTCATCAAGGAGAAGGGCGGCAAGCTGCTCGCCGCGGGCAACGGCACCGTGTTCGAAGGCGCGCCGGCGAAACGCGTCGCCATCCAGCAGTGGGAGAGCATGGAGAAGGCCAAGGCCTGGCATTCCTCGAAGGAGTACAAGGAGAACCGCAAGGTCGGCGACAAATACGCCAAGTTCCGCGTCGTCGCCGTCGAGGGCAGGCCGTAGCAGGATACTTTTCGAAACAAAAAGCGGTCCGACCCCACCGAGCGCGACCCGTCGTCTACGCCGGACCCACAAGCTGGCGCTACATTGAGATTTGCGGTTCGACAGGCTGCCAGCCGGGGCGTATAACAAGTGGCTCGGGCATGCGCCCGTATTCCAGGGAAGGAGACATCATGAAAACCGCGATACTCGCCAGTGCTTTACTCCTCGCTATCCCGCTCGCTGCGCCAGCGGCCGAACGCGACCTCTACGGGACGTGGAAGCTGGTCAGCCAAAGCCAGAAACTGGCCGATACCGGTGAAATCAGACAAGGTCGCGGCAAAACGCCCAACGGCTACGTAAGCTTCACTCCGGACGGGCGGGTGATGGGCATAATCTTGAGCGACAAGCGCCCGAAGCCGGAGAGTGCGGCCAAGGTGACGGATCAGCAACGCATCGAGCTGTTCAACACGATGAACGCCTACGCGGGGACGTACAAGCTGGAAGGCAACAAGCTCACGTATTTCTTCGACGCAACACACAACGAGATTCCCGCACGGGCTGCAGTGCGGCAGATCAAGATCGAAGGACGCAGGATCACGATGGTCAACGAGCCGGGGCCGGCTACAAGCGACGGCAAGATGGTCGTCACCACCACGGTATGGGAAAAGGTGCAGGCGCCCAAGAAATAGCGCGAATGTAAGCCTGACGCCACCTTGCACCACAACGGCCGCCGCGAGGTTTTCCCCGGCGGCCGATTTTTTGCCGGCTCGCCGGCGCCGGGAATCCGATTGGAGAGTGCCTCTCCGCCTCCTCCCGTCGTGGCGGCGCAGAGGATATGATGGCGCGTTAGACCTGCAGGGGGCAATAAGCCATGGTTTCCGGCGTAGAGCGGAAGAGACGCATCGCGATTCGCGCCGCATGCGCCGCGGCCTGCGCATTGCTGGCGGGCACCAGCGCGGCGCAGCAGGACCTCGTCGTCTTCCTCGAATCCTTGAGCACCTTTTCCAATCCATGGCGCCCCGATGATGGAGGTCAGTGCTACTGAACAGGACTTCCGCCTTGACCACAGACAGCCGCGAAGACGTTCGCCGCGAGTGTGAGAAGCTCGGTGAACTCGTAGTAACAGCCAGGCTCGAGTCCGGACATTTCGGAACCGGCGAGGCCTTCGCCTGGGAATGGCTGCTGGAACAGCACCACCGCCGCCTCCGGGAAGGAGAATCCGCGGAAGTCGAACGCGCCGAGCGGGCCCTCAAGGCGGCGGAGGATGCCGCCCGCGCGGCAAGAGCGGCGGCCGCCGGCGCGCAGTCCGCCGCGCGATGGACGATCGTGGCCGCTCTCTTTGCCGTGGCGGCAGTCATTGTTACGCTGGCGAAATACTGGTAAGCGTCGCGAACCTCGCCTGGCTGCGGCAAACGTGCTGCTTCCCAAGGACGATCCCAAACAAGCGCATCGGATCAGGCAGTACCTGATCGCCGTGGGCACCTCGGTGCTCGTGTGGGCGCTGTTGTTTCTGCTCTGCTGGGAGGGATACCTGGAGCGCGCCGGACTCTTGCGTGTCACCGGCGCGATGCTATTTTTCTTCGGCCTCTTCTACGCGCTATTCCGATCCGGGCTCAACCTCAGGTTTCGCGATCCCAGCCTGACCGTCGAGATGATGGAGAGCGCGATTGCTGTCCTCACCTGGGCCATGTATTACGCCACCCCCGCGGGACGCGGCGTGATCATTCTGATGTTTCCATTCATATTTTTGTCCGGACTATTCCGTCTGGGAACCCGGGACCTGTTGGGAGTCGCGGGGTTTTCCGTGATTTGCTATGGGGCGATGATCTTGTCGCTCCTTCACTTTCGCTCAGCCGCAATCGATCTGCGACTCCTACTGCTGCACTGGGCGGCCCTTGCAGCAGTTCTTGTCTGGTTCGCATTCATGGGCGGGCACATGAGCCGGATGCGCAAACAGTTGGCGCTGAGCAAATCCGACTTGGAGAAGGCGCTCCACGCTATCCAGGAATTGGCCACGCATGATGAGCTTACGGGTGTGCACAACCGCCGCCATCTCATGGAAATGCTCCGGCACGAAAAGAACCGCTGCGCGCGGACTGGAGCGACGTTCTGCATCGCCATCGTGGACCTCGATTTGTTCAAGAAGATAAACGACAAATTCGGCCATCAGGCGGGCGATGACGTGTTGCGCGGCTTTTCCCGCGGCGTCGTGCAACGCATGCGAGCGTCGGACTATTTCGGACGCTACGGCGGGGAGGAATTCCTGCTGATTCTCACCGATACCAACCTGGAGGGAGCCCGGGTTGTAGCCGAGCGACTGCGACGCGAGACCGAGCAACTCAGCTTCAGCGACACAAACCCCGACCTCCGGATCTCGGTGTCGATCGGTTTGGCGCAGCACCAACCCGGGGACGAAATAGAGCAGACCCTGAAACGCGCCGACAACGCTCTCTACAAGGCAAAGGCCGGGGGACGCAATCGGGTAGAGGTATAGTCAGCGGAACGTGCATGGGGAGGACCATTATGTTCGTCAAGCGCACCATCATCACGATCGCCGCCGCAATCGCGGCGGTGACGCTCGCCCATGCTCAAATCTACCCGGCCAGGAACCGGGCTTCAATTATCTTTAACAAGCCGAGGTTTACGCGCACGAGTCGAACGCGGACACGCCCTCAGGGATTCCCTGTCAGGGATTGCCTGGTATCGGAGAATTTCTTTCTTGAGTAATCTTTCGGTCGATCGTTCTCCCGTTCGAACCGGGACGAGAAACGAATCCAGCGCACAGGGAGGGATAGGCGCGTGGAACCGCAGTGGTCGGCCCGTTTGCGGCCGTTGGCACTTGTCTTGGTGTGCGTATTCGGCCCGCTGTACGCCGCGACGGCCCGCGCCCAGGCCCTCTCGCCCGAGGTTTCTCGCGGTCTGTCATGGTTGCAAAGCCAGGTCCAGGCGGACGGTAGTCTCGCCAACGAAGCCTCTTCCGTCGCCACGGCGCTGCAGGACCGCAGCGAAACGGCGCAGGCGCTCGCCGCGCTTGCCACTCTTCCGTCCAATCTCGCCGACGCCATCGCGTCCGAGTCCGACGGAAACACGGAATATCTAGCGCGTCAGGCGATTTCGCTCATTGCCGCAGGGCGCGACGCCTCGGCGCAGATCAACTTGCTCCTCCTTCGCCGAAATAGCGATCGTGGGTTCGGCGGTGGGCCGGGTTTTGAAAGCAATCCTCTCGACACGGCCTGGGCGGTGCTTGCGCTGGCGCGCGCAGGGCAGGGGGCAGGCACGCCGGCGCAGGATGCGCGCGCCTTCCTGATGGCGAGCCTGCAGTCCGACGGCGGCGTGAGCGCCGCAGACGATCTGACGCGCATCGAGTACAGCGCAGCCGCGCTATATGCGTTGCAAACCGCGGGCGACGGATCGACCGCGACCACGGTGCGCGCGCTGGCGAGCTGGCTGTTGCAGCGCCAAGGCGCGGACGGGAGCTGGCGTAGCGACGTTTATCTGACTGCGTTTTCCGTGATCGCAGTTGTGCCCACGATGAGCGATCAAACCGTGCGCGCGGCCGCATCAGGCTTTCTGCTCGCCAGGCAAAGCGTGGGCGGAAGCTGGCTGGACGATCCCTTCCTCACCGCCGTTGCCCTGCGCGCCCTGAGCATAGGCTCGGCCTCCCCCGCCGCGGCGGTTTTGACCGGCAAAGTCATCGATCAGAGCACGAACCTAGCGCTCGCCGGGGTCAGCGTTTCCGTGAGCGGCACCTCCTCCGGGAATGCGACGACGGGCAGCGACGGACGTTTCACCGTAAGCAATCTCACTCCGGGAACGTATTCCGCCCAGTTGGCGCGCGCAGGCTACAACACGGCTTCCCTCTCGTACTCGGTCTTCGCCGGCCAGACCCTGGACGCGGGGACCATCCCGCTATCGCAGATCGCGACGACGGCGATCGTGCGTGGAAGGGTGACAGCGGCTACCGGGAGCGCCGCGCTCGCCGGAGTGTCGATCTCGGTCATCGGCAGCACCGCGCTGAGCGCGACGACGGACGTTGCCGGAAGTTTTGAATTTTCCGGCGTTCCACCCGGCGCGATGACCATCACTGCAAGCCTCGCGGGTTACCAGAGCGCGACGGGCAACGCAACGATCGCAGGCGGCCAAACGCTGGTCTTCTCCCCTGCGCTATATAAGACCACTGAAACGACGCCGACGACCGGGCAGTTCGTCGGCAGGACGGTGGCGGCGGGAACCAACGCGCCACTGCCGGGTGTGACCATCGTCCTGAACGGCGCCGTCGCGGGCACGAGCGGAAGCGACGGCCGGTTCGATCTCACGCTGAATCCGCAAAGCTATATCGCGGCATACAACCTCGCCGGCTACGACAGCGTCAGGCAAAGTTTCGTGCTGTCAGCCGGGACGATCGTGGACGCGGGCACGGTCGCTCTCCCGGCACAGCGCACGACGACGAACCTCACCGGCGTCGTCACCGATTCGAACGGCTCGCCGCTCGGCGGGGCAACCCTGCAGGTACTGGGAGGAGCTTCGGTTACGACCGGCACGGACGGCGCGTATGCGTTCAGCAGGTTGACCGGCAGCAGCTTCGATCTGCGCGCTTCCGCGACCGGGTACCAATCGCAGCTCATCAGCCTGCAGGTGCCGCGGCCGAGCGACGTCGTCCAGAATTTCGCGCTGTTCGCGGGGAGCGGGTCGTTCGCCATCGGCGATCCGAGCGTCAGCCCGGCGAGCGTGGGCGCAAACGCCGACGTCACCGTGTCCGCATCGATCACCAATACCGGCTCGTCGAGCGCCGCGGTGGTGCTGCGGCTGCAAGTCATCGACCTTGACGGCGCGAACGGCACCGCCGGCTCGGTCGTCGGCACGGGAGCGGCGTTCGACGCCGGCGGCGCGCCGATCGGCCAGATCCAGCTCAACGCGAGCGAATCCCGCCCGGTGCGCTTTGTCTGGAACAGCGGGCGCTTTGCTCCGGGTCGCTATCAATTGCTGATGCGTCTGGTCGCTCCGGGCTCGATCACCCAGGCGACGCCGCAGGGCTCGGTGCTGTCGGAGAGGCCGGCGGCCGCCTCGGTCGTGCCGCAGACGCACTTCGCCGGCTCGATCATCGCCAATCCGCCGGTGCTGCGCGCTGGCACCAACACCCCCGTCAAGCTCACTGCCACGCTTCAGAACAACGGCAACACCCAGCTGCCGCCGCAGGGCTACACCTTGAGCGTCATCGACACGCAAACGAATGCCATCGCGCACGCGCAGACGGTCGCCGGCCGCATCCTGGTGGTCTCGGAGCTCGATACGCTGCCCTTCGACGACTGGGCCCCCGCCGCGGGCGGCAATTTCCGAATCGAGCTCACGTCGCCCATCCCCGCCGAAGGCAAGATCACCGCATCGCTCTACGTAGGCGATGCCGGCTCGGCCCAATACACCACCAACAAGCTGGTGGTCCCGGCCGGCACGCAAACCGTGCGCGCCAACATCACGATAACCGGACAGGACGTGACCAGCGGCACGATCAGCGATCCGCTGGTGCCGCTCATCAAGACGGCGGTCCAGAAGGCGGTCACGTATAACGATGCCGTCGCCGCGTCGGAGACCATTGAAAGCCGTTGCCTGCGCTGTCACGTGCAATCGCAGGCGCTCGTGGGCGGCGAGCTCACCCGCAAGCTCACCACCTATAACGCGAACAACCGCAACACCATCTTCAACGCCCTAGTCGAATATCAGCAGAGCAACGGCGCCATCGACGGCTTCGGCGGCTACCAGATGACCCAGAGCATGCTGGGGATGTGGGCGCTCAACGCCTGGCACAAGAAAAACGAAATTGTCTCGACGCTGGTGAAAGGCGCCCAGTACCTCGAGAGCGTGCAAGACGGCGCCGGTGCCTGGAACGCCGACCACGTTTCCGGTTGGTGGAGCACCCAGGTCGCCAACACCGCGTTCAACGTCAAGAACCTGATCGAGATTCACGATACGCTGAGCCAGGCGCCCGCGGGCAGCGCGGTGAATTATGTCGCGACGCCGTGGGCCGTGAGCGGCATCGGCAACACCTACGATTTGGCGAGCGATGCGGCCGGAAACATTTACGTTTCCAGCTACTTCGGCGGACAGGTCTTTCGGGTCCAGCCGGACGGTTCGGCGCAACTCTGGGCGACCGGGTTCACCAATCCCACTGCCGTATTCTTCGCCCCCGACGGCACGCCCTACATCGCCTCCTTTGGGGGACTGTATCGGCGTGAGCCGGACGGCTCGAAAACCCTCATCACCGCGCGCTCCGGGACCGGGCTGGCCATGGGGCAGGACGGCAATCTGTACATGGCCTCCTATTGGGACAACAAGATCTCCCAAATCACACCAGCCGGAGCCGTGACCGACTATATCGTCGGCGGAGCGCTGGTCAACCCCTGGTCGATCGTGGCCACGCCCGCGGGCGACTTGGTGGTAGGCAACTACAACGGCTTCAATATCATCTGCTATCACCCCGACAAGAGCTACGACATCGTCGTGGGATGGACGGGCGGCAACCCGAACCGATTGCAGGCGAACGGCAGCGGTTGGATTTTGACGACCACGATGGGGCTCTACGCCTACAACAGCGAGTGGCAGGGCGAGCGCTTGACCTATACGTACTTGCCGGGCCTGGCGGTTACCCCCGATGGCCGCATCGTGCTAGGAGATGGGAACGGCACGCTCTACCGGGTCACCAAGACGCCGATCAACAGCGCCGCTGCCCTTAGCGCCATGGACGCGTCGATTGCCCGGGGCGTGAATTGGCTGCTGCAGGACGGCAATACCGACTCGAACAACAACCTGAGCCTTGCGCAGCGCTTGATCGGATTGGGCGCGGCCCGAGGCTATTACGAGGGCCAGCCGGCCGCCGACACTCTGCAAGCCAAGATGAACACGGTCGCCACGCTGTTGCGCTCGCGCGTCAGAGCCGACGGCGGGTGGGGCTGGTTTACAGGTTACGGCAGTGATTCCCTGGTCACGGCCCAGGTCGGTGTGGCGCTCGACTACCTGAATCCCTCGCCGTCGGATCCGATCGTACAGGACGCGGTGAAATTGTTGTTGAGCCGCCAGCAGGCGGACGGGACGTGGTTCAGCGAGAACAACATCCTGACCA
>WNGP01001325.1_pt1 | contig 20318 bp, 19 predicted proteins | sample 5407671 | NCBI WGS metagenome assembly WNGP01 (sample SAMN13153381, study PRJNA577476) | soil metagenome | isolation source: 40 cm soil or saprolite under Garry oak tree replicate 2 | place: USA:California | collected 2016-06-15 | reverse complement strand
GCGGCCGAGCCGCCTTTTTTTTCCGCCGCGCCCGACCTGGTCCTATCCCGGCATCGCCTTGAGTCGCGCGGCAAGGCGGCTCTTGTGCCGCGCTGCTTCGTTCTTGTGGATGACTCTCTTGTCGGCGATGCGATCCATGATCCCCGAGGCTTCGCTGAAAATCTTCCGCGCGGCGGCCTTGTCGCCGGCGGCGATCGCCTTGGTGACGCTTTTGATCGCGCTGGTCAGCGCCGAGCGCAGGCTCGCGTTGTGCTTGCGCCGCTTCTCGGCCTGGCGGGCCGCCTTGCGCGCGCCCTTTGTATTCGCCATGTCAATTCCCGAACGAAAGGGCGCAATTGTAATCGGTGCGGCAATGCGGCGCAAGGTTTCCCGCCGATGAAAGCTATAATTCCCACATGAATTTGTTGAAAGCGCTCGCGACCGTGAGCAGCATGACGCTCGTGTCGCGCATTCTCGGGCTGGTCCGGGATGTACTGATCGCGAAGCTTTTCGGCGCAGGGCCCGCGACCGACGCTTTTTTCGTCGCTTTCCGCATCCCCAACCTGCTGCGGCGCCTGTTTGCCGAGGGCGCCTTCTCGCAGGCCTTCGTTCCGGTGCTCTCGGAGTACAGGACCCGCCGCGGCGACTCGGAAACGAAGCTGCTCGTCGATCGCACCGCGACGCTGCTCGCTCTCGCGCTTCTCGCGGCGACGGCGCTCGGCGTCGCGGCGGCGCCGCTCATCATCTACGTGAGCGCGCCGGGGTTCGCGGCAACGCCCGCCAAGTTCGACCTCACCGTGGCGATGCTGCGCATCACCTTTCCCTACATTCTGTTCATCTCGCTCGTTTCCCTCGCCGGCGGCATCCTCAACACCTGGAGCCGCTTCGCGATACCGGCGCTGAGCCCGGCGCTGCTCAATCTCTCCTTTATTTTCGGGGCGCTGTTTTTCGCGCCCTATTTCGCGCCGCCGGCGATGGTGCTCGCCTGGGCGGTATTTGCCGGCGGGGCGCTGCAGCTCGGGCTGCAAGTCCCGGCGCTGGCGAGAATCGGCATGCTCCCTCGGCCGAAGCTGTCGTTTTCGGACCCCGGAGTGCGGCGGATTCTTCTGTTGATGGGGCCGGCGGTGCTTGGCGTGTCCGTCGGCCAGATCAGCCTCCTCATCAACACCATATTCGCTTCGTATCTCGAGGATGGCAGCGTCTCATGGCTCTACTATGCGGACCGGCTGATGGAATTCCCCACCGGGCTGCTTGGCGTGGCGCTCGGCACGATCTTGCTGCCAAGCTTGTCCAAGTATCACTCCGCTTCGGACGAAAGCGAGTATTCAAAGCTGCTCGACTGGGGCCTGCGTCTGACGTTCATCCTCGCGGCGCCAGCGGCTGTCGCGCTGGCCTTGCTCTCGGTGCCGCTCGTCACGACCTTGTTTCACTACGGGCAGTTCGGGGAGCGCGACGTGTGGATGACGCGCCAGGCGCTCATGGCCTACAGCGCGGGGCTCCTCGGGCTCATCCTCGTCAAAGTGCTGGCGCCGGGCTTTTATGCGCGGCAGAATATTGCGACGCCCGTCCGAATCGCCATCGTAACCCTGGTTGCCACCCAGCTCATGAACGCCGCCCTGATCGTTCCCCTCAAGCACGCGGGACTTGCGCTCGCGATCGGGCTCGGCGCCTGTCTCAACGCCGGCTTGCTTTACCGCAAGCTCCGTGAGTACGGCATTTATCATCCGCAAGCGGGATGGGGGATGTTCACGCTCAAGGTAGCGGCCGCTCTGGCGACAATGGCGGTCGTGTTGTGGCTTGCGATGGGACCTGGGCGCTGGTGGCTCGGCGCTTCCGGAGCGACGCGGGCCGCCGCGATTGCGGGTCTCGTGCTCCTCGGAGGAGTGGCGTATTTCGGCGCTCTTTGGATTCTCGGATTCCGGCTGAGGGACTTTTCGAGACGCGCAGCGTGAACTCCCGGCTCGAGCATTTCGCAGAAATCGTTTCGCGGGATCAGTTCAATCTCGCCGAAGCGAGCCTCATGCTCGCCCAGGACATTTACCCGGAGCTGGACATTCCCGGGTACCTTTCCAAGCTCGACGGCATCGCGATCGCCATCAAGAAGCGCCTCGCGGGCGACGCGTTTTCCGAGCAGAGGGTGCTCGCGCTGAACTACTACCTGTTCAACGAAATGCGCTTCTCGGGCAACCTGGTGGATTATTACGATCCGCGCAACAGCTATCTGAACGAGGTCATGGAGCGCCGCACCGGGATTCCCATCACCTTGTCCATTCTCTATCTGGAAGTCGGCAAGCGTCTCGGCCTCAACCTGAAGGGGGTTTCCTTCCCCGGGCATTTCCTCGTCAAGCTCGCGGTCAAGCGCGGTCAGCTCGTGCTCGACCCCTTCACCGGGGGGGAGGCGCAGTCCGAGTCCGACCTACGCCAGCGCCTCGCGCAGGTTCTGCCCTCCGGGAAGGCGGAGCAGGCGCAGCTCGACCCGTATCTGGAGCCGGCGACCCCGCGCCAGATCATCGCGAGGGTCCTGCGCAACCTGAAGAACATCTACACGCAGACGGGAAAGCTCGAACAGGCGCTCGCCGTCATGCACAGGATGCTGCTCGTGATGCCGGAGTCGGCCGAGGAACTTCGAGATCGGGGACTGGTGTACCGGCAGCTCGAATGCTTCCGGCCAGCGCTGTCCGACCTGCAGAACTACCTGCGGCGGCGGCCGCAGGCGCCGGACGCGGCGGAAATCCACGAAAGGATCCTGGAGCTCAAGCAGGCGGCCACGCGGCTGAACTGAAGACAGGCTAGGCGGCAGCGCGCACTTCGCATCGGGCCACCGAGGAGCTGACGGCGTATGGCGACTTCAATCCCTCTAGGACGAGTCCTCGCGAGCGTGTTGTTCGCGCTCGTGGCGGCCGCTTGCGCCGGCGGGCCGGCGCGCGACGACCCCAGATATGACAACAACAGGATATACCGCGGCTCGGTCACCGATGCCGCAACCGGCAAGCCCATCGAGGGCGCGGTCGTGGTGGTGGCGTGGCATATTAGGCGTACGATCGGAAGCATGGAGGGAGGAACCACGGGCATGGACGTGGTTGGCTTTGCAGAAGTGCTGACCGACAAGGACGGGCGCTTCGAGGCTGGCCCGCTGGGCAGCAACTACAGCGTGCCAATGTTTTATTCCAAGGATGAGTCTAGCTTTCCGAAGATCGCGTTCTTCAAGCCAGGCTATGAGCCGACGTACAGAAATGAGAGGTCGTGGGATCAGGAGCGTGATCACTTGTCGCAACCGTTTAACAACCCCGCGACCGCGTCGCCCCGAAGGTCGACGGGAGAGCGAGAAGTACAGCTGTTTCGTTACCTGACGCGGCCTGTGTCCGAAGCTCGTGCTATCAATCCAATCTACCAACGCATGACTGCGGAAGAGAAAATCTACGGACTGTTGTGGAACTTCGCGTCTTCTCTCGCCACTACTGTGGCCGATGCCGATTACGGTGGTGAGCCTCTAAGTTTGGCGCCGGCGCAGGGCGGTTGAATCCCAGTGGCGCGCCATCCTGATGGTCGATGAGGAAATACGCAAGTACAAACCAAATTATGACTGGGGCAGCAGCGCGATAGAAGAATCACTGCGGGATAAACAACCCTACCGCGGCTGGGTCACCGATGCGGCGACGGGCAAACCGATCGAGGGCGCCGTGGTGGTGGCAGTATGGCAAATATTGCGCCGGAATTACACTTCCAATGCAGGAGCGTCCACGGAGGCTATACGCTTGGAAGAGGTACTCACCGACAAGGACGGCCGTTTCGAGTTTGCTGCGCTTGGCGACTACTCGGCTCCGCCGGGATGGGAGAAGGAGCCGGGCTCATTTCCCATGCTCGGGTTCTTCAGGCCCGGCTATGAGCCCGCGTTTCGAACCCCGTATACGTGGGAGGCCGAACGCAATGAAATAAATGAGCCGCTGAACAATCCCGCGACCGCATCTCTGAGAAAACCCACCCGGGAGCGTGAAATTCAGCTCTTTGCTTATTTGACGCGGTCCAGTCCTTTGGCCAAGATCCCGGAACAGAAAAGCGAACAAGGGTCGCGAGGCTATTCGGGGAATGTTCCAACTCCGGAACGGCGGATCGAAGGGCTGTTATGGAACTTTGCGTTTTTCCTCGGCGGCAACGTTGTGATTTCCGACCCCGGGGCGCGCGGCAACAGCCAGCGGCGCCGTAAAGCGGTCGAAGCCCAGTGGCACGCCATCCTGATGGTCGATAAGGAAATACGCAAGTACAAACCAAATTATGACTGGGGCAGCAGCGCGATAAAAGAAGCACTGCGAGACAAGCGAGAAAAATAGGGACGCTATGGCCCGGTGGTACCCCAACGTTGAGGGAGCATTGATCCGATGAAAACTCTAACCCTTCGACGTGTAAAAAGGATCTTGAGTCGCGAGGCGCGCCAGCAGGCATGCGGGCAGGCCTTGAGCTTGCGCTGGCTTCCTATACGGTGCTCGGCATGATCATCGTCCGCTGGCGTCGCCTGCCCCTAATCTGACTTCGATTTTTCTAAGCAACTCGCGCTTCGAACCGAGCGCGAAGAAAAGTTCCGCGACGAGGAAGATCGGCGCTATCAAAATCTGAAATAGATTGTCCGCCAGCGCCGGCTTGCGGCCTTCGAACGCGTGGCCGACGAGCTGGAGCGCCCAGCCTCCGGCGAAGAATATCCCGAACCATATCCAGCCCGAGGCGGCGCCCTTCGCGGCGACGGATTCCGCCGCGTACAAAAGCGCCGCGACCGCGACCATGGTCGCCAGGGCAAGCAGCGCGTCGAGCAGAATGTAATACGCGAGAACCGCGACGACGAACACCTGAGCGAGGGTGACGCCGGCTCCAATTTCAACCCAGCTCATCGGAATGAGGATCGCGAAGACGCTGGCGGGAACGCCGACGAAATGCGTCGCCTTGTTCCTGCGGTCGCGGTGGTAGCCCGCGTAGATCGACATCTGCTCGTCCAAAGATTTCACCACGCCTCCGTCGTTCGCGTCCCGATTGTACGTCTTGCGGTGGCTGTGACTTTGATTTCACGTCTAGGGATCGAGGAAAGCCGCTATAATTCAAACCTTTGCGCTTTTCCCGTCAACCTCAATGCTGCTCACCCACGGCGCTGCCTCCGCCGCATTGCCCCCGGTTGCGCTGACCATCGGTAATTTCGACGGAATCCATCGCGGCCATCAGGCCATGCTCGAGCGCCTCGCCCGCGAGGCGCGAAAGCGCGCGCTGACGAGCTGCGTGCTCACTTTCGAGCCGCATCCCAGGGAGTTTTTCTCGCCGCAGGCGGCGCCGACGCGGCTCGCGTCGCTGCGCGAGAAATACGAGCTGCTTGCGGCGCGCGGGGTCGAGCGCCTGCACGTGCTGCGTTTCGACAAGGCATTTGCGGCGCTGCCGCCCGAAGTCTTCATCGAGCGGGTACTCGTCGGCCGGCTGAAGGCGCGCTGGCTCCTGATCGGCGAGGATTTTCGCTTCGGCGCGCGGCGCTCAGGCGATATTCGACTGCTCAAGAAACTGGCCGGCCGTTTCGGGTACGAGCTGCAAGCCATGCCGACGGTGATGCGCGCGGGCGCTCGCGTATCGAGCTCGACCGTGCGCGCCGCTCTCGCCGCGGGCAATCTCGCCGCGGCGGAAGAGCTACTCGGCCGGCCCTACAGCATCAGCGGCCGGGTCGTCCACGGGCGAAAGCTCGGGCGCGAGCTGGGATTCGCCACGGCCAACGTGCAACTCAAGCACAACCGCCCTCCGCTCACCGGCATCTACGCGGTGAAGGTGCACGGCATCGGGGCCGCCGCCCGCCCTGCCGTGGCGAGCCTCGGCGTCCGGCCCACCATCACGGCGAGCGGACGCGCGGTGCTCGAGGTGCACTTGTTCGATTTCTCGGGGGATCTCTACGCCGCGCACCTGCGCGTCGAGTTCCTGCACAAGATCCGCGACGAGGAAAAATATCCCGATCTCGAGGCCTTGAAGACCCAGATCGCGCGCGACTGCGAAGCCGCCAAGAGCTTCCTCATGGATCACCGCAATGCCTGAAAACAAGACCGACTACAAGAAAACGCTGAACCTTCCGGATACGCCCTTTCCCATGCGCGGCGACCTTGCCAGGCGGGAGGCGCACTGGGTCAGGGAATGGCAGGAGAAGAAAATTTACGAAAAGATCCGCGAGGCGAGCCGCGGAAGGCCGAAATTCGTGCTGCACGACGGGCCGCCGTACGCGAACGGCGACATCCACATCGGCACCGCGGTCAACAAGATCCTCAAGGACGTCGTCGTGAAGGCGCGCAACATGGCGGGCTTCGACGCGGCATACGTCCCCGGGTGGGACTGCCACGGCATGCCGATCGAGGTGCAGATCGAGAAGACCCACGGCAAGAACATTCCCGTGGAGAAGACCCAGAGCCTCGCCCGCGCGTATGCGGCCGAGCAGATCGAGCGGCAGAAAAAGGACTTCAAGCGCCTGGGCGTGCTCGGCGACTGGGAGCACGCCTACACGACGATGGCGTACCGGAGCGAAGCGGACGAGATCCGCACCCTCGGCAAGCTGCTCGCGAAAGGCTACATCTACCGGGGACTGAAACCGGTGAACTGGTGCTTCGACTGCGGCTCCGCGCTCGCCGAGGCCGAAGTCGAGTACATGGACCGCATCGATCCTGCAGTCGACGTCGGGTTTCCTTTTGCCGAGCCGGGGAAAATAGCGAGTGCCTTCGGGCTGAAAAAACTCCCGACGGAGAAAGGCTGGATCGTCATCTGGACGACGACTCCGTGGACGATTCCCGCGAACCAGGCGCTCAACGTCCATCCCGATTTCACCTACAACCTCGTCGAGACCGAGCGCGGCCTGTTGATCCTCGCCGCCGAGCTGGAGGAGGTCTGCCTCGCGCGCTACCGGCTGAAAGGCAGGACGCTCGCCTCCTGCAAGGGCGCGAAGCTCGAGCTGATCGCCTTCCGCCATCCCTTCTACGACCGCCTAGCGCCCGTTTACCTCGGCGAGTACGTGACGCTGGAGCAGGGTACGGGCATCGTCCACAGCGCTCCGGCCTACGGCGTCGACGACTTCATTTCCTGCCGCCGCCACGGCATGAAGGACGATCAGATTCTCGCCCCGGTGATGGGCGACGGGAAATACGCTGCTTCGCTGCCGTTTTTCGGCGGACTGGACATCTGGACGGCGAATTCCAAGATCGTCGAGAAAATCCGAAAGGCGGGCGCGCTGTTTCATTCGGAAAAGTACCAGCACAGCTATATGCACTGCTGGCGCCACAAGACCCCGATCATCTACCGCGCCACGACCCAGTGGTTCGCCGGCATGGACGCGGTGCCCGGCTACAACGGCACGAAACCCGCGGAAACCCTGCGCGCCACCGCGCTGCGCGGCGTGGAGGCGACGCGCTTCTATCCCTCCTGGGGGCAGGCGCGCCTGCACGGCATGATCGCCAACCGTCCCGACTGGACGCTGTCGCGCCAGCGCCAGTGGGGCGTGCCGATGCCGTTCTTCATCCATAGGGAGACCGGCGCCCTGCACCCGCGGACCCTGGAGCTGCTCGAGGCAGTTGCGAAGAAAGTGGAGCAGGGCGGCATCGAAGCCTGGCAGCGCATCGAGGCGCGCGAACTCCTCGGTGCCGAGGCCGCACAGTACGCAAAGGTGAAGGACACGCTCGACGTCTGGTTCGATTCGGGCTCGACGCACCAGACCGTCCTGAAAGGATCGCATGCGAAGGAGCTGAAATTTCCCGCGGACCTCTATCTGGAGGGCTCGGATCAGCATCGCGGCTGGTTCCACTCCTCGCTCCTCGTGTCGTGCATGCTGAACGGCCGGGCGCCTTACGACGCCCTGCTCACGCACGGTTTCGTGGTCGACGGCGAAGGCCGCAAGATGTCGAAGTCGCTCGGCAACGTCATCGCTCCGCAGAAAATCTCGGAAACGCTGGGCGCGGAGATCCTGCGCCTGTGGGTGGCGGCGACCGACTACTCGGGCGAGCTTTTCATCTCCGACGAGATCCTGAAGGGAGTGGTCGAGTCCTACCGGCGAATCCGCAACACGCTCAGGTTCCTGCTCGCGAACATCTCCGATTTCGATCCCGGACGGGACGCGGTCCCGGTGGAAAAGTGGCTTGAGATCGACCGCTACGCGCTCGCCCTCACGGCGGAGCTGCAGACCGGGATCCTCGCCCACTACGAAAAATACGAGTTTCATCCCGCGGTCGCCAGGCTTCAGACGTTTTGCTCGGAGGATCTCTCGGCGTTCTACTTCGATGTTCTCAAGGACCGCCTCTACACCTGCGGCGCGAATTCGCCCGCGCGCCGCGCCGCGCAGAACGCGCTCTACCACCTCACGCAAAGCCTGCTGCGCTTGATGGCGCCGATCCTCAGCTTCACGGCCGAGGAAGCCTGGAAGGTATTTCAACCCGGCGACGACACCATCTTCGCGCACACCTACTACCGCCTTCCCGATGTCCCCGGAGCGCAGGCGCTGCTCGCGAAATGGCAGGCCCTGCGCCAGGTCCGCTCGGAGGTGCAGAAACTCCTCGAGAATCACCGCGCCGCGGGCAGACTCGGGTCGTCGCTGCAAGCCGAAGTCGAGATCGCCGCGAGCGGCGAGAAACTGAAAATCCTGCGAAGCCTGGGCGACGACCTGCGCTTCGTGCTCATCACCTCGCGCGCGGAGGTGACTGCGGTCGGAAGCGAAGCCGAGTGGGCGATCCGCACGCTGCCGAGCCTGCACCCGAAATGCGAGCGCTGCTGGCACTGGCGCGCGGACGTGGACGCCGACCCGAAGCACCCGGGGATCTGCGGGCGCTGCGTGCAAAACCTCTACGGCCCGGGCGAGCCCCGGCAATTCGCATGATCCCGGCGAGCCTGAAACGCATCGCCCCGTGGCTCGCGCTCGCATTGCTCCTCGCGCTGGCGGACCAGGCGAGCAAGGTCGCGATCAGTGCTAGCCTGCGCCTGGGCGAGGTGCGCGAGATCGCGCCGTTCTTCAATCTGGTGCTCGCGCACAACCGCGGCGCGGCGTTCAGCTTTCTCGCCGACGCGGGCGGGTGGCAAAGGGCGCTGTTCATCGGGATCGCCGTCGCTGCGACCGCCGCCATCGTGTTCCTTCTCGCCCGCCATTCGAGCCAGCGCCTTTTCTCCGCGGGACTCGCCTCGATACTCGGCGGAGCGCTCGGCAATCTCTGGGACCGGGTCGTCCTCGGCCACGTGGTGGACTTTCTCGACTTTCACGCCTTCGGATGGCATTTCTGGGCTTTCAATCTCGCCGATTCTGCGATCACCGTAGGGGCGGGACTGCTGATCCTCGACGGGCTGCGTTCGGCCGGCGCCGCGCAAAAGCCCTAGAATAGGCAGCCATGGAAGTCCTGCTCGCCAATCCACGCGGCTTTTGCGCCGGTGTCGAGCGCGCGATCGGCATCGTCGAGCACGCGCTCGCCATCCACGGCGCGCCGATCTACGTCCGCCACGAGGTCGTGCACAACAAATACGTCGTCGAGGACCTGAAGAGCAAGGGCGCGGTGTTCGTCGAGGCGCTAGCCGAGGTCCCCTCGGGCAGCACGGTGATCTTCAGCGCCCACGGCGTCTCGAAGGCCGTGCGCGGCGAAGCCGAGGCGCGGGGTCTGCGCGTGTTCGACGCGACCTGTCCGCTCGTCACCAAGGTGCACGTCGAAGTCGCGAAGATGCGCGCGGCGGGCCGCGAAATCGTCATGATCGGCCACCGCGGCCATCCGGAGGTGGAAGGCACGATGGGCCAGTCCGCGAAAGGTATGTATCTCGTGGAGACCATCGGGGACGTCGCGCGCCTGGAAGTGCGCGATCCGGGGAAGCTTTCCTACGTGACGCAGACGACGCTCTCGGTGGACGACGCCGCGGCGATCGTGGAGGCGCTGAAAGCGCGCTTTCCCGCGATCACGGGTCCGAAGAGGGACGACATCTGCTACGCGACGCAGAACCGGCAGGACGCGGTCAAGCTCATGGCGCCGCAATGCGACGTCGTGATCGTGGTCGGCTCGCCCAACAGCTCGAATTCCAACCGGCTGCGCGAGGTCGCTCAAAGCCGCGGCATCGAGGCCTACATGGTGGACGACGCTTCGCAGCTGAGATCCGAGTGGCTCGAGGGTAAGACACGCGTCGGGGTGACCGCAGGCGCCTCAGCTCCCGAGGTGCTGGTGCAGGCAGTCATAGAAAGGCTGCGCGAGCTGGGAGCCGCGCGCGTCGTCCAGCTCGAGGGAATCACCGAAAACGTGACTTTTCCTCTCCCGAAAGGTCTTGCGATCGTCGCCTGAGCCGTGCGGATCGAGGTACGGAGGAACGATCCGCTCTTCCAAAGCACGGGAATAATTCACGCGCGGATGTAAGGCCGTCACCGCTCGTCTGCCGCGGGACGCCGTTGGTCGCCCAGTCCTATCGGACACCGGGAGGCGGGCGTTATCATGCTTTCCCATTCGACGCGCGGGGAGCTCATGCGTACAGGAACAAGACAGGCAAGCGCTGCACGCCGCCAAGGCGGATTTACTCTCGTCGAGGCGCTGATCGTGATGGCGATCATCGGCATACTCGCGGCGATCGCCTATCCGTCGTACCAGGACCATTTGCGCAAGGGCCGCAGGGGCGCGGCGCAGACATTCATGCTCGACGTCGCGAACCGCGAGCAGCAGTATTTGCTCGACGCGCGGACCTATGCGGTGGGACCGGCGGCGGTGGCCACGCTGAACCTGGCAGTACCGCTCGACGTGGTGGGCTTCTACACGATCACGATAGATCCGGCCGCACCGACGAGCCCGCCCACCTACACGATCAACGCAACTCCAGTCGCTGGGGGCGTTCAGGAGCCCGATGGGCCTTTGACGCTCGATCATCAGGGAGTCAAGACGCGAAACGGGCAACCCGGATGGTAGGGACGATGAGACCTCGTTTCTTCTTGCGCCGCGGGATCCCGCGCACGGAAAGTGCGCGCGGATTCACCTTGATCGAACTCTTGATAGTGGTGAGCGTGCTTGCCGTTCTCCTTGGCATCGGAGTTCCGAGTTTCCGGAGCATCATCGCCGGGCAGCGCATAAAAAATGCCAGCTTCGAGGTGTACGCCGCCTTGGTTCTCGCGCGCAGCGAGGCGATCAACCGCAACGCGACGGTGACGATCACGCCCGCCGGCGGCAACTGGACGAACGGCTGGACGGTCGCTTCCGGAGCAAGCGTTATCCGCAGGCAGGATACGTATCCGAACATCACGATCAACGGCCCCGTGAGCATCGGTTTCAACGCGATGGGACGAATGACCGGCGCCGCCGCGCAGCAGATCAGCCTCGCCGCAACCGGGACGGACAGTCCGGCGTTTCGGTGCGTCAGCATCGATCTCAGCGGGCGCCCCACGACAAAGAACGGAACATGCTAGCCGACCGAGCCCTGTTCCGGGGGACCCCGCGCGGGAGAGAGCGCGGTGTGACGATGCTCGAGGTGCTCGTCGCCATCCTGGTTCTTACATTCGGACTGCTCGGACTCGCCGGCCTGCAGGGTCGGGCGCAGCTCGCCGATACCGAGGCCTATTCGAGGGCGCAGGCGATCGTCCTGCTCCAGGATATGGTGGATAGAATCAATGCCAACCGAAAGAACTCGATGAGCTACGTCACCGCGGCGCCCCTCGGCACGGGCAACCCGGTGCAGAACTGCGCGGGCATGACCGGTGCGGCTCTCGACACGTGCGAGTGGAATAACGCGTTGCTCGGCGCTTCCGAGACGCTCGGCGGTCAGACGGTGGGCGCGATGGTCGGAGCGCGCGGCTGCGTCGTCAATACGATCGCCGCCATGCCGCGCGAGTTCCTGGTCGCCGTGGTCTGGCAAGGGATGAATGCGACGGTGGAACCTGCTGTAACGACCTGCGGGCAGGGCCTGTACCCCATCAGCACGCGGCGGGCAATAGTCGCGCGCGTGATAATCGGTTGCCTGCAGAACGACCCGGCGACCGGACTGTGTGTGACGCCATGAATCGCGCTCCGCACCCTCGCTGCCTCCGCCGGGCGCACCCGCGCATGACCGGGCTTTCCCTGGTAGAGCTGCTCGTCTCGATCGCGCTCGGGCTGATGGTTTTGGCCGGCGTAATCACCGTTTTCGCGAACTCGAGCGCCGCGCGCAACGAGCTGGAGCGCGCCAGCCGCCAGATCGAGAACGGCCGCTACGCGCTGGAACTGCTGTCGGGCGAGCTGCGGATGGCGGGCTTCTACGGGGAGCTGGGCGTGGGCGCGCTCGCCGCGCCGGGCGTCATGCCCGATCCGTGCTCCACCGCGATTGCCGACTGGCAGACGGCGATCCCCATTCATTTGCAGGCGTACGACAACGGCGCCGGCGCTCCGGGCTGCATTCCGGCCAGCCTCAAGGCGGGCACCGACATCGTCGTGGTGCGCAGGGCCCGGGGATGCCTGGCCGGGGTCGGAAGCTGCGACGCGGCGGTAGCCGGAAAACCGTATCTGCAGGTGGCGCTCTGCAGCACCGAGCTCGCCGCGACGCCGTACACGCTCGGTTTGCAGGGCACGGCCGCCTTTTCGCTGCATCAGCGGAACTGCGCCACGGTTGCCGGCATGCGGGAATACCTCGTCAACATTTACTTCATCAGCACCGACAACGGCGCGGGAGGCAACATTCCGACGCTCAAACGGCTCGAACTCAAGGCCTCGGGGGGCGGGGTGGTTTTCACGGAGACCGCGCTCGTCGAAGGCATCGAGTGGTTGAACATCGAGTACGGCCTGGACACGGACGGCGACGGCCAACCGGACGTCACCGTGTCCGATCCTACGACGTACGCGTGTCCCACCTGCACGCCGGTGAACAACTGGAGCAACGCCGTCACCGCAAGGATCTATATTCTGGCGCGCAATATCGACACGTCGCCCGGCTATTCGAACATAAAAACCTACAACCTGGGCGCTCAGGCCGTCGCGGCGGCGAACGACGGATACCGGCGCCACGCCTATAACAGTCTGGTGCGCATCGCCAACCCTTCCGGCAGGAGAGAGACGCCATGAGCAGGACGATCCGCTTGCAGCGCGGGGCGACGCTCGTGGTCGCGCTCATCATGCTGGTGTTGCTGACCCTTTTTGCGGTGAGCGCGATGAACACGTCCATGGTCAACCTCAAAGTCGTGGGCAACATGCAGACGCGCAGCGAAGCGCTCGCCGCCGCCCAGCAGACAATCGAGACGGTGCTCAGCACGACGCAGTTCGTCGCCGATCCGAACAATGCCATCATCAACCCGTGCGGGACCGCCAACACGCTGTGCACGGACGTCACCGGCGACCTCAACCCGGAGTACACGACCGTGCTCAATCCGAAACCGTCCTGCATCGAGGGCCGGGCGCTGAAGGTGAGCGAGCTCAACCTGTCGAATACCGAGGACCTGAGCTGTGCGGCCGGCCAGCAGCAGCAATTCGGCGTGGCGAACTCGGGCAGCGGCGACTCGCTGTGCGCGATCACGATGTGGGACATCACCGCGCAGGCGAGCTCGGTATCGACTGCGACGACGGTGACGCTGTCGCAGGGAATTTCGACCCGCGTAACGGCCGACGATCTGGCCGCCCGGTGCTCTTAGAGAGAATCATAAAGGGAGATTGACATGAAACCCATTCGCCGCCACCTACTGCATGCCGGCCTGGCGCTCGCGCTCGGCATGGTTCAGCCGATGCGCGCCGCCGCCGAGGATATCGACCTGTTCGTGGGCTCGCAGCCTGTCGGGGCCACGGGCAACCCGAACGTCCTGGTCATCATCGACAACAGTGCCAACTGGTCGGCGGCGAGCCAGCACTGGGCAGGCGGCGTGAAGCAAGGCCAGTCGGAGCTGAGGGCGCTCGCCAGCGTGGTGCTGACCCTGGACGCGAGCGTCAATCTCGGCCTCATGATGCTGACGGCGGGAAGCGGCAGCAATCCCAACGGCGGCTACGTGCGCTATGCCATGCGAACGATGACCGACGACAACAAGGCCGCGTTCCTGGCGCAGCTCGGCTTCAAGCCGGACGGGACGCTCATTACCAACTGCAGCGGGAACAACACTCTGACCCTGTCGCCCAACTGCATGTTCCAGAACTTCAACAACCCCGGCGAGAAGATCGGCTCGGCGGCCTCCAACTACAGCGCGGCGCTGTTCGACGCGTTCAAATACTTCGGCGGCTATACCAGCCCGGCGCACGCCCAGGACGGGATCGCGGGAACGCCGGTCGACTCGACGCACTTCGGGCCCATACGCTATTCCGGGAACCCGGACCCGAACTCCGATCCCGGCGCGTATACCGGCGTCAACAAGACCAATTATGTGTCTCCGCTGACCAGCTGCTCCAAGAACTACATCATCCTGGTCGGCAACGGCTTTCCGTCCGACGATACGCCGGCCAACTTGTTGAGCGGCGTCGGCGGCGATACCAGGTGGCTGTCGATGCAGCAGTACTCGACGACGACGACGACCACGCCCAACTTCGCGATCGGAACCTTCAGCGACAACGTGTGCCGCAGCTCGAGCACCTGCGCCACGGCAGCGGCGACGACGTTTCCCGGATTCACCAACTATGTATGCACGGGCGGAACCACGACTGGCTGCGCGGGAACCAGCGCCAAAAACCAGAACGTAACCGGCACGAAGACCGTGATCACGGTTGCGCCGACCTCCCTGCCGCCGGCGCCGCCCGCCAACAACGTGGCGCGGTACGCCGACGAGTGGGCCAAATACTTGTTCACCACCGACGTCAGCTCGGCCCTGGGCCAGCAGAACGTCACCATCAGCACGATCGACGTGTTCAAGGACGCTCCGGACGCGAACCAGACCGCGCTGCTGAACAGCATGGCGAAAGCCGGCGGCGGCACGTATTACCAGGCGAGCTCCGAGGACGACATCAAGAGGGCGTTCCAGAAGGCGATGATCGAGGTCCTGGCGACGAACAGCGTGTTCGCGTCGGCGAGCCTTCCGATCAACGCGACCAACCGCTCGCAAAACGAGAACCAGGTCTTCATCGGCATGTTCCGTCCCGATGCGGGCGGCAAGCCGAGATGGTACGGAAACCTGAAGCGCTATCAGGTCGCGACCTTCGGCAGCCAGGTCGGCCTGGCCGACAAGGACGGCAACTTGGCCACCTCGATCGGGACGGGCTTCATCGACGCCTGCGCCACCAGCTTCTGGACCAGCGATACGACGAGTCCGATTCCGTACAACACCACCACAGACAGTTCTTACTGGCGGTTCTCCGCCATCAGCGCCGGGATATGCAAGATCTCGGGCACGAGCCCGTTCTCGGACCTTCCCGACGGCCCGCAGGTGGAGAAGGGCGCGGTGGGCGAGGTGCTGCGCAAAGGCAACGACCCGTCGGCCGCCACCCCCACTTTTGCCGTCAACCGGACGATGTATACCTGCGCGAGCACCTCGAGCTGCTCGAGCCTGGTCGCGTTCAACTCGACGAACGTCAGCGCGGCGGAGCTGGGCGTGTCCACCGCGGCGGACCAGCAAGCCATCATCGACCACACGTTCGGCAAGGACGTCAACGACGAGAACGGCAACACCGATGTCACCGAAGTGCGCTCGTCGGTGCACGGCGACGTGGCGCACTCGCGCCCGCTGCCCGTGAATTACGGCGGCTCGACGGGCGTCGTCATCTACTACGGGGCCAACGACGGCACGTGGCGGGCGGTGAGCGGCAGCACGGGCAAGGAGCGCTGGTCTTTCATCGCGCCGGAGCACCATCTGAAGCTCAAGCGGCTGCTCGACAACGCTCCGATCATCACGTATCCAACGACCCCCATATTGATCCCCTCCCAGAAGAAGGACTACTTCTTCGACGGCTCCGCGGGCGTGTACCAGAACGCGGACAACTCCAGTATCTGGATATTCCCGACGATGCGCCGCGGCGGCCGCATGATCTACGCCTTCGACGTCACCACCGTGGGCGCGGGCGACAGTCCCGATTCGCCCGTGTTGAAGTGGCGCGTCGGGTGCCCGGACCTGACGGACGATACCGGCTGCACTTCGGGTCTTTCGGAGATCGGGCAGACCTGGTCCTTCCCGAACGTGGGTTTCATCAAGGGCTACAGCACCAGCGTTCCGGCAGTCGTCGTCGGAGGCGGATACGACGCCTGCGAGGACGCCGACACGGCGACGCCTTCGTGCGGCGCGCCCAAAGGCAACAAGGTCTACATCCTCGACGCGAACACCGGCGCGCTGGTCAAGAGCTTCAGCACCCTTCGCAGCGTCGTCGGCGACGTAACCCTCATCGATCGCGACTTCGACGGCCTGGTGGACCAGGGGTACCTCGCCGACTCGGGCGGCAACCTCTACCGGGTCGACTTCGTGGACCCGTTCAGCCTGGCGCCGCTCGCCCCCAGCAACTGGACGATAACGAAAATCGCGTTCACCGACGGCGGCGGCCGCAAATTTCTCTTCGCCCCCGCGGCGCTGGCCGCCAGCGACCGGGTGTACCTGGCCATCGGCTCGGGCGATCGCGAACACCCGTTGCAGTCGAATTATCCGTACCAGACTCCGGTCACCAACCGCTTCTACATGTACATCGACAAGTTCGGAGGGGGAAGCGCGGTCGATCTGGACGGCACATCGCTGGATGACTTCACGAGCAACAATTCCTGCACCACGGCGCTGGGCACCAACTCCAGGGGCTGGCGCATCGATCTCAACAACGGCCGCGGCGAGCAGGTGGTGACTTCGTCGGTGATCTTCGGCGGGCTGATCTTCTTCAGCACCAACATGCCGACGGCCACGCTGTTTGGGTCCTGCGACGCCAATCTCGGGCAGGCAAACGGGTACGCGCTGAACCTGCTCAATGCCTCGGGGGCGGTGGGAACCTCGGGCCTGTGCGGGGCGTACCGCTCCGGCATCTTCGCGGGAGGCGGCTTGCCGCCGTCCCCGGTGACGGGGACTGTACCGGTCAACGGCGTGCCGACGACCATCATGATCGGCGGCATAGACCGGACCGGCGGCGCCAAGAGCCCCCCGCTCGCCCCCCAGAACGTGAAGCCGACGCTGTCCTCGAAGCGCTCGCGGCTGTACTGGTATCTGCACGAGTAGGCGGCTCGCATCGCCGCTCGGCGGCGGGCCGCCCTTGGCCGATTGGCCAAGGCCCGGTCTGCTCGGCTAGAATCGCCGCATGGAGAAAAGACCGAGCCGCGAGGATGTGGCCGAGAAGCTGCGCCGGCACGGCATCATGCCGACGCACCAGCGCATCGAGATCGCGCACGTGCTGTTCGCGCGGCGCGAGCATCTTTCCGCCGACCGGATTCTCGCCCTCGTCAACTCGCGTCACGCCGAAGCGTCCAAGGCGACGGTCTACAACACGCTCAAGCTCTTTGTGGAAAAGAAGCTGATCCGGGAACTGGTCGTGGACCCGGCCAAAATCGTCTACGACCCGAACACCGAACCGCATCATCACCTCTACGACGTGGTGACGGGACGTCTCACCGACATTCCCGCTGACAATATCCGCGTCGTCGGCCTGCCGCCTTTGCCGCAGGGAACGGTCGCCGACGGCGTGGACATCATCATCCGCACGCGCCCGCAGTCCTAGCAAAACCGGGGACAGACCACCATTTTCGGCAGCTGGAGTCCTGCGGCTTTGTCGCGAAGGAAAATGGTGGTCTGTCCCCGGTTTTGCCGCTGATATAATGCGCGCTCACCCTTCGTGCCCGGGACGCAGGCTGGCGTAGCTCAGCTGGTAGAGCAACTGATTCGTAATCAGTAGGTCGGTGGTTCGAGTCCACTCGCCAGCACCACCCGAGGGCTGCGAGCAGGCCTGCGCCGATTCTTCGTCCGGCAGCGCACGAGACGGAGAGGGCATGATGAAGCTGTTTGGAGGAGGCAGGTCCGATCATCCCATGGCCGGAGCGAGGGAGGCTCGGGCGATCCTCGACGCCATTCCCGCAGGCGATCCGTTCAAGGCGCTCGAAGACCTGAATCACTGGATGGAATCGGTGCGCGCCTGGGAGGGCTTCGGACCCGAGCACCGCGCGCAGATCGTGCAGATGGTGGACGAGGCTGCGCAGGTTCACCTCCGCAAGCTGCAGCGGGACTACCTCTCCTCGCCGCGCCTGTCCAAGTTCCAGGAGAACCGGCTGTGGGCGGCGATTCGCGAGTGGTATCGGCACTGTGCGCTCGCGTTCGCGGTCTGCATCGACGCCTACGCGGCCGGCCAGAAGGGCTGGGAGGACCTGAAACAGAGCATGCCGCTGCTCACCGTGCGGGCGCTGGGCGCGCTCGCCGCGCAGATGAAGTGGCAGCACATACGCTACGGTCCTGCGGACAATTCCCTGTGGGGATCGGTCGCAAAGATCTACGCGCTCGCGGAAAACCGCAAGTACTCGCAGTCCAGGGTGATCGCCTACACAGGCTTGCCCGGGGAGACTTCGCCCGAGCAGGAATTTCTCAAAGCGATGATGTTGTCGGCATCGTCGCCCGACAGTCTGCTGCCGGTCGAGATCGAGCTGGTCGAGCGGCTGATCGCGCATCTTGCCGGCTCGTTCAAGCTCACACCCAGCCTCCAGCCCGATATCGTCTACTGCTTCGATTTGGCAAATCACGAGCCTCCGGTGCGTGCGGCACATCTGCCGCACCGCGCACCGACGCTCAGGTTCTTTGCCGCAGGCGGCGCCGTGAAGGAGATCGACAAGCTCGCTCAGACGGTGAAATCCACCGGTGCGGTGCCTTCGGGCGTCGCGCTGGGCGGTAACTATGAGCCCGAAGTCGTGCTCGAGGTACTCGATCACCTTGCTCTTCACTGGGCGCCCAAGCCGCCGCAGAGGAAAGCGCAGCGTCACAGGGTCAAGTCGCGGCTGACCGTCACCTATGGTTTCGAAGGGGTGCGTGCCGCGCTCGATCCCGCCGGTGAGGTGCAGTTCGACGCGAGCAAGGTCGAGAGCTGGATCGTTGAGAACGTCAGTGCCGGAGGATTCGGAGCGAGCGTGGCGCAAATCAAGGGGGAGTGGCTGAAAATCGGCTGCCTGCTCGGGCTGCAGCCCGAAGGTGGCTCGAACTGGGTGGTCGGCGTGATCCGCCGTTTCCAGCGCAAAGCCGAGCAGCAGGGGACGGTCGGAATCCAGACCCTGGGGCGGGCCGCGCTGCCCGTGCGGGTGAAGCTCCAGAGCGGGCAGATGGGAACCAGCCTGGACTCGGAAACGGCGATCCTGCTCAACCCGATCGATTCCGCTCCCGAGGCGCAGCTGTTGCTGCGCGCCAATGTCCTCGTGGCCGGCCAGAATCTGGAGCTCGAGCGAAACGGAAAGGCCTACCTGCTGCTGCCTACGGGTGATATGGAGCGCGGCGAGGACTATGATCTGATTCGCTGCCGGCGGATGACCCGCGATACGGGCGAGTAGCGGAGCCTCTCCTCAGGCTCCCGTGCCGAGCACCTTCACCAGCCAGGCGCCGATATCGGCGAGTTCCTCGGGACACACCGAGTGCGGCATGCCGTACTCGCGCCACTCGACCGGGTAGCCGAGCGATTCCAGCAGTTTTCGCGATCGCTCCGCCTGCGCGAGCGGGATGACCGGGTCGTAGCTGCCGTGCGCCATGAAGATCGGGACATCGCGGTTGGCCGGGCTCGCCTCGGCGGAAAGCTCTTCCGCGACCGGCACGTAGGCCGACAAGACCATGATTCCGGCGATGCGCTCGGGATGGCGCAAGCCGGTCTGCAGCGCGATCGCGCCGCCTTGCGAGAACCCCGCGAGCACCAGCCGCCCTGCAGCCGTGCCGCGCTCCTTTTCCCGACCGATCAAGGTTTCGATCAAGACCTGCGAGGCGCGCACGCCGCGCTCGTCCTCGCGCCGGTTCGCGCCGTCCGCGATGTCGTACCAGGCGCGCATGCGCATTCCGCCGTTGATCGTCACCGGCTGCACCGGCGCGTGCGGAAAAACGAAGCGGATCGCCAACCGGGGCAGCCGAATTTCGGGCACGATCGGCGCGAAGTCGTTGCCGTCCGCGCCCAGCCCGTGCAGCCAGATGATGCTCGCAGCCGGGTTTTTTGCGGTTTCGATTTCGATTGAGTCGAGTAGCTCGGGCATCGCTCAATTCGCTTTCGGGCGGATCGCCGACTTGGGCCGGAAGGCTTTCACCACTGCCTCGCGCGTCTCGACGTAAGGCCCGCCGATGAGGTCGATGCAATAGGGGACGGCGGCGAAAATGCCCGCGACGACCTGCTTGCCGTCCTTGTCTTTCAGGCCCTCGAGCGTTTCGCGGATCGATTTGGGCTGGCCGGGCAGGTTGATGATGAGCGAGCGCTTGCGCACGACCGCGACCTGCCGCGAGAGAATCGCGGTGGGAACGAACTCGAGTCCGATCCTGCGCATCTGCTCGCCGAATC
>WNGP01001321.1_pt1 | contig 20334 bp, 22 predicted proteins | sample 5407671 | NCBI WGS metagenome assembly WNGP01 (sample SAMN13153381, study PRJNA577476) | soil metagenome | isolation source: 40 cm soil or saprolite under Garry oak tree replicate 2 | place: USA:California | collected 2016-06-15 | reverse complement strand
GTTATAGATCATTATTTGGGAGGAGCTGGGACGAGGGATACTCTGACCGATGTCTTCAATCCGCCTTCGGAGAAAACCCTCCCTTCCACCTCCCGCGAAACTTCGCCGCGGTGCTTGCACTCTCCCCCTCTCTATCCATTGCCAGGGCGGGAAAGTACTTCGTAAAACTCTTGCTTGGAGGATACAATAACATTGATACTCTCATCTCGATCCCAGTCTTGCTTGCTGCATCATTCTACTGGCTTCACGGCTACATGACCGCTTCAAGGCACGGAGGAATGCAGAGCCACGCAAGATAGACTGTTAGCATCCAGTCTCGCTGGAACCTTGCCCTGGGTGCTTCTACTGGGGGGGGCGCTTATCTTTCATGTGAGCCTCTACTCTCTGTCAACGGCCAGTCCTTTCCCCTTGGGCGTGTTGACCGCTGGAATATTTCTCCTAGCCACCAGCGTAACCCTCTTTATGGTACAATTGTTCAGAGCTGGGCCCGAACTCCCTAGAACACAGCGGAATCTCCACATATTCTACCTGCTCGGCCTGTCTTTGACACTATCATTCACGAGACTCTCAAGATACGCTGGTTTCAACGGGTTCGATCTCATAGCCGAGGGATCGGTATTGCAACACACTCTAAGCGCCGGATTCTGGGACCCGAGGCTCGGAGATGTTTCCAACTATCAGTCTAGCCTAGCAATTACTATCCTTCCGACACTCACCGCCGGGACCATAGGCGTCCCAGGCCTGACAGTCTTCCTGTTCCAAACCTTCTTCCTCACCGCTCTCCTTCCGATGGCCGTTCATCCTATTATCAACCGGCTCACGGGAAATTTCAAGCTGGCAACCTTCTCTAGTCTTTTGTTCGTGCAGAACTGGTTCTTCTACGGGCAGCACCTGATTGGAAAGACTGCCCCTGCTCTTTTCCTTGGAGTACTGGCCTTCTACTGTTTGACTCAATACAGGAGAAGCTTCCAGTCTTTGGGAGTTCTCCTAAGCCTCGGAGTCGTCATGTCTCATTACACGATAGCTCTCTTCGAGTTGTTTCTCTTATTCTCCTATCTCGCAATTTCGGGGATTATCGTCCCGGTGTTCAACCGTCTCTCACTGCTGAGAATCACCCCTTCGAGAACCAGACTTGCGCCTATAGCTGCCTCAGTCACGCTCATCATAGCGTGGCTCGCCTTCGCCGCTCCTCTCATACTGCCCAGCGCCGTCTCCTCGGTAGAACAATCCCTGAGCTCAATTAGTCAACTAGCTTCAGGACAGGGGAGGCCCGGACTTTCCCTTGCGACGTCAAGCCCCGCGGGTCCAATAGTAACCGGCTGGTTCGACCTTCAGAATCTACTAGTCGGCCTCGGAGGATTATACATGCTGTACCAGTATAGGAGGGGACTCATACGAGAAAATCTCGCCACATGGACCCTAGCAGGACTAGCTCTCATAATCCTCCTCGTCGCCTGGACGGTTCTACCGGTCCTGTCTGTCAGCGTTGAGCCCACGAGAATATTGCAAATGGCTCTGCCCTTTACTATTATTTTCCTGGGCGTGCTGTTGCTGAGAATCGCACGACCCTCGTCAAAGCTGGCCCTCGCAGCATTAATCACGCTGTTATTGCTGATGCTACCGATGAACTTGATGATAGCCAACCAGGAAAGGAACCCTCTATATCACACGGCTGACAGTCTTCCACTGGACAAGAGAGTGGACGATGATTCTTCTTTGATTCCCAGCTACTCTAACTATGCCGTCATCATCTGGGCCAACAACTACCTTCCCTCGGATAAGCCAGTGGGGGTGGACTCATTGGGCAGGTACGCCTTCATCACTTCTCTTCCGTTTCCGCCTAGGCTAAACTTTAGCCAAGAAATATTGCCACCTTACTGTTTCAACCGCTACTCTATCCTCTCTTCCTACTTCGTCGACGACCACATTTGGACTGCAACTATTCTAGGAAGTAGCGTTCAGGTACCCGGCCAGGACCCGTCGCCCTTCTTCTCGCCAACACACAACGTCCTGTACTCATCTACAAAATTCTGGGTGATGTCCCCAGCACGATGCCCTTGACAGTGCAATCCTCTAGGGTCGCCACCGTCCGGGTAGGAGACAGTATCCGAGATGCCGTCGAGAGAATCTTCACACTAACCAACCCACCGAATCTGGAGAAGGGTGACTCCGTTACGATAAAACTGAACTTGTGCTTCTTCCGCCCCTATGAGACCGGCGCCACGACGGACCCCAGGGTCCTAGAGGCGCTGATACAATACTTACGAACTCTGGCCGAAAACCTAGACATCATTCTTGTCGAGAGCGATGCCACAAGCGCCCGTGCCGACCTGCTGTTCAAGTGGCTAGGCTTCGCTGACATGGCTCACCGACTCGGCGTAAGAGTCGTCAACCTGTCGAATGACAAGAGAATCAAAGTGCCTCTCCATCCTCCTTGTCACCTGAAGGCGCTGTGGATGCCAAAGACACTGTTGGACGCAGACTACTCCATATCCTTGGCCAAGCTCAAGACCCACGGACTGACAAAGATTACCTGCGCACTCAAAAACCAGTTCGGCAGCATACCCTACAGGGGTAAGAGCAAGTGGCACCCGGTACTGGACCAAGTGATTGCAGACGCTAACGTTGCGGCGAGACCCAGTTTTTCCATTGTAGATGGAATAATCGCCATGGAAGGCGTAGACGGGCCTGACATGGGAAAACCTCGAATCACTAACCTTCTAGTCGGAGGAGAAGACCCGGTCGCCGTTGACACTGTCTGCGCGCGGATCATGGGCTTTAACCCTGACAGCATAGGGCACATTAGGGAATCGGAGAGGCGGGGGGTCGGCCACCAGAGATACGAAATAGTGGGAGAGCAACTCTCGGAAATTAGGGAGAGGTTTGACTACAACGCTTTCTACCACATAGTCGAGACAGTGATCAGGAAGATTCGAAAATGACCAGCCCAAGGCTTAGAGCCGGGGTTGTAGGCTGTGGACCTATCGCGCAGAGGGGCCATCTGCCGGGACTCGCCAGGTCAAAAAAGGCTCAGGTCGTAGCGATCGCAGACCTTGATCCCAAAGCTCTAGAGAAGACAGCAAAGAGGTTCCACGTGCAGAAGACCTTCACAGATTACAAGACCATGCTAGAGGAGAAACTGGACCTAGTACACGTCTGCGTACCCAATCACCTACACTCAAGAGTCGCCATAGACGCGATGGGACACGGAAGCAACGTCTTGGTGGAAAAACCCCTAGCAACTTCCGTGGAAGAAGCGAAACAGATGGTCAAGGTGGCTCAAGAGATGAACGTCAAACTTTGCGAGGCGAAGCAGTACAGATACATCCCGGCGGTCCAGAGAGCCCTCAGGATCTATAGCGAGGGGCGTTTAGGAAAACTCGTAAGCATGCAGGCACAGTGGCATACAGACATTCCCCTGACCTGGTCCCACGCTGAGTGGTATTATGACCCGCAGAAATCAGGTGGGGGAATAGTATCGGACATCGGGATACACATGCTTGACCTGCTGCTCCTATTCGGGGGACCCGTGAAAAGAGTCTCTGCTGCGGGGGGCGACTATCTGGGAACCATGGGCTTCGACACATCAGTCCAAGCACTCCTAGAGTTCTCGGGAGGAGGAACAGGATTCTTGGACGTATCCTGGCTAGCACCGTACTCGAAAATGCTGGACATAGTCGGAACTGCAGGCATAGCGACGATCGACATGCAGTACTACAGCCTCCTCCACGCGAACTATTCTCGAAACCCAATGAGAGACTTCTTCCACGATGCCAGAAAGATCATGCGGACGGCTCGGAGGGTCGTCAACAAAGACTTCTTTGACTCTCTCCCAGCCCTCTACGCAGCCCTCATAGATGATCTAGCAGATTCGATCACCAGTAACAAGCCGCCTCCAATCACCGGAGAGATAGCTATCAGAGCTCTCGAGCTGAAAGAGGCCATCTACAAGTCCATCGCGGACAAGAGAGAGGTCCTCGTGGTCGCTTGACACGACCAGCAAGATGTACACTTCTCTGAACGACCCCGCCGTGGAAGCTAGCCTTCAGAAGCAGCTCGATATCATTGTGAGACACACCGTAGACCTCTACGGGAACGACTGTACCATCATACTTGCGGGAGGCTTCGGGAGGGGTGAGGGAAGCATTCGCGTGAACCGCAATAAAATAGCAATACCCCTCCATGATTTCGATACCTACGTGGTCACAGAAAGGACTGCTGGTCGTGAGGAGCACGAGGCCATGGAACGGAACATAATCAAAGAGTTATCCTCACTCGTGGAAACGGATCTCAAAGAAGCGAACTTTGTCCTGGGCGTTGAGGTAGTACCGCGCAGATCGCTTTACCGACTACCTCCAGACCTGAGCACGTATGAGATGAAAGCCGCCAGCACAGTTCTATACGGGCCAGATGTTCGAAGCGTTATTCCAGTAACAAGCCATGATATCGCGCTTGCCAGTGGGGCCATCACCCTCTTCCATCGGACAACGGCTCTCTTGAAGAACGTCGAGCCTAAGTTCCTCTCCTCCCTAAAATGTCCTTTGGAGAAGAGGCTTGAGGCTGTCTACGAGTGTTGCAAAGTGTACACTGAGATCTGTACAGCTCTATCATTGCTGGGAGGTTTTTACCGGCCCAGCTATCGCCTTCGGGCAGAGGACCTGCAAGGGAGCTATTCGCGATTCCCTGAACTTCAAGAAAAGATACCCAACCTGCCCGAAGACGTCAGATCTCATACAAGAATGAAATTAGCGTCAGATTTCTCCTCGATAATTCAGAAACCGATGGAGACCTGGATAGAAACCAGACGCACGCTAGGCTTAGTGTTGAGATTCTTCCTCTCGAAATTTCTGGGGGTCAGTCCTAATGAGGACTGGATGAAACTCTGCAAGGAATCTAGGAGAATGATGAGATGGCTCTTCTTCCGTGAGTACCTGTCCTTCTATCTTGCTAGGCTGGGAATACGAGACTCAGTTCTTGTAAATGTCGCGAATCTAGCCTTCCAGTTCTACGATTACCAATCTTTCAGGCTCAGAGTAAGAAGAAATGGGAGGCTCCCCGCAAGCCGACTGCTCTCGTTTACTTCTCCCCTTCTCGACGTGTACTTATCCTCAGCCTTAGTGCTCTTCTCCTTGGAAGACGATGGAAGAGTTGATCCGGAGATGCTCGACACGGGACGGATCTATCTCAAGAGGGTATTTGCTCTGGATATGAATCAATCCGGAACTAACAATCCCTGGAAAGATTCTCGAGACCTATGCGTAGAGGGACAACGTCTCTACTTCGGAGCAAAACAGCAAAAGAAAGTTCTATAGCGTCCACACGGCCGATGCGGAATCCGAGGTTTCAGGCGGTACGCCCCGCAGAGTAATCACTATAGGCTCCGGATAGCGCTAGCAGAAGATTGAACACCATTAGAGACGAAAGAGCAGTAGCCGAGAATAGTCCAAGCCCCCCGAAATTCAAGAGCAGGCCCAACAACATTACAAGAACGATACTAGTCGCGATTTCCAAGACCAGCCTCTCAACCGGCTGAACCCTCTCACCCCTGAGAAAGATTCGCAGAAAACTACGGCCAGGAAGATAAAAGATGAGTAGCACACCAGGGAGAATCTCGGACAGGCTCCAAGGAAATCTGTTTGCCGAGAGAGACAGGAAGCCTGAAGCCGTAGCAACGACAAACACGGTCCAGAAGTTGATGTTCCAGGAAGTATCTAGAAAGAAGCGGGAAAAGCTCTCGAACTCAGGCGGATTCAGACTTATGCGTCCAACCTCTCTCAGGGCATCGACAACTTTCAAGATCCGCATCTCCGAGACAGTCGGGTCGGCCGATTGCGCGTACGCCACGAGTTGCCGAACGGTCCCCGGCTTGGATTTACTGAGAAATTGGTCGACCAACCGCCGAGCCCCCGCATCCTCCGGCATTACCATCCGAGCGACTTGGAGTCGCACAGCTTCAAGCTAGTTAAACCTATGAACCCGTCCGAGTGCGCCGGCTCTAATGACTCACATAAGCAGGCGCGCGTTTCTAGTAATGCTAACACTATCCATTGCGATATTTCTCTTAGGCTCAACCGGATCTGGAAGCGATCCTTCCGCCATCGCTCAGAACACATTTGAGGCAATGCGAAGTGCGGAGGCGTCTGGCGCAAACATCGACTCTCTCGTGTCCCAGTATAATTCGCTCCTCCAACAGTCAGCACCAGATAGCTCCTTCGTCTCCGTGCAAAGCCAAGCTGCAGCGGTTCAGCAAGCGGCCCTCGCCTCCAAGACGTTCAATGGCATATTCACGATAGTGCTCATTCCCGTAATTCCACTCTTTCTAGCGGTGCTGACTGTTGCGATTTTTCGGCTACTAGCAAAAGTAGCACGGAAGAAGATTCTAGATATGGAGATCAGGCTAATCTGAGCTACCTCGAACTACTCAAGACCCGAGAGTTTATCGTCACATATCTTGTCTTCTTGCTTGTAGCCTCAGCTGCTGCTTGGATAATCGCAAACCCGCCCAAGATTGACGAGTTCTCCTCAGTCAGCATTCTTGGACCTGCCTTGACCGCATCCTCCTATTTTCCAGGAAACAATACTACTGTCAAACTGAACGAAACAGTTCAGTGGAACCTGCAAGTCTACAACCACATGGGAAGCACACAACTATTCCTGGTCAATATTACTCTCTCAAACTCTACAATCCCTGGACCGAACGCGGCAAGCAACACCCCCAGCGGAGGATACCAACTGCTGAGAATCTACAGAGCAGTAGAAAACAATCAGACTTGGACTCTCCCCCTCCAATGGTCGATCACCAATGACACCAGCTCATCTGGCACCACGACTATTCAGACAATGACAATTAACAATACACCTGTTAGTGGAATCGGGCTCCCAGCTATCGGCGGAACCGACTTCCGCATAGTAATCGAACTCTGGAGCTATGATCTTCAGACGCATGGATACGTCTTTTCCTTTATGTCCAACGGAGCCCAGACAAGCGTGTTCAACCAAGTCTGGTTTAACGCCGGGTAAGATGCCCAAGCTACCGGAAGAATGTACTGCCTCTTTCACTGCGAAAGAAGACGATTCGGCCATGTCGGCCAAATCTGCACATCCATAGAAGGGTTAGCTAGACGATAATTCACCTCAGAGTATGCGACTACAACCTAACATTATGGATCTCCCCAGGCCTGTTTCGTTCAACTGGAGCTGAAACCAACCTGGATCATGAAACCAGCCTGGGGTTCCGGCCTGACCGACATTCATGCCTCAAGCGGCCAGAAACTGCACGTTTCTGGAAACAGCCGTTCGATGCTACCCTAACCCTATAATATGCCACGCTCCGAGGAGAATAACCAGCCGAGACCCTTCCACGAATCGAAAAAATAAGACCGTCTCCCGGCGCTGACCAGATTACCTGAGAACATCTCAGCGCGCGTTAAGAATCGTTCCGCGAGTCGTCAAACTGATCCATTTCTATCTGGGTATAAGTGGAAGCCAACTTGGCTTCCTCCGTCCCCAGAACCGGCCCACCGCCAGGATTGCGACAGCACCACCGGCTGCGAGCACAATGTACTGGTAGTAACCCGAGAAAGGCAACGTTGGCGACCGACTCACAACATCTACCAGAACGATAACTTGGACAGTCGACACTCCACCCTGACCATCAGAAACTCTGAAAGTAAGAGTGTAGTTTCCAGGAGCGATCCTCTGCGGAGGAACCCAGTCGAAGATGCCGGTGACGGTGCCATACCCTTTAGCAGTGGTGAAAATTGCCCCGGACGGCATACTAGCCGGAACAGCCGTCAGTGTTAACACCCGAGTCGTATCCGCGTCGGTCGCGTTCACCCTGAAGGTTATCACAGACCCGGCCCTAGCAATCACAAGAGAAGGAGCAGAAAGCTCTGGCGCTGGAGTTATGGAGATGATTGAAGAATACAAGCTGCCAGTGTGAATAGAATCCCCCGCGTAGCTTGCAGTAATCCAGGCATTGCCGATAAGAGTTGAAGTGTAGCTGAACGAACAACTTGCCGCTCGGTTACTGGAGGGGGTAAGCGTGCAGCTTGTTGCGCTGAAGGTGCCCGTAGAGTTGTTCGTAAAGCTTACACTACCCGCTGGAGTAGATGAGCCCCCTACATTGGAAGTGTCACTGACTGTAGCTGTACAAGTCGTCTGCTGGTTGGCTACCACCGACAATGGCGAGCAGGTGAGAGAGGTCGAAGTGCTCCTCTGACTGACAGTGATAGTCGCGCTTCCACTACTGGAAGAATGCGTAGAGTCAGAATTGTATGTGCCGGTCAGCAGATGCTGGCCTGCCAGTGCGGGGGTGTAGGTTACGGAGCAGCTGGCCGAACCAGCGGTTGCCAAGAGGCAACTTGCTGTTGGGCTAAACTCGCCTGCAGAGTCGGTTGTGAAGCCGACCGTTCCTATTGGAGCGACGGGGAATGTTGAAGAGTCGGTGACTGTGGCCCGGCAAAAGATTGCCTGGTTGATTATTACCGAACCTTGCGTGCATGTGATGCTTGTACTGGTCTCTGTGAAAGCGACGTTCAATGAGAAATTGCCAAGGCTTGCTGAGTAGAATGCGTCACCGGCATAGCGACCAGTGATTGTTTGTGGGCCTGAGGTCGACGGTGCGTAGGTTGCAGAGCAGCTGGCCTGATAGGCAGGAACTGCGATCAGATCGCAACTTGTTCGTGCGAAGAATCCCCCAATTGGCATGACTGAGAACACGACACTTCCCGATGGCGGACTAGTCTCAGTCGGATCTACGCCGGCAACCGTGGCGAGGCAAGTGGAGGTCTCATTTAGGTTCAGGGCTGCCGGTGTACATGAGACTGAGGTGGTTGTCGTGGCTGGGATAACGATCAATGTTCGTGAACTCATGGACGGGGGGTAGGTCATATCACCGCTGTACCATCCGTCTATCATGTGGGTTCCCACTGCTAGCGGATAATAATCCACGGAGCAGCTTGCAACGCGAGAACCCGAACTGCCAGCTAGATCGCAGACGGTGGAGCTGAAGGTCCCTGTGCTGTTTGAAGTGAATGTAACGCTGCCAGTAGGGGTTGTTGTACTCGATCTGGCAGTGACCGCCACGGTGCAAGCCGTTGCTCCACCGATCACAACTGGACTCGGATTACACGAGATACTTGTCGATGTGCTAGGGCTGGCAGAGTTGAGGGCAAGGTTCGTGAGGTACATTGGTATCGGGTGGCCGAAGAATAGAAGGGCGATGATTAGACTAATAGAAGAGAAGATAATCAGCCAATTTTTGTGGAACGACAAATAAGTCGGTTCTATTCGTCGCATCAGCAGTCTATCTTGCTCCTAGACTACTAGCCAAATCAGTCGCCTGCAATTAAATTGCACTGAATCCAGCCTGATCGACCTTTCACGCGATATGTCTGTCTTGCCAGAGATATCTCATTAGACCCTTGTCTCTTCTCTCTCAAGGCCTCTCTCAAGACGAATCGATTTCAAAAATGCATCAGCATCCTCTCTCCTTGGAAAATGCCGGGGTCCCAATCCTTCGACTTTCCGAGACGCAAACCAGTTAGCAAACGACGCAGATTTTGTCAGATCGTAATCGAGAGACAGACAGTACAAGAGCGCACCCAGAAACGCGTCGCCAGCGCCAGTTGTGTCAAGCGCGTTGGCGCTGACGCCAGGAAGAGTGGACAGTTCGCCTTCAGTCGATACAAGGCATCCTTGCGGACCCGCTTTGACTATCACTTTCTTTCCTTTTCGCGAGAGGGATCTTGCATATTCAGATACGCTCAGTCCATTGGCCAACACCTTAGACTCGGCAACGTTAGCACATAAGACATCGCAAGAGTCGATCGCCCCTTCGAATACGTCAGAATGATCCTTGACTAGGTTAGCAGATCCAGGGTCAAACACAACACCTGAGCCATTACCTCTACCTATTCTCCCGGCTTCGAGAACAGCTTCTCGCTGGGGCAAGTTCAGGAGTGAGTACCCGGATAGGTAGACGAACTTGGCTGGCCCGAGTTTCTGCAAATTCGATTTCACCTCTTGTTGCCCAAGATTGTCATTCGCTCCCCGAGAAACGAGCATTGTCCTGTGACCTTCAGGTTCCACGAGAGAAATTACAAAGCCGGTGCTCGCAGACTCGTCGAACTCTACCCTGGCCGCGACGCGTAGAGACTCAAGATCTCGGAGATAGGCTGTTCCAAATGGGTCCTGCCCGGCTTTCCCGATGAACGCGGCCTTTCCACCCAAATGGCTCAGTGCTGCCGCGATGTTCCCTGATCCCCCGGGTGCAACTCGAGCCGAGCGAAAATAATTGGTTCCGTCAATCTCTAAAGCATTGAGCACTCCACGTTCCGATTTCAGAACAACATCCATCATCACATCCCCGACTACGATGCAGTCAAACAAAGAGAAACTAGCCTCCTCAGGAGAGCTTGGGACAGCACAAGAAAGTGTTGCAAGACTGGGCCTCTCGGCCCACTCCGTACCACTCGTGATACCCCTATGGGTAAGCTAACACGCTCTAATTAACATTTGATAGACGCGAAATCGCCGGAAAGAGCCAGCCATGGGTAAATACTGGCGACGTGGACTCAGCCGGAGGCCGAAATTGTGATCTCGTTCAGACTATGGATGGGGCCTTGACTCACAAGAGAGTCGAAATTCCAAGGCTATTCGAATCCGAGATTGCCTTTGTCATCAGAGACAACGAGGAACATATCGCGAAAGAGCTCGCGAGAATCACTTCAATACTCGAGTACGACCTAAAATCTAAGCCCCCTCAAGAAATCCACGACACTTACTATGATACAAAGCAAGGCTCCTTGCGAAACAAACAGATCAATCTGCGAGTCAGGAAAATAGACAACGCTCTGCTTCTCTCGACGAAATCGAACCCTCGAAGGATCGGGAAAGGAACTAGAAGAGAAGAAATGGAGCTGCCGTGGTCCCCCCAATCTCTTGTCCAAATGACGCAAGATCTAAAGCTGCGAATGCCGAGAGTCGGAATCTCACAATTTTACGAGACAACACCTTCGAAGATATTCGCAGCCATAGGCTTGTACATGATCCAAGAGAGGATAACCAAGAGAGAAACTAGGGAGGTTATTTCCCACGCCAAGCCTCAAAGTTCGCCATTGGCCGAGCTGGCCATCGATGAGGTAACCTTCCTTCTTGAAGAGAGCAAGGTTCGTTTCTTTGAAGTCGAGATTGAAGCGAAGGCAGCCGGATTCTTTCCCAGAGTCCAAGAGATAGCAGATGCTCTCGTCTCATTCTACCCCGGCTTCGTTGAAGAGTGGATCCATGGAAAGTTCGTGACAGGACTGGCAATTCGGAGACTGTTGAAGACGGGAGGTCTGCGGGCGTACCTTGACCATGACCGTCTCAGACCAGAGGCTTTCCATTTGATAGATCAGAGTATACGATTAGGCAGATTCTAGAGGTTGTCTCTACTCGAACAACTGTTCGACATCCTTATGCAAATGGTCGAGGTGGTCAGAATGGCTCAAACGCAGCACATGCCATGCCATAATAGCTTGGCACCTGATACGATAGAAGCTGAGACTGTGACGGGACGACCTCAGTTACTCCTGCCAAAATCGTCATCTGCCAGAGACTGTCGGGCTTGGCTCTCTCCACAAGTCTCGGATCGAGGCGTAGAAGGCGCTTGAGATCATTGTCCTGTATCGCGTCAACCGCAAGCCTATCGTACTTGGGTGCAGCGGAGCTGTAGCCATAGGGACCCGAACGGGAGTGAGCGTGGGCTTGATCGGCGCTGGCAATGAAAACGAACCGTTTTCTCCTGTCCTCGTTCATCAGCTTGCCCATGAGCCGTCCGAAGCGATAGTTTGTGCGGAGAGGAATCTCCCGGGAGGGCGCTACTATTACAATCTTTGATCTCGTCCTCTTCCGTTTAAGCACGAACCATAATGGGACGAGTGTGCCCCAGTCCATCGGTATGTCTGACGCGGGTCCTGAGTCGGTTCCATAATTGGCTCCGACCACGGGGAGGTGCTCTGCCTCCGACTCTCGAACAATTTTCTCCGCGAACTCTCTGTCGCAACGTGCGCGGAGAGAGACGGAGTGTTTCGAAGATCCCTTCAGTTGGCCTGAAGAGTTTTCCGATGTGACTACAGCGATTCTTGCCATGAGCCGCAGATTGTGCGGGCTGGCGATGACAATCGTGTGAGGCCGGACCTTGAGGATTCTGCGGGCTATGATTCGCATTGCTCGGCGCGTCTCCTCGAATCTTGGCAACATCGAGTTTGACGCAAGCTCAGGGATTATCTCTCCTCCGTGAGGGGCAATGCACGAGTAGACGAGGGTCATCCGGGGACCAGCGGTCTAGCGCGAGGGAAACCGAAGTTTAAGCTATTGGTGGTCCCAGAAAAAGCCGAGAGGATGAGAAACTCTCTGGACGCGAGACGCATAAGCATCGTCAATCCCTAGATATCCTATTCCACCGGAAGATCCAAAACGAGACCTCAAAGGGCAAAAGGATTATACGGCCGGTTGACCGCCTGCCTCCACTAAGGAACGCATAACAGTTTATGACAGAGCATGCCATGATGCCGGCGCCTGCGCAGGCCCAACAAGAAATCGGTCCCCCTCTTCAACACAGGAAGAGAATACCGCTCGCGTCTCCAATCATCGATGCTGAGATGAGGGAAGCGGCGCTCTCTGCACTCGAGAATGAGAAACTTGTGATGGGCGAGAGCGTTCACAAGTTCGAAGAAGAGTTCGCCAGATACTGCGGAACGAAATACGCAGTATCTACTGGCTCAGGAACCGCCGCGCTATCGATCACGCTACAAGCACTCGGCATCAGCCACGGCAGCGAGGTGGTCACAACACCCTTCTCTTTTATCGCTACGGCCAACGCGGTCCTCCACGCAGGCGCGGAGCCTGTCTTCGCAGATGTGGAAGATTCGGGAATAAATCTGAGTCCGGGTAAGGCTCGGGCGAAGATCGGTCCGAAGACCCGTGCGCTTATCCCCGTCCACCTGTACGGTCATCCGGCCGCATTGGACGAGTTTCTCAAGATCGCCAGCGAGACGGGCCTCAAACTCGTCGAGGATGCTTGCCAAGCTCACGGTGCCGAGTTTGGAGCTAAAAGGGTCGGCTCGATCGGCGAGGCGGGATGCTTCTCGTTCTATCCCGCGAAGAATATGACCGTTGGTGGAGACGGCGGAATGATCACCACCGACAATGCCGAGCTCGCGGAGGCGGCGGGGAGCATAAGGGATTGTGGCCGAGACAAGAACAGCAAGTACTACATGGGCCGGATCGGTTATACTTCCAGACTCAACAGTGTCAACGCGGCGATTGGCAGGGTCCAGCTGAGAAGGCTGGATTCCTGGAATGAGGCGAGGAGGCGCTTGGCGGCCCTTTACAGAAGACATCTCGAAGGCGTAGATGGAATCGTCCTACCTCCCTCTGAGAGGCAGGGAGAGAAGCCGGTCTATCACCTATTCGTAATCCGGACGAGAATGAGAGAGCAGGTGAAGAAGCATCTGGAGAAGAATGGAATCGAGACTGGGGTACACTACCCTGTGCCGATCCACCTCCAGACACCATACAGGCAGGAGTATGGCTACATGGAGGGAGCCTTCCCGCTGAGCGAATCGCTCTCGAACGAGGTGCTGAGCCTGCCGATGTATCCAACACTGCAGGAAGATGATGTGGTCAGGATCTGCAACATTCTGAAAGACTCGTTGAAGGCTTAGACTGGCCCCAAGAAGCTGGATCAGTAGTCTATCTTCGTTTCAGTAGCGAAGAGGTTAGTAGAATCGAGGGGAGTAGTATTGCTGCGCCAACAAAGAATATGTTTTGTATCCCTTGGTTACCTCCTTCCTCGGCCACAAATCCGCCTAGGATGTTACCGACCGCCATCCCGATACTCAGGACGACACTGTATATCCCGTTGGCTGAGCCGCGTCTCGCCTTGCCAGATATGTCGCTGACGTAGCTGAGAATCGCGGGTGCGATTGCAGAGGCCATGAAGAAGAGCGGTGCAAGATACAACGCATACTGGAGAAAGTTCGGAAAAGACCATCCGAACAGGACTAGAAATCCCAGCTCGCCGATCGCGCCCATGATCATGATCTTTGTCCTGCCTACCTTGTCGGATATGTGGCCGAAGACTATCGCGCCTAGCGCAAATAGTCCGCCGATCACCCCGAGAAAGATTAGCATCTGTCTGGTTACTGTGAAGCTTGCGCTCGCGAACGCCTTCGGCAATAAGAAGTACATTCCCAGAACAATCGTCTGGCCTAGCCAGACGGGAAGAACGGGACGAAGCCGCGCGCCGATTCGCCTGTGACGGACCCCTGGCTGATTAAGCTCAAAACTCCTCACAGGCTCGACGAGAAACTTTGTCGCAAGAAGAGAGGTGGCGAAGAAGATTCCCGATGTCACCCAGAAAGCCTCAGACAGTCCATAGTGACTGTTTGCGAACTCGCTGATCAGGAGGGAGCCGAGACCGAAGCCGAGGCCATAACCGCCGAGGTTTGCGAGATCGAAGCCTCCCATCTTCGTTCCCCTGCTCGTCTGTTTCGTCGCATCGCCTAGAAGGGTGAGCGATGTGACGGCGGCCATGGCAGCGGATATGCCCATCAGAGCATGGAGTAATGAAACATTCAACAGATTCTGGGTGAATCCGATAGCCGCGGTCAGAACCGTTATCGTCGCCATTCCTGCCAAGTGGAGTCTCTTCCTGCTCACCCTGTCGGCCAGTCGGCCAACGGGCATTGCAGAAAGCGCCTCGGCAATCGGATACAACGCCAAGATTATCCCGACCTGGAAAGGTTGCGCGTTCAAGTAAAGAGGGAAGAGTATGGTTATTGAGCCGAATCCTATCCGGGTGAGGAATACTGCCAGGTAGAGGTACAGAATCATCCTTAGGCCGATCTTCTTGGGCATGGCAGTATCAGTGGCTACAGGTTGACCGTTCCGGGTTCTGCTCGTAATAGGCTATCTGGTCCATGCAGAGATATAGATAGGGAACGGACCCGTGGAGATACGTCCCCCCGACGAGCCTAAGCTTCTAGAACTTGCGGGATAGCTGCAGAAGGTTCAGTCCAATATTGTTGTCCTTTGCTTTCTCCAGCTTTCCGGGAAGCCTAGCAAGATTAACCTCCACCATGTTGGCCAAAGACCCCTCCTCCAAATGTCCTCCGATGACCGAAAAGTCCCGTCGACCAAGTGTCGCATGCGCGTGGGGCAGGGCCTGCTGGTTCATCGTCGACACGTTCCCTGATAGGGTGAGAATCTCCAAGTCCTCGTCAAACGTCTCGTACTTGTAGGTCCTAGTATCCTTGAAGTCGTAGTGGCCGAGCCTCGCCTTGTACAGGGAGCCTATGCCCTCGAAGAAGGCTGCACGTATCTTCTGTGAGTCCGCAAACTGTTTCAGCGTCTTTAGTATGTCATCGCCCTGTTCTAGGCGGAGAACGAAGCTGGTTCCTTGTTCAGCGTAGAGCATCGCGCGACTCCGGTAGGATCGTCAAATATTTCTCCGCATGCCGTATCCTTCAAGACGAGAGGGGGACCGTGGCAGAGCCGTAGGGAACAATGGCCACGTCCCGCTCGTACAGCTTCGCGTCGAGCGACCCTAGCGCATCGTCTATTGCTCTGTAGAACCTTATCCTAGTCTTGCCAAGGAACTCTTCCACAACGGAGGGTGCCCTGGGAGAGACTACGAGGAAGTCGGCCTTCGGATCATCCAAGGCGAACCGGTTTGGTTTCTGCGACGCTTCGGTGACTTTTCCTGCCTTCGCTCTCTTCTTCAGATCCTCTACGATCGCCGAGGGCTCCATCTTACCATAGGTCTCCATCTCTCTTCTGAAAGCCTCACTCCCGATGCCGTTCTCGAGCGTGGCCAGAAGGACTATCGCGGGCTTAGGTTGGCTTCCTGGAGCGATGAGGCCTGTTGCAAATGCCGATGCTTTGAGCGCCTGGTACAGGTTCTGACCCATGGGTCCGTCAGCCCTCGTCAGGACTAGCGGTGAGGGGGGTGACTGGACGGCGTGGGCTCGACGGGAAAAGTTTTCTGCAAGTTGTTGGTGGGCGATATTCGGGTCTCCGTAGGCCGCCTTGACTAAGGTGCCGTTCTGGTTATAGACGAAGTCTAGAATCCTGTGCTCGATCTTCATGAAATCCTTGAGGATGCCTGGGACTTCGTTCATGTCCTCGCGTAGCGGGTTTCCTTTGATCATGAGTTCGCGACAGCTGGGGTTTCCGATCACGTTTCCGTGGTTTGTCGTGATCGTCTTTAGTCCTGAGCAGCCGGGGAGGAGGGCTTTGGCGCCGCCCTCGTAGCCTGCGAAGTAGTGCGGCTGGACGTTCAGCGACGAGATGAGCAGATCACGGTCGAAGAGCTCCTTGTTCAGCTCTACCGGAGTCCCTCTGCCTGTGACTCCGATCCATTCGTACTTGCTTGACGGGTTCTGGGTAGAGCTCACTCTGATGCTCTTCTCATATTTCTTTTGGATATCCTCGCCGAGCACGTTCCTGATGAACGACATGTCTGCGGGAACGTGGGTGCCGCAGGCGAAGATGATCTTGATATCATCAGTCTTGGGCTCGATGAGGTTGATCAGGTGTCTGATGAAGGGAGACTGTTTTCTGGTCGAATCGCTGAGGATCACAGCCGGGCTCCAGCCTTTCTCTCTCTCGAAGGGCTTTGCTCCGATCGGGGAGGCCATCGCCTCCCTAAAGGCCAAGTCAACGGGCTTGCTAGGTAGGGGGCTGGCCTGGACGTATCGAAGCTTGTCCGGTGTGAGGAGCTTGCTGCCTCCGAACTCATCCAAGACCGAGAGGCTGATTGTAGTAGTCAAGGACGGATGGCTGAGAAAATGGTCCGGTTCACGATTTAAGGGTTAACGAAAGTCCTTGAATGCTCGTGACTTTACGGTCAAAGAAAGGGGTCCGCCCTGGGTTATCAGGGCGGGGTGTACCCGCGGCTCGAGCTGGAAGTGGTGGTGGTTGTGCTCTTGTACGTGAATCCTAGGAATCCTCCGATGAGGCCTAGGATGAGGCCGATGAAGTTCATCGACAGTATGGAGAAGACGAGCACTAGTGTGCTGCCTAGTTTTCTCTGTGCCGCGTTGCTGTACAGCAGCCATGATCCTACGAGTACGAGTATCCCTGCGATGCTGCCCCAGATCAGGAGCAAGTCGCTCGGGAAGCCTGGTACGAGGAGCGATGTGATGGTAGTGGCTATGAAGGCGCCGACGAGGGTGAATATCCCTGCGAGCAGTGATAGCGCGAAGGCTGCTGTTGGCTTTGGCTCTACGTTAGCTGCCAAGGTCATCCCTACAAACCCCTCCCATTCGAAACTATCAATCCACTGTAACCAGAACCAATGGGGAATGTGAATCCACACCACTGTGCCGCAACATAGAATCGGCAAAACATGTCACGTCCCATGAAACGAGCCTTAATCTCGACCCCGGTCGAGAAAAACCTCGTCTTCTTGTGCTGGGTTCCATCATGGATATATCAGCAGGTACCTGTGGAGAGATTGACCCCGGCCTTCCCGGGGGGGGACTGTCATCGATGCAGCGCAAGTCCGATGAGAATCTAACGAGAGTATACAATGCACTAGCGAACCCATACACGCGACGGATAATCCAGATCCTGAGAGAGAATGGGAAGGCGGGTTTTAACGAGCTGCACGACGCTCTCAGAATAAGTGTCGGCGCGCTTCATAATCAACTCGACACTCTGGAAGGGCTCGTGACGCTAGGAGCTGACAAGATGTACAGTCTCTCAGACGAGGGACGAACGACCATTGAAGCTCTAAGCGTCGGGGAACAGCGGGGAATCAGCAATGGCGCCGAGAATCCCGTACACGAGTCACGTTTTGGATTTATCTTCCGCGAGCTTCTGTTCGGCAGAGCATTCTTCAACTATCTGAGCCAGGCTCCGGGGAGAAGCCTCCCGTTCGCCCTCACCGTGCTGGTGCTCGGCGGCTACATATCTTTCCGGACGAACCTCGAGCCAATTCTGCTGTTCTATCTCAAGCCGACCCCAGGAATCGGACAGGTGTGGTTTCTTCTCATGTTTCCACTCGGCTGGTTCATCACATTCGGAGTATCGGATCTTTTGTGCTATGTCTTCTTCCACAGGAGAGGAGGAGAGCTGATCCTCGTTGGCAGCTCGGCTCTGTCAATGTTGCCGCTCTTGCTTGTGCCGGGCCTAATTCTCTTTGTTCAACCGATCTCGGGGATTATACAGTCCGCGACGGCCATGACGGTTCTCATCCAATTGATCGTACAGATCTGGGTGATCTGCCTTCTCTCCCGCGCAATCTCAACAGCCAAGGGTCTCCGAATGGAACAGACTGCGCTCGTCAGCCTCGCCGTTATGTACATGAACATAACAGCGGTCATCCTGGCGCTCCAAGTTGGACTCTTCTAGAACTCTAGAATCGCCCTTCTCCTGGGTTCAAGACGAAGATTATTCCAAGACCCCGGCTCCACCGAGGTTGTTATTCGTAACATACTGTGATCAATTAGGGTCCTCCGAATGAGATATCGGACCCTCGGCAAGACAGGGCTCAAGGTGAGCGAAGTTGGATTCGGAGGATGGGCGATCGGAGGGAACGCGTTTGGAAACAGCTACGGACCAACGGATGACAGGACATCCCTCGACGCCATTAAGAGAGCTCTAGAGCTTGGGTGCAACTTCTTCGATACCGCAGACGCATATGGGCACGGGCACAGTGAAGAGCTTCTGGGCCAGGCCCTCAAAGGACGCAGAGACGATGTCGTCATCGCAACCAAAGTTGGGGCGGACTTTTATCACGATCCTCCAAGGATGAACTTCAACTCGGACTATCTCTCGTTCGCCCTTACAAAGAGCTGCGAAAGACTCCAAACTGACCGTGTTGACCTCTACCAGCTTCACAATCCTCCCATCCAGCTATTGAGGAATGGAAAGATCTTCGAGGGCCTAGAGAAGCTGGTCGACGCTGGAAAGATACAATGCTACGGGATATCGATACACGATCCAGAAGAGGGGCTGCTGGCGATGAAAAACGGACGGCCAGCAGTCATCCAAGTAGTATTCAACGTACTGCGTCAGGAAGCCAAGAACAAACTATTCCAGACAGCCCGGCAGAACAACATAGCCATTATCGCCCGAGAACCCCTCGCTAATGGTTTCCTCACCGGAAAAATTTCGGACGATTCGAGCTTCCCGCCCGGCGATATCCGGTTCAACTTCCCTCGAGACTACTTTCACTCCCTAGTAAACGCAGCGCAAAAACTGAAATTCCTTGAGTCGAAGTCGCGGACCCTGGCCCAGGCGTCCATACGCTTCGTCCTCGACCATACAGAAATATCGACTGTAATACCTGGCACGAAAACTCGTCAGCAGGCAGAGGAGGATCTTCAAGCCTCCGAGATCTCACCTCTGACGGGAGAAGAACTTCTAAGAATCCGAATCCTGCGAGAGGAAGGATTCGCCTAGAAACTTCACGGGGAAACTCTTCGACAAGATATCTAGTCAGACTCGCCAACAGAGGCGAATACTCGCCCAATGATGCTAGACGGGTCTCGGAAAAGATCCGGAAGATTCTAGGGTCCAAGGAGGGCGCTAGCCACTTCCGAATAAGCACTCAGGCCTTGGAGTTCAACCTGTTCGCGGGAAACGAAGCCGAGCTCGAAAAGAGAAAGCGACTCCTAGAAGAACATGGACACCAGATATTGTCGACGAAAATCTTAGACACGCCTCCTGTTGCGATTGGCAAGTCGGAAGCACTAAACGAGGGCATCAATCTCTTCAACGAGGAAAGATTCTGGGAATCCCACGAGGTACTGGAAGGCATATGGCGCGTCTCAGGAGGAGCCGAGAAAGAAGCCCTGCAGAGCCTGATTCTCACGGCCGCAGCATTTGTCCACTTTCAGAAAGGCGAGCTTGACATCTGCTTATCCGTTCTCAAACGGGCTCTAGCAAGAATGCCCCTAGGCTCGACTCCCATTCCCATGGACTTTGCAAAACTTCGGCATAACGTCGATTCTATTCTGAGTTCGGGACGAATCCAGTTATTCAAGCTCTGAAGGTGACGCGTGAAAGCCTCGTTTTTTCTACCAGAGATCGACCTAGCGTCCCTGTCCTTCTTGTGCCGAACCGGAAGCATCCCTCAGGGGCTAGCTCTTTCGGAAAAGTACTATGTCAGCGACCACCCAAACTGTGATGGCCAAACCCCCTGCCAAAAGAACTCCCGGGAATGGGTAGGCCCAGTAGAGTGCGATGCTGACTAGCAATATGAACAAGACTACACCCACGTCCGAAATGAATCTCTTACTCGGCTGGTCCAACTCACTTCGTTTTCTCCGAGATATTATC
>WNGP01001417.1_pt1 | contig 20342 bp, 14 predicted proteins | sample 5407671 | NCBI WGS metagenome assembly WNGP01 (sample SAMN13153381, study PRJNA577476) | soil metagenome | isolation source: 40 cm soil or saprolite under Garry oak tree replicate 2 | place: USA:California | collected 2016-06-15 | reverse complement strand
GGCATCCACCACGGTGGGATCGATGGCCGTGCTCTTGATGACCGAGCCCTCGGGCGCGAGATTGCCGCGCGGGAAGGTGACGGTGCTGGTGAGCCCGGCGCGCCGCGCGTCCTCGGGGCTCATGATCACCTGGTCGGGATCGACGCCGTCGTGGGCACGCAGCTCCTCGCGGAGCGCGCGGCGCCGGTCGGAGGCTTCCCACCAGTCGAGCACGCGGCCAAGCGTGTCGCCCGAGACGGTGAGCACATCCAGATCGAGCAGACCCGCGCGCCGCAGGTGGAGCATGACCTCGGGGACGCCTCCCGCCAGGAAGACGCGCACCGTGGGATGGTTCTGCGGCCCGTTGGGCAGCGCGTCGACGAGGCGGGGCACGCGACGGTTGATCTCGACCCATTCCTCCACCGTGGGCCGGCGCAGGCCCGCGGCGTGAGTGATGGCGGGGATGTGGAGGAGCAGGTTCGTCGAGCCGCCGAAGGCCGCGTGCACGACCATGGCGTTCCGCACGCTGGCGTCCGTCACGATGTCGCGTCCCTTGAGCCCGCGCGAGCGCAGCGCGGCCATCGCGCGCGCGGAGCGGGTCGCCATGTCGAGCCAGAAGAGACCGAGCGCCTCGCCCACCACCTGGGATGTCGCCGCGGTGCCGAGGAACTGACAGCCGCCGCCCGGCGTCCCGCAGGCGCGGCAGCCCAGCTCGGCCGCGCGCTCCAGGGTCACCTCGCCCTGGGCAAAGCGCGCCCCCAGGCTCTGCACTCGCCCGGCGTCTTCGCCGTCCTTCGGCGGCAGCGTGACGCCGCCGGGCACGAGCACGCAGGGCAGATCGCGCATGGCGGCCAGCGCCATCATCATGGCGGGCAGGCCCTTGTCGCAGGTGGCGATGCCGAGCACGCCCTGGCGCGTGGGCAGCGAGCGGATGAGCCGGCGAAAGACCATGGCGGCGTCGTTGCGATAGGGCAGGCTGTCCATCATTCCCGTCGTCCCCTGCGTGCGGCCGTCGCAGGGATCGGAGACGAAGGCGGCGAAGGGCAGGCACTCGAGCCGCTTGAGCTCGGCGGCGGCGGCCTGCATCAGCAGGCCCACTTCCCAGTGCCCCGTGTGATATCCCAGCGCGATGGGATGGCCGTCGGGAGCGCGCACGCCGCCCTGGGTGGAGAGCATGAGGAATTGGGGACGAGTGAGCTCGCGCGGATCCCAGCCCATGCCTGCGTTCTGCGTCAACCCGAAGAGATCTCCGCTCGACCACTCGAGCAGCATCTCGCCGGTGAGGGGCAGGCTGCCGCGAGGTCCCGCGCCCGCCGTCTGGACGGTCCACAGCTCTCTTGAAGATTCGACGATGTCCTCGAAGCCGACGCGCAGTTGAGTGCTCATGGGTGGTAGCATACGTCAAGTCCGCTCCTCGGGCGGGCCCGGGAGGCCACATGCGTATCCGCTACTCGCGCTGGGACGGCTCGCAGTCCGTCCCCGATCTCGATGCCGACGAGATCCTCTCGGCCATCTCCGACGATCTCATGGCCGACGGCGATCTCTGGAGCGCGCTACGTCGGATGTACCAGCGCGGGGCCCAGACACCACAGGGGCGCATGCCGGGTCTCCAGGATCTCCTCAAGCGGCTCCGCAAGGAGCGTCAGCAGAAGCTCGACCGGTACGATCTCGGCTCTGCCATGGAGGACATACAGAAAAAGCTCGACGAAATCTTACAGACGGAGCGCGAGGGCATCGAGCAGCGCGTGCCGCCGGGCGCGGAGCGCGACCAGAAGATGGAGCGCCTGGACCAGATGCCGCCGAGCCCGGCGGGGCGCATCCGCGCGCTCCAGAGCTACGACTTCACCGAGCCGGAGGCCAAGCGGAAGTTCGACGAGCTCCTGAAATCCCTCCAGCAGCAGATGATGCAGCCCTTCCTCCAGAACATGCAGCAGGGCCTGCAGAACATGACGCCGCAAGACATCCAGCGCATGCGCGAGATGATGCGCGACCTCAACCGCATGATGCGCGACCGGCTCAATGGCGAGGAGCCCGACTTCCAGGGCTTCAAGGACAAGTGGGGCCAGCAGTTCCCCGGGGCGGAGAGCCTGGACGACGTGCTGGAGCAGATGGGCCGGCGCATGGGGCAGATGCAGTCGCTCATGGAAAGCCTCTCGCCCGAGCAGCGCCAGCAGATGCAGGACATGATGCGCTCGCTGTTCATGCAGGACGAGCGGCTCGAGGCCGAGATGCGCCAGCTCGCCGCCAACCTCGAGCAGCTCATGCCCATGGACTCGATGCGCCAGCGCTACGAGTTCCGGGGCGAGGAAGAGATCGGCATGCGCGAGGCCATGGAGCTCATGAGCGAGCTGCAGCAGATGGACGAGCTCGAGCGCCAGCTCCGCTCGGCCCAGGACCAGGACGACCTCCAGGCCATCAACCCCGAGCAGGTGGAGCGCCTCCTGGGCGAGGAGTCGGCGCGGGATCTCGAGCGGCTCCGCGAGCTGGCCCGCAAGCTCGAGGAAGCGGGCTACCTCGACCGTCAGGGCGACAAGACGGAGCTGACGGCGCGCGCCATCCGCAAGATCGCCGACAAGGCGCTGCGCGACATCTTCTCCCATCTCAAGCGCGACCGCTTCGGCCGCCACATGCTCAACCGTCGCGGCGCGGGCGGCGACCCCACCGATGAAAGCAAGACGTACGAGTTCGGCGATCCCTTCCTGCTCGACCTCAAGGAGACGGTGATGAACGCCGTGGAGCGCACGGGGCAGGGCACACCCGTTCGCCTCGTTCCCGACGACTTCGCGGTGTACCGGACGGAGTTCTCCACGCAGTCCGCCACCGTGGTCATGCTGGATCTCAGCCGCTCCATGATCTACAACGGCTGCTTCCTGCCCGCCAAGAAGGTGGCCCTGGCCCTCAACGCGTTGATCGCCGGCCAGTTTCCCCGTGACCAGCTGCACATCATCGGCTTCTCGCTCTACGCGCGCGAGTTCAAGGCTGACCAGATTCCTGGGCTCAACCCCAGCGAGACGAGCATTGGGACCAACATGCAGGCGGGCTTTCAGCTCTCGCGGCAGCTCCTGGGGCGGCAGAAGGGCGGCAACAAGCAGATCATCATGATCACGGACGGCGAGCCGACGGCGCACATGGAAGACGGGGAGCCGGAGTTCTCCTACCCGCCCACCCGCCGGACGATCCAGGAGACGCTCAAGGAAGTGCAGCGCTGCACGCGAGAGGGCATCACCATCAACACCTTCATGCTCGAGCAGAGCCGGCTCCTCACGGCCTTCGTCGAGCAGATGGCCAAGATCAACCGCGGCCGCGCCTTCTTCGCCACTCCCGAGCGCCTGGGCGAGTACGTCCTCGTGGACTACGTCGCCAACAAGCGCCGCGCCGCTTCCTAGCGCGGAGGGCGATTGTCGGCGATCTCCGTCCAGCACCTGAGCCGCTGGTGGGGCGCGACCCGCGCGGTGGACGATATCAGCTTCGAGGCCGCCGCCGGCAAGATGCTGGTGCTGCTCGGGCCCTCGGGCTGCGGCAAGTCCACCACCCTCCGCCTCATCGCCGGTCTCGAAGCGGCCACGAGCGGGCGCATCCTGATCGGCGGGGTGGATGTGACGCACCTGCCCCCGGCCGAGCGGCGCCTGTCCATGGTCTTCCAGTCCTACGCGCTGTTTCCACATCTGTCCGTGGCCGAGAACATCGTCTTCGGACTCCGCGTGCGCAACGTGCCCAGGCTCGAGCGCGCGGCCCGGCTGGGGCGTACCGCCGAGCTCCTCGGGCTGGGCGCGCTGCTCGACCGCAAGCCCTCCCAGCTCTCGGGCGGTCAGCAGCAGCGCGTGGCGCTCGGCCGCGCCATCATTGCCGAGACGGCCGTGTGCCTCATGGATGAGCCGCTGTCCAACCTGGACGCCCAGCTCCGCCACGACATGCGGCGGGAGATCAGAGGCATCCAGCAGAAGCTCGGCATCACCATGGTCTATGTCACGCACGATCAGACCGAAGCCATGAGCATGGCCGACCAGGTCATCCTCCTGCGCGAGGGCTGCGTCGAGCAGGACGCCCCGCCCGCCGAGCTCTACGCGCGGCCCGCGAGCGTCTTCGCCGCGCGCTTCATCGGCACGCCGCCCATGAATATCCTCTCGCTCGCCGACTCCCCGGGCGGCGCCGTGATCGCGGGCACCGCGGGGCCGGTGGTGCTGCCGGGCCGCGGCGCCGGGCTCTCTCTGGGTGTCAGGCCCGAGGACATACGCCTGGGCCCGGCAGGCGGACTCGGCGCCACGGTGACCGCCGTCGAATATCTCGGCGCCGACTCCATCCTGAGCTGCGCGGCAGGCACGCAGAGCCTCGCCGTGCGCGTGCCGGGGCGAGTCGATCTGTCACCAGGCGCCACCGTGCACCTCTACTGGAGCAAGGACGCCGTCCACATCTTCGACCCCGAACGAGGAGGAGAGCGCGCATGAGCGTGACATGCATCGCCCGCGTGACGGCCGTTGCCCTGCTGGTGGCTCTGACCGGTGGGGTTACCCTCGCGGCCGCCCAGGCGCCGGTGGAGCTGACCTTCTACTACCCGGTGGCGGTGGGCGGCCCCGTGACCAAGATCATCGACGGGCTCGCGGCGGACTTCCAGAAGGAGAACCCCGGCATCAAGGTCAAGCCGATCTACGCGGGGACGTACCAGGAGACCATCGTCAAGGTGCTGACGGCCCTCAAGAGCGGCGAGCCGCCGCAGATGTCGGTGCTGCTCTCCACCGACATGTTCACCCTCATCGACGAGGACGCCATCATCCCCTTCGACGAGGCGGCGACGAGCGCGGAGGACAAGGCCTGGATGAAGAGCTTCTTCCCCGCCTTCATGCTCAATAGCCAGACGGGCGGCAAGACCTGGGGCATCCCCTTCCAGCGCTCGACCATCGTCCTCTACTGGAACAAGGAGGCCTTCAAGGAGGCCGGGCTCGATCCAAATCGCCCGCCCGCGAGCTGGGCGGAGCAGGTGGAGTACGCGCGCAAGCTGACCAAGCGTGACGCCAGCGGCAATGTCACCCAGTGGGGGCTCAAGGTGCCGTCCTCCGGCTTTCCCTACTGGCTCTTCCAGGGCTTCACCACCCAGAACGACGTGCTGCTCATGAACCAGGCGGGCACGGAGACGTACTACGACAAGCCTGCCGTGATCGAGGCACTCCAGTACTGGGTGGATCTGAGCCAGAAGCACAAGGTGATGCCGACGGGCATCATCGAATGGGGAACGACGCCGAAGGATTTCTTCGAGCGCCAGACGGCCATGATGTGGACGACGACGGGCAACCTCACCAACGTGAAGAACAACGCCAAGTTCGACTTCGGGGTGGCCATGCTGCCGGCGGGCAAGCGCCGCGGGTCACCGACGGGTGGCGGCAACTTCCACATCTTCAAGAAGAGCACGCCCGCCCAGCAGGCGGCCTCGCTCAAGTTCATCAAGTGGATCAGCTCGCCCTCGCGCGCGGCGCAGTGGGGCATCGACACGGGCTATGTCGCCGTGCGACCCGACGCCTGGGAGACGCCGGTGATGAAGCAATACGTGGCGGGCTTCCCGGCGGCGGCGGTGGCCCGCGACCAGCTCCAGTACGCGGTGGCGGAGCTGAGCACGCATGACAACCAGCGCGTGACCAAGGCGCTCAATGACGGGCTGCAGGCGGCGCTGACCGCGGCCAAGACGCCCGAGCAGGCCATGAAGGACGCTCAGCGCGAGGCCGAGCGCATCCTCCGTCCGTATCGACGCTAGGGTTATCTCCGACCGTGCGTAGAACAAACCTGCACGGGTGGCTCTTGCTGCTGCCCGCGGCCGTGCTGCTCGTTACCTTCACGCACTACCCGACGGTGGCCACGCTCTACCACAGCTTCTTCTCCACATCCAAGCCGGGGCGGCCGACCGCGTGGATCGGCCTCGACAACTACCGCAGCATGGTGGAGGACCCGGTCTTCTGGCAGGTCCTCGCCAACAATCTCTGGTACGCGCTCGCCACCATTCCGCTGTCCATCGCGCTCGCCATCCTGATGGCGGTGTGGGTCAACGGCAAGATCGCGGGCCGCGGCCTCCTCCGCCTGTCCTTCTTCACGCCGACCGTGCTGCCCATGATTGCCGTCGCCAACATCTGGCTCTTCTTCTACACGCCGGGCTACGGCCTCCTCGAGCAGGTGACGGGTCTCTTCGGCCTCCCCAGCCACAACTGGCTCGGCAGTCGCAACACCGCCCTCGGCTGTCTCGTGGTCGTCACCGTGTGGAAGGAAGCGGGCTTCTTCATGATCTTCTACCTGGCGGCCCTCCAGTCCATCTCGCCGCATCTGACGGAAGCGGCGTCCCTCATGGGCGCGGGCCGCTGGTACTTCTTCCGGCGCGTCACCTTCCCGCTCCTCATGCCCACCACGCTCTTCGTGCTCGTCAACGCCGTCATTAACTCGTTCCGGCTCGTCGATCACATCGTGGTGATGACCAAGGGCGGGCCGGACAACACGACAGCGCTGCTCCTCTACTACATCTACGACGTGGGCTTCAAGTTCTGGGACTCGGGTTACGCGGCCGCCCTGACGCTCGTCCTGCTCGTCATCCTGGCCGCCTTCGCCATGGGCCAGTTCCTCTTCCTCGACCGCCGCGTGCACTACCAATGACCCGCACGTTCACCGCGCTCGAGACGGCCGGGGCCTGGATGCTGGGCCTTCTCTGGGCCCTGCCCCTGGCCTATGCCGTGTGGACGGCCTTTCATCCGTCGGAGTTCTCCACGCACTTCGTACCCACGGCGCCCCTCACGCTCGAGAACTTCGTCAAAGCCTGGGCGGCGGCGCCTTTCGCGCGCTACTTCGTCAACACCATTCTGCTCGTGACGATGATCCTCGCCGCCCAGCTCGTCCTCTGCACGCTCGCCGCCTATGCCTTCGCGCGCTTCACCTTCCGGGGGCGCGAGATCGCCTTCCTCCTCGTCCTCGTGCAGCTCATGATCATGCCCGACGTGCTCATCGTGGAGAACTACCGCACCATGAGCCGGCTCGGGATCCTGGACAGCCTGCTCGCCATTGGCCTGCCCTACATGGCCTCGGCCTTTGGTATCTTCTTGCTCCGTCAGACCTTCAAGACCGTGCCCAAGGAGCTCGACGAGGCGGCACGGGTGGAAGGAGCGGGAGCCCTCGAAGTCCTCTGGAAGGTCTACGTGCCGCTGGCGCGGCCCGTCTACGTCGCCTATGCCCTCGTCTCGGTCAGCTACCACTGGAACAACTTCCTGTGGCCGCTCATCGTCACCAACTCCGTCAACTCGCGGCCGTTGACGGTGGGCCTCCAGGTCTTCTCCTCCGGCGATCAGGGCGTGGATTGGTCCATCATCACCGCGGCCACCCTCATGACCTCGGGGCCGCTCCTCATCGCCTTCCTGCTCTTCCAGCGCCAGTTCGTGCAGAGCTTCATGCGGGCGGGCATCCGCTAATCGCTCAGCGGGTCTTCCGCTTCCGCCTGGCCGCCTTGCCCCCTTTCTCCCCGAGGGCGCTGCTCGACCTTTTCGGCAGACGCGCGATGGTGCGCTTGCTCCGCGCTTTCCGGGCGGCCTTCTTGATGTTCTGTCTCGCCGCCGCGCTCTGCTTCCGGCTCATCGCCGGTCCTCCCCTGGACCCTTCCTCTTGCAAGTCCAGCACGTAGCCCTTGATGGTCACCTCGGGCCGGGGGCGAAAATCGAGCTCGGGCTCGCGTTTAAACCCCATGCGCGTGTAGAGCCGCATGGCCGCCCGCATGAGATCGGTGGTGTGCAGCGCCAGCGTCGTCGCGCCCGATCGCCGCGCCCGCCTGATGCACTCGCGCATGAGCGCCTCGCCAATCCCTTTGCCCCGCGCCGCGGGCGCGACGGCGAGCAGCCGCACCTCCGGATAGGGACGCGGAAACGGCGTGCGTCCGTCACCATCGGTGGCCACCGGGTACAGCAAGACGGCGCCGACGATCCGACTGCCCTGCTCCGCCACGATCTGCGTGGCAGGCTCGGGAGCGGCAAGCGTGGTCACGATGTTGTCTCGATAGGCGCCCCAGAGCGAAGGCATCAACGGCGCGTACTCCTGATAGGCGGACAGCGTCACCGACGCGACCGCGCTGCCGTCGCTTTGCCGCGCATCTCGGACAAGCAAGGCTTCCATGCGCTCGGCACGTCCTGACACCTTCATCGTACGCCCGGCGTCGATGCCGGCTCCTTCGCGCTTCCCGCCCGCGTGAGGACATTGCCATCAGGATCACGAAAGGGGGCGAGAATGCCGCCCCGCGGCTGCTTCTCGGGCGGCTCGATCCTGACGATGGACAGCTTGTAGCGCATGTGCCCCTCGGGCTCGCGGTCAGAGCCAGCCGGAGCGCTTGAACCTGTAGTAGAGATAGCCGCACGACGCGAGCATGAGGATCATGACGGCGGGATAGCCCCAGATCCACTCCAGCTCCGGCATGTGCTTGAAGTTCATCCCGTAGATGCCCGCGACCATGGTGGGCACGCCGATGATGGCTGCCCAGCCCGCCAGCTTCTTCATGGCGTCGTTCTGGGCCACCGCGGTCAGGGAGAGGTGGGCCTCGAGGGCACCCGTGAGGAGCTCGCGCAGCGTGTCCACGTGCTCGTTGATCCGGATGGCGTGGTCGTAGACGTCGCGGAAGTACGGCCGGGTGTCCTCGGGGATGAGCGGCTGGTCGAAGCGCATGAGCCGGTTGCACACATCCACGAGGGGGGAAACGGCGCGCTTGACCGTGAGCATGTTGCGCTTGAGGTCGTAGATGCGGTGGACGGTCGCGCGATCGAAGGTCTGGCTGAAGATCTCGTCCTCCAGACGCTCGAGCTGATCACTCAGGGTATCCATCACGGGAAAGTACTGGTCCACGACGAAATCCATGATGGCGTAGAGCACGAAGCCCGGCCCCTTGGCGAGGAGCGTCGGCGTGCTCTGGCAGCGCGTCCGCACGCCGGCGTAGGAAGGCGTGGCCCCGTGCCGGATGGAGACGACGTAGCGGGGCCCGACGAAGATGTGGGTCTCGCCGAGCTCGACCTGCTGCTCGTCGGAGGACAGGATGGCCGGGCGCAGCACGACGAAGATGGAGTCCCCGTACTGCTCGAGCTTGGGCCGCTGGTGGGCGAGCTGGGCGTCCTCCACCGCGAGGTCGTGGAGCCCGAACTCCTGCTGGATCTGCTTGAGCAGCTCGGGCGAAGGATCGTGCAGGCCGACCCACACGAAGACGCCGGGCTGCTTGAGAGCCTCGCTGATGTCCGGAATGGCGACATCGCCCAGGCGCTTGCCATCGGCATAGGCGACGCTGGCAACCACGCCTTCCATCGGAGCGCTAGGGCGTGCCGCCGTCGCCGACAAGGACAAAAGGCGCCCACAGGGCGGGGTGGGACATGGCGGGATCGCCCAGGAGCTTGAGCTGGGCCGAGCGCAGCGCGGCCGCGCGGCCAAGCGACTGATCGCGTCCGTAAGCCTCGAAGAGACTCGTGGTCAGGAGGGCCGTCGGCTGGGAGGCCACCGCCCAGTGCGAGACGAGCAGGGCGCGCGCGCCCGCGTAGAAGAAGGCCCGCGCCAGGCCCGAGAAGCTCTGCCCGCCCAGCTTGCCGTCCGGGGCCGCCGTGTTGCAGGCCGAGAGCACGACCCAGTCCGCGTCGAGCTTGAGCTGGGCGATCTCGGCCGCGTCGAGGAGCCCGTCCTCGTCGGCCGTGGACGTGGCGGGCGGCGTCAGGGCCAGCGCAGGCTCGCTCTTGCACTTGAGCTCGCCGGGCAGGATCCCGTGCGTGGCGAAAGCGACCACGCGGAAGCGGGAGAGATCCGTGCTCCGCACCTTGGCCTCGGTCGCCTGCGCGCCCAGGATCACGTCGGAGTCCGATGCCTTGAGCGTCTTGGCGATCTGGCGAATCTCCCCCGCGGTGTCGCGCAGGCGGGGAAGACCCCGCACGAGCTCGCTGTCCACGGCCGCGCCCTCGCGACAGAGCGAGGCGATCGTGGCCATGCTGCGCGTGTCGCCGGGCGCGCCCGCGAAGGCGGGATCCCCGAAGCCGATGAAGGGCTGCGGCGCCTTGGAGCGGCCGGCCGCGCGCAGGCTCTTCAGCGAGGTCAGGGCGGGCAGCACGCTGACGGCCACCTGCTTGCCCAGCCACGGCACCTGGCGATAGTCGGCCTTCTCGGGCGGGCCCGCGGGCGCCGGCGTGGGCTGCGTCACGAGCAGGCCGGGGTGCAGGCTCAGGAGCGGGCCCGCGGGCACCACGATGAGATGCGTGGCGCCCTTGAGGGGCGCCGCCACGGGGGCCACGACCTCGGCGTAGAGCTGATGGGCGGCGGCCACGTCGAAGGCGCGCAACTGGCCGTCCGCCAGATCGAGCCCCTTGCGCAGATCGCGCACGGCCTTGTCGAGGCTCGCATACGTCACGGCCGCGCGATGCGCGTGGACCTTGCCGTCCCGGACCAGGAACACGTAGGTGGCATTGCGCGTGGCGAGGAGGGACATCAGCGCCTCGCCCGGCTTCAGCAGGTCGGTGACATCCTTGGCGGACAGCGGCCGCGCGGACACCAGTCCCACATAGCGCGGGAAGTCCGCCTGGAGCTTGCCGTCCAGACGAGCCACGTCGCCCTCCGCGGTCTGGAGATCCTGCTTCAGCTGCGCCTCGCGCGCGGGATCGCGCTTGTCGGGCGGCTGGAGCGTCAAGAGGGCCAGCTCGCGGCGAGCCGTATCCCGCTTGCGGAGCGCTTCCTGGTACTCGCGCGCGGCGGCCCGGAGCGCGGGATCAGCCGTGTCGAGCCGGGCCGCCATGTTCGAGATCGCCCGCGCTGTATCTCCCTCGCGCGGAATCTGCGAGGCGGCGAACGCCTCGGCCAGCAACGCGTCTCGCTCGCCAGGCGTGGCGGCGGCCGCGGCGAAAATCGTGTCCAGATAGGGCGCGAAAGTGTTTGGACGCGCCAGGCTCTGAGCGACCGCGTCCGTCCTGCGGATCTCGGCTTCCTTGCGGAAGGAGTCGAGGGCGGCGCTGAGGTTGCCTTCGGTCAGCGAGAGCTCGCCGAGCTGGCGATGGGCATTCGCTACCGTGACCGAGTCGCCGAAGAGCAGGCGCCGCCTGGCCAGGGCCAGCTCGAACTGCTTGCGGGCATCGGCATACCGCTTCTGCTCCTTGTGGACCAGGCCCAGCCACAGCTGCATCTCGCCCGTGTACCAGACGCGGAATTCGAAGTCCGGCCCGGGCTTGTCGACGAGGGAGATGCCCCGCGAGATATTGCGCTCTGCCTCGTCCAGCCGCTTGAGATAGAGCTGGGCCCGGCCCACCTGCATGAGCGCGTGCGCGAGTCCCGTGGCGTAGCCCGAGGACGCTTCCATTTCCCTGCGCTGGTCGCGCAACCGGGCGGCTTCCTCGCCCAGAGGCAGAGCGATCTCGTACCGTCCGCGTTGTCGCTCCACGGAGCTTCGATTGGCCAGGTAGAACGGTCGATCCGACCACGACAGGGACTTCGTCACCAGAGGCTCGGCGCGATTGAAGAGCTGCTCGGCTTCCTCGAAGCGATTCAGAAAGCCGACGTTCAGCGCGATCCAGACGATCGTCCGTCCCGAGCCTGGCTTGTCGCGGCCATTCACTCGCTCCTCGATCTCCCAGGCCTGGCGGAAAGCGGTCTCCGAACCTGCGTAGTCTCCCGCGTAGAAGCGAAGCGTTCCCACGCGGTATAGGAGGGCGAACGCGCCGACGTCCCTGATCCCCGTGAGCTTGCCGGTGGCATCCACCATCGCCTCGGCGCGGCGGATGGCTGCTGACAACGAGCCCGACGCCTTGCCGGCGTCGGCGGGCGCGCGCTTGCCTTCGAGCACTTCCACGGCGGCTTCGAGCACGGGCAGGTTGGTCGGGAAGGTCTCGAGCCCATAGACGCGCGGGCCGGCGACGACACCCACGACCACGGCGCGGAAATCACCGTCCAGTCGACGGCACTCGCGCAGCGCCGCCGGCAGGCCGGAGCTGACCGTGGTCGGTTCCACCGCCCCGCAGTCGCCCAGGCGCGTGGCAAAGCTCTTCTCCCACAGGCTGTCGGTGAGGAGCTTGTCCACCTTGAAGTCCTTCCTGATGCCGAACCGGCGGATTTCCCCGCTGGGCTGGGTCCAGCCCTCGCACAAGAGGCTGTAGCGCGTGTAGCCGCCGAAGTCCGTTCGGCTCTCCACGAGCCTGAGCCGGCACGTCTCGCCCGTCCGGTTCTTGCCCACGGCCAGCTCGTCACCCACGGCGACCAGGGCATCGGCGGCCCCAGCGCGAGAGGGGGTCCCGGCAACCAGCGCGATGAGAATGCCCCCCAGGACCGCTCCGCGAGCGAAACAGGTCGTTATCATGGCCCCTCAGCCTACATCAAGACGCCCCTCGGCCTCTACCCGAAGAGGATGAACCGCCCCTCACCCTTACCCTCTCCCCCAATGGGGGAGAGGGATATGTCTGTGCGCGCGTGGCGCCGCGGCTTGCAGGAGCGCGGCGGGTCGTCTATGCTCGGCATCCCCAGCCCGGAAGTCCTGGTACCGGCACCCCGATGGTCGACCCGGCTGGGCGGAGTTCAACGCTACCACTGAGCAGTAGGCGGGCCGCACCCGCCCGGAGGCTCTTATGGGCAATGCCCCGAGTGCAAGCTATAGCCTGACCATGCGTGTCCAGATCGCCAACAAGCCCGGGATGCTCGGCAAGGTCACCTCGGCGATCGGCGAGGCCGGTGGCGATATCGGCGCCATCGATCTGGTGGAGGCGGGCTCGCAGTTCATCACGCGCGACATCAGCTGCAACGCGAGCGACGAAGGGCATGGCCAGAGGATCACCGCCGCCGTGAAGGCCGTGGATGGGGTGACGGTGAAGAACGTCTCGGACCGCACCTTCCTCATGCATCTCGGCGGCAAGATCGAGGTCAACGGCAAGGTCTCCGTCAAGACCCGTGACGATCTTTCCATGGCGTACACGCCGGGCGTGGCCCGCGTGTGCATGGCCATCCATCACGATCCGGAGAAGGCCTACACCCTTACCATCAAGGGCAATACCGTGGCCGTCGTCACCGACGGCACCGCCGTGCTGGGGCTGGGCGACATCGGCCCCAGCGGCGCGCAGCCGGTCATGGAGGGCAAGGCCCTCATCTTCAAGAACTTCGCGGGCGTCGACGCCTTCCCGATCTGCCTCAATACCAAGAACGTCGACGAGATCGTGACCATCGTGAAGGCCATCGCGCCGGTCTTCGGAGGGATCAACCTCGAGGACATCTCGGCGCCGCGCTGCTTCGAGATCGAGGAGCGCCTCCAGAAGGACCTGGACATCCCCGTCTTCCACGACGATCAGCACGGCACGGCCGTGGTCGTGCTGGCCGCGCTCACGAATGCGCTCAAGGTCGTCAAGAAGAAGCTCGAAGACGTGACGATCGTCTTCACGGGCGCGGGCGCCTCCGGGATCGCCACCGCCAAGCTCCTCATGAAGGCCGGGGCCAAGCACATCATCGGCTGCGACCGCGCGGGCACCATCTACAAGGGCCGCACGGAGAACATGAACTCGATGAAGCAGTGGTTCGCCGAGAACACCAATGCCAAGGGCCTCAAGGGCTCGGCGGGGGATGCCCTGGCCGGCGCCGACGTCTTCATCGGGCTCTCCGGGCCGGGCGTGGTGTCGCTCAAGGACATCCAGAAGATGAGCCGCGACCCCATCGTCTTCGCCATGGCGAACCCGACGCCGGAGATCCAGCCCGAGGAAGCCGGAGCCCACGTGCGAGTCATGGCCACGGGGCGGTCGGACTACGCGAACCAGATCAACAACTCGTGCTGCTTCCCCGGCTTCTTCCGCGGCATGCTGGACGTGCGGGCGAGCCGGGTCAACGACGAGATGAAGCTGGCCGCCGCCTATGCCCTCGCCAACATCGTGGCCCCCGGCGAGCTCAGCGAGGAGTACATCACGCCGTCCATGTTCGACCCGCGCGTCGTGGCGGCCGTCTCCCAGGCCGTGGCCGACGCGGCCGTGAAGACGGGGGTGGCCCGCCGCAAGCCCCGAGCCTAGTTTCGAAGCACACCCTCACCCTGCCCTCTCCCTCAAGGGAGAGGGTTGGTGTTTAAGCTGATCCCTCCCCCCTCTGGGGAGGGTAGGGCGAGGAGCCCTAGCCCCGCTTGAAGCCAACCGCCTCTTCGACTACCATCCGCCGCAGACACGGAATCGTAATAACATTGCCAAGCGAGGTCAGAGGATGGCGACCCTCCTGGTTGAAGCCGAGCCCACTCCCGCCGATATCCGATTTCTCCAGGACAAGCTCTACGAATACAACGTCGAGCAGACCGGCTCCCCCGACGGCAAGTGGCTGTGCATCTTCGTGCGCGACGACAACGGCAACATCGCGGCGGGGCTCCACGGCTGGAGCTGGTCGGGGTCAGCCAAGGTCGAGAACCTGTGGGTGCGCCGCGACCTGAGACGGCAGGGCTACGGCAAGCGTCTGCTCGAGGCGGCGGAGCGGGAGGCCGCGGCCCGGGGCTGCCGCCAACTCTTCCTCGACACCTTCAGCTTTCAGGCCCCACTCTTTTACCAGAAACTGGGGTACGAGATCATCGGCACCGTCGACGACTTCCCTTCCCCCCCGCACAAGCAGTACAACCTGAAGAAGCGTCTGGAGGGCCCTCTACGCTAATCCGCCAACCCGGGATCGCACGTAGTGAGGGGTAAGGTGATGGCCATCTTTCGCCCTTCTCTCGACAGGCAGCCGGACAGGGAGCCCAGCGCGGCGGTCCCGCCCGCGAGCAACACGCCTGCTTTTGACCTCGAGGCGTACGTGGCCCGGTCTCGCGCCGTCGACCTCTCGGCCATCCCCTGGGACGAGATCCCGCGTCATCCGCTGTCCACGGAGACCATCCGCACGCTGCGCTACATGCAGGACATCGAGAGCCACACCATCATCTACCTGCGTTCGCTCCTGGCCACCCGCGCCATCGACGACCCGGACGTGGCGACGTTTCTCTCCTGCTGGCTCTACGAGGAGACCTTCCACGGTATCGCCCTCGCCCGGTTCCTGGAGGCGGCCGGGCATCCGGTGGGCCCACGCTTTCGGCCACGGGGGCGAGAGCCCCTCTCCCAGCGGATCGAGGCAGTGGCGACAGCCATGGTCTCCAAGGCGTGGCCGGATTTCTGCGCCGTGCACATGACCTGGGGCGCCATCAACGAGCTGACCACGCTCACCGGCTACCGGCGCCTGGTGGCGGTGGCGTGCCATCCCGTGCTCACGGATCTCCTCGAGCGCATCATCATCGACGAGTCGCGCCACTTCTTCTTCTACTATCGCCAGGCGGAGATCCGGTTGCAGCGGCCCGTGGTGGCGCGGACGGCGCGCTTCCTCGTGGATCGCTTCTGGGCGCCCGTGGGCAGCGGCGTGCAGCCCCGGGAGGAGCTGGGCTTCATGGCCCGATATCTCTTCAGCGGCGCGGAGGGGCGCGCGGCGGCTCGCAAGGTCGATGACACCATCCGGCGTCTGCCCGGATTCGCCTCGGTGCAGCTCCTCGAGGCGTGGATGAACGCAAACGTCACGGAGAGCGTGAGCGCCACGGGAGCACAGCCCGGCGCCCGCCTGGGAACACCGTACGGAGGACACCATGACCACGGCTACCACTGAGCACTATCGCGCGTACAGCCCCAAGCCGTTCACCCGCGCCGAGCGCGACTCCGTCACCGTCGTCTTCGGCGGCCTTCACTGGCGGGTGGAGCGGATCATCCAGGCCGTGCTGGAGAGTGTCGGCAACAAGGCCGAGGTCCTGCCCGTGGCCACCAAGGAGGATCTCCTCACCGGCCGCGAGGTCGCCGACATCGGCCAGTGCTGCCCGACGAGCTTCACCACGGGCAACCTCGTCAACTTCATCAAGAAGAAGTCGGACGAGCTCGGGGCGGAGGAAGTGACCAAGAAGTACGTGTACCTCACGGCCGGCTCCTGCGGGGCCTGCCGCTTCGGCCAGTACCACCAGAGCTACGAGCTCGGCCTCCGCAACTCCGGCCTGGGCGCCTTTCGCATGTTCCTCCTCGCCCAGGACCAGCTCGACCAGAAGGCGGCCATGGGTGACGGGCTCGACCTCAACCTGCCCATGACGCTTGGCTGCCTGTGGGGCATCTTCTGCACCGATCTCGTGCAGGACCTGGAATATCAGGTGCGCCCGTACGAGATCGTCCCCGGCCAGACCGACGCCGTGGTCAAGGAGAGCGTGGAATATCTCTACGAGATCTTCCGCACCCGTCCACCCCGCGACTCCTGGCGCTCCGTCACCTGGCACCTCACGAGCTCGTACTTCACGAAGGCCCTGCGCGAGATCCACCGCAAGTTCTCGACCATCGAGGTCGACCGGCTGCGCGTGAAGCCCACCGTCAAGATCACGGGCGAGTTCTACCTCCAGACCGTGGAAGGCGATCCCAATTACAACATCCACCGCTGGCTCGAGGCGGAAGGCGCGGAGGTCTACCCCGCCGCCATCGCGGTGTGGATGGACTATCTCCTGCGCCTCGGGCTCCAGCGCTTCGAGGACTATTCGGGCATCGAGCGCGGGGCGCGCCTCAAGCTCGGCGTCGGCCGCATCGCCCAGGCCATCTACCGGTGGAACTACGCGCGGCTGCGGCGCGCCATGGGCGACCTGCCCCACGAGCTGCCGAACCAGTTCGAGCTGCGCCGCCTGGCTGCGCCCTACTTCAATAGCCGGCTGGATGGAGGCGAGGGCGACATGCTGGTGGGCAAGGCGATCTGGTCGCACCAGAAGAAGAAGGCCCACATGATCTGCGAGCTCTCGCCGTACTCGTGCATGCCGAACACCATGAGCATCGGGGCCATGGCGGGCGTGCTCGGCAAGTATCCCGAGATCCTCTACGCCCCCCTCGAGATCAAGGGCGACGCCGAGGTCCACGCGCTCTCCCGCTGCCAGATGATCCTCACCGAGGCCAGGAAGCGCGCGCAGAAGGAGCTGGACGAGGCGCTCGCGAGCACGGGGCTCTCCCTGGAGCAGGTGCGCGCCTATGTCGACAAGCATCCGGAGATGAAGCGCGCCACCTACCGTGTGCCGCACGGCGATGCCGTGGGCACCGCGGCCAACATGGTCCTGCACGTGGCCAAGAAGCTCGGCCGCGGGTAGCTGCGCGATGAAAATCGTCGGAATGGACGTCGGCTCCACCACGGTGAAGGCGGTCGTGGTGGAAGACGGGAAGGCCACCTGGCAGGACTACCAGCGCCACAACACGCGCCAGGCCGAGAAGGTCCACGAGTTTCTCGAGCGCGTGGAGACCGAGGCGGGCGTGGTCGCGGGCCGCGACCGCATCTTCTTCACGGGCTCGGGCGCGGGCTTCATCGCGCCCCTCTGCGGCGGCAAGCTCATCCAGGAGGTGGTCGCCGTCGCCGCCTCCGTGGACCGTCTGCACCCCGACGTGCGCTTCGTGTCGGAGATCGGCGGTGAGGACATGAAGACGATCTTCTTCACCGCCACCGGCTCGGGCAAGTCCAAGCAGGTCTTCATGCAGTCGGCCTGCAGCGGGGGCACGGGCACCTTCGTGGAGAAGACAGCGCGCAAGCTCCAGATCCCCACGGAGCGGCTGGCCCAGATGCCCTACGAAGGGCTCTCGCTCCACAAGGTCAGCTCCAAGTGCGGCATCTTCGCGGAGACCGACGCGAACACGCTCGTCAAGACCGGGGTGCCCGTCGAGGAGATCATCGCGAGCCTCTTCGAGGCCGTCGTCTACCAGAACCTCGCCACCCTGACCAAGGGCAACACGCCCATGCCCGAGGTCCTGCTCCTCGGCGGCCCCAACCTCTTCTTCGTGGGGCTGCAGGAGGCGTGGCGGCATCACCTGATGAAGCTCTGGGCCCAGCGCAAGATCGCCCTCCCCGAGGGCCGCGATCCTGCCTCTCTCATCATCGTGCCCGCCGAGGCGCTCTACTACGCCTGCCTCGGGTGCGTGGAGATCGGGAAGGACGAGGTCGAGGGCGTGTCCGTGTACCAGGGACGCGACAAGCTCCGCTGGTGGATCGACGAGGGCCAGCACGAGCAGAAGGCCAAGGCGGGCGGACGCGCGCTCATCTCCGGCGGCGACGATCTGAAGGCCTTCAGCATCCAGTGGGACACGTGGCGCGCGGCGGCGACTCCCGCCCCCGAGAGCAAGGCGACGGGACCGGTGCTCGTCGGCTGCGACTTCGGCAGCACCACGGCCAAGGCCGTGGTCCTCTCCTCCGATCAGGAGCTTCTCTTCAGCTGCTATGCCCTGTCCAAGGGCAATCCCATCGAGGACGCGCAGGCCCTCTTCCGTCAGGTGCGCGAGGCCGGCTTCGAGGACATCGGCGGGCTGGCCCTCACCGGCTATGGCAAGGACCTCCTCAAGGACGTGCTGGGCGCCGACATGGGCATCGTCGAGACGGTGGCGCATGCCACTGCCGCCCTGCACTTCTTCCCCGACGCCGACGTCATCTGCGACGTGGGCGGCACCGACGTGAAGATCATGATCCTGCGCCAGGGCACCGTGGCGGATTTCCGGCTGAACTCCCAGTGCTCTTCGGGCAACGGCGCGTTTCTCCAAGGCGTGGCCGACCGCTACAGCGTGCCCCTCGAGCAGTACGCCGAGCGGGCCTTCGAGGCCAAGGCCATGCCCCAGCTCGCCATGGGCTGCGGCGTCTTTCTCCAGTCCGACATCGTGAACCAGCAGCGCAAGGGCTGGTCGGCCGAGGAGATCATGGCCGCCCTCGCGGCCGTGCTGCCCATCAATGTGTGGATCTACGCCGGCCAGCTCCAGAACCTGCGCGCGGTGGGGCGCAAGTTCATCCTCCAGGGCGGCACGCACCGGAACAAGGCGGTGGTCAAGGCCCAGGTGGATTTCATCCGCAGCAAGGTGCCGGACGCCGACGTGGTCCTGCACCCGTACTCGGGCGAGGCGGGCGCCATCGGGGCCGCCCTCTGCGCGGCTTCGTTCAGGAAGGGCGGGGCGCCGAGCAAGTTCCGCGGCTTCGACACCATCGAGGCGCTGACCTACACGAGCACGACCAAGACCGAGACCGTCTGCAAGTGGTGCCCGATCAACTGCACGCGCACCTTCATCGACGTCAAGCTCCCCGGGGCGCAGGGGCGGGCCTGGAGCAAGGTGCCGCTGGCCCCCGGGTGGGAGCGCGTCATCAGCGGCAATTCCTGCCCGAAGGGGCTGGTGGAAGACGCCAACGAGATGCGCGTGGTGAAGGCGAAGCTCGAGGAGGTCAAGCGTGAGTATCCTAACGTTGCCGACATGGTTCGGAAGGACGCGTTCCGCCGGAGCCGGGCCGAAGCCGGAGTCGTCGCCGGCGCGGAGTAAGCTGCGGGTCGGCATCCCCCGGGTGCTCAACATGTGGTCCACGCACCAGTTCTGGTGCGGGCTCTTCGGCGCCCTCGGGATCGACCGGCGCAACCTCGTGTTCTCAGGGGACACCTCCGAGGAGCAGGGGCGGCAGTTCGGCAAGGGGCGCGGCACCGTCGACTGCTGCTATCCCGTCAAGTGCATCGCCGGGCACTACGGCGAGCTGGTCTTCGGCCAGCGTGAGAAGCTCGACATCGTCTTCTCCCCCATGATCTACACGGTGCCTTCGATGCTGTCCGGTCACGTGGCCCGCACGCTCACCTGCCCGCGCGTCATGGCGGCCCCGGAGAACATCAAGGGCGGCTTCATCAAGGAGCGCGACGTCTTCGCCGAGCAGGGCATTCGCTACGTCACGCCCTTCGTCTCGCTGGACGAGCCCAAGCTGGTGGCCAAGCAGCTCTTCGAGGGCGGATTGCGCGAGGCGATCCCGGGGCTGACCCACGCGGAGATGGCCCGCGCGGTCGCGGAAGGCTTCCGCGCCCTCCGTTCCTTCGCCGAGGGCCTGCGCAAGAAATCCCGCGAGGTGCTCGAGTGGTGCGCGCGGGAGGAGCGGCCCTGCCTGCTCGTGCTCGCGCGGCCCTATCACATGGACCCGGGCATCGGCCACGAGATCGAGGGGGATCTCCAGGCTTACGGCTATCCCGTGCTGTGGACCCAGTACTTTCCCACGGATCCCGACCTGCTCGAGTGGGCCTTCGGAGAAGACTTGCGCGCGGGGATCATCAAGTCACCCTTCGACATCCGCGACGTGTGGCCGTCGTCCTACAGCGCGAACACCAACGAGATCCTCTGGGGCGCCAAGGTGGCCGCGCGCATCCCGTGGGTGGCCTGCGTGGTCAGGCTCTCCAGCTACGAGTGTGGCATGGATCAGCCGACCTACACGCCGGTGCAGCAGATCGTCGAGCGCTCGGGCACGCTGTTCTTCTCCTTCCAGGACCTGGACTCCACCAAGCCCGCCGGCTCGGTGAAGATCCGCGTGGAGACGATCACGCACTATCTCGAGAAGTACGCCGCGGGCATCATCGAGAAGAAGAAGGCCGC
>WNGP01001313.1_pt1 | contig 20372 bp, 13 predicted proteins | sample 5407671 | NCBI WGS metagenome assembly WNGP01 (sample SAMN13153381, study PRJNA577476) | soil metagenome | isolation source: 40 cm soil or saprolite under Garry oak tree replicate 2 | place: USA:California | collected 2016-06-15 | reverse complement strand
CCCGCCGACCCGGACGCCGAAAAGATCCGCCCGCCCGCCGGCCCGGACGCCGGCCAGATCCGCCCGCCCGCCGGCCCGGGCGCCGGCCAGATCCGCCCGCCGCCCGCCCCCTCCGGCGCGTTCGGTGACGGCGTCGACGGCCAGCGCGAGCAGGACGGCGGCGGCGGCGGCGATCAGGGTCGACAGCCGGTCGGGCAGGATCGACGACAGCAGTTGGTGCTCCTCCAGCCAGTGCCACGGCAGGCTGACGGTGGGATCGACGACGCCGCGGGTCTGCGGGTGGCCGCCGAACGAGAACACGACGAGAACCACCAGCGTGAACGCCGCGGCCCTGGCCGCGGGCCTGCGCCAGCCGAAGCCGGCCGCCGCCGCGAGAACGATGACCAGCGGCCAGCCCAGGTACGCCAGGTACTCGGTCAGCCCGGCGTGGTAGCCGGCCGCACTCGCGGCGCTGCCCGCGTTATGGAAGAGCTGGTACGACGAGGGCGTCACGAAGCCGGAGAACTCGTTGACGTAGTAGTCGAGCGGATACAGCGGGCCGTGAGCGGCGAGCGGCCCGTGGAACTGGACCCACAGGGCGTGGCCGGCCAGCGCCAGCGTGACCACGGCCGCGACCGCGAGCCCGGCCAGCGTGGGCAGGACTCGCCGCGCGGCGGTCCGCGGCCTGGCCGCGGCCAGCGCGGCCACGAACAGCACGCCGGCCAGGGCGGAGATCAGGGCCAGTTCTTCGCTGATGAATAGCTGCGCGGCCAGCAGCACGCCCAGCCAGGCGCCGGTCCGCACGCTGGCATCCCAGCCCGCACCCCGGTCAGCGGGCTGCGGACCAGCCGCGAGCCTGACGCCGGCGTCGATGATCAGCGGCGGCAGGACAGCCAGTTGCAGGTTGTAGTGGCCGATCGCGGAGTGCAGCAGCGCCGGCGAGAACCCGTACACCGCCCCGCCCAGGGCCGCGGCCGCCGCGGTGACCCGCCACCGCCGCAGCACCAGGAACATGGCCGCCGCCGATCCCCCGAAGCCGGCGGTGGTCAGGATCGTCAGGCTGACCTGCGGCCCGAACAGCAGCGTCACGGGCACGAGCAGAACGCCGGGCAGCAGCAGGGAGGTGTTCCACATCAAGTTAACGCCGGTCGGGGCGTTCATCGCGCTGGTCACCAGGGCAGGCAGGTGCCCGTGGCTGACCGCCGTGGCCGCGTAGCGCAGATACCAGGCGAACAGGTCGGCGTCGGCGCCGTTAGGCGCCACGAACCTCGACGCCGGGTCGGCCCACAGCCGCCAGGTGACGACGAGCGCGCCAGCCAGGTAGCCGGCCAGCACCGTGGCGGCCAACCGGCGCGAGGCCGGTGCGGCCCGGGTGGAGCGGTCGCGCTCCGGCCGGGACTCGGCCCTGGTGACCTCGCCTCGTGCTGCCAAGAATCCCATCATCCCGGTAGTTAGAAATCGCCGGCCGCGGGCCGCTAGCCTGAGCCCGACGGCGGCGCCGACCGCCCTGCCGCCACGAACAAAGGTAAAGGTAGAAGAGATCCGACGGGAAGACGAACACCACGCGGACGGCGGAGCCTCTCCGGGCGGAGCCGGTCGCTGTGCGCCGGCGCCTAGTCCGCCAGATCAGGCCAGGACAAGAACGCTGGCCGGGCGAGTCACCTCCGCGCGGGCGGCGGCGCTGGCCGGATCGGTCACTGTGCTGATCCTGGCCAGCCTGCTCGGGGCCGCGCTGGCCTCGACGGCCAAGGCGGCCTGCCGGGCCGGAGCGTGGAACGTCGGGGTCGAGCAGTACCAGGCGCACTGCTACACCGACATCTACCCGCTCTACTTCGCCGAGCGCCTGTCGGTGGGCAAGGTGCCCTACACCGGCCACCACGTCGAGTACCCGGTAGTGATGGGCGAGACCATGCAGGTCGCCGCCTGGGCGGTCAGGTCCGTGGCCGACTCGGCCGCGAGGGGCCGGGAGTTCTACGACGTTACCGTCGCGCTGCTCAGTGCTTGTCTCGTGGCAGGCGTGCTGGCGACGGCCTACTGCGCGGGACGGAGCCGCCGGTGGACCGGCCTGGCCGTCGCGCTCTCGCCGGCCCTGATCCTGGCCGCCTTCATCAACTGGGACCTGATCGCGATGGCGCTGACCATGCTGGCCCTGGCGGCCTGGGCCGCGCGGCGGCCGGTGCTGGCCGGGCTGCTGCTCGGCGTGGCGGTGGCGACCAAGTTCTACCCGGTGATCTGCCTCGTGCCGCTGTTCGTGCTCTGCTTGCGGGCCGGCCGGCTCAGGCAGTTCTGGCTGACGACGGGATCGGCCGCGGCCGCCTGGCTCGCGGTGAACCTGCCCGTCTTGCTGGCGGCGCCGGCCGGATGGGCAACCTTCTACATTTTCAACGCCAAGCGCGGGGCCGACTGGGGGTCCGTCTGGTACCTGTTCGAGGCCGAGCACTGGCCCGTGCTCGGCGGGCTGTCGCTGGCCGCGATCAACCTGTGGTCGGCGTTGCTCTTCCTGGCCGCGTGCGTCGCGGTCGCGGCACTGGCGCTCGCGGCGCCCAGGCGGCCCAGGCTGCCGCAGCTCATCTTCCTGCTGACCGCCGCCTTCCTGGTGACCAACAAGGTCTGGTCGCCGCAGTACGTGGTCTGGCTGGTCCCGCTCGTGGTGCTGGCCAGGCCCCGGCTCGGCGGTTACGCGCTCTGGCAGGTGGCCGAGCTCGGCTACTTCTACGCGATCTGGGGTTACCTCATCTACGTGATCACCGGGCCGGGCACCTCGGGCGCGGTCGGGCCTGGCCTGTACTTCACCGCGCTGGCGGCCAGGTTCGCCGCGGTCCTCCTGCTGTGCGCCCTGGTGGTCAGGGACATCATTTGCCCCGAGCGTGACGTTGTACGCGGGGACGGCGACACGGACGACCCGGCGGGCGGCGTCCTGGACGGCGCGCCTGACCGCCTCGTTCTCGCGGTCGCGAGGGAATTCTGAGCCCGCTCTCAAAGTTGAGCCTAAGTGACTCAACTCATTTGACTTGATCTGGGCAGGGTGGCAAACTTGCGCGGAGCATACTCAAAGCTTCGGGTAGATCGGCAGGCCAGGACGGCCTGCTACCAGACCAAGGCCAACAACACACCAAGGACTGACACATGGCACGAGCGGTAGGCATAGACCTCGGGACGACCAACTCCGTCGTCGCGGTTCTCGAGGGCGGCGAGCCCACGGTCATCGCGAACGCGGAAGGCTCGCGGACCACGCCGTCCGTCGTCGCGTTCGCCAAGAACGGCGAGGTGCTGGTCGGCGAGGTCGCCAAGCGCCAGGCGGTGACCAACGTCGACCGGACGATCCGTTCGGTGAAGCGCCAGATGGGCACCGACTGGTCCATCAAGATCGACGACAAGAAGTTCACCCCGCAGCAGATCAGCGCGTTCATCCTGCAGAAGCTCAAGCGGGACGCCGAGGCCTACCTGGGCGAGACCGTGGCCGACGCGGTCATCACCGTCCCCGCCTACTTCAGCGACGCCCAGCGGCAGGCCACCAAGGAGGCCGGGCAGATCGCCGGCATGAACGTGCTGCGCATCATCAACGAGCCGACGTCGGCCGCGCTGGCCTACCACCTGGACAAGGCGACCGAGGCCACGATCCTGGTCTTCGACCTGGGCGGCGGCACCTTCGACGTCTCGCTGCTCGAGGTCGGCGAGGGCGTCGTCGAGGTCAAGGCGACCAGCGGCGACAACCACCTCGGCGGCGACGACTGGGACCAGCGGATCGTCGACTGGCTGGTCAAGAACTTCAAGAACAGCTACGGCACCGACCTGTCCCAGGACAAGATGGCGCTGCAGCGGCTCCGCGAGACCGCGGAGAAGACCAAGATCGAGTTGTCAAGCTCGACCGAGTCGCAGATCAACCTGCCCTACATCACGCACTCCGAGCAGGGTCCGCTGCACCTGGACTCCAAGCTGTCCAGGGCCGAGTTCCAGAAGATGACCTCCGACCTGCTCGACCGGTGCAAGAGCCCGTTCCAGCAGGTGATCAAGGACGCCGGGGTCAAGCTGAGCGACATCCACCACGTGGTGCTGGTCGGCGGCTCGACCCGGATGCCCGCCGTCGTCGACCTGGTCAAGGACCTGACCGGCGGCAAGGAGCCGAACAAGGGCGTCAACCCGGACGAGGTCGTCGCCGTCGGCGCCGCCCTGCAGGGCGGAGTGCTCAAGGGCGAGGTGAAGGACGTCCTGCTGCTCGACGTGACCCCGCTGTCGCTGGGCATCGAGACCAAGGGCGGCATCTTCACCAAGCTGATCGAGCGCAACACCACGATCCCGACCAAGCGCTCGGAGATCTTCACCACGGCCGACGACAACCAGCCGTCCGTGCAGATCCAGGTCTTCCAGGGCGAGCGCGAGATCGCCGCGTACAACAAGAAGCTCGGCATGTTCGAGCTGGCCGGGATCGCCCCGTCACCGCGCGGCATCCCGCAGATCGAGGTCACCTTCGACATCGACGCCAACGGCATCGTCAACGTGTCGGCGAAGGACCTGGGCACCGGCAAGCAGCAGTCCGTGACGATCTCGGGCGGCTCGGCGCTGTCCAAGGACGACATCGAGAAGATGATGGCGGACGCGGAGAAGTACGCCGACGAGGACCGCAAGCGCCGCGAGGAGGCCGAGGTCCGCAACCGGGCCGAGACCCTCACCTACACCACGGAGAAGTTCCTCTCCGAGAACTCCGACAAGCTGCCCGACGACGTCAAGTCCGAGGTCAGCGAGTCGATCGCGGACCTGAAGAAGGTCCTTGAGGGCACCGACACCGAGGCCATCAGGACGGCCACCGAGAGGGCCGCCCAGGCCAGCCAGAAGATGGGCACCGCGATCTACGCCCAGGCCCAGGCCCAGGGCGACAGCGGGGCTCAGCAGGCCGGCGGGCCGGCGGGCGAGACCGGCGAGGACGAGGTCGTCGAGGCCGAGATCGTGGACGAGGACAAGCCGGGCTCGGGAGGTGACACGGCCTGATGTCGGCGCCAGAGGAGGAGAGCCAGGGTCCGGTGATCAGGGACCGCAGGCGAATCGATCCTGTCACCGGCCAGGTCAGGGAGACGGCCCAGTCGCCGGGCGCTAACCAGGGTTCGGGCGCGGGCCAGGGGCCGGGCACGGGCCAGGCCCCGCGCGGGACTGGCCAGTCCAGGCCGGGCAAGCACGCCGCGTCCAAGCCCGGCAGTCCCCGCACGGAGGCGGCCGGCGCCGGGACCGCCGGAACGCCCGGCACCGTCGGGCAGGCTCCGCCAGGATCTGGCGAGGCCGCGTCCGGGGAAGGCTCGCGCCAGCCCGCGTCGCGCGGCGGCACCGCCAGCAACGGCGGTGCGGCCGGCGACCTGGCCGTCAAGCTCGCCGAGCGGACCGCTGACCTGCAGCGGGTACAGGCCGAGTACGCCAACTACCGCAAGCGCGTGGACCGGGACCGGGTCGCGATGCGCGAGCTCGCCCTGGCCGGGGTGTTGGCCGAGCTGCTGCCGGTGCTCGACAACATCGGCAGAGCGCGCGAGCACGACGAGCTGACCGGCGGCTTCAAGGCCGTCGCCGATGCCCTGGAGTCTGCTACCGCCAAGCTCGGGCTGAGGACGTTCGGCAAGGCCGGGGAGGCGTTCGACCCGAACGTCCACGAGGCGCTCATGCACGCGTACTCGCCCGAAGTGACCGAGCCGACCTGCGTGCAGGTGCTCCAGCCCGGCTACAAGGTCGGCGAGCGGATCCTGCGCCCGGCCAGGGTGGCGGTGGCCGAGCCGACCGACCCGGCAGGATCCAGGACCGCTAGCAACGACGAGCCGTCCGATGAGGGCAATCAGGGTGACGCATCGAACGAGGCGGACACCGCCGGTGCCGGTGACCACGGTGCCGGTGACCACGGTGCCAGTGACCACGGTGCCAGTGACCACGGGCCCGACGAGGGCGACTAACCCCCGACCAGGAGGAGCCTGTTGAGTACGAAGGACTTCCTCGAGAAGGACTATTACAAGGCTCTCGGGGTCACCAAGGGCGCGTCCGCGGACGAGATCAAGAAGGCCTACCGCAAGCTCGCACGCAAGTACCACCCCGACGCCAACAAGGGCGACGCGGCGTCAGAGGAGCGGTTCAAGGAGATCTCAGAGGCCTACAACGTCCTGTCCGACACCAAGCGGCGCGCCGAGTACGACGAGGCCAGGTCGCTGTTCGGAACCCGCGGCGCCAGGGTTCCCGGCGGCCCCGGCGGCCAGTACGGCGGCTTCGACCTGGGCGACATCTTCGGCTCGAGCGGGTCGGGCGGCCGGCTGGGCGACCTGCTCGGCGGCATGTTCGGCGGCGGCGGCGGCCGTACGACCACGCAGACCAGGCCGCGGCGCGGCGCCGACGTCGAGACCGAGGCGTCGCTGTCGTTCAGCGACGCGATCGACGGCTCGACCGTAACGCTCCGGATGACCGACGAGGGCCCGTGCAAGGTCTGCCGCGGCACGGGCGCGAAGGCGGGGACCGTGCCGAAGGTCTGCCCGACCTGCGAGGGGACCGGGCAGTCCAGCCGGGACCTGGGCAGTTTCGCGTTCTCCGAGCCCTGCACGACCTGCCGCGGCCGCGGGCTCGTGGTCGACGACCCCTGCACGACTTGCGCGGGCAGCGGCCGGGCGATGAGCGCGCGGACCATCCAGGCCCGCATCCCCGCGGGAGTGGCCGACGGGCAGCGGATCAAGCTCAAGGGCAAGGGCGCGCCAGGCGAGCGCGGCGGGCCCCCTGGCGACCTGTACGTCCGGGTGCACGTCGCCGGACACTCGGTGTTCGGCCGCAGTGGCCACAACCTGACGGTCTCGGTTCCGGTGACCTTCACCGAGGCAGCGCTCGGCGCCGAGATCAAGGTGCCCGCGCACCGCGGGCCGCCGGTCAACCTGCGGATTCCGCCCGGCACGCCGAACGGCCGCACGTTCAGGGTCCGCGGCAAGGGGGTCCGCAGGACCGACGGCACCCAGGGCGACCTGCTCGTCAAGGTCGACGTCCAGGTGCCCACCGAGCTGACCGATACCGCCCGCCAGGCCCTGGAGAAGTTCAGGGACGCGACGACGGGGGCGGACCCGAGGGATGAGCTGCTGCGCAAGGGCCAGGCGTTATGACTCGCACGGAGCGGGGGGTCCCGGCACCAGCCGACCGGGAGAGGCGATGACATGGCGAACGACTTCGAGCTGACCGACGACACGCCGGTCTACGTCATCTCCGTGGCCGCACAGCTCTCCGGGCTGCACCCGCAGACGCTGCGCGCCTACGACCGGCTCGGCCTGGTCTCACCCGGCCGGTCGGCCGGCCGCGGGCGCCGCTACTCGCTGCGCGACATCCTGATCCTGCGCGAGGTGCAGCGGCTGTCACAGGAGGATGGCGTCAACCTCTCCGGGATCAAGCGGATACTCGAGCTCGAGGCCGAGTGGCAGCGCAGCCGGGTGATGCTCGCCGAGATGCACGCCGAGATCAGCCAGCTCAGGGCCGAGCTGGAGTCGACCAGGGCGGTCGCGGCACGGCTGGCGGCCCTGCTGCGGAACAAGACCCGCGGGGGCGCGCTCGTGCCGGTGCACGGATCGGGCGCCAGGCGAGCCGAGCCGACAGCACCCGAAGGGAGTCAGTAGTGGCGGACGACAAGCTCACCCGCAAGAGCCAGGAAGCGCTCAGCGATGCCCTTCAGCGTGCCTCGGCCGCGGGCAACCCGAATCTCGACGGGCTGCACCTGCTCGCCGCGCTGCTCGATCAGGACGGGGGGACGGCCGCCCCGCTGCTTCGCGCCGCGGGCGCCGACCCGGCGGCGGTTGCGAACAGGACCAGGGAGCTGCTCGCCCGGCTGCCCAGGGCCTCCGGCGCGACGCTTAGCGCCCCCGAGAGCTCGCGCCCGCTGCTAGCGGCGCTGGCTGCCGCCGCGAAGCGGGCCAGGGAGCTGACCGACGAGTACGTCTCGACCGAGCACCTGCTGGTCGGGCTGGCTTCGGAAGGCGGCCAGGCGGCGACCGTGCTGCGCGAGGCCGGAGCGACGCCTGACCAGTTGCTCGCCTCGTTCGAGCAGGTGCGAGGGCACTCCAGGGTCACCTCTGCGGACCCGGAGGGGACCTACCAGGCGCTCGAGAAGTACGGCATCGACCTGACCCGCAGCGCCCGCGAGGGCAAGCTCGACCCGGTCATCGGCCGGGACGCCGAAATCCGCCGGGTGATCCAGGTGCTCTCCCGCCGAACCAAGAACAACCCGGTCCTGATCGGTGACCCGGGCGTCGGCAAGACCGCCGTCGTCGAGGGCCTGGCCCAGCGGGTCGTCGCCGGCGACGTGCCGGAGTCGCTGCGCGGCAAGCGGCTGGTCGCGCTCGACCTCAGCGCGATGGTCGCGGGCGCGAAGTACCGCGGCGAGTTCGAGGAGCGGCTGAAGGCCGTGCTGAACGAGATCAAGGAGAGCGAAGGCCAGATCATCACGTTCATCGACGAGCTGCACACCGTCGTCGGCGCCGGCGCGGCCGAGGGCGCGATGGACGCCGGCAACATGCTCAAGCCGATGCTGGCCCGGGGCGAGCTGCGGATGGTCGGAGCGACCACGCTGGACGAGTTCCGCGAGCGGATCGAGAAGGACCCGGCGCTGGAGCGGCGGTTCCAGCAGGTCTTCGTCGGCGAGCCGTCGGTCACCGACACGATCGCGATCCTGCGCGGCCTGAGGGGCAGGTACGAGGCGCACCACCAGGTGCAGATCTCCGACGCCGCCCTGGTCGCCGCCGCGACGCTGTCCGACCGGTACATCACGGCCCGGTTCCTGCCCGACAAGGCGATCGACCTGATCGACGAGGCAGCGTCCAGGCTGCGGATGGAGATCGACTCCCGCCCCGTCGAGATCGACGAGCTGCAGCGCGCGGTCGACCGAATGAAGATGGAAGAGCTCGCGCTGGCCAGGGAGGCAGACCCGGCCAGCAAGGAGCGGCTCGAGCGGCTGCGCGCCGACCTCGCCGACCGGCAGGAGCAACTGACGGGCCTGCTCGCCCGCTGGGACCGGGAGAAGTCCAGCCTGAACAAGGTCGGCGAGCTGAAGAAGCAGCTCGACGACCTGAGGGGCCAGGCCGAGCGGGCTCAGCGCGACGCCGACTTCGAGACCGCGTCCCGGCTGATGTACGGCGAGATTCCCGCGCTCGAGCGTGAGCTGGCCAAGGCGGCGGCGATGGCGGCGGAAACTGACGGTGCCGGCGCTGCGGCCGGTGCCGCCGGTCCCGGCGGTGCGGCCGGTCCCGGCGCGGAGGTACCGGCCGGGGCCGAGATACCTGGCCACCCGGACGGCCGGCCCATGGTCAAGGAGGAGGTCGGGCCCGACGAGGTCGCCGATGTCGTCTCTGCCTGGACCGGCATTCCGGCCGGGCGGCTGCTCGAGGGCGAGACCGGCAAGCTGCTGCGAATGGAAGACGAGCTCGGCCACCGCATCGTCGGCCAGGCCCGGGCCGTGCAGGCGGTGTCCGACGCGGTCCGCAGGTCCCGGGCGGGCATCTCCGACCCGGACCGGCCGTCGAGGTCGTTCCTGTTCCTCGGACCGACCGGGGTCGGCAAGACCGAGCTGGCCAAGGCGCTCGCCGAGTTCCTGTTCGACGACGAGCGGGCCATGATCCGGATTGACATGAGCGAGTATTCCGAGCGCCACTCCGTCGCCAGGCTGGTCGGCGCGCCGCCGGGCTACGTGGGCTACGAGGAGGGCGGCCAGCTCACCGAGACGGTGCGGCGCAGGCCGTACTGCGTTGTCCTGCTCGACGAGGTGGAGAAGGCGCATCCCGAGGTCTTCGACATCCTGCTCCAGGTACTCGACGACGGCAGGCTCACCGACGGCCAGGGCCGCACGGTCGACTTCAGGAACACCATCCTGATCCTGACGTCCAACCTCGGCTCGGCGTTCATCGCCGATCCCGCGCTGGACGACGCGGCCAAGAAGGACGCGGTCATGTCGGTGGTCCGTTCGACGTTCAAGCCGGAGTTTCTCAACCGGCTCGACGACGTCATCCTCTTCGACTCGCTGACCACGGCGGAGCTGACCGAGATCGTCGACCTGCAGATCGCCAGGCTGGCGCGCCGGCTGACCGACCGCCGGCTGTCGCTGAACGTCACGGCGGCAGCGAAGGAGTGGCTGGCGGTGACCGGCTTCGACCCGGTCTACGGAGCACGGCCGCTGCGCAGGCTCATCCAGTCCGCGATCGGCGACCAGCTTGCCCGCAAGCTGCTCGCCGGGGAGATCACCGACGGCTCCGAAGTGCTCGTTGACGTCGATCCCGAGTCGGACACGCTGACGGTCGCGCAGCAACCGAGCCCGGCCGTCCGCGGCTAGCACCGCAACCGAGTCCGGCCCCGCAGCGGCGGGGACTCCGCGCGCCCGGCGGTCAGGCCGTCAGCATCCGGTCGTACTCGTCCTCCGGCAGCCTCAGGTCGTTGCGAATCCGGTACCGAAGCCTGAGCAGCTCATTGAGTCCCGCGTAGCTGCCCTCCTGCTGCCCACCGCCGCCCTGCAAGATGAGCTCCACGCCCGTCGTCGCCCAGTCCAGCGCACCGGTCAGGTCCGACTGTTCGATCAGCAACTCGGTGATCATGTCGCAGGTACGGGGATCAGACCGGCCCTCAGACCGCATCGTCTCGATCAGTGCGTGGCCCTCGTCCGTGCTACCCATCTGGAACAGGGCCCGGCACAGCGACGCGCGCGGGTCCACGTCCACCGGCCCGCCGTCGGCGATCGCCTCGCGGAAGCCGTCGGCGGCGGCGCGCGGGTCGTCAGCGAGCAGCCACTGCTCGCCCGCCCTGACGTAGGCTTCGGCGCGTGGCATCGAATCGGTCTGGATGCCCGTGGCCGCCAGCGCGGCCATCCGCTCGGCCGCCGACCTATGGTCGCCGGTAAGGGCCGCGTCGAATTCGATCGCGTCGAATTCCTCACGACTCAGCACAGCCACGTCACCAACGTACCCATCGGCTAGTGGCTTCCAACGCGGGGGTAAGTTCCGGCATCCGTCAGCGGCGGGCACTTTCCAGCGCGTCCCAGAAACCGCGACGCAGCGAATGGCGGACCTCGTCGTGGAGCAGCGAGTCAATCGGAAGCACCGACCCTTGCAGGAGCCTCGCCTCCAAGTCAGACGGCATCCTCGGCTTGCGAGCGAGCACCGCCTCAAGCCACAGGCCTGGCGCATCCCTGCCCACCGACTCACCGAAGTTGTACCCTTCGCTGTGTGCCGCCTTGACGGCTTCGGGCAAAGAGATGGCGACCGGCTGCGCCGCGCGGACGGCCGGCACGGCGGAGACTTGCTGAACCGCCTGGCCCGGCGGGAGCGCCGCGTGCTGGGGCTGAGCCGGGTACTGCTGGAACGACGGCCCGTTCCCGTAAGCCTGCGCGGCGTAGGCATCTCGTGGCTGCTGGTCCTGGTTTGCCGGTCCGGGCTGGCCCTGGAAGAAGGCCCGGTCCGACGAGCCGTAGAGCTGCTGCGCCTGGCCGCGTGCCGACCCCGGATCGAAACCGGCGGGACCGCCGCCAGGGAACCCGTGCTGGTCCGGCGTCCGGTATCCGCCCGATCCGCCGCCGTTCGGCGCACCGCCGTCCATTCCGCCGGCGTTGCCCACGCCGCCGTTGACAACGCCGCCATTGACAACCCCGCCATTAGCGGGCGTGCCGTTCTGGCCAGCGCGATGCTGGCCAGCTCCATTCGGGCCAGCTCCGTTCTGGCCAGCTCCGTTCTGGCCAGCGCGATTCTGGCTAGCGCCGTTCGGGCCGCGGCCGTTCGAGCCGTAGCCGCCGGAGGCAACGGCATTCTGCCCGCCGACGCTCTGGAAACCGCTCACCGAGCCGCTGTAGCCGGAGCCAAGCGGCCCAGGACCGTACTGGTAACCGCCCGTCGAACCGTGCTGCTCGGTGCCCTGCGATCCCGAGCCGTACTGTCCCGGCCCTTGATGTCCCGGCCCTTGCTGCGCCGTCCCTTGCAGTCCCGAGCCGTGCTGGCCGGAACCGTGCTGGCCGGAACCGTGCTGGCCGGAACCACGCTGGCCCGAGCTAGGCTGACCGGAGTTGTTGAGTCCCGAGCCGTTCTGTCCCGAGCCATTCTGGTAGCTGCCCTGGAACCCGCCCGGCGGCATCCCGCTGCTGGCCGGACCGGCCGGGTAGCCGCTGAAGCCAGACAAGCTGCCGGCCGGCATGCCGTTGGCCGGAGCGCCATTGCCAGGTGCGCCGTTGCCAAGCATGCCGTTGCCCGGCAAGCCGCTCGCTCCGGCACCGCCGGGGTAGCCGCCTGGCGCCGAGCCATTCTGGTAGCCCCCGGTCGGGTATCCGCCCTGGGACCCACCCTGGCCGACCGCGCCTTCGCCGGCCCCAGCCTGACCGATCGCACCATGACCGGCCGCGCCCGGGCCGATCGGACCCTGATTCGCCGAACCTTGGCTGCCCGGACCTTCGCTGCCCGGACCCTGGCTGCCCGGACCCTGACTGCCCGGACCCTGGCCTGGCCGGTCCTGATGGCCGGACAAGCCGGAGTGCTGCGATCCGGCGCCGAACTGCCCGCCGCCGTCCTGGAAGCCAGCTGACATGGCCGAGTTCTGGTATCCGGCCGGCGCCGCGCCATCCTGCCGCGCGCCATCCTGCCCCGCGCCGGTGTGGTAGCCGCCCTGCTCCTGGGCGTCGTTCGGTCCTGAGGCGCCTTGGTAGCCGGCCCGCGGACCGGCGTTGTACGGCGCTGCGCCCTGCGGGCCGCCGGCCGGCGCGACGCCGTTGGCCGTCGATCCGGCCGTCCCCTGCGGCGCGAGTCCGCCAGACGAGCCGTTCTGGTAGCTGCCCGGCGCAACCCCGGGCGGCCCGGTCACGCTGTCCGCAGGCGAGCCGGGAGCGTAGCCCGCCGGGCCGCTTCCGCTCGACAGCACGCCACGATGCGCCGCACTGTCCTGCACAGCATCACCCTGGCCGACGTTGGCGGACGGCGACCCGCCCGGCGCCGCGTGCTGCGGCGAGCCGACACTATGGGCCGCGTGTTGCGGCCCGCCGCCGTGAGCCGCATGCTGCGGCCCGCCGGACCCGTGGCCGCCGTACTGCGCCTGGGCGGCAGGTTGTGCGGCGCTGGCTTGGCCATCGGCCCCGCCGGGCTCGGCACCACGCTGCGGCGGCTGGCCGACCGACGCCGACTGACGGCCGGATTGGCCGGACGGGGCACCATTCTGGGCAGCGGCATTCTGGGCAGCGGCGCCGGAATAGGGACTCGCTTGCCCGGAGGCCGCGCCCGCATAGGGCTGCGCGTCCGAACCGTAGTCGGAGCCGACCGGTGCCGAGTAGGCGCCGGTCGCCGCGGGGTCCGCCGCCGCGGGTAGTCCATGCCTGCTCATCGCGCCGACCGGCGATCCGTTGCTGCCGGCCATTGCGTGGCCGCCGTAGTCGGAACCAGCGCGCTGCTCCTCGGGCGCCGCCGGCTCGGCACCGCGGATGAGGTCGACGAACGGGCGGAGATGCACCCCCGAGATCTCCACGATGTCGTCGCACTCCTGGCGCAGCGGCTGCGGGATGGTCCAGCCCCCGTCCGACGCGATGTGCAGGATGACGACGCGAAGGCCCAGATCCTGTACCTCGGAGACGATCTCGGCGAGGTGTTCGTCGGCGCTGGCGATGAACGCATCGGCGATCGCGCCGCTCTTCGCGAGGGTTACCAGGTCGCGCTGCATCTGGCTCTCGATGCCCTCGCGCCGGCCCGGCCGGGTATTGATCAGCCGGAGCTTGAGGCCCGGCATTTCGGCCAGCGCGTCGTGCTCGGCCGTGCGGCGCCCCTCGGCGGTCTCGTACCAGTAACAGCGCAGGACCGGCAGTCCGGTCCTGTCCCTGGCCAGCCCGGCGAGCAGCTTGAGCAGTCCCGCGTGATCCCAAGATACGGAGTCCCGACGGCGCGTGCCATGAACGGCCATGGCGCCATCTGCGAGGGCATAGCCTGCATCGACGAACAGCGCACAGCGATCCACGAGACACCATCCTTTCCCCTGACGCGAGACGTTACCAGCGCCTAGCGGCCTTCGTGACCTATAGCGCAGATCACCGGCCCAGCAGGCCGGCCACGGAGCGGCTACCTCCTGCGCCTTCCGCCGCGGTCGCGAGATACTAGAGAGGCACACCCGAGCGGAGGGAGCGACTCGTTATGCCTGTCGCGACGCCAGAGATCTACGCGCAGATGCTCGACCGGGCGAAGGAGCACGGTTTCGCGTACCCGGCGATCAACGTGACGTCGAGCCAGACGCTCAACGCCGCGTTGCGCGGATTCGCCGACGCGGGCAGCGACGGCATCGTCCAGGTCTCGACGGGCGGCGCCGAGTACCTGTCGGGATCGGTCAAGGACATGGTGACCGGCGCGGTCGCGCTCGCCGAGTACGCCAAGGTGGCCGCGGCAAAGTACCCGGTGCACGTGGCGCTGCACACCGACCACTGCCCCAAGGACAAGCTCGACGGCTACATGCGGCCGCTGGTCCAGATCTCCGGCGAGCGAGTGGCGCGTGGCGAGTACCCGCTGTTCCAGTCCCACATGTGGGACGGGTCGGCCGTGCCGCTTGGGGAGAACCTCGAGATCGCCGCCGACCTGCTCGCCAGGTGCGCCAGCGCCGAGATCGTGATGGAACTGGAGATCGGCGTGGTCGGCGGCGAGGAGGACGGAGTCACCGGCGAGATGAACGAGAAGCTCTACAGCACGCCGGAAGACGCGCTGGCGACCGCCAAGGCGCTCGGGCTCGGCGAGCGCGGCCGGTACATGCTCGCGGCTACGTTCGGCAACGTGCACGGCGTTTACAAGCCGGGACACGTCAAGCTCCGGCCGTCGATCCTGAAGGAGATCCAGGACGCGGTCGGCGCGGCGCACGGCCAGACCGCGCCGTTCGACCTCGTGTTCCACGGCGGATCGGGATCCGAGCTCAGCCAGATACGCGAGGCCATCTCCTACGGCGTGGTCAAGATGAACGTCGACACCGACACCCAGTACGCGTTCACCCGGCCGGTGGCCGGTCACATGTTCACCAACTACGACGGCGTGCTGAAGATAGACGGCGAGGTCGGCAACAAGAAGGCCTACGACCCGCGGTCGTGGGGCAAGGCCGCGGAGGCCGGGATGGCGGCGCGCGTGGTTCACGCCTGCGAGGACCTGCTCTCGGCAGGCAAGCAGCTCGGCTCAGGCGTCGGCGGGCACTGAGAGGCGGGCACTGTGAGGGCGGACCGGCCGGATGGCCGGCGCGGGGACCGGTCGGCCGACGTGGCGACCGGCGAAGGTCGGGGCTCGCGGGGACGGGAACCGGGCGTCACATCGCCCCGGCTGGGCGCCAGGATGGGACCATGACGCACCAGAACCTGCTGGCGAGCGCGACGCCGCCGCCGACGTATCTTCCCGAGAACGCCGAGGCGGCCGCGGCGCTGCGCGATGGCCAGGACCCCGCTTCTGTTGCCGCCCGATTCCCGTCCTACTGCGTGGCCTGGGCCGACCTGGCTGAAGCGGCGCTGGAGAAGGACCCGGTCACGGCCTATGCGTACGCGAGGACGGGCTATCACCGCGGGCTTGACCAGCTGCGCCGCGCGGGCTGGCGGGGCAACGGCCCGATTCCGTGGGAGCACGAGCCGAACCGGGGTTTCCTCCGCTCGCTCTACCTGCTCGGAGCCGCCGCGGCGGCGATCGGCGAGGACGACGAGACGGCCAGGACCAGCGAGTTTCTCCGCGACTCGAGTCCGGCCGCCGCGGCGGCACTGTCACCGCGCTGACCGCGGCGGCACTGTCACCGGCCAGCCCCCGGCCGCCGCCAGCCCACGGCCGCCGCCAGCCCACGACCGCCGCCAGCCCTGGCCGCCGCACCGACCGACCAGCCCACCCGACCAGCCCCGACTCGCCGCGCCGGCTGCCCGACGTCCCGTCCCCGGCGCGGCCGCTCGCTAGCCTGTAGACATGGCCGCCATTGTGATCGTCGGCGCCCAGTGGGGCGATGAGGGCAAGGGCAAGGCGACCGACTTGCTCGGCGACAGCGTCGACTACGTCGTCAGGTACCAGGGCGGCAACAACGCCGGGCATACCGTCGTCATCGGCGAGGAGAGCTACGCGCTGCACCTGCTGCCGTCGGGCGTCCTGTCCGAGCACGCGGTCCCGGTCATCGGCAACGGCGTCGTCATCGACCCCGCCGTGCTGATCGGCGAGATCGAGGGTATCGAGGCGCGCGGCGTCTCTTGCGACCGGCTGCTCATCTCCGCCAACGCGCACCTGATCATGCCGCACCACGTCGCGCTGGACAAGGTGACCGAGCGCTACCTGGGCACGGCCAGGATCGGGACAACCGGCCGCGGCATCGGGCCGGCCTACGCCGACAAGGCGTCGCGGGTGGGGATCCGGGTCCAGGACCTGTTCGACGAGGCCATCCTGCGACAGAAGCTCGAACTCGTGTTGCGGGAGAAGAACCAGGTGCTCACCAAGCTGTACAACCGGCGCGGCATCGACGCCCAGGCGGTCTGCGAGGAGTACGTCGAGTCCGGCGAGAAGCTGGCGCGCTACGTCGCGGACACCGGACTGGTGCTGAACCAGGCGCTGGACGACGGCAAGGTCGCCCTGCTCGAGGGCGCGCAGGCGACCCTGCTCGACGTGGACCACGGCACCTACCCGTTCGTGACGTCGTCGTCGCCCACGGCCGGCGGCGCGTGCGTCGGCTCCGGAATCGGCCCGACCAGGATCACCGGGATCCTCGGCGTCCTCAAGGCGTACACGACCAGGGTGGGCGCCGGTCCCTTCCCTACGGAGCTGACCGACGCCCAGGGCGAATGGCTCCGCAAGGTGGGCGGAGAGTACGGCGTGACCACGGGAAGGGCGCGCCGCACGGGCTGGTTCGACGCGGTCATCGCCAGGTACGCCACCAGGGTGAACGGGATCACTGACTACTTCATCACCAAGCTCGACGTGCTGTCCGGGCTGGACCGGGTCCCCGTATGCGTCGGTTACGAGGTCGACGGCGTCGTCCACGGCGAGGTCCCGATGACCCAGACGGAGTTCCATCACGCCAAGCCGGTCTACGAGTACCTGGACGGCTGGTGGGAGGACATCTCGCGGGCCAGGGAACTGTCCGACCTGCCGGCCAACGCCCGCGCCTACGTGCTCGCGCTGCAGGACATGATCGGCGCGCCGGTCGCTGCGGTCGGCGTGGGCCCGCGTCGCGACCAGACCTTGCGGCTCCGCGAGCTGATCTGAGTGATCTGAGCGCCGACGACCCCGGCCCGCCGCGGGTGCGACCGGCGTCAGGACCGTTAGGCTCGCCGCGTGCGCGTTCTGCTACTGGGCTCAGGTGGCCGCGAACACGCGCTGGCGCGCGCCCTGGCCCGCGATGGCGACGTGACCGAACTGCACGCCGCGCCGGGTAACCCGGGGATCGGCCAGCTCGCGGAGCTGCACGAGGTCACGCTCACCGACCCGGCCGCCGTCACCGCGCTGGCCGGCAAGACCGCCGCCGACCTGGTCGTGGTCGGCCCGGAGGCGCCGCTGATGGCCGGCGTGGGCGACGCCCTGCGCGAGGCGGGGCTGCGCTGCTTCGGCCCCGACCGGGCGGCTGCCATGATCGAGGGCTCGAAGTCGGCCGCCAAGCAGATCATGGTCGCCGCCGGGATCCCGACCGCCGCCGCCCGCACCTGCCGCACGCAGGCCGAGGTCAGCGAGGCGCTGGACGCCTTCGGCCCGCCGTACGTGGTCAAGGCGGACGGCCTGGCCGCGGGCAAGGGCGTCGTGGTCACCAGCGACCGCCGAGCCGCCGCCGGGCACGCCCGCGCCTGCGGCCGGGTCGTGATCGAGGACTTCCTGGCCGGCCCCGAGGTCTCGGTGTTCGCGCTCGCCGATGGCGCCAGGGCGGTCCCGCTGCTCCCGGCGCAGGATTTCAAGCGGGCCGGCGACGGTGACACCGGCCCGAACACCGGCGGAATGGGCGCCTACGCCCCCTTGCCCTGGGCGCCGCCCGACCTGGCCGAGCGGACCATCGCCGAGGTGATCGAACCCGCACTTGGGGAACTGCGCCGCCGCGGCACCCCCTACCGCGGCCTGCTCTACGCGGGCCTGGCCCTGACCGGCGACGGGATCAAGGTCATCGAGTTCAACGCCCGGTTCGGCGACCCCGAGACCCAGGTGGTGCTCGACCGCCTCGCGACGCCGGTGGCCGGCCTGCTCGCCGCCGCCGCCGACGGCGACCTGGCCGGCGCCCCCCGGCTGCGGTGGTCGGCCGGGGCGGCGGTCACCGTGGTCATCGCCGCCGAGGGCTACCCGGGCGGGCCGGCGACCGGGGACCCGGTCGGAGGTCTCGATGAGGCGCAACAAACTCCCGGGGCCTACGTGCTGCACGCGGGCACGGTCGTGCGCGGCGGGACTGTACTGTCCAGCGGCGGGCGGGTCGTCGACGTCGTCGGGACCGGCCAGGGCGTAGCCGAGGCCAGGGCGGCGGCCTACACGGCCGCCGCCCTGGTTACCCTGCGCGGCGGCTGGTATCGCACCGACATCGCGACCCGGCCAGGTCCCGCGACCCCGCCCGGATGACCGCCCCGCCGCCAGCCAACCGCCGCCCGGACGGCCCCGGCGCGCCGCCCGGCCGTGACCCAGAGGGCACCGCGAGCGCCGACACCGCCGACCCAGATGACAACGCCGCGCCGGACGACCCGGACGACTCCGCCAACTCCGACACGGACGGCGAATCCGCGCTGGCCGGCCCCGGCGCGGATGACCGGCCGATCCGGGTGACCACGCTCGAGCTGTTCTTCGACCTGATCTTCGCGTTCACGCTGACCCAGCTCGCCGTGGTGCTCGCGCCCGGCATGACGGACGTGGGCGCGCTGGCGGTGCGGGTGCCGCGCGTGCTGCTGATCTTCGGCCTGCTCTGGTGGATGTACGGCGGGTATGCCTGGCTGACCAACACCAGGTCCCCGGTGCGCACGCCGGAACGGCTGCTGCTCGTGCTCGGCATGACCGGGTTCCTGATCGTCGGGCTGGCCATCCCGGACGGGTTCGGGCCGGACGGGGTCGCGCTCGGGCTCGGCTACCTGCTGGTCGTGCTCGTCCATGCCGTGCTCTACGCGCGCGTGAACCGGCACATCTGGCGGATCGCGCCGTTCAACGTGACGTCGGCACTGCTGGTCATCGCCGCGGGCTTCGCCGGCGGCGACCCCCGGTACGCGCTCTGGGTCGTCGCCTTGCTCATCCAGGTTGGCGCCCCGCTGGTCGTGCGGCTGAGCGGGCGGTTCGACATCCGGCCCGCCCACTTCGCCGAGCGGCACGGCGCGCTGATCATCGTGGCGATCGGCGAGTCGGTGGCGGCGATCGGCATCGGGGCGAGCGGGCTGGCCGTCAACGCCCGGCTCGTGGTCGCCGCGGTCCTGGGGCTCGCCCTGTCGGTCGCGCTCTGGTGGATGTACTTCGGCACCGGGGACGACGAGCAGGGCGAGCGGGCCATGCGCGGCGCCGGCGTGGACCGCAGGCCCGGCCTGGCCCTGTCCGCCTACTTCTACGCGCACATGCCGATGCTGCTCGGGATCGTCTTCGCCGCGGCCGGGGTGGCCGGGACGGTCGATGCGGCCGGCCACGGCCGCAGCGGCGGCCTGCCCGCGGCGCTCGCGCTCGGCGCCGGCCCGGCGGCGTTCATCGGCGGAACGGCCGCGTTCCGCGCCGCGCTGCACACCGGCCCCACCCGCCCGCGACTAGCAGCCGCGGCGTTCGCGCTGGCCACGATCCCGCTTGGCACTCTCGTCGCGATCGAGCCCCAGCTCGCCCTGATCACCGCCGGCCTGGTGGTCCTGCTCGTGCTCGAGGGTCGCCTCACCCGCACTGGCCCGGATCCAGTCTCGCAAAAATCGGCTCATACGCACTAAAACGGGCACTGTTTGGGTTACCAATCCGGGGGAAGTCGGCCGGGCCGGTGTGCCGGAACCGCGCTGCGGGACAATGAGCCGGTGATCGAGCGATACACGCTGCCCAAGATGGGGCGGGTCTGGAGCGAGGCGCACAAGTACGAGCTCTGGTGCCGGGTCGAGACCCTGGTCCTCGAGGCCAGCGCGGCTGCCGGGGTCGTCCCAGCCGACAGCGTGGCGCCGGTCCGTGCCGCGCCGCCGCCGACCCCTGAGGCGGTGGCCGCGATCGAGGCCGTCACCAACCACGACGTGATCGCGTTCCTGTCCGCCTGGGCCGACAACACCACGCCGCGCGAGGCCGCCGCGTACGTCCATTTCGGGATGACGTCCTCTGACCTGCTGGACACCGCGCTCGCGCTGCAACTTACGAAGGCGACTGACCTGCTGATCGCCAGGGCCGTGACGCTCACCGCGGCGCTGCGCGAGCACGCACTCGCGCACCGGTCCACGCTCAGGCCCGGGCGCACGCACGGCATCCACGCCGAGCCCGACGTCTGGGGTCACCGGGTCGCCG